>Ga0207664_10001943_pt1 | contig 13590 bp, 14 predicted proteins | sample LARL83metaG_FD_184349 | JGI IMG/M metagenome (GOLD analysis project Ga0207664, IMG submission 184349) | Corn, switchgrass and miscanthus rhizosphere microbial communities from Kellogg Biological Station, Michigan, USA - LAR L8-3 metaG... | ecosystem: Host-associated > Plants > Roots >...
GTACTTGGCGTGGCACGCCATGATCTGCTGGAACTCCGGCTTGATTTCGGTCTTGTCGAAATCGAAGTACACGACGCGCTGACGCAGGCAGGCATCGGTGTCGAGATCGGCGGGGGTGTACTTGCCATCCGACACAGGAGCCTGGGTCTGGGTGGTCTGCTCCGGAGTAGCCTGCGGTTTGACTTCCTGCTTCTTGGAGCAAGCGGCCGCGCCTACGCAAAGCAGGGCAACCAGGGCGACGCGAACGGTCTTATTCATGGTGACGTTCCTTAACGAGTTGAGTTCCGACAAACGATGACGATGGGTTACGGGACAGCTGACGCCGGTTGACCGGCTGTTATTTTGACACTTGAAAGAACGGCCGTGCGTGCTGCTGCGCGACCGTTCTGACTGGCGATGGTGCGACGAGGCGCCACCGCCGGAAACCGAAACGCGCCGGAAGGCGCTGTTCGGGCCCGATCCCTGGGCATCATGCTGCCGCACTTGCGCGCAGCAGCATGAAAAATTTCAACGTTGCCGGTATGGGCCCCAGGCCGGTTCGCGCACATCGCCATCGGAAAGTACGAGGCGCTGGCGAACCAGACCATCGGCTGATACGGCATACAACACGCCGCGACGTCCTTCGGTAGCGGCGTACAACAGCATGCTGGCATTCGGCGCAAAACTCGGGGACTCGTCAATCGGACCCGGCGATAGCGGTCGCACCTGGTCGCCCAGGCTGCGATCCATGACCACGATACGATACACGTTCCCGTTGCCCTGCACCATCGCGATCTGCTTGCCGTCGTAGCTGACCGAAGCTTCGGCGTTGTTCTGGCCCTGGAAGCTCACCCGCTGGGGCGAACCGCCGCTGGCCGCCACCTGGTAGATCTGCGGCCGCCCGGAACGGTCGGAGGTGAAATAGATGCTCTGGCCGTCCGGCGCCCAGACCGGCTCGGTGTCGATCGACAGGCTGTTGGTCAGCCGGGTCTCCTGATGGCTGGCCAGGTCAAGCACGAACAGCTCCAGGTTGCCGACATAGGACAACGCCACCGCCAGCTTGCTGCCGTCGGGCGACCAGGCGGGGGCGCCGTTGATGCCCCTGCGGTGGGATTCCACCAGCTGGCGCGAACCGGTGGTGATGTCCTGCACGTAGATGTTCGAGTTGCCGCTCTCGAAGGACACGTAGGCGATCTTCTTGCCGTCCGGCGACCATGCCGGCGACAGCAGCGATTCCTTCGAGCGGGCCACCACCTGCGGGTTGTAGCCGTCCGAATCGGCCACCAGCAGCGAATAGGTCGTGTTGTTGCCCAGGCCGACGGCGGTGATATAGGCGATGCGGGTCCAGAATGCCCCGCGCACGCCGGTGATCTTCTCGTAGATCTGGTCGGCGATCTGGTGCGCCACGCCGCGCAGGTCGCCGGCCGGTACGGTGAATGCCTGGGCCAACAGGCTCTGCTGCTTGTTGACATCCCACAGTTCGTACTCGACCCGCAGCATGCCGCCGCCGGCATCGCTGATGCGGCCGACGGTGATGTAGTCCTGCTTGAGCAGGCGCCAGGTGGCGAACTTGATGTCCGCGCCCTTGGCCGGGAACTCCACGATGTCGCTCTTGGCGAGCGAGCGGAATTTGCCGGAACGGTTGAAATCGTTGCGGATCACATCGGCGACGTCGGTCGACAGCGGCGCCCCGCCGGCCTGGGCGAACGGCACCACCACGATCGGGGTGGCGGTTTTCACGCCACCGACGATGTCGACGTTCAGGGACTGGGCGGACGCGGGGCCGGCGAGCAACGCTGCGGCGGCCAGCAGGATGACGGCAAAGCTTGAGCTGAATTTTCGCATGGGCTTGATCATTGCGGCCTGAAGGTGAAGGTAAGGTTGCGCTGGAATACGCTTTCAAAACCCTTGTACGGCAGGGTCTTGGTCCGCAGCACCGCATTTTCGACCGAACGCCGGCCAGCATCGTCATACGGGCAGCTCGAATCCACGGTGGCACTCATCACGTCACCGCCCGGCGATTGCACGATATGAACCTGACACGGAACCGCGGGTATGTTATCCGGCCGCAGCCAGTTGGGCGTGACCGCATTCTGAATGGCCGCCGCATACTCGTCGGCCAGATTGCTGTTCGCGCTGTTGTTGCCGGTCTGACGCTGCGCCGCCGCGGGCAGATCGGGCTGGCCATCGTCCTGCGCGTTCTTCAGATCTTCCATCTGCTGCTTGGCCTGCCTGGCCTTGCTGTCCAGTTGCTTGGTCTGCGCCGAGGCGGCATCCATCTTGGCGAACAGGGCGTCGATCTTCCTTTTCTCTTCCTCTTTTTTCTTTGCCGCTTCCGCGTCCAGCTCGGACTGGCGCTGGCGCTCTTTCTCTTCCTGCACTTTCTTGGCGTCTTCCGCCTTCAGCGCCGCATCCTCGACCACGCGCTCCTGGTCGACCACGTCGACATGCTCGGGCGGCGGCGGCAGGGTCTTGACCACCGGCGTCTCGATCTTCGGCGGCGTGGGCGGCGGCACCGCCGGCGGTGGCGGCACCGTGTTCGGGATCGGCTTGGTCTTCACCGCTTTCGGCGGCGGGCTGCCGGTAGGGCCGATCAAGGTGGCCTCGATGATCTGTCCCTGCAGCTCCAGCGGCTTCGAACAGGTGATCGGGTTCATCCACGCCGGCAGGTGCAGCGCCTCGAAGGCGCTCTCGTAGCTCGAACACGGCAGGATCGCGAGAAACAGAAACCCCACGATGCCGATGTGCAGGACGGCGGAAAGTACAACCGCCTTCGGCGTCGCCCTACTTTCGTCCATTGGACGTGCTCTTGCCTTGCTCGGGCTGGCCCATCAGGCCCACCTTGGCGACACCGGCCTGCTGCAGGTCCGCCAGCACCTTGAACACGCCGCCGTAGGCGCCGCGTTCGTCGCCGCCGACCAGTACGCTGACCTCGGGATTTTCGCGCACGAACGCGCCGACCTTGAGCTTGAGCGTGTCCTCGTCGACCAGCTCCTTCTTCGCCCCGCTCAGCGTGAGATAGAGCTGGCCGTCCTGAAGTACCGAAACCAGCACGGGATCCTTCTTCTGCTGCAGCGACTTGGCGTTGGCCTGCGGCAACTGCACGTCGACGCTGGAATTCATCATGGGCGTGGTGACCATGAAAATGATCAGCAGCACCAGCATGACGTCGATGTACGGCACCACGTTGATTTCGGATTTGAGCTTGTAGCGCCGCTGGCGGCCGGAGGTTCGCATGGCTGCTCTCCGCTCAGGCGACGTCGTCGGTCTGGATCTGCCGCTGCAGCACGGAGGAGAACTCCTCCTGGAATACGTCGTAGCGCGAGGCGATGCGCTCGACCTTGGTGGCATAGCGGTTGTACGCCCACTGCGCCGGGATTGCTGCAAACAGGCCCATCGCCGTGGCGATCAGCGCCTCGGAGATGTGCGGCGCGACCACCGCGATGGTGACGTCCTTCATCTCGCCCAGGCCCTGGAACGCACCCATGATGCCCCACACGGTGCCGAACAGGCCGACGTACGGGCTGATCGAACCGACGTTGGCGAGGAACTCCAGGTTGCGCTCGAGCAGGCCGATCTCGCGCGTGCCGGCGACCTGCATGGCGCGCTCGGAGCCCTCGATCGCGCTGCGCGGATCGTGGGTCTTGCGCTGGCGCTGGCGGGCGAACTCGCGGAAGCCCGACTCGAAGATGTTCTCGATGCCGCCGTTGTTGCCGCCGCGGTTGCTCACCTCGCGGAACAGCTGGGCCAGGTCGCCGCCCGACCAGAAGCGCTCCTCGAACGCCTCGGCGTCTTCCATCGCCGCCTTGGTCTGCGTGTACTTGCGGATGATGATCACCCACGACAGGAACGAGAACACCAGCAGCACCAGCAGCACCAGTTTTACCGGCACGCTCGAATCCGCGACCAGCGTGAATACGTTCAATCCACCGTTCATTGCTTGAAGGTTCTCCGCCTTTCGGCTCAGTTGTCCAGAGTGCAGCCTAGGGTGCAGGTTGCGGGATCAGGTCGGCAGGAATCGGTGCCGGCCGCATGCGCTGCAGATCGACGCAAGCCACCCGCACGCTTGCGCGGATCAGGCAACTGCCGTCCATCCTGGTGATCAATTGGGTGAACAGGATACTGGCTGTTCGCCATTCTTTAACTTCCACCGTTACCGACAGTTCATCATCCAGCAGGGCGGGCCTGAGGAAATCGATGTGCATGTCGCGCACCATGAAGGCGAGCCCGGTGGCCTGCTTGAATGCCATCTGGTCGACGCCAAGGGCGCGCATCCACTCGCTGCGGGCGCGCTCCATGAAACGCAGGTAGCCGGCGTGATAGACCACGCCGCCGGCGTCGGTATCTTCCCAATAAACCCGCACCGGCCAGCTGAAAGGCTGTTTCGCGGACATCTCAGACATCGCCGATGCCCGCGTCGAACAGGTCCGCCGGTTGTGCCGGACGGGCCGGCGGCGCCAGCCCGAGATGGCGCCAGCCCTTGCTGCTGATCATGCGCCCGCGCGCGGTGCGGATCAGGTAGCCCTGCTGGATCAGGTACGGTTCGACCACGTCCTCCAGCGTGCCGCGATCCTCGCTCAGCGCGGCGGCCAGCGATTCCACGCCGACCGGCCCGCCATCGAAATTCTCGACGATGAGCGTGAGCAGGCGCCGGTCCAGTTCGTCGAACCCTTCCGGATCGATCTTCAGCATGTCCAGCGCGGCCCGCGCCACCGCCAGCGTGATCTCGCCGCCGGCACGTACCTCGGCGTAGTCGCGCACCCGGCGCAACAGCCGGTTGGCGATGCGCGGCGTGCCGCGCGAGCGGCGGGCGATTTCCTGCGCGCCTTCCGGCGCGCAGACGATGCCGAGAATTTTCGCCGCACGGCGCACGATCGCGGTGAGCTCGTCGGCCGTGTAGAACTCCAGCCGCTGCACGATGCCGAAGCGGTCGCGCAGCGGCGCCGTGAGCATGCCGGCGCGGGTGGTCGCGCCGATCAGGGTGAACGGCGGCAGGTCCAGCTTGATCGAACGCGCGGCCGGGCCTTCGCCGATCATGATGTCGATCTGGAAATCCTCCATCGCCGGATACAGCACTTCCTCGACCACCGGCGACAACCGGTGGATCTCGTCGACGAACAGCACGTCGTTCGCTTCGAGGTTGGTCAGCAGTGCGGCGAGGTCGCCGGCGCGCTCCAGCACGGGTCCGGAAGTGGAGCGCAGGTTGACGCCCAGTTCGTTCGCGATGACGTGGCTCAGCGTGGTCTTGCCCAGGCCCGGCGGGCCGAAGATCAACACGTGGTCCAGGGCGCCGCCGCGCCGGCGCGCCGCCTCGATGTAGATCGACAGCTGCTCGCGCACCGCCTGCTGGCCCAGGTATTCGGCCAGCCGCTTCGGCCGGATGGTGGCTTCCAGCGCGTCGTCGTCGAACTGGGCGGCGGCGGTGATGATGCGGTGGTCGGTCATGGCCGCATTATGGCAGGCCAGCCATGCGCTTGTAGGAGTCCCGCGCTTGCGGGACGCCAGTCAGATTTCGACCTGGGCGCCCAGCTCGATCAGCCGGTTGCCCGGAATCTGGAAGAACGCCGTGGCCGGCATCGCATTGCGCGACAGGAAGGCGAACAGCTTGTCGCGCCACAACGCCATGCCGGGGCGGCGCGCATCGGCGACGATGTTCTCGCGCGACAGGAAGAACGTCGTATCCATCATGTCGAACGGCAGGCCCTCGCGCATGCATTGCGAGAGCGCCAGCGGGATGTTCGGGTCTTCCGCAAAACCGAAGCGCAGCTCCAGTCCGAAGAAGTCGCCGTCCAGTGGCGTGATCTCGATGCGCTCCTCGAGATCGGCCACCGGCGTCTCCAGCATCTCCACCGTCAGCAACACGTTGCGCTCGTGCAGCACCTTGTTGTGCTTGAGGTTGTGCAGCAATGCGTGCGGCACCGCGTGCTGGTTGGCGGTGAGGAATACTGCGGTACCGGGCACGCGCAATGGCGGGTGCTCGGCGATGTTCTCTATGAAGGGCTGCAGCGCGAGACCGGACTGCTTGATCTCGCGCACCACCAGTTCGCGGCCGCGGCGCCAGGTCGTCATCACGGTGAAGATCACCACGCCAAGCACCAGCGGAAACCAGCCGCCGCGGGCGATCTTCAGAAGGTTCGCTCCGAAGAACGACAGGTCGATGATCAGGAACAGCACGCCGACCAGGATCACCGCCGGCAGACTCCACTTCCAGCGCTTGCGTGCGACCACCAGCGCGAGCAGCGTGGTCATCGTCATCGTGCCGGTCACCGCGATGCCGTAGGCGGCGCCCAGGTTGTCGGAGCTGCGAAAACCCAGAACCGCCAGGATCACCAGCACCATCAGCAACCGGTTCACCCACGGCACGAAAATCTGGCCGGACATCTCGCGCGAGGTATGCACCACCGCCATGCGTGGCGAGTAACCCAGCGACATCGCCTCGCGCGTCATCGAGAACGCGCCGGAAATCACCGCCTGCGAGGCGATCACGGCGGCGCACGCCGACAACGCGATCATCGGATAGAGCAGCGCCTCGGGCACCATCAGGTAGAACGGGCTTTCGATTGCCCGCGGATTGCCCAGCAGCAAGGCACCCTGGCCGAAATAGTTGAGCAGCAGCGAAGGCAGCACGAAACCGAACCACGCGAACCGGATCGGCTTCTTGCCGAAATGGCCCATGTCGGCATATAGCGCCTCGGCACCGGTCAACGCCAGCACCACGCCACCGAGCGCGATGAACGACGTGTCGCCGTGGCTGACGAAGAAACGCACCGCATGCCACGGGTTGATCGCATACAGCACCTGCGGGTTGGCGATGATCTGGCGCACGCCGAGCACGGCCAGCACCACGAACCACAGCGTCATCACCGGCGCAAACGCCTTGCCGACCTTGTGCGTGCCATGCCGCTGCACTGCGAACATGCCGAGCAAAATCGCCAGCGCAATCCACACAACGTATTTGCCCAGCCCGGGCGCCGCTACCTCGAGACCTTCCACCGCGCCGAGCACCGAGATCGCCGGCGTGATCACGCCATCGCCGTAGAACAGCGCCGCACCGAAAATGCCGAACGCGGCCAGCACCCAGCGCGCCCGTGCCGAGCCGCTCACCGAGCGCTGCGCCAGCGCCATCAGCGCCATGATGCCGCCTTCGCCCTTGTTGTCCGCGCGCATCACGAAGGTGACGTACTTCAGCGACACCACCATGATCAGCGACCAGAACACCAGCGACAGCACGCCGAGCACGGCCGAGGGCGTCGGCGTCATGCCGTGCGTGCCCAGGGTTTCCTTCATGGTGTACAGCGGGCTGGTGCCGATGTCGCCGAACACCACGCCGATCGCACCCAGCGCCAGCGCCGTCAATCGGCGGCGGGCTTCCGAGGGCTGTTCGCCCTGCATGTTTTCCTGGCTCACGATCAGCTCCCGAGCGCCGCGCGCAATGCCTTGCGGATGATGGCTTCGGCATCGTCGCCGTCGGCGGCGACCTTCTGCACCAGCCGGCTGACTTCGACCGGCTTGTAACCGAGCTGCTGCAGCGCCACGGCCGCTTCGCCGGCCGCATCCAGTGGCGCGCCCGCGGCGCGCAGCGAGCCGGCAGCCGGGCCGGAAAGGCCGTCGACGCGGTCGCGCAGTTCCACCACGATGCGCTCGGCGGTCTTCTTGCCGATGCCGGGGATCTTGGTCAACGCCACCACGTCGCCCGCGTGCACCAGCCGCGCGAAATGGTCGGTGGATACGCCGGACAGCACCGCTAGCGCGATCTTCGCGCCGATGCCGCTGACCTTCAGCAGGTTGCGGAACAGCGTGCGTTCGCTCTCATGGAGGAAGCCGTACAGCGTGACGCTGTCTTCCTTCACCGCGTGATGGGTGAGCAGGATCACTTCCTTGCCGAGTCCCGGCAGGTCGTAGATGGTGGACATGGGAGCCTCGACCTCGTAGCCGATGCCACCGACCTCCACCAGCAGCGATGGCGGCTGCTTGGAGATCAGGATGCCGCGCAGACGTCCGATCATCGGTCCTGTCTTCCTTCGATCGGCGCCCGCTTCGTGGCTGCCGCCTTGTGCATGTTCACCGGCGCCGCCTCCAGGCCGTACGCGGAATGCCGACGCGGGCCAGACTCGCGCGTGTATGCGCATGGGTGACCGCGATCGCCAGCGCGTCCGCCGCATCGGCCTGCAATGGCCCCTTGAGCCCGAGCAGCACACCGATCATGTGCTGCACCTGGGTCTTGTCGCTGCGCCCGCCGCCGACCACGGACTGCTTTACTTCGGTTGCTGCGTACTCATGCACCGCGATTCCCCGACTGACCACCGCACAGATCGCGGCGCCTCGTGCCTGGCCCAGCTTCAGCGCCGAATCCGGATTGCGCGCCATGAACACCCGCTCGATCCCGCATTCGGCCGGCTGATGCGCGGCGATGATGTCACACAGCTCGTCAAAGATGCGTTTCAGGCGCAGCGGGAACGTGGCCTCGCCGGCCACCACCAGCGCGCCGTGGAAAACGTGGGTGAGCTTGCCGGCGTCATCCACGTCGATGATGCCCACGCCGGTGCGCTGGCTGCCCGGGTCGATACCTAGAATGCGGGTCATCTGCAGATGCGATGCGTGAGGCGGCGGCCTCGCGACTTATTCGGCGGCCTCGGGCGGCAGCATGGCGTTGTGGTAGATCTCGTGCACGTCGTCGAGCTCTTCCAGCCAGTCGAGCAGGTCGAGCAGGGTTTCCTGCGCCTCGGCGGGAATCGCCACGCGATTGGCCGGACGCATCACCACGTCCGCGCGCAGCGGCTTGAGCCCGGCACCGGACAGCGCCTTCTGCACGGCCTCGAAGTTTTCCGGCGCGCACAGCACGCTGCTTTCGCCCGCCTCGTTGACCACGTCGTCGGCGCCCGCGTCCAGCGCCGCCTCGAGGATTTTCTCTTCCAGCGCGGCGTCGCCCGCCGAGGCGAACACCAGCTCGCCGCAGCGGCTGAACTGGAACGCCACCGAGCCGCTGGTACCGAGGTTGCCGCCGTGCTTGGTCAGCGCATGGCGCACGTCGGCCACGGTGCGCACCGGGTTGTCGGTGACGCAGTCGATGATCAGGGCGATGCCGGCCGGACCGTAGCCTTCATAGCGCAGCTCCTGCATGTCGGCGCCGTCGTCGGCGCCGGCGCCGCGCTTCACCGCGCGATCGATGGTGTCGCGCGTCATGTTGGCCGCCAGCGCCTTGTCCACCGCGGCGCGCAGGCGCGGATTGAGCGCCGGATCGGCCATGCCGGAGCGCGACGCCACGGTGATTTCGCGGATCAGCTTGGTGAACACCTTGGCGCGCTTGGCGTCTTCGGCATTCTTGCGACCTTCGATGGACGGGCCTCTACCCATGACAATTCCTGCACGGAGCGATTGAACAAGCAGCCGATTTTACCTGAATCCCGCCGTCGTGCCGGCCGCGGCATGTCGCCTCAGCCGGGCGCCCGGGTGAATTGGCCGGCTCTCAGGAATTCGGCGACCAGCCGTGCCACCTCCGCCGAGAACAGCAGGCCGGTATGGTTCGCCTCGACCACGCAGTGCGCAGCCAGCCCGGCCAGGCGGGTCTCCTCCACCGCCACGGTGCCGTCGTGCTCGCCGGCGAAATGGCCCAGCATGGCGCCCAGGCCGAGCGGCATGCAGCCGGCGATCATGCCTACCTCGCGCGGCCCGTCCCAGCGTTCGAAACCCTGCTCCAGCAGCTCGCGGTTATGGCCGAGCAACACCTCGCCGCCGCGGCCCCAGGCGGCGAAACCGCGCGCGGCGGCACTGCCCTTCAGCGGCGAACCGAGGCAGACGATCCGCCCGGCCGGCAGTTCGGCGTCGAGACACGCGCGCAAGGCCAGCAACCCGCCCAGGCTGTGGCCGACCAGATGCACCGCTTCGCCCTCCGCCGCCAGCGCGGCCATGCGCGCCTGCAACCGGTCGAGGATGCGTTGCTGGGTGGCCGCCACGCTGAGGTAGTCGAAGCGGTGGACGCGAAAGCCTTCTTCCATCAGCCGCCGGTGCAGCATGGACAACGCGAAGCCGCGCATCCACAGGCCGTGCAGCAGGATCACGTGCTCGCTCATGGCAGGTCGCCGGAACTACGCACGGGCAGCCGCCGGGTCAGCCGGCAGCCTCCTTCTCCGTGGCCACGCGCACGTGCAGTTCCTTCAACTGCGCATCGCTCACGATCGATGGCGCGTCGGTCATCAGATCCTGCGCGCTGGTGGTCTTGGGGAAGGCGATCACGTCGCGGATCGACTCGGTGCCGGCCATCAGCGCCGCGATGCGGTCGATGCCGAACGCCAGGCCGCCATGCGGCGGCGCGCCGAACTTCAGCGCCTTCAGCAGGAAGCCGAACTTCATCTCGGCCTCTTCCGCACCGATGCCGAGCAACTCGAACACCGTGCTCTGCATCTCCGGCCGATGGATACGGATCGAACCGCCGCCGATCTCGTTGCCGTTCAGCACCATGTCGTAGCCGCGGCTCACCGCGTTGTGCGGATCGGCGCGCAGTTGCGCGGCGTCATCCACCTTCGGCGCGGTGAACGGATGATGCAGGGCGACGAAGCGCTGTGCCTCGTCGTCGTATTCGAACATCGGAAAGTCGGTAACCCACAGCGGTTTCCAGCTGTTTTCGACCAGGCCGCGATCCTTGCCGACCTTCAGCCGCAGCGCGCCCATGAAATCGGTGACGGTTTTCCAGCCGCCCGCGCCGAAGAACACGATGTCCCCGGTTTGCGCGCCGGTGGACTTGAGCACGCCATCCAGCGCTGCGTCGTCGAGGAACTTCGCCACCGGCGAATTGATGCCGTCGCGGCCCTTGGCCAGATCCTCGACCTTCAGCCAGGCCAGACCCTTGGCGCCGTAGCGCGCGGCGTACTCGGCCAAACCGTCGATATCCTTGCGCGACAGCGTGCTGCCGCCGGGCACGCGCAAGGCGGCCACGCGGCCGTCGAGATCGTTCGCCGGTTCGGCGAAGACCTTGAACTCGATGTGCTTCACCGCCTCGGCGACGTCGACCAGTTCGAGCGCGATGCGCAGGTCCGGCTTGTCCGAACCGAAGCGGCGCATCGCCTCGGCCCAGGTCATGCGCGGGAACGTGGCATCGAGTTCGACGCCCTGCACTTCGCGGAATACGTGGCGGATCAATTCCTCCACGAAATCCTGCACGTCCTTCTCTTCGACGAAGGCGAACTCCAGATCGAGCTGGGTGAATTCCGGCTGGCGATCGGCACGCAGGTCCTCGTCGCGGAAGCAGCGGGCGATCTGGTAGTAGCGGTCGAAGCCGGCCACCATCAGGATTTGCTTGAACAGCTGCGGCGACTGCGGCAGCGCGTAGAACTGGCCCGGATGCACGCGGCTGGGCACCAGGTAGTCGCGCGCGCCTTCGGGCGTGGCCTTGGTCAGGATCGGCGTCTCCACATCCTGGAAGCCGCGCTCGTCCAGGTAGCGGCGCAGCGCCTGCACCAGCCGGATGCGCTTGCGCATCATCGCCTGCATCTCCGGGCGGCGCAGGTCGAGGTAGCGGTAGGTCATCCGCATGTCCTCGTTCGGGTTCTCGTGCAGCGCGAAGGGAAGGTCCTTCGCGGCGTTGAGAATCTCGACCTTGTCGGCGAGCAATTCGATGGTGCCCGTCTTCAGCTTGTCGTTGACCGATACGCGGCGGCGGATCGCACCGGTGACGCGCAGGCAGTACTCATTGCCGATGTCGCCGGCCGCCGCGAAGGCGGCCTCGTTGTCGCGCTCGATGACGATCTGCGCCAGGCCTTCGTGGTCGCGCAGATCGACAAAGGCGACGTGGGCCTGCAAGCGGATCTTGTTGACCCAGCCGCACAAGGTGACGGTCTGGTCGATCAGCGACTCGTCGATGAGGCCGCAGTAATGCGTGCGCATGCGCTTGAAACTCCGGGCAGGCCGCAGGACGGCCGATCAGATGGAAAAGACCCGGAATCTTACCACCGCGATGCTGGCCGGCGGGCCCGGTATCGCGCCGCGCAACGATGCGCGGCGCGATACCGGCAACACGTCACCAGCGCCGATCGACCACGAACTGGGCGCGGCAGCCGTGGTTGACCCACACGCCGGCACGGTTCCAGCCCCAGCTGTAGCCTTCGGTACAGCGCGTGTCGGACATCTGGTTCACCAGGCGGACCTGTCCACGCCGGCCGACATCGACTTCGCACATCTGGTAGCGCTTCTTGTTGCTGTCGCACTGCAGGCGGATCTGGCGATCCCAGCCCGGACCCGGCCGCCAGCCGCCGCGGTCGCCGCGGTCGCCGCCGCGACGATCGTCGCGATCGTTCCAGCCCCGGCGGGCCTCCACGAATTGCCCGCGACAGCCGCGATCCACCCACAGCCCCTGCCGGTCGACGCCCCAGCTCTGGTCGCGGATGCAGGCGCCTTTCGACTCCTGCCGCGCGAGCTCGGCGTCGTTCCACGGGACCGCGCAGCGATTGAACTTGCCGTTCGTGCTTTCGCAGCGGATCGCACCACCCGATTGCGCCTGCGCCGGAGGCGACGCCGTCATCGAAAGCGTGGCCAGCAGGCCGACCGCCGTGCCCAGCAGTATCTTCTGTGAGGTATGCATGGCCGTGATTCCCTGGTTTTGTCGCGCCATCGCGACGCATGAGACCGTACTTGAACCATCGGCCGCCGCGAACATCGCCTTGCGCGCGCGGCCAGCCGCCATTCAGTCGCCGCTGGCGGCCTTGCCGGCTGCAGGCGCTGGCGCTGGCGCCGGCGCAGCAGCTGTTGCTGCCGGCGTCGCTGCCGCAGCGGCGGGCTTGGCCTCGCTGCCCGACCCCTCGGCGAGGTTGCGCTTCTTGTCGCCGTCCTTCTTGAAATCGGTTTCGTACCAGCCGCTGCCGGCCAGCCGGAACGAGGGCGCGCTGACCTTGCGCTGCAGATGCGGTGCACCGCATGCCGGGCAGATCGAGGGGTCGCTATCGGACAACTTCTGCAGGCGGTCGAAATGATGGCCGCAGCTGCTGCATTCGAATTCGTAGATGGGCATGAATACTCCAGGACAGTCCAGCCCGCGCAGGGTTGGCAGCTGGCCATTATCGGCCCGACCGGCCGGATTTCAATGTCCCGTCGGAGACGGTTGTCTCGCCCCCGCCAGGGGTCCAGCCTGCAGCCTTGCGAGGAATCGATCGCGGCGATCAGTTCGTTCGCCGCCATGGCCTTCCGATACGGCATAACGATATAGCCGTCTATACGTCCATTGACGATGACGTTCGACCTCACTAGTCTGCAATTGTTGCGTCGCAACACCACCGACCCGGAGAGTCCACCCATGAGCAAACGTCCCCATCCGATCACGATAGCGTGGCTCCCCGCCGCCATACTGCTTGCCCTGGCCGGAACCGCCTCGGCGCAGGACACCAGCGCGCAGTCGCCGGCCAAGGCAAAGCAGCTGAGCGCGGTGATCGTCACCGGCACCCGCGCCGACAATCGCACCGAGAGCAGCTCGCTGACCCCGATCGACGTGGTGTCGGCGAAGGTGCTGCAGCAGACCGGCACCAGCGAGCTGTCCACGGCGCTGGCGCGGATCATTCCGTCGCTGACCTTCCCCCGCCCGTCCGCGGCCGATACCGCCGATTCGCAGCGACCCGCGCAATTGCG
>Ga0207664_10001944_pt1 | contig 13588 bp, 11 predicted proteins | sample LARL83metaG_FD_184349 | JGI IMG/M metagenome (GOLD analysis project Ga0207664, IMG submission 184349) | Corn, switchgrass and miscanthus rhizosphere microbial communities from Kellogg Biological Station, Michigan, USA - LAR L8-3 metaG... | ecosystem: Host-associated > Plants > Roots >...
GTCGTAGGAGATCCACGTACCGTTTTCCGTGCCCGCGAAGAGCAGGTCGCGGTTATGGCCGTCAGGACGGACGGTGCGAACGTACTGGTTGTCCGGCAAGCCGTTCACCAGCTTCGTCCACGTCTTGCCGAAGTCGTGCGTAACGAACAGATACGGCGCGTAATCGCCGCTGCGATGACGATCGACGTTCGCATAGGCGGTCGCCGCGTCGAACGGTGACGGCGCAATCGTTTCTACGCGGCCATACGGCGGGACGCCCGCGATCGCGTGCTTGGCCCAGTGTTTGCCGCCGTCGGTCGTGACGGAGATAACCCCGTCGTCCGCGCCGGTCCAGATCTCGCCCTTACGAACCGGCGAGCCTTCGATGTCGAGCAGCGTGTCGGAATTCTCCGCGCTGGAAACATCCAGTGCAATCGGCCCGCCCGAGGGCTGTTGATGCGACTTCATGTTCAAGGTGAGGTCCGGACTGATGACCGTCCAATGGACGCCGCGGTCGAGCGACTGAAAGACGACGTTGCCGCCCATCCACAGCACGCGTCCGTTCCACGGCGCGAACGCTATGGGTGAATCCCAGTTGAAGCGGTATTTGCTCTTGTACAGATCGAAGCCGTTGCGCGAGAAGTCGAAAAACGGCATGACGAATCGCGTGGTCTGCGTGGCTTTGTTATAGTCCGCGATGCGCCCAGGCTGCAGATCGGCGAGCACGTGCTTCGGATCGCTGGGATCCGGAACCGCCCACATGCCGTCGCCGCCGATGACGTTCTGCCAGTAGCTGTTCAGAATGCCTTCCGGGTTTTTCGAGTTCTCCGGTCCGCAGAAGCCGTTGTTGTCTTGCAGCGGAGCGCACACCCAGTACGGATTCTCGTTGGAGAGCCCAACGTGATAGACTTCGCCGATCGGAATGTTGCGCGAGAACGCCCAGTTCTTGCCCCCGTCCAGCGTGATCGCCTCGCCGCCGTCCTCACCGATGATGATGCGGCTGGGATCGTTGCGCGCGATCCACATCGCGTGGAAGTCGACGTGAACGGGGTCCGCGATCGCTTTCCATTTCGCGCCGCCGTCGGTGCTGAGGGCGAGCTCGTTGGAGATGCCGTAGACCTTGTTCTCGTCTTTGGGATCGACGTTGATGTGCGTGAAGTAGAACGGACGCTGATCGGCGATCGTGTCGGCCGAGACCATCTTCCAGTTCTGACCGCCGTCGTCGCTGCGCCAGACGATACCGCCTTTCGCCTCGATCAATGCGTAGATGCGCTTGGAATCGCTCGGCGCAATCGCCACTGCGCTTCGGCCCATGATGCCGGTGGGCAGTCCATGGCCGGTTAAGCGCGTCCAGGTTTTGCCGCCGTCCTGCGAGCGCCAGATGCCGTCGTCGGGTCCGCCGGAGTGGAACGTCCAGGGCATGCGCCGGAACTGCCACATGCTCGCGTAAATGACGTCCGGATTATTCGGATCCATTGCGAGTTCGGCCGCGCCGGTTTGCGGGCCCACGTACAGCGTCTTGCTCCACGTCTTGCCGCCGTCGTCGGTCGTGTAGACGCCGCGCGCGGTGCTGTCTTTGAACGGATCGCCGAACGCGCCGACGATAACGTGGTTAGGATTCTTCGGATCGACCAGGATGCGCGAGATGCTCCACACATCGTGCAGCCCGACGTTCGTCCACGTCTTTCCGCCGTCGGTCGTCTTGTAGACGCCGTCGCCGTAGGTGACGTCGTTACGCGGATTGGCCTCGCCGGTGCCGGCCCACACGACGTTTTCGTTCGTCGGGTCGATCGTGACCGCGCCTACCGCGGAGACGTCCTGCTTTTCAAAGACCGGCGTCCACGTGGCGCCGCCGTTGTCGGTTTTCCATACGCCGCCGCCCGCGGCGCCGATGTAGTAGAGATTCGGATCGCTGTCGATGCCGGCGACCGCGGGAACGCGGCCTCCCGCAACCGCCGGACCCACCGAACGCCACTTCAGATTGGCGTACGGTGCGTCCAGCGCAGCGGCTAAGACGAGTGCAGCAAACATGTCCTTTAGGGCTTGACCTCCGGTGCGGTTGGTGTTTTGAGACCCGCGCTCTTGAGCGCGCCGTTGATTGAGTCGAGCGACCGAACGTAGGCGTTGTAACGCTGGACCGCCGCGCGGTATGCCGCGTCAACGCGCGTGGAGTACGCCTGGACTGCCGGCGTCAGAACGCCCTGGCTGAAGAAGCCCAATCCCTGCATGTCCTCACGCAGCGCGCCCGGACGCTGGATCGAGTCTTCGTCGTTGTGATAATCGGCCGTCAGTGTGTTGAAGAGCGAGTCGCGCTGCGCGAGCGCCGCGTCGATCTGCTTCTGCAGCGCAGCGTTGCTCTTCGTCTTCGCGTTGGTCTTGGCGTCCGTCAGTTCTTTCTTCACCGAATCGAGCCCGTTGAGCATCGAGTCGACGTTGGAGAACTCGCGCGTGAACTTCTTCGCGAACGCATACGATTGCTCGAACTGGGCTTGCGTCACGCGCGTCTGCGGATCGGCTTTGACGGTGAACGGCTCTTCGTACGTCTTGCCCTCCACGGTCATGCGCACGTAGTAGCGTCCCGGCGGAACGCCCGGACCCTCGTTCGGGCCTTGATACTGCGGCTTGGCCGCGCCAGTCCATTTGACCGGTCCGTCGATCTGGAAATCCCAGACGTAGCGGTTGATGCCGACCTTGTTGCTCATGTACGGCACGTCCTTGCCGTGCACTTTGTGCGTGCCTTTGACGCTGCGGATGACGTGCTTGCTCGCATCGAGGATCTGAATCGACGGACCGCCCTTCACTTCGTGCGTCAGGTAGTACGTGACAATCGCCCCGTACGGCGGATTCTGCCCCGAGTAATCGGTGTAGGTGCCTTCGTCGTCGGAGTGCATGTTGTACTCGTACGACGTGCGCGGTGCGAGCACGAACGGACGCCCTGCGCCGTTCGGAAGCATGCGCAGCGCGCGAATGTCGTCCATCACGTAGAGCGAGCGGCCGTGCGTTGCGATCAAGAGATCGTCCCACTTGGGCTGAATGCGGATGTCGCGCACGGAAACCGTCGGCAAGCCGTTACGGAAGTCGTGCCAGTCGCCGCCGCCGTTGAACGAGATCCACAGGCCCGCTTCGGTTCCCGCGTACACGACGCTCGGATCATGAAGATCCTGGCGCACCGAGCGCACGTATTGATCCTTGGGCAGATTGTCCGCGATCGAACTCCAATGCTTGCCGAAGTCGTGCGTCACGAACAAGTACGGCTTATAGTCGCCGGAGCGATGCCGATCGATGCAGACGTACGCCGTACCGTCATGAACGGTCGAGGGCGCCGTGCATTCGACGCGTCCGTACGGCGGCACGCCGGGCGGCGTCACGTTCTTCCAATGCTTGCCGCCGTCGAGCGTGAGCTGCACCAAACCGTCGTCGGTGCCGACCCAGATCTCGCCCTTGTGCAGCGTCGAGCCTTCAATGTACAGGATGGTGTCCGAGTACTCGGCGCCCGAGACGTCGTGCACGAGCGGACCGCCCGAAGGCTGCTGGTGCGCTTTGATGTTCAGCGTGAGGTCCGGGCTGATGACTTTCCAGTGAATGCCGCGATCGGTCGACTGGAAGATCACGTTGCCGCCGACCCACGCGATGTGGCCGTCCCACGGCGCGAACGCGATCGGCGAATCCCAGTTGAAGCGGAACTTCGAGAGCGAGAGGTTGTACGACTCGAGCGACGTCTGGAGATACGGCGCCGCGAAGATAAAGTCGCGCGTCTTCTTATTCGTGACGCTCACGAAGCCGTTCTCGGAATCGGCCCACAGCCAATTCGGATCGATCGGATCGGGAACGGACCATTCGCCGTCGCCTCCCGCGGATGCGACCCAATACTTGTTGAGCAATCCCGAGTAATCGAGCGAGTTGTTCGGCCCGCACCACGCGTTGTTGTCCTGCCAGCCGCCGCAAACCCAGTACGGGTTCTCGTTCGAATAGCCGACGTGGTAGACTTCGCCGATCGGAATGTTGCGGTCGAAGAACCAATGGTCGCCGCCGTCAACGGTGCGCGCGATGCCGCCGTCCTCACCGACGATGATGCGCTTGGGATCGTTCCCGGCAATCCAGATGGCGTGGTAGTCGACGTGCACGTCGCGGGCAATCGATTCGAACTTCTTGCCGCCGTCTTTCGACTCGGCGAGCATCATCGAGACCGCGTACACGTGGTTCTCGTCCTTCGGGTCGACGGCGATGTGCGAGAAATAGAACGGACGCTGATCGACCAGCGTGTCGTTCGAGACCATCGTCCAATTCGCGCCGGCGTCGTCGGAGCGCCAGAGAATGCCTTGCTTCGACTCGATGAGCGCGTACACGCGTTTGCCGTCGCTCGGGGCGATCGCCAGGCCGATGCGTCCGGTGACTCCCGAGGGCAGACCGTGGCCCGTGAGTTTGTTCCAGGTCTTACCGCCGTCGGTCGATTTGTAGAGGCCGTCGTCGGGACCGCCGCTCTCGAACGTCCACGGCTGGCGCTTGAAGTGCCAGATGCCGACGTACACGGTATTGGGATCCTGCGGATTCATCGCGAGATCCGACGCACCGCTCTGGTCGCTCACGAAAAGCGTTTGGCTCCATGTCTTTCCGCCGTCCCACGTCACGTAGACGCCGCGATCGTGGCTGGGGCCGAAGACGTCGCCGAGCGCGCCTACCACAACGTGATTCGGGTTCTTCGGATCGACGGCAATGCGCGAGATGTGGCGCGTGCCTTGCAGACCGACGTTCTTGAACGTCTTGCCGCCGTCGGTCGATTTATAGACGCCGTCGCCGTACGTCACGTCGTTGCGCGGATTCGACTCACCCGTGCCGACCCACACGACGTCGTTGTTCGTCGGATCGATCGTCACCGCGCCGATGGCGGCAACTTTCTCGTGTTCGAACACCGGCTGCCAGGTCTCGCCGCCGTCTTGGGACTTCCAGACGCCGCCGCCGGCGGAGCCGAGATAGTAGAGATTCGGATCGCTATCCGACCCAGCGACGGCTGCAACGCGTCCACCCGGGAGCGCCGGGCCGATCTCGCGCCAGTGAATACCCGACCACGGCGGTCCGGGCGTCGGCGTGGGACTGGGAGTCGGCGTCGGTTTTGCCGGTTTGGGCGGTGGTGTGGCTTTCACGCTCGCGGGTTTCTGCGGCGCCGGACTTGGTGTCGACGGCGTTGCCTGAACTTGAGCGAGAGCGGGAGCCGCGCTCAACGCAACGGCAGCAGCGAGAGCGGCGAAAGAAAAACGACGCGTCATCAGACCTCCTCTGGGTGATGGCGCGATTAGTTTGCAGCGATGTTTTTCCTTTAATGCCGTGAATTCGGCACGCTGCTACGTGTGCGCGGGCGCTGCGCTGTTGAGGTGCTGGTAGTACGGGACGTTCTTGTTGTACGCCCACCATTCGGAGAACGCGATCATCCCGATGAGAACGATAAAGAATAGGATAAGACCGAAGCCCCAGGCGCGCTTGGCGCGAGGCGTCATGCCGGAAAAGCGGCTCATAGCCGTCCGCTTCGGGAATTTTCCACAAGGGCTCCTTCCGGCAAGGGCGTATCGTGGTCCCGATGCGCCGATTCATTGCCCCGTTTGTAACGGGACTGCTTGCCGCTATTTTTGCGGTAAGCGCCGTTCCGGCTTCCGCCGCGCAGCCTCCGCGGGCGACCAGCCCGGCTGCCGTGCGCGCGTACGCGCACGTGCTGCGCAAGATTAACCCGCAGATGCCGGCGTGGCAGAGCCAAGACTTGGCGAAGCACCTGCTGATAAACGCGAACCGCTGGAAGATCGACGCGAATATGCTCGTCGCGCTCGTCACCGTGGAATCGGCCTGGCACACGCACGCGCGCTCATGGGCGGGCGCCATCGGTCTGGGCCAACTCATGCCCGGTACCGCGGCTAAACTCGGCGTGAATCCGCACGATCCGTACCAAAATCTTCAGGGCGCGGCACGCTACTTGTACGGGCTGCTCACGCGTTTTCGCGGCAAGCCGAATCAGTACAAGCTCGCGTTCGCCGCGTACAACGCCGGACCGAAGGCCGTTGAAGAGTTCGGCGGCATTCCGCCGTACGCCGAGACCGAGCACTACGTCGTCAAAGTGACGCAAGCGTGGCACGCGATCACGAGCATGGTGCACATCCCGCGAGCACGCAAGAGCGTCGAGAGCGCCGTCGCGGCCGATCCCGATCTCAGCTACTGGGTCGGTTCAAAAATCCGCTAACAGCGCGTTAATCGCGTCCACCGCAGTGTGCCGCGCGTCGACGAAGACGCCGCGCGCACGAGCGTTCCTCGCGGCCTCCAGATCGCTCGTTTTATCGCCGATCACGACGCAGCACGCGGAATCCACGCCCATCGCCCGCGCAGCGTCCAGAATCAGCTTCGGCTTGGGTTTGCGGCACTCGCAATCGTCGTCCGGAGCGTGAGGGCAATACAGCATGACGGAAAAGGGCCCGAGCAATTCCTCGACGCGGCGGTTCACCGCCTCGACTTGCTCGAGGGTGAGCATCCCGCGGCCCACGCCGCTTTGATTCGATACCAGTGCAATCGGGATGCCGGCGGCGCGCAGACGGTCGAGCGCCTCGCGTACGCCCGGAACCGGCGCCACCGCGCTGGGATCGCCGTTGTACGGTACGTCGAAAACGATCGTGCCGTCGCGATCGAAGATAACCCCGCAGGCTTTCACGCGGCGAGGTGTTCGCCGCCGCCGTTCAGGCTACTTGCGCGAAGCCCGCGTAGGCTGGGAAGATGTATGCCTCCTCTTCCTTGATGTGATGCAGCAGGATGTCGCGCAGCACTTGCGCGCGCGCAACGTACACCGCCGCATGACATTCCGTCTGCGCGATCTCGTCGAGCAGACGCAGGATCAGGTGATGCTCTTCTTCGTTATGCAGCGGGGTGCTGCGGTCGTCCGCCCATTCCGGAGCCTTCACGAGCGGCTCGTAGATGAGCGCCTCTTCCATGGCGATATGACGGCGCACCAATTCATCGATCGCGCGCATAATCGCCTTGCGGCCGCCGCACGCGCATTCCGAAAGCGAATCGAACTCCACGAACAGTTGCTCGATACGCGTATGTTCTCGCCGAAGAACCGTCAGCGCATCCATGGCTCCCCCTGTGCAGTTTAGTAGGGCTTGCTTTCCCGGCGAAATTGTGGATTAAACGGTGAATAGCGCGAATGCAGCAATGGCCATAAGTGCGAACGTCACCCACGACCATACATTCGCGAGAATGGAATTGCGCCATCTTCCCATGACTTTGGCATTGTTCGCGATGCGAATAACCAAGAAAATGAGTGGTACGGAGACGACGCCGTTGAGCACCGCGCTCCAGTACAGCGCGCGAATCGGGTCGAGATGCGTGAAGGGCAACGCTATTCCGACTAAGAGCCCGGCCGCCAAAACCGCGTAAAACTTCGGTGCGCGGTTCGGCCGCTCGTCCAGGCCCTCTCGCCTGAAGGACAGCATTTCAGCCGCTATATAGGCAGAAGAGCCGGCAAGCGCGGGAATGGCAAGCAAGCCCGTGCCTACCATGCCGAGCATGAACAACAGCTCGGCGAGTCTTCCCGCGAGCGGTTCCAGCGCGAGCGCAGCGTCCTGCGCGGTCTGGATATTCGTCTTTCCGTGCGCGAAAAGCGTGAGCGCCGTCGTCACGATGATGAAGAACATCACGAGATTGGAGAGCAGCATGCCCACGTTTACGTCGAAATGCGCGTCGCGGATCTCTTCGTCGGTCGCGCCGCGCCGCTGCTGCACGGTCGTTCGCCCTTGAGATTTTTCTTCTTCGACTTCGAGCGCCGACTGCCAAAAGAACAAGTACGGCGTGATTGTCGTGCCGAGCACGCCCATAGCGGTCGTAATCCACGTTTTGCTCAGCTGAACGTGCGGCACGACCAAATGCGTGAGAACATCGCCCCAGTGCGGATGCACGATGAACGCGGTGACGATGTACGCAAACAGCGTGAGCGTGAGATATTTCAAAAACGCAGCAATGCGCCGGTACGAGAGAAAAACGAGTCCGGCGATAAGAAGTACGCCGAAGAGCACGTCCCATACGAGCTGCGGCAAGAACGGCGCGACTAAATGCGCCGACGCGGCCATGCCTGCGAAGTCCGCGCCGACGTTGAACGTGTTCGCGATGATCACGAGCGCCGCGATGGTGTAGGCGGCCCACGGCGGCACCGCCGAGCGAATATTTGCCGCAAGGCCTCTGCCGGTGACCATGCCGATACGCGCGCACATGCCTTGAACGACCGCCATCATCGGCGTAGTGAAGAGCGCGAGCCAGAGCATGGAGAGCCCCGTGGACGCGCCGGCAACGGAATAGGTGGAGATGCCGGAGGGGTCGTCGTCCGCGGCGCCCGTGATGAGGCCGGGGCCCAGCGTCACGAGCCGCTGCCAGAGGCTCCGGGTGGGCGCGCCAATCTCGGCGCCTTCAATGGCTTTCAGCCGCATGCACGTTCGTCATACCCGCATACGGGCAGAGTATACTTACGGCACGGAGGCAGGCCATGAATTGGGAAGCACTGGCTGCCGTCAGCACCGCGTTCACCGGGTTCGTCATCCTGGCGACGGCCCTAGCGGCCATGCGCGAAGTGCGCATCGCCGCGGAGCACGCGGGAGCTACGCGCGAACAACTCGCTCATCTGCGAAAAGCGACGCAGTTCGAAGGCGCACTCGCTGTGTTTGCCGACCTCGACACGCCCGCCCAGGTCAAGGCTCGCCACTTCGTGCAGTTCGAGCTGGAGCAGCGTATGCGCGATCCGCGTTTCCGCGACGAGGTGGCACTTATCGCCGGCGCCGATGAGCTGGAGCATCAGGAGCTGGCCGTCCTGCGTTGTTTCGAACGGGTCGCAACGTACGTGCACAAGGGCTGGGTTGACGGCGATGCCGTGTACAGCGCTGCTGCCGGCCGGGTCATCGTGACCTGGCATTGCTTGCACGAGGTCGTATCGATTCACCGCGAGGTCGCCGGGCCGGCGTTCTGGGAGAATTACGAGCGGCTCTATCGCGACTGCAAACACTGGCAGCGGCAGCGAGGGCTGCACGTCGACGACTTGGAGCGGCACCAGACGCTGCGATACACCCAAACGCCATAGCTCCGGCGAACTCGGGCTTGCTGCTGCAGGCCCCGCAAGCGAGCAGCCAGAAGCCCGTTCAACTTAGTCAGGGAGCTTACGCTTGCGTTTACGCTTATTCGCAGTTGCGATTTCTTTGTTTTTCGCACAGAGCGCCTTGCCGGGGCGAGCGGCTGAAGCGGTACTTCAAGGCGTTCGCACGCAGGTCGCCGACGATACGAGCGTTCAAATCGCGCTGCAGTTCTCGGGTGAACTTCCGGACGTGCGCGTCGTGCGCTCGGGCGAACACCTCGTGCACGTGGTCTTCCTCGGCGCGCACATCGCATCGCACACACACCCCGCCATAAACACTATCGGCGAGGTCGAGCACGGCAACTTCAGCGGCTTCGCCGGCATCGGAATCCGGTTGGATCTCGAGCTGCACGACGCGCCGCTGCGCATCACGACGCAGTCGTTTCCGCACACCGACGTCGTCATCGTGCACGTGCCGGCGCGGCGATCCGACAACGAAGCGCTCGAGACCGAGCCGCTGCGCGGGCAAGGCAGCCAGACAACGGCATTCATTCCGCTCTCGTTCGCCGACGTGAGCGAGGTCGCGGGTGTTTTGGTCAAGGGCGCGCAGGTGAGCCCCCTGGATAATTTCAATCCGCAGTCACCATTCGCGGCGCCCACGCCGAACCCGAACGGCAGTTCAATGGGCGGCGGCGATCGCTACGCGAACGGTCGTGCGCCGACGTACGTGACGATTCCGGCCGCGGCGATCTTGGCCAACAAAGATACGCCGATGGGCACGAAACTCGACGACAAGGTCGCGATCGACCGCCGCCTCAACGCGATCATTCTGACCGGAACGCCGCAAGAAATCGCCGACGCAAAGCAGATCGTCTCTTACGTCGACGTCCCCGCGCGCAGCGTACTACTCGAAACGCAAATCGTCGAGCTCACGCAAACGGCCGCGAAGGATCTCGGCATCGACTACGCCGACGCGAACGGCACGCTTGGGACTGCAACGTTTAACGCAGGCATTGATAGGCGTCCCGCCGCCGGCGTAGCGCTTCAGGCAAAATTAAGCGCGCTGCAAGAGACGGGACAAGCGAAGATTCTCGCGCAGCCGCGCATCCTCGCGCTCAATGCCAGGCCATCGGCGATTCTCTCGGGCGAAGCCGTTCCGATCTTCAACTCGGTGCTCGTGCCTTCTGGCAGCGGCACAATCATCGAGAATCAAATTCAGTACATCAACGTCGGCGTAAGCCTGGAGATCCTGCCGCGAATTGCCTCGGACGGTCGCGTCACGACGCAGATATTCAGCGAAGTCTCCAGCATCATCGACTACGTGCAAAACACGCCGCGCATCGCCGTGCGACAGGCACTTACGTCGGGCGTCGTCAGCGACGGCGAGTCGCTCGTCGTCGGCGGCCTTCTGCAAGAAACCGAGATCTCGCAACTCCGGAAAGTTCCCGGTCTCGGAGACCTCCCGCTCATCGGCGGGTTCTTCCGGTCTGACACCTCCACCAAGCAGACAACGAATCTCTATCTGGTCGTCACGCCTCACGTCCTGACAAATAAGGCACTCAAAGCACAGTAAGAAAGCAGGTGCTTCATGGTTCGTCTTTTCCGCGCGCTTTGCGCGCTGGCGACTTTGGCATCGTTAACGTTGACCATCCCCGCACAGGCACAAAGCAGCCGCATTCGCGTCGAGTTCCGCAACACCACCGACAAGTGCCCGTGGATAACGTTCTACAAACGCGACGCTTCCGGTATCGGCGGCACGCTTGCGCCGCCGCAGATCATCTCCGAGAACCGATCGCAGACCGGTCCGGGCTCGGTGCAGCCGCACGCGACGTACAACTTCTCCATTCCGCGCACGCGGTGGCTGCGGCTGCGCGTGGAGCCCGAAAACCGCTGCGGCAGCGGCGCGATATACGACACGCAATTCACTCTGGACAACGTCAGCAACTTGGACGTACTGACGTTCACGCTGCACCGCGGCAGCAACAACTACTACATCACCCGCCCATAAGGAGCGCGTCATGAAACGAATACTCGTATGCGCCCTCGCGGCGCTCGCATTGCTTGCCATGCCGAATCAGGCTCCCGCTCAAGACAGCGGCATCTGGATACACAACCAGACCGCGTATTGCTTGTGGGCGACGGTCTACACCGCCGGCCGCATCGTCGGCAAAGGCGGCTTCCCGAATTGGGTTCCCGCCCGCGACAAGCGGTTATATCCCATTGACTGGAAGGGCGTGGGGCAGCAGTTCCGGGTGCGCGCCGAGGTTCTGAGCACGCACGATTGCCGTCCGCAGAACTCGCAGCATCCGCTGCAAGCGGATTTCGACACGCACGTTCAAGGCAACCTCGCCTACCAAGTGCGCGTGGTGCAGAACGGACGCAACTTCTACTTCGAACGCTACTAAGGCAAGAACGAAAAGGCTCGAAGATCTACGCCTCGACGTAGATCTCCGAGCCTTTTTCGACGAACTCTTTCGACTTCTCCGCCATACCGCTCTCGGCGAACTCGCGCACCTCTTGCGTGATCTTCATCGAGCAGAAATGCGGGCCGCACATCGAGCAGAAGTGTGCGACCTTTGCGCCTTGTGCCGGCAGCGTCTCATCGTGAAATTCGCGCGCCGTTTCGGGATCGAGCGAGAGATTGAATTGGTCTTCCCAGCGAAACTCGAAACGCGCTTTGCTCAGCACGTCGTCCCAATGGCGTGCACGAGGATGGCCTTTCGCGACGTCGGCGGCGTGCGCGGCGATTTTGTACGCAATGACGCCGTCCTTGACGTCCTTCTTGTTTGGAAGACCGAGGTGCTCTTTCGGTGTGACGTAGCAGAGCATCGCCGTGCCGAACCAGCCGATCATCGCCGCACCGATGGCGCTGGTGATGTGGTCGTAGCCGGGCGCGATGTCCGTCACGAGCGGCCCGAGCGTATAGAACGGCGCTTCGTGGCAGACCTCGAGCTGCTTGTCCATGTTCTCTTTGATGAGATGCATCGGCACGTGGCCGGGACCCTCGATCATCACTTGCACGTCGTGCTTCCACGCGATGTCGGTGAGCTCGCCGAGGGTTTCCAGTTCGCCGAATTGAGCGGCATCGTTCGCGTCGGCCTGGCAGCCCGGGCGCAGTCCGTCGCCGAGTGAGAAGGCGACGTCGTACGCCTTCATAATCTCGCAGATCTCTTCGAAGTGCGTGTAGAGGAAGTTCTCCTCATGATGCGCGAGGCACCACTTCGCGAGAATCGATCCGCCGCGCGAAACAATGCCCGTGACGCGACTGGCTGTGAGCGGTACGTAGCGCAGCAGCACGCCGGCGTGAATGGTAAAGTAGTCCACGCCTTGTTCGGCTTGCTCGATGAGCGTGTCGCGGAAAAGTTCCCACGTGAGTTCTTCGGCTTTGCCGTTGACCTTCTCGAGCGCCTGATAGATCGGCACGGTGCCGATGGGCACCGGGGAGTTGCGCAGAATCCACTCGCGCGTTTCGTGGATGTTCTTGCCGGTCGAGAGATCCATGACCGTGTCGGCGCCCCACCGCGTCGCCCACGTCATCTTTTCGACTTCTTCTTCGATCGTCGAGGTGACGGCGGAGTTGCCGATGTTCGCGTTGATCTTCACCAGAAAGTTGCGGCCGATGATCATCGGCTCGCTCTCGGGATGATTGATGTTCGAGGGAATGATGGCGCGGCCGCGCGCCACTTCATCGCGCACGAACTCGGGAGAAAGGCCCTCGCGAATGGCGATGAACTCCATCTCCGGCGTTACGACGCCCTTGCGCGCGTAGTGCATTTGCGTGACGTTCGCGCCGGGCTTCGCGCGGCGCGGCTTGCGTGACGCGTTGAAGCGCACGCCGTCGAGTTCGGCCATCGCGTCGCGTCCGCGCCGGTACACGGACGTCGGTTTGTCGAGTTCTTCCGTGTCGTCCCGATCGAGGATCCACTGTAGGCGGATCGGCTCCAGGCCCGCGTGCACGTCGGTCGTCACGGCAGGATCGGTATACGGACCGCTGGTGTCGTATACGGTGTGCGTCTCTCCGTTAGTGAGCAAAATCTCACGCATGGGGACGCGGATAGAGGGATGCGAGCCGGGCGCATACGCTTTACGCGAAGCGCCGGACGCTGACGATGCAACAGCAGTCATGAAATTTTGAGCTCCCTTCCTACGCCGGCATTACCCGGATCAGGTTACGTGCGGTCGGCCCGAAACGGCCCTCTCAGCTCCGCAAAGCGGATAGCTCCCGCGTACATATACTCTACCCCGCAAATGCGGGGATTCCCGCAGGCGAGCGAGTAAGCACCGGCATGATGGTTGCGCCAGGGTGGCAACCCGTGCTCGGATACGGATTCCTCGTGCTGGGATGCGCCCATATCGGAAGATTCGTACACGCATTGCGGCGCCATGCGCCCAGCGGTTTTCAGGTCGCGTCGGAACTCCTTAGCATCCCCGCATTCTTCGCGATGGGCGCAGCGCAACTCACGGGATTACCTGCGCTTTTCATCGCGGGAATAACCCTCGGATTTGCCTCACTGGCGGCGG
>Ga0207664_10001947_pt1 | contig 13584 bp, 14 predicted proteins | sample LARL83metaG_FD_184349 | JGI IMG/M metagenome (GOLD analysis project Ga0207664, IMG submission 184349) | Corn, switchgrass and miscanthus rhizosphere microbial communities from Kellogg Biological Station, Michigan, USA - LAR L8-3 metaG... | ecosystem: Host-associated > Plants > Roots >...
GGCTTGCTGGATGCCATGGGTGTGCCGGCTGAGCGGATCCCGGCCGACCTGAACGCGCAGGCAGGCTTGTACCGGACCCTGCTGGCCGGCAAGCGGATGCTCGTGGTGCTGGACAACGCGCGAGACGACGGGCAGGTCCGCCCGCTGCTTCCCGGCAGCCCCGGCTGCATGGTAGTCGTCACCAGCCGCAGCCAGCTACCGGGCCTTGCCGTGACCGAGAACGCCCAGATGCTCAACCTCGATGTCCTGCCAGACGCCGATGCCTGGCGGATGCTCGCGGCCCGGCTCGGCGCGCGGCGAGCCGCCGCCGAGCCAGAGGCGGTTACCGAGATCGGCGAGCTGTGCGCCCGGTTGCCGCTTGCACTGGCGGTGGGAGCTACCCGTGCCGCGACACGTCCCGGCCTCCCGTTATCTGCACTGGCAGCCGAGCTGCGCGATGCCCAAAGCCGTCTCGACGTCCTCGACCTGGGAGACGAAGCCGCCAGCCTCCGCGCTGTTTTCTGCTGGTCCACGGAGCAGCTAAGCCCCGAAGCGGGCCTGATGTTCCGCCTGCTCGGCCTGCACCCTGGCCCCGATATCACGGCCGCGGCTGCCGCCAGCCTGGCGGCGGTCCCAGTGAGCCAGGCCCGGAAGACACTGGACACACTCGCCCGCGCCCACCTGATCACCGAGGGGCCGAAAGGGCGGTATGCCTTTCACGACCTGCTCCGCGCCTACGCCGCCGAGCAGGCCCACACCGCCGGCGCTGCCATCGATCGCGATACGGCCATTGGCCGGGTGCTGGATCATTACCTGCAGACCGCTTATCACGCGGCCCTCCTGCTCGGCCCCGAACGCGACAGGATCGCTGTCCCCCCGCCGCTGCCGGGCGTTACGCCCGAACGCTTCACCACCGCAACGGAAGCGATGGCCTGGTTGGAAGCCGAGCACAAGGTTTTGCTCGCCTCGGTCAGGCTGGCCGCCGAGACGAGGTTCGACAGCCACGCCTGGCAACTTCCCTGGGCCATGCGGGATTTTCTGGACCGGCGCGGGCACTGGCACGATTGGGCCGCCGTCCAGCGCACCGCGCTAGACGCTGCGCGACGTCTCGGCGATACCGCCGGGCAGGCTGTGACCTGCCGTCTAGCTGCCAGCCCCTGCCTCAGGCTCGCCGACTACGACCAGGCCCGCACCTATCTGATGACCGCCCTCCGGCTATACCGGCAGCTTGGCGACACCGTCGGCCAGGCCCGCACCCACCAAGTCCTTAGCATGACCTGCGATCAGCAGCAGCGGTTCTCCGATTCAGTCCACCACGACGAGCAGGCCTTGCGCCTCTTCCAGGCCGCAGGCCACCGGGCCGGGCAGGCTCATGCCCTCAATGCCCTGGGCTGGACCTACATCCTGCTCGGCGACCCGCGGCGAGGACGCACCTTCTGTTACCGATCCCTGGTCCTGTCCGCACGGCTCGGTGACCGGGTCGGCGTGGGACATACCTGGGACAGCCTCGGGTACGCCGAACACCAGCTCGGCCGACACGCCGAAGCCGCAGCCTGTTACCAGCGCGCCCTCAGGTTTTTCCGGGAATTCGGTTCCCGCTTCTGGGAAGCCGAGACCCTGGCCCGTCTCGGCGATACCTGGTACGCGTCCAGTGACTCGCCCGGAGCCGAGCAAGCCTGGCGGCAAGCGCTGGCCATCTACGAGGATCTACAGCACCCGGACGCCGCCCTGGTGCGCTCCAAACTCGCTAGCGCACACGGTCAGAAGCGCCACGAACCCCCACTGTCAGCACACGCTTCCATATGAAGGCTTCAGCGACCAACGAGGGCCACATCGCGAGGCTCGGTCTGCTGCCGTGGCGCTGCCATGGAGATCAAGAAGGCAGCAACTATCGCCCCGGCTGCGCAGCCGGAGGTGGTGAACCACGGCGGCCAGGCCCGCAGCTACGGCAGCGGCGGACGAAACCAGGTGCACTGGGCGGCGCGGCTGCTCACATCGACATCACACGCAATCCCCTCCATGGTTTGATCCGCACCGCCGATGCTGGGGGCATGCCTGACGGATCGTTCGCCGCATCGTGATGGTGACTTGCTGATGACTGGAGATAGCGGCGGTGCGCGGCCGCGGCGCCTGTGGCTGCGGCCGGGTCTGCTGGCCTCACTTACCGGGATCGCCGTGTTTGCGGCGGCATGCACAGGCGGCTCACATCCGGCGTCATCTTCCTCGTCCGCGATCACGGCGGGGGCTGCGGCGCCGTTCGTGTACGTTGCCGGCACTAAGAGCGACAAGATCTCCGAGTACAGCGCGTCGCCGGGCACCTTCGGTGCGCTCCAGCCACTCAACCCATCGACGGTACCCACCGGCCCGTTCCCCTACACGGTCGGCGTCGATCCCCAAGGCACCAGCGCCTACGCCCTATCGTCGGCAGACGAGGTGTCTCAATACACGATCAATCCGCGCACCGGACAGCTCAGACCAAAATCGCCGCCGACCGTGGCTGCTGGATCCGGCACCGCCGCGATTGCATTTACGCCCAACGGCGAAAGCGCCTACGTCGTTGGGAACAAGATCTACCAGTACAGCATCAACCCGGCCACCGGGAGCCTGACCCCGAAATCCCCCGCAGCCGTAGCCACCCCGCCCAACCCTGAGCCGATCGCCGTCAGCCCGAACGGGAGATACGCATATGTGGCAAACTGCGGTGGATGCGGTTACGCACTTCGGAAGAAACGCGGCACCACTGCCGGTTCGACGGGCGCGGAAAAGGGGACCACGAAGCCGTCCTTCCTCTTGGAGTACCGAATCAACCCCGGGACGGGTGCGCTTAGCCCCAAGCCGGTCGCGACCGTGCTGACCGGAAACGGTGCGAACTGGGTGGCGATCGCGCCCAACGGCAGCAGCGCCTACGTCGCGACGAGCGCCAACGGTGGCTCGGTATGGCAATACACGATCAATCCGATAACCGGGAGACTGACCCCGAAGAATCCTGAAACCGACATCGTTGGCGGATCTGCGCACAACATCGTCGTGGCTCCCAACGGCAAGAACGCCTACGTCATCGGCGTCCGAAGCAGCAAGGTCTCTCAGTACCGCATCAACGTGCACAGCGGCACGCTCGGCTCAATGCCGGCATCAAGCGCGGCCACCGTGCGGCACCCCGAGGCGATCGCGATCGCCCCCAATGGCAGGAGTGCGTACGTCACCAGCGAAAACGACGGCATGATCTCGCAATACACCATCAACCCAGTCACCGGGAAGATCACGCCAATGTCACCCGCCACAGTCGCAGCTCCAAGTGGCTCGCTCGGCCTTGCGGTCACCCCTTGATCCACTAACGCCGCACGGTAGCCTGCTCACTCGGCCGGCCCAGCACGCTAGATGCCGCCAGGTAGTCACAATGCTGGGCGCGGGCGCCCACTGGGAGCCAATGTGGGAGCAAGCAACAGCAGGCACCAGTCATACCGGCCGTCGTCAAGCCGCCAACGCTGCTGGTAACCGCCATATCGGGGTTCCCCTGTGGTGGCCATCCCCTTGTCGTTGGTGTCTTTCATCTCCGCCAGGACGGCGTCGAGGCGGAGGTACCGCTGCTCAGCCCGGCGCCGGTTGACGGGCCAGACCGCCGCGCTGGATCAGGAAGCCGCATGACACTCCCCAGCGCTCCGTCCCTCCCGATGAGTCTCACTTGGCTCGCCCGAGCGCGATCGTCGCTTACTCCATATCGTCTCCATACCTCCTCCGCCGGCTAGCCATCCGGACCAAGTTGGCTCGGCGTAATCGCCCCTACCACGGAGCTGGCTTCCAGTGACAGTCACTGCGTCCGCCTGGCCCCGAGCCGGCGTGACGGGCCGGGGATAGGGCCGAGGGGTGCGGCGTTGCCCAGGGGATGTGCCCACCAGCCGTCTGCCCCACAGTAAGGAGTAAGCCCATGACCGATCTCAACCCACCGCGCCTTGACCCGATCAGCATGGCCTGGAACACCGTGGCCAGCTACGACTCCTATGAGGAGGCACAGGACGCGGTCGATCGGCTCTCCGACGAACGGTTCCCGGTCGAGAACCTTGACATCGTCGGCTCTGGACTGCACTCGGTGGAACGAGTGACCGGACGGCTCACCAAGGCCCGCGCCGCGGCTGCGGGCGCGGCCAGCGGTGCGTGGTTCGGGCTGTTCATCGGCATTCTCGTCGGGCTGTTCACCCGCGCTCCTGCCTGGGCCGGGCTGATCATCGGCGGCGTGCTGATCGGCGCCGCATGGGGCGCGATATTCGGCTTCGCGGGGCACGCCGCTACCCGTGGGCGCCGTGACTTTTCCTCCGCCCGGACACTGACCGCGACCCGCTATGACATCATCGCCCGCGGCGGAACCGCCGCGCAGGCACGCTCGATCCTCCAGCAGGCTGGCCTGCTGCAGGAGGGCCAGCACACGGACGTACCGCCACCCGGAGTGACCGGCGCGCACCCATGAGCCGCAACTCCGGCCCGGCTGACCCACCGCTTGGCTCAGCCGCCACTGGCCGACCACCGGCTCCCGGTGGCGTGCCGGCGGTCCACCCGGATGCCGCTGATACAAGCGCGGCGCGTGCCGGGCCGGGCGTGACACGGTCCACGGCCCGCCGCCCGCCCGGGGGCGCCCGTCAGCCAGTTCCGGTGCGCACGATCCTTGCCTCGATCGGGCTGGTGCTAGGCACCGTGCTACTGCTGCTGTTGATCCGCGAGGTTCAGCGGGTCCTGGTCTGGATCGTCATCGCTGGCTTCTTCGCCGTCGCGCTCTATCCGGTCGTCAACTGGATCGAGCGGCACGTGCACTGGTGCCGGCGGTCGCTGGCGACTCTGGTGGTGTTCCTGCTGCTGGTAGCCCTCATCGGCGGGCTGATCACGCTGTTCGCGGTGCCGCTGGCACGCGAAGGAACAACCCTGGCCCACCAGTTGCCCGCGTTGATCGAAGACGCCCGCGCGGGGCGGGGCCCGGTCGGGCGCCTGCTGGACCGCGCCCACGTCCTGACCTATCTCCAGCAGAACGAAAGCAGGATCCGCTCGTTCCTCACCGGGCTGGGGGGCCCCGCGCTGAGCTTTATCAAAACCGCGGCGACCGGCGTCGCCGCCACGGTCACCATCTTCGTCCTTTCGTTCCTGATGGTGGTACAAGGGCCGAAGCTGGTCGACAGCATCCTCGCCCTGTTCCCCGACGACCGGGCCGGACACATCCGGGCGGTGAGCGCCGAATGTGCCAAAACCATCACCGGCTACATCTCAGGGAACCTGCTTATCAGCGTGATCTGCGGCGGGCTCACCTACGCGGTCCTGGTCAGCCTCGGCGTCCCGTTTAGCGGCCTGATCGCGCTGTTCGTCGGCATCGCTGACCTGATCCCGCTCGTGGGCGCCACGCTCGGCGCCGTCGTAGCGGCGCTGGCCGCCTTCCTCTACTCCGTGCCTGCCGGCATCATCGCGATCATTTTCTTCATCCTCTATCAGCAACTGGAGAATCACCTGCTGCAGCCGCTGATCTTCTCCCGCACCGTCAAACTCAACCCCCTGACCGTGCTGGTCGCGATCCTCATCGCGGTGGAATTGGCCGGCCTGCTCGGCGCCCTGCTCGCCATCCCAGTCGCCGGCATGATCCAGATAATCGCTCGCGACCTGTGGCACCATCACCGCGCCCGGTTCAAGCCCCGACCCACGGCCGACCCCTGATGATGGACGCCGGCCACATAATGTCTGATCATGCAGACCCGGTCGACGCCGGGCGTACATAGCTACCTGATCGGCGCGCCTGAGCCGATGAGCATCGAGGAAGTCCTGGCCGCCCTTCAGTTAGGCGGCTTCGCGCGCTCAGCGCTGGTCAGGCCCAGTCACTGAAGGTGATCCGATTTCAGGTTGGCTTGCTGCCCCGTCCGGGGTAGGAGCGCGTTTCGGTGCCTGGTCTGTGGTGTCTGGGCCTTGGCTGCGGGCAGGCTGGGTTCGCCGTCCCGGGGTCGGCCTGCGGGCTGCGGCGCAGGGTCCTCGATCGGCGGCGGGCCGGGGGTAGGTCCGGGCGGTTTCGGCCGGCGGGGGGCTGATCGTTAGTGAGCGGCGCGGGAGGGTGGTGATGCTGCGCCGTCGGCGCGGGCCGCAGGCGGCGGTCGGTGGTTGCCTCCTGCTGCTTCTGGTCGCGGGCGGTGCGGGCCTGTGGGCGGGTGTCTAAGGCGGTGTGCTGCTGCTCAGTAGCCTTCGGAGGTTGGCGTCGATGCGGTCGAGGGCTGCGGCGAGGGCATCGAGTTCGTCGTCTGCGAAGCCGTCGAATACGAGCTGGCGTTCGGTGATGGTGTGGTCAAGCAGTTTCGCGGTGACCGCGTGGCCTTGCTTGGTGAGTGACAGCAGCCAGCTGCGGCGGTCAGCCGGGTCGGGCGACCTGCGGACCAGGCCGCGGGCCACGAGTGCGTCTACCAGCCGGCTGACATTGGGGGGATCGGCCAGGACGCGCTCGGCGAGGTCGACCTGGCGGACGCGCGGGCCCTGGGCGACGCGGGCGAGGATGAACCATTGTTCGGGTGAGATGCCTGGCACGTGACGATCCAAGAAGCGGGCAAGGTGCGTGCGGAGCAGCCGGTTGGTGCGGTGCAGCCGGAAGGCCAGGGCGTCATCGAGGACCGGGGACCGGTGGCGCCCGGCGGCTGGGCCGGGCTGGGCGGAGACCGGCGTCACGGCCCGACGCGCTGCGACTCGTAGTACGCCGAATCGGGCTGGCCGTCGATCAGCGGGAACAATACGGCGGCGGCGGCCTGGAAGTACTCCGACGTCAGGTAGGCGTCGGCGGCCTTCCGGTCGGCCCATTCCTCATACAGCAGGAAGCTGGCGGGATCACCGGGAGCGCGGTAGACGGCGAACCGCTGGCATCCCGCGAACGTGGCTGGCACCTCTTGTTCCTCCTTCTTCAGCTGAGCCACAAAGGCGTCGCGGCCCTCTGGCCGGACTTGAACAGCGACTCTGATGGTGAACATCGGGCCTCCCAGATAGTGGCGTTAACAATAGTTGCGTACGCCATCATATCAGCAGCCGGCGGCCCCGGTGCCCTCCCGGGAGCTGCCAGGCCACTGGGGCCCCGGCGCGGGCCCCGCCGGCAAGAGCGCACGGCCCTTCGCCCCTGGGCCGCACATCCCGCAAGCCCAGGCCAGGCACCTGAGCTCGTTCTACTTCGGCTGCTGCGGGTTCCGGCCTACGAACGCCAGCCTCGTCAGGCTGGGCGGAGACCCTTCACCAATCCGGTGAGGCGCATCCGGCCTTCCGGCGACCGTCACGACCTGCGACCCAATTCCAATAGAGATGAGCGTGCACTCCCGCCGATCCGGGCGGCCCGCGAGTGGCGGTGACCCAGCGTTCGGCGGCGCGTAGAAGAGGCATTCTGCGCACAGGTCACCCCGACGGCAGCTCCCTGGGGTAGTGGCTGCGGTCTGGCTGTCGGCGCGGGTGGCGGCGGAGGGGGATCAGCGGGTGTCGCCGTGGATGGCGGCCAGCAGCCCTTGGTAGTCCTCGCCGCAGGGGCCGCACGCTTGCAGGTGCGCGGCGATGCCGGGGTATTGCTGCTGCGCCGGTGCGCCGGAGGCGACCAGGTCGGCGTAGACGTGCAGCATCTCCATCGCCTGGGCGCAGCCCACATCCCGCGGATCGGTCCGCAAGAACCGCTCCAGCGCCGGCCGGCCGTTCATGGGTGCCCCACCGTGTCGCCGCACAGATACCCGCTGGCTGCCATAGCGGCCCGCAGCTTGCGCCGGGCAGCGAACAACACCTGGTAGATCGCGTTGCGGCTGGAGCCCAGGTGCAGCACCAGGGTATCCAGCGGAACATCGTTGAGCACGATCGCGACGAACACCTCCCGCTGCCGGGGGGTCAGCTCGGCGTCCACCGCCCGGCGCAGCGCGGCAAACAGGTCCCCCCACTCCGCCTGGCGCGCGGGATCGGCGCCGAACCAGCCCGGCAGCCGGTCCCAGTCCCCGGCCTCCAGCGCGACGGCCGGGTGCCGCCAGAAATGCCGGCCGATCTTCGCCGACACCTCAAAAATCACGAACTTATACGCCCAGGTGGTGAACCGGCTCTCCCCCCGGAACTGGCCGATCTTGCCAGTGATCGCCACCAGCGCATCGGCCGCCGCCTGGTAGGCCAGGTCATCAAGCTCCGGCCCGGCGATCCGCAGCCGCGGCCCACGGCGGGCCACCTCACCCCGCGCGATACCCACCAGCATCGCATGCAGCCGTACCAGCGCGGCCTCCCGCCCCGGCCCGGCCCCGGCCAGCGCCTGAACCCACCCCGCCGACTCCGCATCCAGGCCACCAGGCACCGCAAGAACCCTCCGAACCGTATGACCACCCGCCCGTCATCGCACCGCGCCACCACCCAGTATTCGTACCGGCAGGCGCCACGGCTTGGCCTCGCGCCGTAACAATCAAGGCCCGCCTGGCCCGCACACCCCTCAGAAGAGCAAGCGGAACCCACAACTTGTGCTGGTCCTGCTAAGACCCGCGAACCTGACGGGCGCTAACCGTATATGACCGACAAAACACTCCTGCACCCCGGCGACCGGTTCCCAGCGCTCACCCTGGCCCTGACCGGCGGTGGCACCCTTCGCCTGCCTGACGACCTGGCCGGCCACTTCAGCGTGATCCTGTGCTACCGGGGCTCGTGGTGCCCTTACTGCAACGCCCAGCTGCGCGCGTTCCAGCGGTCGCTGGACCGCTTCGCCGAGATCGGCATCGTGGTGGCCGCGCTGTCGGTCGACGACGAAGCCACCACCAAGAACCTGATCGCCAAGCACGGCCTGCAATTCCCCATCGGCCACAGCGCCGACGCCCACGCCGTCGCAGCCGCCACCGGCGCCTTCGTCAACGACGACCCCCTCTACCTTCAATCCACCGGATTCATCCTCGACCCCAGCGGCCGGGTCATCATCAGCGTGTACTCCAGCGGCGCCATCGGCCGGCTCGCCCCCGATGACGTCATCGGCCTGGTCCGCTACCTGCGTGAGCACGACCAGGCCAGCCAGCCCCCATCAGCGGCGCCCACGCCTCAGCGCACCCGGTGACCATTATTTGCCCAGCCACCCCGGTGGCCGCTGCGAACCGGTGCGGGCAGGCCTGGATCTGGCCACACGGCTGAAGGACCGTCATGAAACCTCTGCAGGCCGACGCCCAAATGTCCCCCGGCGATACCGGAGGAGGCGGGTCCGGTCTCTGAGGCTCTTGAGCAGCGAAGTGCCCGTTTCGAGCGTGATGTGCTCCCTTACCTGGACCAGCTGTACGCGGCCGCGATGCGGATGACGCACAACCGAGCCGACGCCGAAGACCTGGTGCAGGAGACCTTCGCGAGGGCCTACGCGTCGTTCCACCAGTTCCAGGAAGGCACCAACCTCAAGGCGTGGCTGTTCCGGATCCTGACCAACACCTTCATCAACGCCTACCGCAAGCGGCAGCGGGAACCGCAGCGCTCCGGCACCGGAGAGATCGGGGACTGGCAGCTCGCCCAGGCCGCATCGCATACCTCATCCGGCCTGAAGTCCGCGGAAACCGAAGCCCTGGAGCGGCTGCCCGACTCCCACGTCAAAAAGGCCCTGCAGGCGCTGCCGGCGGAGTTCCGGATCGCGGTCTACCTCGCCGATGTCGAAGGCTTCGCCTACAAGGAAATCGCTGACATCATGGGCACGCCGACCGGCACCGTGATGTCACGCCTGCACCGCGGACGCAGGCAACTGCGCCAGATGCTCCACGACTACGCGGCCGAAACAGGCAATGGCCAACCAGCAAATGACATACCCGGCTGACCACGGTCGGCGGCACATGAACCGGCGGCGCTCCCGGCAGCAGCGCCACAACCAGGCAGGCGGCCACCAGCAGGGAAGGAGCAGGAACCCGCAGCCGCCTGGCGAAAGCCGCCACCACCGCCGCAGCGCCACCAGCAACACCACGGTCTCAACCCTGCGCACGCCGTCGGCCCCGCCTCTCCAGCCCGATGAGCCGTTGCCGACCAGACTTCCCGGCGCGCCATGCACCACCTCACCGGGAAGCCGGCAGACGCCACCCGTACCTTGCTGCGGCATCCGTGCTCATCAATCGGTGCTGAGATCGTGGGCTAGCGCGGCGCGCGGGAGAATCTTGGAGTGACTGAATCGGACGCTCCCGTCTCACAGTTTTCGCCGCGTACGGTATGGGCGCGGCGGCTGGAGACGCCGCTTCGCCAGTTCCTGCGCACGGAGACCGGCAGCGCGGCGATCCTGCTGGCCGCCACGCTGGCGGCGCTGGTGTGGGCGAACATCGACCCGTCGGGGTATGCGGCGACCTGGCATACGGTGCTGTCGATCCGGTCCGGTACGGCGGTTCTGGCTGATAGCTGGCAGGGCTGGGTCAATTCCGGGCTGATGGCGTTCTTCTTCCTGGTGGCCGGGCTGGAGGCGCGGCGCGAGTTCGACCTGGGCGAGCTACGTGAGCGGCGGCGGGTGACGCTGCCGCTGGTGGTTGCCCTGGGCGGGATGGTCGTGCCGATCGCGATCTACCTGGCCATCAACGCCGGCCGCTCCTCGGCGTACGGCTGGGGCACGGCCATGTCCACCGACACCGCCTTCGCGCTGGGCGTGCTGGCCCTGGTCGGCCCGGGGGTCCCCGACCGGGTGCGCACCTATCTGCTCACGTTCGCCGTCGCCGATGACGTGGCGGGGATCGTGGTCATCGCGCTGGCCTATAGCGGCCACCTCAACCTGGCCGCGCTGGCCGTCGGCTTGGCCATCCTCGGTGTCGTGATGGTGGTACGCCGGCGGGGTGTCCGCAACGGCCCGGTCTACCTGCTGCTGGGGGTGGCAGCCTGGGTGGCGTTTTTCGAGTCCGGCGTCGATCCAGTGGTGGTCGGCTTGGCGGTGGGGCTGCTCGCGCTGGCCTACCCCGCCACGCGCGGCGACCTGGAGCAGGCATCGGAGTCGTTCCGGTTGTTCCGCGAGCAGCCAGTCCCGGAGCTGGCCCGCGACGCCCGGGAGCGCGTGCGGCTGGCGATCTCGCCGAACGACCGGTTGCAGCAGCTATTCCATCCCTGGACGAGCTACCTGATCGTGCCCTTGTTCGCCCTGGCGAACGCGGGAATCACCCTCAGCCCCAGCTTCCTGGCCCGCGCGTACACCTCGCCAGTCACGCTCGGGATCCTGCTCGGCTACGTGGTGGGCAAACCGGCCGGCACCGTCGGCGCGGCCTGGCTGCTGACCCGGGTCAGTCGCGGCGCGATCCGCCCGCCGGTCGGCTGGGCCGCGGTGACCGGCGCCGGGGCCATCGCGGGCATCGGCTTCACCGTGTCACTGCTGATCGCCTCGCTCGCCTTCCACGGCAGCCAGCTGGCCGAGGCGAAGGTGGGCATCTTGTCCGCCGCGTTGTGCGCATCGGCGCTCGGCTGGGCCATCTTCCGGCTCACCGCGCTGCTGCCCAAACGGCTACGCGCCCGTGCGCTGCTCGGCACCGCCGACACCATCATCGATCTGGCGGTCCCGGTCGACCCAGAGCGCGACCACGTGCGTGGCCCGGACCAGGCGCCGGTCACGCTCGTGGAGTACGGTGACTTCGAATGCCCCTACTGCGGCCGGGCCGAACCGGTAGTCCGCGAGCTGCTGGCCGACTACGGGGATCTGCGCTACGTGTGGCGGCACCTCCCGCTCACCGACGTGCACCCGCACACGCAGCTCGCGGCCGAGGCCGCCGAAGCCGCGGCCACCCAGGGCAAGTTCTGGCCGATGCACGACCAGCTGCTGGACCACCAGGACGCACTCGCGGCCAAAGACCTGATCCGCTACGCCGGCGAGGTCGGCCTGGACACCGAACGGTTCACCGCCGACCTGCGCCAACACGCCGGACAAGCCAAGATCGCCGCCGACGTGGACTCGGCCGACCTGAGCGGCGTCTCCGGCACACCCACCTTCTTCGTCAACGGCAAACGCCACCATGGCGCCTACGACATCGCCACGCTCTCCGACGCGGTGCGGACGGCCAGGGCACGGACCCTGATCAGCTCGCGCGGCCAGCCACGGCGCGCGCCCTGACCAGCTCAACCCGCGCAGAATACCCAGATCCGGAGGGCCGGTGCCGTGACCGGCTGGTGCCAGCCACGGCTGAAACGCACCCGTCCGGCAGCGAAATTAAGGAGACTTGAATGTGGACTCCGGGCACCGGCTGTGGTTCCGCCGGGGCGGGCTGATGTGCCCCCGACTCACCCACGCGCGCACCGCACGCCCTACCGACCAGCTCGATGAGGTCGTCCGTTTCTACAGTGAGGGGCTCGGGCTACCCGAGCTTGACCGCTTCGCCGGTCACGCCGGCTACCGGGGCGTGCTGCTCGGGCTGCCGGACATGCAGTATCACCTGGAGTTCACCCAGCATGATCACGGCAGCCCGGGCCCCCCGCCCAGCCGCGACAACCTGCTGGTGTTCTACTTCGACGACCGGGCCCAGGTGGAACAGGTTGCCACGCGGCTGGCCGCTCTTGGCCATTTGCCGGTGGAGGCGGAGAATCCCTACTGGACCGAGAACGGCGCGGTCACCATTGAGGATCCGGATCACTGGCGGATCGTGCTGATGCCGCAGCCGCTGGTGTGATTGGCGGACACCTGTGGCAATCATCCGGCTTGGGGTGCCTGCCGACCTCCCCGCCGCATCCGATGTCTATCGCAGCGCGTCGTTGTCTAATGCGGGTGACCGTGACAACCTGCTCGCCCATCCGGAGCATCTGGTTTTGGGACCCGAGGGGCTGGCCGAAGGACGTACTTATGTCGCGGAAGAAGAAGGGTCACTTGTTGGCTTCGCCACGTGGGTCGAGGCCGGTGGCGTCTTCGAGCTGGAGGACCTTTTCGTAGATCCAGGCCGGAGGCGGCGGGGGATCGCCGCCGCGCTCGTGAACCGCATCGTGCAAGTTCTGCGAGCGCGAGGTGTGGAGCGCCTGGAGGTGACAGCCAACCCGCACGCGATGGGGTTCTATCGCGCTGCCGGCTTCATCGACTGCGGCGTTGCCGGCACCGACTTTGGTGCCGCGCCGCGCATGACGCTGGCAATCCACTGACTGCCTTTACCTGGCCAGGCCGCCGCAACTGCGCCGGTGCGGCGTCGGCGCAGGGTGGCGGTCATGGCCAAGCCGGTACTTGTCGTTGTGGACGACGAGGAGGCCACCCGCCAGTCGCTGACCGAAGAAGACCGCGTCGCCGGGCGGGACGTCGTGGCCGGTGCTGGCCAGGGCGTCGTCAGCGCCGTACTTCGATGGCCGCCAGTGGCCGATCCCGTTCCTGGCAAGCGCGGGCTGTGCCTGTGTCACGATGCCCGCTACGTCCAGCCACCCGGTAGAACGTTTCACCGGACCTGTGCTGCCGCCGCGAGCCTGCTGGCGCCGGATCCCAGTTGTCTGTAACGGTGGGCGGGCGCTGGCGGACTACGCCGTGACAGCCCGATTCCACCCAGGGGGAGCTATGGCCAGCAACGGAGCCCGTTACGACGACCTGCGGGCACTGTTCTTCAACTGCACACTGAAGCGCTCACCGGAGCGCAGCCATACGCAGGGCCTCATCGACGTCAGCGCCGGCGTCATGCGGAAACAAGGCGTCGCAGTGGAGACGATCCGCGCTAT
>Ga0207664_10001948_pt1 | contig 13584 bp, 12 predicted proteins | sample LARL83metaG_FD_184349 | JGI IMG/M metagenome (GOLD analysis project Ga0207664, IMG submission 184349) | Corn, switchgrass and miscanthus rhizosphere microbial communities from Kellogg Biological Station, Michigan, USA - LAR L8-3 metaG... | ecosystem: Host-associated > Plants > Roots >...
GCGCCAGCCCGGCGCACAAGCCGTTGGCTTCGCACAGATCGCGATCGACCGCCACCCTCATCGCCCTGTCCTCCTCGCCGGGCCCGGTGCCTGTCAGCGCTACAGTACGTCCTGGCCGGCTGCCACACGCCTGGCCGGCCACCCGCGTCCTGGCCGGCCACCCGCGTCCTGGCCGGCCACCCGCGTCCTGGCCGGCCACCCGCGTCCTGGCCGGCCACCCGCGTCCTGGCCGGCCACCCGCACGCCTGGCCGGCCACCGCGGCCCGCCGGAGGAAGGCAGGAACATGGACCTGGCCCGCCCGATGCCGCCTGAGCTTCAGCAGGCGGCCGAAGCGGCCAAGGGCTTCATGCCGCCCGCCGAAGGCCTGGCGCTGTACCAGACCGCGGCTGCCTACGCCCCCCGCGGGCCGATCCTGGAGATCGGCAGCTACTGCGGCAAATCCACCATCTACCTGGCCGCTGCGGCCCGGGCGGCGGGCCAGCTGGTGATCACCGTGGATCATCACCATGGCTCGGAAGAGAACCAGGCCGGCTGGGAGTACCACGACCCCACGCTGGTCGACGCGCGGACCGGGCAGCTGGACACGCTCCCCGCATTCCGCGCCACACTGGCCGGCGCTGGCCTGGAGTCCCAGGTCATCGCGGTGGTGGGCGGGTCCGCGCAGGTGGCAGGGCTGTGGCGGGCGCCGCTGGGCATGCTGTTCATCGACGGCGGGCACACCGACGCCGCCGCCCAGGCGGACTACGCGAACTGGGCCCCCTGGGTCGCGCCGGGCGGGGCGCTAGCCATCCACGACGTGTTCCCCGACCCGGCCGACGGCGGCCAGGCGCCCTACCAGGTCTACCGCCAGGCCCTGGCGTCCGCTGAATTCACCGAGGTCGGCGTGCACGGCTCGCTGCGCGTACTGGAGCGGGCCAGCGCGTCCTGAATACGGCAGCCGCGCTTGGCCTGGTCCCGTTTGGGTTACCAGGTGCACGATGGGGGACATGGGCCGCGGATCGCGGGAGTTCCGTTGCCCCTACTAGCCCGGGCCAGCCGTGGCGCAGCCGCAGGCGCCGGCCATGGCCTGGCCCGCCAGCGGCCCGGCAGGCAGGTCGCGGAACAGCCCGGCCGCCGGGGTGGCCCGGGACAGCGCGTCGGCGGCCAGGATCATCGCCGCCGCGGTCCAGTTGCTCCGCTCGGCCGGGAAGTGCGCCTTGGTCACGAACTGCCAGCCGGTCCAGTACCCTCCGTCCGCGTCGCGCAGGTACTGGATGTCGGCGAACATCTGCCGGGCCTTCGGGTACTCGCCCGCCGCCTCCAGCGCCATGACCAGCTCGCAGGTTTCCGCGCCGGTCACCCACGGCTGGTCCCGGACGCAGCGCACGCCGAGGCCGGGGACGACGAACTCCGGCCACTGTGCGTCGAGCCGCCCGGCCGCGGCCGGCCCGCGCAGCGGGCCGGCCAGCACCGGGTAGTACCAGTCCATGGAGTACCGGCTCTTGTCGGCGAACGCCTCGGGATGGCAGGCGACCACGTGCCGCAGGCGGCTGGCCGCCTGCTCCCAGCCCGGCTGCGGCTCGCCCAGGTAGCGGGCCAGCCGGGCGGCGCAACGCAGGCTCTGGTAGATGCTCGAGCACCCGGCCAGCAGTGCGTAGCTGGCCGGTGTGCCGTCGGCCGCGCGCTGCCAGGCGATCTCGCCCCGGGGCGCCTGGAGGGCCAGCACGAACCCGATGGCCCGGCCGACCGTGGGCCACATCTGTACCGCGAACTCCCGGTCCCCGGTGATCAGCAGCTCGTGCCAGGTGCCCACGGCCACGTAGGCGGCCTGGTTGCTCTCTGCCGCCGGGTCGGTGACCTGGCCCGCCTCGGTCCGCTTCGGCCACGATCCGTCCGCCCGCTGGGTCCGGCGCAGCCAGTGGTAGGCCAGCCGGGCCGGCTCGCGCAGCCCGCACGCGGACAGCGCCATCGCGCATTCGATGTGATTCCAGGCGTCGCTGTGCCCGTCCGGCCAGCCGATCGCGCCCGCGGGTTCCTGCCGGGCGGCGATGTGCTCACCGGTGGCCAGCACCTCGGCCGCGGTCAGGATGCCGGGCACCGATGGCACCGCGGGCACGCCGGGCAGCTGGGTGCCGCTCGCCGGGCTGGCCAGCTGGTCAGGCCGCGGCATGCGCTCGCTCGGCCGGGGCGACGGCGCGGCTGCCGGGGGGCGCGGCCGGCTTGGCTGCGTAGATGACCAGGCTCTTGCCGATCAGCGGGTTCAGCACCCGCTCGGTCAGCCGGGTGGCGGCCGGGCGCTTCATGATGTCCCAGACCAGCAGCCGGTGGTAGGCGCGGGCCAGCGGGTGATCGTCGTCGTGCACGCCAACCGCGCACTTCAGCCACCAGTAGGGCGAGTGCAGGCCATGCGCGTGATGGTGCCCCCCGGGCACCAGCCCGGTCTGGCTCAGTTTCGCGGCCAGTTCCGGCCGGGTGTAGATGCGCACGTGCCCGCCCGGGACGTTGTGGTAGTCCGCGGACAGCCGCCAGCAGATCCGCTCCGGCAGCCAGGCCGGCACGGTCACCGCCAGCTGGCCGCCGGGCCGGAGCACCCGGGCGATCTCCCGCAGCGCGCGCCCGTCGGCCGGGATGTGCTCCAGCACCTCGGCCGCGATCACCCGGTCGAACACGCCGTCCGGGAAGGGCATCGTGGTGGCATCCCCGAGCACGGTGCCGGCCCGCGCGCCGGCCGGCACCTCGCCAGCCGCCTGCATGGCCGCCACCATTTCCTGGACGCCGCGCAGCTCGGCCGCGCCGGTGTCCAGCGCCACCACGGTCGCGCCGCGGCGCAGCGCCTCGAAGGCGTGCCGGCCCGCGCCGCAGCCCAGGTCGAGCACCCGGTCACCCGGGCCGACCGGATACCGGCCGAAGTCGACGGTGAGCACTCACTCGCTCCGTTCGGCTGGCCGGCGGGCGGCGGCGATCGCGTCCCGGTACTGGGCCACGGTGGCCCGCGCCACCGCGCTCCAGGCGAATCGTTCCTGCACCCGCTGCCAGGCGGCCGCGCCCAGCCGGTCGCGCTCGGCCGGCGCGTCGAGCAGGTCGCGCAGGGCCGCGGCCAGCGCCTCCGGGTCACCCGGCTCGACCAGCAGCGCGGCGTCCCCGGTCACTTCGGGCAGCGCGCCGGTCCGGCTGGCGATCAGCGGTGTCCCCGAGGCCATGTGCTCCACCGCGGGCAGCGAAAAGCCTTCGTACAGCGAGGGGATCACGGCGATCTCGGCGCTCGCGGTCAGCTCGGCCAGCTCGGTGTCGCTGATCCCGTGCACGAACCGGACCCGGTCGCCGAGGGCGAGGTCGCTGGCCAGCCGCTCCGTCGGCCCGCCGGGCGCGGGCCTGCCGACCACGGTCAGCTGGGCCTCGCGTTCGACGGTGAGCTTGGCCACCGCCTGGAGCAGCGTGGCCACCCCCTTCAGCGGGGAGTCCGCGCTGGCCACGGCCACGATCCGGCCGGGTACCCGGGCCGCCTGACGGGGATGGAACAGCCTGGTGTCCACGCCGAGCGGGATGACATGCACATTGGCCGGATCGGTACGGAAATCACGGCAGATGTCGGCCCGGGACGCCTGCGAAGCGGTCAGGATGGGCCCGGCCCGGCGGGCCACCCGGCCCTGCATCCGGACAAAGGAGTACCAGCGCCACTTGCCGGCCCGGGCCATGCCGCGCGCCGATCTCAGCTCGATCCGCCGGTCCACGCTGATCGGGTGATGAATGCTGGTCACCAGCGGCAGGCCGAGCCGCTTCAGCCCGAGCATGCCGTAGGCCAGCACCTGGTTGTCATGCACCAGGTCGAAGTCGGCCCGGCGGCCGCGCAGCGCGCGCAGCGCGCGCAGGCTGAACGTCAGCGGCTCCGGGAACGCGCCGGTCTTCATCGTGGCGAATTCGAGCACGTCGATCCAGTCGCGGTACTCGGCCAGCCGCGGGGTCCGGAACGGGTCGTCGTCGGCGTACAGGTCCAGGCTGGGCAGCTCGCGGAGCACCGGGCCAGCTTCCAGCTCGGGGTAGGGCTGGCCGGAGAACACTTCGACGTGGTGGCCCAGCGCGGCCAGTTCCCGGGACAGGTGGCGCAGGTAAATGCCCTGGCCACCGCAGTGCGGCTTGCTGCGGTAGGACAACAGCGCGACGCGCAGCGGCTGCTCGGTGGTCATCACGCAGGTTCGCACCTCTCGTTCGCCGCTGGCCGTCCGTTGCCGTGAGGCCTGCCCGCGTGGCCGGCTAGGACGCGAACATTACCACCGGGTACAGCGGCGGCCGTTGGCCAGCCCAGCGGGTCCAGGCTGGCCGCGGCAGCCTGGCCATGGCCGGTAAGCTGCGCCGACGTACCCTGAGGGGCATGAGCTGAGGAGGCTCCGCTGACGAGGCGTGCACTGATCACCGGGATCACCGGGCAGGATGGCTCCTATCTTGCGGAATACCTGCTGGCCCAGGGCTACGAGGTGTGGGGCCTGGTCCGCGGCCAGTCCAACCCGCGGGTCCGCCGGGTCCGCCAGCTGCTGGAGGATGTCCGGCTGGTCCGCGGTGACCTGCTCGATCAGGGCAGCCTGATCTCGGCGGTGGAACGGGTGCAGCCTGACGAGGTCTACAACCTGGCCGCGATCTCCTACGTGCCCATGTCCTGGCAGCAGGCCGAGCTCACCGGCGAGGTGACCGGGCTGGGCGTGCTCCGGGTGCTGGAAGCGATCCGGGTGTGCAGCGGGATCAGCGCGTCGCGCACCCCGCGTAACGGGCAGATCCGCTTCTACCAGGCGTCGTCATCGGAGATGTTCGGGCAGGTCCGTGAGTCCCCGCAGACCGAGCAGACCCCGTTCCACCCGCGCAGCCCGTACGGCGTGGCCAAGGCCTACGGGCATTTCCTGACCCAGAACTACCGCGAGTCCTACGGCATGTACGCGGTGTCCGGGATCTTGTTCAACCACGAGTCACCCCGGCGCGGTGCGGAATTCGTCAGCCGCAAGGTGTCGCTCGGGGTGGCCAAGATCAAGCTGGGCTACGAGCGGCAGGTCCGGCTGGGCACCCTGTGGGCCCACCGGGACTGGGGCTTCGCGGGCGACTACGTCCGGGCCATGCACCTGATGCTGGCCCAGGACCAGCCCGGGGACTACGTGGTCGGCACCGGCGTCACGCATTCCGTGGAAGAGCTGGTGGAACGCGCGTTCGGGGTGGCCGGGCTGGACTGGCGGGACCACGTCACCGTGGACGCGGCCTTCGTCCGCCCGGCCGAGGTGGACCAGCTGTGCGCCGATCCGGCCAAGGCCGCTGCGGAGCTGGGCTGGGAGCCGAAGATCGGTTTCGACGAGCTGATCACGATGATGGTGGAGTCCGACCTCAAGCTGCTGTCCGGGCCAGGCGGCTACGAGGACGACGCGTTCAGTCCCGACGCGTGGTGACGTCCCGGCCAGCTGGTGACGTCCCGGCCAGCTGGTGACGTCCCGGGCCAGCTGGTGACGTCCTGGGCCAGTTAGTAAACGTCCCGGGCCAGGGGTGAGGCCCCGGGTCAGGAGGCGACGCCGGTACCGACCGCGGCGCCGATCAGGAAGGTGATCCCGGCCGCCACCGCGCCCAGGATCAGCTGGCGCAGCGCGCCGCGCAGGAACGGCCGGTCGGTGAGCCGGGCCACCAGCCCGCCGCCGACGAAGGCCGCGACCCCGGCCAGGCCCAGCGCCGCAGCCAGGTCGTCCAGCCCGGCCAGGTAAGGCAGCAGCGGGATCAGCGCGCCGATCGCGAACGTGACCAGTGACGCGCCCGCCGCCATGTACGGCGAGGGCAGCTCCTCGTGGTCCACCCCGAGCTCCTCGCGGACATGCACGCCCAGCGCCTGCTCCGGATGGGCCGAGATCTGCCGGGCGACCTTGTCGGCGAGTTCCGCGTCCACGCCCTGCTTGCGGAAGCTGGCCGCCAGCTCCAGGCGCTCGGACTCCGGGTTGTGCTCCAGCTCGAACCGCTCCTTGCGCACCTCGGCCTGGACCAGCTCGTTCTGTGAGGAGACCGACACGTACTCGCCGGTCGCCATGGAGAACGCGCCCGCGGCCAGGCCGGCCAGCCCGGTGAGCACGATGAGGTGCGGGTTGCCGTGGGACGTGCTGACCCCGGCACCCACCCCGGCGATCAGCGATACGTTGGTGACCAGGCCGTCCATGGCGCCGAACACGGCCGGGCGGAGCCATCCGCCGGACACGTCCTTGTGCTCGTGCCCGTGCGCCTCGTTCTGCTGGCTGGCCTGAACTGTCATGGTGGGGTGCCTCAGGTATCTCCGCATGCCGGGCGCACGCTGGCCATCATCAGCGTCCGCACCCGGCGCAACCAGGGCTCCAACCGCTGGGCCTGCGGCCATTATTCCCTGCGCCGGGCCGCCGACGCGGCCGCCACCAGTGGCTGGCGCCACCGGCCGGACCCCGGTTGCTCACCAACCGTGGACCCGTGGCCCAGTAGCCCACTGTTACAGGATCGTCACTAATTGGCGGCATTCGTCTCGTCGCGGGGCGGGCAGGCCAACGTGCGGCTACGCTGATCTTGCTGCGGGGGCACGGAATCGCTTCCGGCTTCGCGGGTAATGATCAGCGCAAGACCCCGGGCGACCTCGGGGCACACCGGAAGGCCACGTCTTGATCACCTTCGAGGGCGTGACGAAACGGTATCCCGATGGCACAGTCGCCGTGGACCACCTTGATCTGGAGGTTCCGGCCGGCCAGACGATGGTCCTGGTCGGGCCCAGCGGGTGCGGCAAGACGACCACGCTGCGGATGATCAACCGGCTGATCGAGCCCAGCAGCGGCCGGATCCTGCTCGACGGCCAGGACATCCAGCGGTCGAACCAGTCCGAGCTGCGCCGCGGCATCGGCTACGTCATCCAGCAGTCTGGCCTGTTCCCGAACCGGACCATCGAGGACAACATCGCCACGGTCCCGCTGCTGATCGGCTGGAAGAAGGCCCGGGCCCGGGCCCGGGCCCGGGAGCTGATGACGCTGGTCGGCCTGGATGAACAACTGGCCCGGCGGTATCCGTACCAGCTGTCCGGGGGGCAGCAGCAACGCGTCGGGGTGGCCCGGGCGCTGGCCGCGGACCCGCCGGTGCTGCTGATGGACGAGCCGTTCAGCGCGGTCGACCCGATTGTCCGAGCCACCCTGCAAGATGAGCTCATCAAGCTGCAGGCGGAGCTGCACAAGACGATCGTGCTGGTCACGCACGACGTGGAGGAGGCCATCAAGGTGGGCGATCAGGTGGCGATCTTCCGGCCGCACGGCCACATCGCCCAGGTGGACAGCCCGGAGCGGCTGCTGGCCGCGCCCGCCGACAGCTACGTGGAGAACTTCCTCGGCTTCGACCGGGGCATCCGCCGGCTGTCCTTCCTGGCCGCGTCCGGGCTGAACCTGGACGACCGCACGGTGGTCGAGGAGGACACGGCCGCGTCGGTGGCCGCCCGGGCGGGCCGGGACACCGGCGAGGACTGGGTGCTGGTCGTGGACGCGGGGCGCAAGCCGCGCGGCTGGGCCGCGGTGGCCCGCCTGGATTCGCTTCCTGCCGGGTCACCGGCGCGCGAGGCCACCCTGGAACCGTACGGCCACACGTTCAGCGTGCACGGGGACTCGCTGCGGTCGGCGCTGGACGCGACCGTGCTGTCCCCGGCGGGCCGGGCGGTCGGGGTCGACGACGACGGCCGGGTGGTCGGGACGACGTCCTACGACCGGCTGCGGGTGGCCATTCACGCTGCCGAGCAGGCTGCGGACCGGTCGGCGGCTCCCGGCAACGGGACCGCAGCGGGCGCGCAGCGCCAGGACACGGCGGCGGGAACGGCCTGATCACCCATGGACTGGTCCGCGGTTCCCACCTACATCTGGGAGAGCGCCTATCTGGGCATCGTGCCAGCCCTGCTCGGGCTGGTCATCTCGGTGCCGCTGGGCATCGCCTGCGTGCGCTGGAAGTGGCTCTACCCGCCGGTGCTGTCCGGCGCCAGCGTCCTGTACGCACTGCCGTCGCTGGCCCTGTTCATCGTGCTGATCCCGTACACCGGGCTGACCGACACGACCGTGATCATCCCGCTCACCCTGTTCTCGCTCTGTGTCCTGGTGCCGAACGTGGTGGACGGGCTGCGCTCGGTCCCCGAGGACGTCCGGCAGGCGGCGACGGCCATGGGCTTCGGCGCGCTGCGCCGGCTGGCCCAGGTGGAACTGCCGATCGCGGTACCCGTGGTGATCGCCGGCCTGCGGGTGGCCGTCGTGTCCAGTATCAGCCTGGCCAGCGTCGGCCAGCTGATCGGGGTCAGCAGCCTCGGTTACCTGATCATCGACGGGTACCAGCGCGACTTCGTGACCGAAATCCTGATTGGCGGCGGGCTGATTATCGCGCTCGCACTCGTCTGTGACGTGCTCCTGGTGCTGCTGCGCCGGGCCCTCACGCCATGGCGGCCACGGCGCGGGCGCCGGGAGCGCGCCCAGATCCTGATCGGCGATCCGGCCGTCGCCGCACAGGCCGGGGGTGCCGGATGAGCTTCCTGAGTTTCGCCTGGGACTGGCTGAAGCAGCCGCAGCAGTGGCACGGGCCCGATGGCATCCCGATCCGGATCCTGGAGCAGCTCGGCTACACCGCCCTGTCCCTGGTCATCGCCGCGCTGATCGCGATCCCGGTCGGCATCCTGATCGGGCACACCGGGCGCGGCGCGCTGTTCGCGGTCAACCTGGCCAACGCCGGGCGGGCGATTCCCACCCTCGGGCTGCTGGTGCTGCTGGCCGTGACACTGGGCTTCTCCCCGCTGGCCTGGCTCGTGCCGCTGGTCCTGCTGGCCATCCCGCCGATCCTGGTCAATGCCTACGAAGGAGTGGCCGGGGTGGACCCCGGACTCAAGGACGCCGCCCGGGGCATGGGCATGACGCCCTGGCAGCAAATACGCAAAGTCGAGGTCCCAGTGGCGATGCCGCTGATCGTCCTCGGTTTGCGTACCGGAGCGATTTTCGTGGTGGCTACCGCGACGATCGCCGCGTACATCGGCCTGGGTGGTCTGGGCCGTTACATTATCGACGGGCTCGCCACGGAGAATTACGGGGAGGTAGCCGGGGGTGCGGCGCTTGTGGTCGTGCTCGCTCTGGCCGTCCAAGCCTTCTTCACTGGCGTGCGCCGTCTGGCCGTTCCGGCGGGCGTGCGCCAGCAGGGTCGCCCGTCGTGATAACGTCCTAACCTATCGGAAAAGAAGGGAAACACCTATGTTTCCGACATCACGATTCACGGTGCTCATATCTGGCTTGCGCAGACGTCCGTGGCGCGGCACGGCGGTCGGCGGCCTGGCCATCTTGACTAGCCTGGTGCTGGCCGCGTGCGGCAGCAGCGGCGGTGGGAGTGGCAGCGGGAGCAGCAGCAGCAGCTCCAACCCGCTGGCGCCCACCGCAGCCAAAGGCAGCGTGGTCGTCGGCTCGGCCAACTTCCCGGAGGACGAGCTGCTCGCCGAGATCTATGTCCAGGCGCTGAAGGCAAAGGGTGTCAAGGTCACCCCGAAATTCAACATCGGCGCCCGGGAAGTGTATTACCCGCAGATCGAAAAGGGCTCGATCAGTATTCTTCCGGAATACAACGGCGCACTCCTGACCACCTCGGTGGACAAGAACAGCACCGCCGCCACCACCAGCGAGGTGAACGCGGCGCTCAAGGCCAAGCTGCCCTCCACACTGGAGATCCTGAACTCCTCCACGGCCCAGGACAAGGACTCGGTCACGGTCACCCAGGCGACCGCGAAGAAGTACAACCTGAAGTCGATCGCGGATCTCAAGCCTGTCGCGAAGAAGCTGGTCATCGGCGGCCCGCCCGAGTTCAAGACCCGGGCCCAGGGCCTGGTCGGGCTGAAGAAGAACTACGGCCTGACGTTCAAGTCGTTCGTCCCGCTCGACGAGTCCGGCCCGCTCACCCTGGCCGCGCTCAAGGACGGCAAGGTGCAGGCGGCCGACGTGTTCACCACCACGCCGCAGATCATCACCGACAAGCTGGTGGCACTGGCCGACCCCAAGTTCAACTTCGCCGCGCAGAACGTGACCCCGCTGGTCTACAAGAAGGCGGCCACGCCGACCGTGGTGAGCACTCTGAACCGGGTGTCCGCGGCGCTGACCACCAACGCCCTGCTGCAGATGGACAAGGCGATCATCATCGATCACGCCGACTACTCGACGGTGGCCGCCGCCTTCCTGAGCGCCGTCGGCATGGGCTGAGCCCGGACCGGGCTGACCGGCTCTCAGCAGCGCCGGGCGGGACCGCGAGCAGGATGCGGCCCGCCCGGCGCTTCGCGTTCCCCGGCGACCAGGGATGATGAACGGTGGCGGCGACCAGCCGCTGCCGACCCCGACGAGGAGTCCAGGGATGACTGCCGCCGACCCATCCGGCCCGCGCCCGGTCCGCGCCCCGCGCGGCACCGAACTGACCTGCCTCGGCTGGCCGCAGGAAGCGGCCATGCGGATGCTGATGAACAACCTCGACCCCGAGGTGGCCGAGCATCCGGACCAGCTGATCGTGTACGGCGGCTCGGGCCGCGCGGCCCGCAGCTGGAGCGCCTACGACGCGATCGTGCGCACCCTGCAGGGGCTGCGCGGGGACGAGACGCTGCTGGTCCAGTCGGGCAAGCCGGTCGGCGTCATGCGCACCCACGAGTGGGCGCCCCGGGTGCTGATCGCCAACTCCAACCTGGTCCCGCAGTGGGCCACCTGGGATGAGTTCCGCCGCCTGGAGTCCCTCGGCCTGACCATGTATGGGCAGATGACCGCCGGGTCGTGGATCTACATCGGCACCCAGGGCATCCTGCAGGGCACTTACGAGACGTTCGCCGCGGTCGCGGCCAAGCGGTTTGGCGGGTCGCTGGCCGGCACGATCACGCTGACCGCAGGCCTGGGCGGGATGGGCGGCGCGCAGCCGCTCGCGGTGACCATGAACGGCGGCGTGGCCATCTGCATCGACTGCGACCCGTCCCGGATCACCCGGCGGATCGAGCACGGTTACCTGGACGTGGCGGCCGACGGCATCGACGACGCGCTGCGCCGGGCCACCGCGGCCCGCGACGCCGGGCAGCCGCTGTCCATCGGCCTGCTCGGCAACGCCGCCGAGATCGTGCCCCAGCTGCTGGCCATGAGCGCGCCTATCGACATCGTCACCGACCAGACCTCGGCCCACGACCCGCTGACCTACCTGCCCCGGGGCGTGCCGTTCGAGGACATGGCCGCGCTGCGCGCCGAGGACCCGGCCGGCTTCACCGAGCGGGCCCAGCAGTCCATGGCCGCGCACGTCGAGGCCATGGTGGGCTTCCTGGACCGGGGCGCTGAGGTGTTCGACTATGGCAACTCCATCCGGGGCGAAGCGGAACTGGCTGGCTACCAGCGGGCGTTCGCCTTTCCCGGCTTCGTGCCCGCCTACATCCGGCCGCTGTTCTGCGAGGGCAGGGGGCCGTTCCGGTGGGCCGCGCTGTCTGGCGACCCGGCCGACATCGCCGCCACCGACGCCGCGATCCTGGACCTGTTCCCGGACAACGAGCCGCTGGCCCGGTGGATCCGGATGGCCAGGGAGAGAGTCCACTTCCAGGGCCTGCCCGCACGGATCTGCTGGCTCGGCTACGGCGAGCGGAACCTGGCCGGGCTGCGCTTCAACGAACTGGTGGAGCGGGGCGAGGTAGCCGCCCCGATCGTGCTCGGCCGGGACCACCTGGACTGCGGGTCGGTCGCCTCACCGTACCGGGAGACCGAGGCGATGGCCGACGGCTCGGACGCGATCGCCGACTGGCCGCTGCTGAACGCCCTGGTCAACACCGCCTCCGGTGCGTCCTGGGTGAGCATTCACCACGGCGGGGGGGTGGGCATCGGCCGGTCGATCCACGCCGGCCAGGTGTGTGTGGCCGACGGCACGCCGCTGGCCGCGCAGAAACTGGAGCGGGTGCTCACCAACGACCCCGGCATGGGTGTGATCCGGCACGTGGACGCGGGCTACGCGGAGGCCGCCGAGGTGGCCGCGCAGCGCGGCGTGCGGGTCCCGATGCAGTCGCCATGAGCACCTTTCCCGCACTGTGGCAGTCCCTGCTGCCGATCGGCCGCGATCCGGCCACCGGCGGCTACCGCCGGTTCTGCTGGTCCCCGGCCGAGCTGGACTGCCGGGCCTGGTTCGAGACCACCGCCGCAGAACGGAACCTCCGCCCGGTAACCGACCGCAACGGCAACCTGTGGGCGTGGTGGGAGCCGCCGGAACCCCAGCGCGCCCGCCCAGCCGCCATCGCGGTCGGGAGTCATCTGGACTCGGTGCCGGACGGGGGCGCGTTCGACGGCCCGCTCGGCGTGGTGTCCGCGTTCGCTGCCGTTGACGAGCTGCGGGCCACCGGGTTCGTCCCGGCCCGGCCCATCGCGGTGGCCGCGTTCGCCGAGGAGGAGGGTGGCCGGTTCGGTGTGGCCTGCCTGGGCAGCCGCCTGCTCACCGGCGCGATCGACCCGGAGCAGGCCCGCGGCCTGACCGACGGGGACGGCACTACGTTCGGCGCGGCCATGCAGGCCGCCGGGCATGACCCGGGTGGGCTCGGCCAGGACGAGGAGCTGATCGGCCGCCTCGGGACGTACGTGGAACTGCACATCGAGCAGGGCCGGGCGCTGGCCGACCTGGACGCCGTCATCGGTGTGGCCGACCAGATCTGGCCGCACGGCCGGTGGCGGCTCGACTTCACCGGGCAGGCCGACCACGCAGGCACCGCGGCCCTGGCCGGCCGGCACGACCCGATGATCCCGTACGCGGCCACCGTGCTCGCCGCCCGGCAGGCTGCTATCGAGCACGGCACGCTGGCCACGGTGGGCCGGGTGGTGGCCCGGCCCGGCGCGGCCAACGCGGTGTGCTCCTCGGTCACCGCCTGGCTGGACGCCCGGGCGCCAGACGGGGAGGGACTGGAGGAAACCACCGACCAGATACTGGCGGCGGCCGGCCAGGAAGCCGCCGCGCACCAGGTCGGGCTGGCCTACCGGCCGGAGTCCTTCACCCCTGCGGTCGACTTCGACGCTGATCTCCGGGACCGGCTGGTCAGCTCGCTGCTGGCCGCCGGGATCGGCGCTCCGGTGCTGGACACCGGGGCCGGGCACGACGCCGGCATCCTGGCCGCCCGGCTGCCGACCGGGATGCTGTTCGTCCGCAACCCGACCGGTGTGTCCCACTCACCGGCCGAGCACGCCGACGACGCGGACTGCGCCACCGGTGTGGCCGCGCTCGCCGCCGTGCTGCGGGACCTGGCCGGCCCATGACCGGGCCAGCGGCTGGCCCGCCCGGCCCTGGCCTGGCCGACGGCACCGGGTGGCCGGCCGGCTCCCTCGATCCCGGCCCTGCGGACGGCGCGGCCGGGATCCGGCGCTGGCACGCCGAGCTGGCCTGGACCGGCGCAGGCGAAGTCCGGTCCGGCGTGCTGATCGAGGCGGCGGAGGGCCTGTTCCGCTCGGTCACCGCCGGCGTCCCGGCCGCGGCCCTCCCGGCCGGCACGGTGCGGCTGGCCGGGCTGACCCTGCCTGGCCTCGCGAACAGCCATTCGCACGCTTTCCACCGCGCCCTGCGCGGGGTCACCGAGGGCGGCCGCGGCACGTTCT
>Ga0207664_10001949_pt1 | contig 13584 bp, 11 predicted proteins | sample LARL83metaG_FD_184349 | JGI IMG/M metagenome (GOLD analysis project Ga0207664, IMG submission 184349) | Corn, switchgrass and miscanthus rhizosphere microbial communities from Kellogg Biological Station, Michigan, USA - LAR L8-3 metaG... | ecosystem: Host-associated > Plants > Roots >...
CCGGCGCCAAACCCGACATGCGCTCCGCCGGCGGCCAGACCGCCCTCGACTTCGCGCCGGTCTCCATGCGCAACTTCGTGCAGAACTTCATGCGCGACATCGAGCAGGACACCACTAATCGCACCGGCAACATCAAAGACGCGATCTAGACCTCAGCTGCTGGGGTCGATGTACGGCTTGCGCGCACGATAGAGTTCCAGCCGCGCCTGCATGCCCTCGCTCCTGCCGGCGTCCTTCTGTCTCGAAGTCATCGCGGCCAGGGCTTTCTGCTGCTCCGTCACCGCCTCGTCATACCGTCCCGCTGCCGCATAGGCGGCCGCGAGGGTGTCCAGGCAGCTGGCGCTGTCGGGCGCCAGGGCCACCGCCTGCGCGGCATAGTCGACGGCTTTCATGGAATCGCGCTGCGCCGGATCCGTGGCCGTGGCGAGTATCCAGGCTTCCATGTTCAGGCATTCCACGGCCTGCGCGCCGCCTTTGGCCGCGCCCTGCCGTAGCCACGTGCGCGCCTGGGTCTTGTCTTCCGCGGAGACGCCGGCCGTGACCAGGAAGTACGTCCCCAGGCGGCACTCGGCATCCAGGTCTCCCTGCACTGCGGCTTGGCGCATCAACCCCAAGCCCTTCACCGTGTCCTTCGCGACCAGGCTGCCGCTCACATATAGCGTGCCCAACAGGTCCTGTGCCAGGGCTTCGCCCTGGTCCGCCGCGTTCTGCAACAGCGGCGCCACCTTAGCCTGCTGTTCGGGTGTGCCTTTCATGTACGCCGCGGCCAGCAGGTATTGGCCCTTCGCGAGACCGCGGTCGGCGGCGACCTTGAACCATCCGATGGCGATGCTGTGGCTCTGGCGCACACCGAGGCCCTGCTCGTACATGCCGCCCAACATGATGGCCGACAACAAGTCGCCGTTCAGGGCCGACTTGTCGAACCAGGCGGCGGCCTGGGGATAGTCGCGTGGGGTGACCTTGCCGAAGGCATAGATCATGCCGAGTGAGAACTCGGACCAATCGTCGCCTTTGGCGGCTGCCTTGCGATACCACCCGATGGCCTGGGACTCGTCAGTGGCTACGCCCTCGCCGCGGAAATAGATGTTCCCCAGCTCCACTTGTGCCTTCACATCGCCGGCCGCGGCGGCCTGCTCGAGCTTGGCCATATCCGGGCGCGCCACCAGGATGTCGCCGGGCTTGGCATCCACCGCTCGCGCGGATGAAGCGAACAAGGCCAGGACCGTGAGGCCCGCTGCGAGACAGGATCTGTACATGCCCTTCCCCTGCGGCGCGATGGCGCCGGCTAGATCTCGATCAAGCCATCCGATAGTTCGTCGGTGTCATCCGGCCTGGCCGGATAGTGCTCCGCCATGGCCGCACCGCAGGCGGTGATGGCAGTGACGAAGCCGCCGGTCAGGTCACCCGAGGCGACCCTCGCCGTGAACCCATCCACGATTGCCTGCCAGCGTTGCTCGCCGATCTTCTCGTGGATGTCCTTGTCCGCCACGATCTCCACGTAGCGCTCTGCCATGGACACGAACAGGAGCACGCCGGAGTGCTCGCGGGTGAGCTGCACGCCCTGCTCGTAGAACTGGGCGTGAGCCAGGCGGCTGGCGCGGGCATGCCGCAAGCCCCTGGGCACCAGGGCCATGTGCAGGCCCGGCAGGAACTCGAACAGCAGCAGCAAGGCGATGAAGGCGGCGAGCTGCAGCTCATAGATGTCGAGGGCGCGCAGGTGGCTGAACAGCAGCAGCGGCGCCGGCAGGACGAGGGCCAGGCCAGCGCCCCAGAGCAGTGCCGGGGTGCGATAGGTGTCGCTGGCGCGCGCCACCACCGCCACGAACTCGCCGCTGGTGCGGCTCTCCGCCGATTGGATGGCCGCGGTGATCTCGTTGCGTTCTGCATCGGTGAATCTATGCATGGCTCACCATGATCCCGAGGCGCCGCCGCCTCCAAATGAACCTCCGCCGCCGGAAAAGCCGCCGCCTCCACCCCCTCCGCCGCCCCAACCGCCACGTCCGCTACCGCCCAGGTTGGCCAGCAGCCACAGCCACCACCAGCCCGAGCCCATGCGTCCTGGGCGCATGCCGGCACTGATGACCCGCAGCAGGATGAACACCAGGAATATCACCAGGAACAGCAGTGAGCCGCTGTCCTTGTGGCGCTGCCGGCGCACCTCGTCGGCCTGACCGCCCAGCACCTTGAGGATGGCGTCCACGCCGTCGCTGATGCCGCCGCCGTAGTCGTTCTGGCGGAACTTGGGCACGATGCTGTTGCGGATGATGTCGTCGGAGAGCGCGTCGGTGAGCGTGCCTTCCAGGCCGTAACCCACCTCGATGCGCAGCTTGTGCTCGGCCACGTCGACGATCAGCAGCGCACCGCTGTTCTTGTCCTTCTGGCCGATCCCCCACCGGCGCCCCAGCTGGTAGCCCCAGTACTCGATGGGATAGCCGTCGAGGGTCGGGACGGTGACCACCACCAGTTGGTTGCCGCTGGAGTCGTCATAGGCCCTGAGCTTCTGTTCCAGGTCCGCGCGCATATCCGGCGGGATGACGTTGGCCTGGTCCACCACCGGTCCGCTGAGCTCGGGGAAGGGCGGTTGGGAGGCCTCCGCAGCAAAAGCCGCGGGGAGGAAGAAAAACGCCGCGCTCAAGAGCGCGGCGTTGAGGAGTCTGGCAGTACCCATCATCTGAGTCTTAGAACTGCACCTTGGGAGCTTCCTGCGCGGTGTCAGAAGCGGTGAAGTTTTGCATCACCTGCTTGTCACCGTAGAACATGGAACGGTACCAGCGCCCCGGGATGGTGGTGAGCTCGGTGTTGTAGCTCTGCACCGCCTGGATGTAGTCGCGGCGCGCCACGGCGATGCGGTTCTCGGTGCCCTCCAACTGCGACTGCAGGGTCAGGAAGTTCTCGTTGGCCTTGAGGTTGGGGTAGTTCTCGGTGACCACCATGAGGTGCTGCAAGGCGGTGGTGAGCTGGCCCTGGTTCTGCTCGAACTGCCTGAAGGCGGCCGGGTTGGTGAGGATGTCCTGGGGGATCTGCATCTGGCCGACCTTGGCCCGGGCCTGGGTGACCTCGTCCAGCACCTTGTCCTCATGGGTGGCGTAACCCTTCACGGTGGCCACCAGGTTCGGCACCAAGTCGGCGCGGCGCTGGTATTCGTTCTGCACCTGGGCCCAGTTCGCTTTGACCTGCTGGTCGAGGCGCGGGATGTTGTTGATGCCGCAACCGGCGAGCGCGAGCAGCATGCCCAACAGGGCGCCGGAGGCGAGAAGACGGAAGAGCGTACGCAGGCTGAGCATGGTGCATTCCCTATATATGTAAGAGAGACGCAGGCGGCTCATGATAACCCGCCCCACCCCGTGGGACGGCGCCCCTGCCAAGGGCTTAATATGTCTGTGCCGACCCGTTTCAAGTACCCCGCCCTCAAGGAATCGATCCCGAGCATGGCCCGCCCGCAACGCCTCGTCGTCATGGTGCACGGTTGGAGCGTGCGCGACCCCTCCACCTACGGCGGACTGCCGCAGCGCCTGAAGCACGAGGCCGAGCGGCATCCCGGGCTCGACCTGGACGTGCGCCACATCTGGCTCTCGGAGTACGCGAGCTTCCACAACGAGGTGACGCTGCCGGACATCGCCCGCGCCTTCCAGTCGGCGCTGGAACGGGAGCTCGGCGCGGAGCTCGCCAAGGGCCGGCGCTTCGCCTGCGTGGCTCATTCCACCGGCGGCCCGGTGATCCGCGCCTGGCTGCAACACGAGTATCTGGACAAGGGCATCAACCGCACGCCCATGAGCCACCTCATCATGCTGGCACCCGCCAACTTCGGCTCGGCGCTGGTGCAACTCGGGCTGGCCAAGCTCTCGCGGCTGCGCAGCGCCTGGTTCGAGGGCGTGGAGGTGGGCACAGGCGTGCTGGACTGGCTGGAGCTCGGCAGCGCCCAGAGCCTCAGGCTCAACCTGGAATGGCTGGAGAAGGGCGCCGGTCTCATCGGTCCCGACGGCGTGTTCCCCTTCGTGCTCACCGGCCAGTCCCACGATCCGCTGCTCTACGACTTCGTGAACAGCTACAGCGGCGAGACCGGCTCCGACGGCGCGGTGCGCGTCGCCTCCGCCAACCTCAACTTCACCCATCTCAAGGTGGTGCAGCAGGCCCCGCTGCCGGATGCCCAGGCCAAGCTCGGCTTCAGCGCGCCGTTGTTGGAAGCGGGCGACGCACGGCTCGCCCCCGCGGTGCCGCTGGCGGTGCTACCCGGACTCTGCCATTCCGATGTGCGCATGGGCATCATGCGCAGCGTGCCGCCGGATGACACGCCGCATCCGACGGTGAGCGCGATCCTGGAAGCGCTCCAGGTCCAGGACAAGCAGGACTACGCGCGGGTATTCAACCGCTTCGCCGCGCTCAGCGCCGAGACCCAGGAGCGGGAGCGCGTCGAAGACATGACCCCCATCACCGGCTTCGACCACCAGGACCTGCGCGATCCTTGCGCCATGCTGGTGTTCCGGGTACGGGACGACCAGGGCAACCCGGTCAAGGACTTCGACGTGATCCTCACCGGTCCCGGCGAGAATCCCAACCATCTGCCGCCCGGGTTCTTCATCGACCGCCAGCGCAACCATCTCGATCCTGGCTGCCTAGTGTACTACGTGAACACCGCGCGCATGCTGGGTTGTCCCGCAGTGGTGTACAAGGACAAGCTGTCGCGGCCGGCGCTGCCGCCCTGCGAGAGCTTGGGACTGAGGGTCATCCCCTTCCCCCAGGACGGCTTCGTGCACTACCAGCCGGCCATGCTGCGCGCGGAGACGTCGCATCTGCTGTCCATGGTGCAGCCCAACCAGACCACGGTCATCGACATCGTGCTGCGGCGCATCGTGCGCGAGGGCGTATACCGCCTGACCCGGGAGCCGACCCAGGCCGACTTCACCAAGCAGCCTCCGGGACCGCCGGTGGACTGAGCCGCCATCCGGGCGGCACGCGGAAAGCCCTCAGGAAGCAGTCGCCTGATGGCGGCGCAGGGCGCGACGAGCCGGGAAGTACGCGATCATGTAGATCAGGGGCCCCGCCACCGCCGAGAACAGCAGCCAGGCCACCGTACCGTGCCAGACGTAACCGGCCAGCGAAGTCAGGCTGCTCCAGAAGTGCTGCTTGAACATGTCCACGATCTGGCCGACCGACAGCGGCAGCGGTGGCTCACGGAACAGCCGTTGCCCGGCCTGCACGAAGGGGATGAGCAGCAGGAGCTGCAGCGGGTAGACCAGGTTGTTGACGATCTGGATCAGCACCAGGTTGAGGCGGAACACCAGCGCCGCCACCGTGCAGGACACGATGGTGGTGCCGAGCACGGGCGCCATGCCGAGCAGCGCTCCCAGCGCCACCGCCAGGGCGATCTTGTGGGGGGTGATGCCCTGCTTCAATAGGTCGACGATATGACGCGTCAGCTTGTTATCACGCAGGCGGTTCAAGCGACTTGGTCTGGCGGCATCTTCCACAGGCACTCCCGCTGATTTGGACCCGAACTATCCCCTCGCACACGTCATCACATCGACATCGTATCCAGGGCGCGACGAGGGCGGCGCACGCCGAACAATGTTCCGGAAAACGTCTTCCCTTCGTTCTTCCTGCGGCACCGTATCGGAGCGCTTATACACTTCGTCCAAGTCCGCAGATTCGAGAAGCGAAGCGCATTTTCGCCGAATTCAATTCGTCGCATATTCTGTCAAAAACCCCTGGGAAATCAGAGGCCCTTGTCTATATTCATGCGTGGCCGAATTTCCAGGATGGAGATCCCGGCAGCCGTCTGGAGGCCTAAGGAAGGGCCGATGGCTATTACATGGCTCCGCTTGTTCACCCGGCCGCGCACCCAGGCGACCGGGAGGCAGGGGTCTTGTGTGTCCGATTTCGGGCACACCCCCCGGTGGGGCTTTTTTATAAGCACGTGTCATGGCGTGCCTCCCGAGCCCGCGGGAAACGGGTGACGGAAGCATGGCCTGAACACACTCAACTCGGGGGCTTTTTTCCTATGAAGAGTTCAATAGTGAAGGCCGTTGCGGCCGGTGCGATGCTCAGCCTGGGCATCAGTGCCGCGCTCGCCGCGCCGACCAGCCAGAATGAGCAGAATCCCTACTCGCCCAGCTATCACCATCCTTACCGCCATGGGGTGATACCCACCGTCGGTCAGAACCAGAAGATGAAGGAATGGGCAGCCAAGCACGCGGTGGGCTTCGCCACCGGCACCAACACCCTGTTCTACGGCGGCGGCACCAGCAGCAGCAACCAGGGCAACGTGGGCGTCGCCAACGGCGTCGTCAAGGTCTACCTGGTGTTCTACGGCAGCGGTTGGGGCACCCAGGGCACCAACTCCAACGGCTATGCCACGTTCTCCGGTGACCCGGATGGCGCCGCGGTAGTGGCCCAGGAGATGTTCAAGGGCATCGGCACCGGCGGCGAACTGTGGTCGGCTGACCTGACCCAGTGGTGCCAGGGCATCAGCTCCGGCTCCTCGAGCTGCCCCACCAGCACCCCGGCTTCGAGCTTCGTGCCCTACATGTCGGGCGGCATCTTGGCGGGAGTGTGGGAAGACACCAGCGCCAGCACCCCGATCAACGCGAACGGCCACACCCTTGCGCTGGAAGCCATCAAGGCCGCCCAGCACTTCGGTAACACCACCGCCGCGTCCAACCGCTACTCCTACTACGTGATCATGTCGGCCCACGGCGACGATCCGGACAACTACCAGAGCCCGACCCAGGGCTATTGCGCCTGGCACGACTGGAACGGCGACACCAGCCTGACCGGCGGTGCGGCCTCCTCCTCCGTCGGTGACATCGCCTTCAGCAACCAGCCCTACAACATGGACATGGGTTCGAGCTGCGGCGTTGGCTTCGTGAACAGCCCCGGTACGCTGGACGGCTGGACCATGACGCTCGGGCACGAGTGGCATGAGACCATGTCTGACTACTTCCCCGCCGGTGGCTGGACCGCCAGCTCCGGTCAGGAGAACTCCGACGAGTGCGCCTGGATCGCCGCGGGTTCCGCCGGCGGTGCCGCCAACGTGTCGATGGGCACGGGCACCTTCACCGAGCAGGCCAGCTGGTCGAACGACACCAACAACTGCGCCATCTCGCACGTGATCGTGAACCATGGCGGCACCGTGACGGTGACGGCCAGCAACGGTTCCGTGACCACCAACGAGAACACCGCGGTGAACGGCACCCTGTCGGCTTCCGACTCGGCCGGTAACGCCATGACCTTCGCGGTGGTGACCAACCCGGCCCACGGCAGCGTGACCATCAACAATGCCGGCACCGGCGCCTTCACCTACACGCCGGCCAGCAACTACACCGGCAGCGACTCGTTCACCTTCAAGGCCACCGACAACGTGACCGGTACGGTGTCCAACACCGCCACCGAGAGCGAGACGGTGAACTCGACCACGGTGAACCCGCCGACCGCCAGCAACGGTTCCGTGACCACCAACGAGAACACCGCTGTGAGCGGCACCCTGTCCGCCACGGGCAGCGGCACGCTGACCTTCGCGGTGGTGACCAACCCGGCCCACGGCACGGTGTCCATCACCAACGCCTCGACCGGTGCGTTCACCTACACCCCGGCCAGCAACTATGTCGGCAGTGACTCCTTCACCTTCCACGCCAGCAACAGCGGTGGTACCTCCAATACCGCCACTGAGAGCGAGACGGTGAACGGCACCAGCAGCGGTTGCCCGAGCGGCTACACGACCTTCACTGGCAGCATCAGCCAGGGCAGCGACGTGTACGAGCCGAACAACAACTACTACTACTCGAGCACCAGCGGCACCCACTCGGGTCTGCTGAGTGGCCCGGCCGGCAAGGACTACGACCTGTACCTTTACAAGTGGAGCAGCACTTACGGCTGGCGCGTGGTGGCTTCCTCCACCGGCGTGACCGACAGTGAGACCATCAACTACAGCGGCACGTCCGGCTACTACGAGTGGGATATCTATGCCTACTCCGGCAGTGGCACGTTCCAGTTCTGCCTGAAGCACCCGAACTAACCGTTCGGTAACTACTTAGGATCGCTCTGATCCCTGAGGCCCGCGGTGGCGACACCGCGGGCCTTTTCTTTGCTGGAACGGCCGTCCTGGCCGTCCCAGCCACGGACAGCGCGGAATGAGTCGCCACTTTCCTTCGCGCAGTCCGGACGGCCGCGCGTTGGCACGTGCCCGTGCCGATTGACTGGTCCAGACCACTCGGGGTCGCCATGCTATGATTTCGCCCCCTCGCGGCCCTCCGCGCTCTCCGCAGACGCATGAAAGCCCTCTCCATCCAGAAACTGGTCAAGACCTACAAGAACGGCGTACAGGCCCTCAAGGGCATCGACTTCGAGGTGGAGGAAGGCGAGTTCTGTGCCCTGCTCGGCCCCAACGGCGCCGGCAAGACCACCAGCATCGGCATCGTCACCTCGCTGGTCACCAAGACCTCCGGCTCCGTGACGGTGTTCGGCCACGACATCGATACCGAGCTGGAGGCCGCCAAGTCCTGCATCGGCCTGGTGCCGCAGGAGCTCAACTTCAATCAGTTCGAGAAGGTCTTCGACATCGTGGTGAACCAGGCGGGTTTCTACGGTATCCCGCGGGCCCTCGCCAAGCAGCGCGCCGAGAAATACCTGAAGCAGCTCTCGCTGTGGGAGAAGCGCGACGACATGTCGCGCACTCTCTCGGGCGGCATGAAGCGCCGCCTGATGATCGCCCGCGCCCTGGTGCACGAGCCGCGACTGCTGATCCTGGACGAGCCCACCGCCGGTGTGGACATCGAGATCCGCCGCTCCATGTGGGAGTTCCTGCGCCGGATCAACCAGGACGGCATCAGCATCATCCTCACCACCCATTACCTGGAGGAGGCGGAGAACCTCTGCCGCCGCGTGGCCATCATCGACCACGGTACGATAATCGAACAAGGTTCCACCAAGGACCTGCTGGCCAAGCTGCACACCGAGACCTTCGTCCTCAACCTGCGCAAGCCGCTGGCGGCGCTGCCGGCCCTGCCGGGCTACAAGGCCACGCTCACCGACGAGACCACCGTGGAGGTGGAGGTGAACAAGGACCAGGACGTGAACGCGCTGTTCAGCGACCTCAGCCGCGCCGGCATCCAGGTGCTGAGCATGCGAAACAAGGCCAACCGCCTCGAGGAACTGTTCATCAAGCTCACCGAACGCCGTGGGGGTGCCGCATGAGCCGCATGCGCTACAACCTCATCGGTTTCAACACCATCGTGACCCGCGAGATGAAACGCGTGCTGCGCATCTGGGTGCAGACCCTGGTGCCGCCGGTGATCACCGCCACCCTGTACTTCATCATCTTCGGCCGGCTCATCGGCAACCGCGTGGGGGCCATGGGCGGCTACAGCTACATCGACTACATCGCGCCGGGCCTGATCATGATGCAGGTCATCACCAGTGCCTATGCCAACGTGGTGTCCTCGTTCTTCGGCGCCAAGTTCGGCCGCCACATCGAGGAACTGATGGTCTCGCCTCTGCCCAACAGCTACATCATCATGGGTTACGTGACGGGAGGCGTGCTGCGCGGCCTGCTGGTGGGGTTGCTGGTGATGGTGGTGGCCCTCTTCTTCACGCACATGCATCTCGCCAACCCGTTCATCACGCTCTCGGTGGTGCTGCTCACCTCCGTCGTGTTCGCCCTGGGCGGGCTCATAAACGCGGTGTACGCCAAGAAGTTCGACGACGTCACCATCATCCCGACCTTCGTGCTAACCCCGCTCACCTACCTGGGCGGGGTGTTCTACTCCATCAACCTGCTACCCGACGGCCTGAAGGCAGTATCGCGTTTCAACCCCATCCTGTACATGGTGAACGCGTTCCGCTACGGCATCCTCGGCCAGTCGGACATCGGCATCTACACCGCCTTCGCCATCATCCTGCTTTTCCTGGTGGTGCTGTACTTGTTCGCCCTGCACCTGCTGAACAAGGGCGTCGGGATGCGCAGTTGAGTCGCGCCGCGCTGCTGCTGCCGGCCCTGCTGGCGACTGCCGGAGCTTGGGCGGCAGACCTCACCGTGGCCCAGCTCATCGACGCCGGCAAGGTGCTGGACCACGACAGCGTGATCCTGGCCGCGCCCAAGCCCCTGGACGCGGACATGTGCCGGGGCTTCGACCTCACCGAGAGCCAGGTGAAGGCTTTCTTCCACAAGGCCGTGGTGATGGATGCGGAGGCGCTCAAGCAGGCCTACCAGTGGTCCCCCTGCGAGGTGCAGGGACACCTGCTCTACCAGGACCAGAAGTTCCTCTACACCGTGAACGCCGCCGGCACCGGCAGCATCGAGGTGGCCCCCGGCAGGTACGTCAGCTTCGGCTGCAACACCTGCCAGGACCTCTTCGACTACGGCTACGTGCTGCCGCCGGCGCCCGTGAGCGCTCCCGCGCCGCGCTCCTGAACCCGGTTCAATACTCGCTCATGGAATAGGGCCGGCTCTCCGGTCCGGTGGCCAGCGCTTGTTGGGCTGTGCCTTGCATCACGAACCTCAGCACGCCTCCCGCCATGATCTCCTGGTGGGTAAGGTAGCTGCGCTCCAGGGGCTTTCCGTCCAGCGTGACCTTGCCTACGTAGGGATGCTCGTCGCCCAAGCCCTCCGCGAGCACCGTGAACTTCCTGTCGTTGGGCAACGTGAGTACCGCCTTGTCCACGAAGGGCCGGCCGATCACGTACTGGTTGCTGGCCGGCGCCACCGGATAGAAACCCAGGGCGGTGAATATATACCAGGCGGACATCTGGCCAAGGTCGTCGTTGCCGGACAAGCCGTCGGGACGGGAGGCGTACTGGCTGTCCATGATCTGCTTCAGGCGTGCCTGGGTCTGCCACGGTTCTCCGGCGTAGTCGTAGAGATAAGCGATGTGGTGGCTGGGCTCGTTGCCGTGGGCGTAGTAGCCGATCAATCCCGAGATGTCTTCCACGTCGGCGAACTCCTTGGGGTCCACCTTGGTGTCGAACACCGCATCCAGCTTGGCGTCCAGCTGGTCGGCGCCGCCCAGCACCTTCATCAGGCCCGCCACGTCCTGAGGTTCGTACCAGGAGTACTGCCAGGCGTTGCCTTCCGTGTAGTCGCTGCCGTAGCCCACCGCGGCGGGATCGAAGGGTTCGTTGAAGCTGCCGTCGGACTTGCGGGCGCGCACGAAACCGGTCTTGGGGTCGAAGACGTTGCGCCAGTTGGAGGCCCGCACCCGGAAGCGCTCCGCCACGTCGCGCTCGCCCATGGAGGCCGCCATGCGCGAGATGGTCCAGTCGTCGAAGGCGTACTCCACGGTCTTGGAGGCGGCCTCCTTCTCCTTGTCGATGGGCACGTAGCCCATGTGCATGTAGTATTCCAGGCCGCCGTAGGGCCCGTACTCGGCGGTGCTGACCATGGCGTCGAGCGCCGCATGGGTGTCATAGCCGCGGATGCCCTTCATGTAGGCGTCGGCGATCACCGCCACCGCGTGGTAGCCGATCATGCACCAGGTCTCCTGGCCCTGGTACGCCCACACCGGCAGCATGCCGTAGGCGCTCTGCTGCTGCGAAGCCACCAGCGAGTCCACCACATCGTCGGTGCGCCGCGGCGGCTGGATCAGCGTCAGCAGCGGATGTTCGGCGCGGTAGGTGTCCCACAGCGAGAACGTGGAGTAGAACTCGAAGCCCTTGGCCTGGTGCACGGCGTTGTCCGGCCCCCGGTAGGCGCCGCCCACATCCATGGAGAGGTTCGGCGCCAACAGCGAATGGTAGAGCGCGGTGTAGAAGCTCTTCTGCATGTCGGGCTTGGCAGCCACCTGTATGGCGGAGAGCGCCTTCATCCAGTCGCGTTTCGCGGCGGCACGGGTTGCCTCGAAGTCCCAGCCCTTCTGTTCTGCGTCCAGGTTGTGGATGGCGCCCTCCTCGCTCACTGGCGACACCGCCACCTTCACCAGGAGCTGCCGGTCCTTGAGCACGCCGAAGTCGAACACGCCGAGCAGCGCGCGACCCTCGATCTGGGCGCGCTGGCTGGGATCGTCCGCTGCCGGCGGCGCGAAGCCCTTGTAAGGTACGTCGGTCTCGGTGTCGTAGAAGGCATGAGCCTGGCGCGGCTTGGAGAAGCGCATGGCGAAATATAGTTGCCGGCCGGGCGCCCAGCCGCGGGTCTCGCGGAATCCGGTCACCGTGCCGTCCGGCCGCACCCGGATGCGCGACCAAAGCACCTTGCCCGGATAGTCGTAGATGCTATCGCGCAGGTCCACTAGCACATGGGCCGACTTGCCCGCGGGGAAGGTGTAGCGCTGCAGGCCGACACGGCGGGTAGCGGTGAGTTCCACGCGGATGCCGTAGTCCGAGAGCGTCACGGCGTAGTAGCCGGGATGGGCCTCCTCGCTGTCGTGGCTGAAGCGCGAGCGGTAGCCGCTGCCCGGCACATCCGCATCGCCCGGCTCCAGCTTCACGTCGCCGGCCACGGGCATCACCCGCACGTCGCCCAGGTCGGAGTGGCCGGTGCCGGAGAAATGGGTCTGAGAGAAGCCCATGATGGTGGAGTCCTCGTAGCGGTACCCCGCCGCCCACTTGTAGCTCTGCTTGAACGGCTTGATGTCCGTGTCTGGGCTGAGTTGCACCATGCCGAAAGGCAGGCTGGCGCCGGGATAAGTGTGGCCGCCGGCACCGGTGCCGATGAAGGGGTCCACGGCGGACCAGGCCTCTTCGCCCGGTACTGCGGCATAAGCGGTGGCCGAGAACAGGGCAGCGGCGATACATAACACGGGGGAGATCCGGAAGGACATCGTGGGCACTCCGGTTTGATGCGGCGCGTAGCGGCCCACTATAGTACCGGGGCACCGCCCGGTGCCAGAGGACTCGCCGATGCGCCAATCCGGACCAGGACGCGAACACCTCGCCTTCGGCGTGGTCACCGCGGTGTTCTTCATGTGGGGCTTCATCACGGTGCTCAACGACGTACTAGTGCCGCACCTGAAGTCGATCTTCAACCTCGACTACGCGAGCGCGGCTCTCATCCAGTTCTGCTTCTTCGGCGCCTACTTCCTGATGTCGCTGCCCTCAGGGAAAGTGGTGTCCCTGTTGGGGTGCAAGAACAGCATTATCCTGGGCCTCACGGTCACCGGTCTCGGCGCCCTGGGATTCCTGCCCGCCGCGGCACTGCCCTCCTATCCCGTGTTCCTCGCCGCGCTGTTCATCCTGGCTTCCGGCATCACGCTGTTGCAGGTGGCCGCCAACCCTTACGTAAGCCTGCTGGGCCCGCCGCAGGGCGCCGGCAGCCGCCTGAACCTGTCCCAGGCCTTCAACTCGCTGGGCACCGCCATCGCTCCCAAGTTCGGCGGCCTGCTGATCCTCGCTGCCTCGGTGTTGACGCCGGCGGCGCTCGCCCAGCTCTCACCGTCCCAACAGCTCGCCTATCAGTTGCAGCAGGCCCACGCGGTGCGGCTGCCTTACATCGGCATAGCCCTGACCTTGTTCCTGCTGGCGCTCATCGTGCAGCTTTTCCACCTGCCCGCGGTTCAGGAGATGGAAGACGGCGAGGTCGGACCGCATGGCTATCGCGCGGCCTTAAGCCATAAGCATCTGGCCTTCGCCGTGGGCGCGATCTTCCTGTACGTGGGCGCC
>Ga0207664_10001950_pt1 | contig 13582 bp, 12 predicted proteins | sample LARL83metaG_FD_184349 | JGI IMG/M metagenome (GOLD analysis project Ga0207664, IMG submission 184349) | Corn, switchgrass and miscanthus rhizosphere microbial communities from Kellogg Biological Station, Michigan, USA - LAR L8-3 metaG... | ecosystem: Host-associated > Plants > Roots >...
GTTTGGCGCGACGATCACGTTCGTGTCCAACATCCCCGGCGAAACCGAAACGCTGCCGCTGGCGATCTACTCGCTGGTGCAGAGCCCCGGTGGCGATGCGCAGGCGCTGCGTCTGTCGCTGTTCGCCGTGGTCCTGTCGATCGCGGCGCTGATCGCTTCGGAATGGCTGACGCGGCGCTCGGGCAAGACGGCAGCCGGCGATGATAGACGTTGACATCGAGCAGAGGCTCGGTGCGTTCGAGCTCAAGGTCGCGTTTCGCGCCGAGGCGCCTATCGTCGGCCTGTTCGGCCGTTCGGGCTCGGGCAAGACCAGCGTAGTCAACGCCCTCGCGGGTACCAGCCGCCCGCAACGCGGACGCATCGTCATCAACGGCGAAACGCTGTTCGACAGCGACCGCGGCATCGACCTGCCGCCGGACAAACGACGCCTCGGCTATGTATTCCAGGACGGGCTGCTATTCCCGCACCTCGACGTCGAATCCAACCTCCGGTACGGACTGCGTCGCGCGCCGCCAGCCGCGCGCGTCATCGATCCGGCGCACGTCATACACTTGCTCGGGCTCAAGACCTTGCTGCATCGCTTGCCGGACAAGCTGTCGGGCGGAGAAAAGCAACGCGTGGCGATCGGGCGCGCCCTGTTGGCGCAGCCGCGCCTGCTGCTGATGGACGAGCCGCTGGCTTCGCTCGACGTGCTCCGCCAGAGCGAGGTGCTGCGCTACATCGAGCAGCTGCGCGACGATCTGCACATTCCGATCGTTTACGTGAGCCACGCGGTCGGCGAAATAACGCGACTGGCCGATACCGTGGTTTTGCTCGCCGACGGCAAGGCGCTGGCTTACGGACCGGTCGACGAGGTGATGGGGCGGATCGACCTGCGTCCGCACACCGGCCGCTACGAATCCGGTTCGGTGATCGAGTCCGTCGTCGCCGGGCACGATCTCAGTTACGGGCTCACGACGCTGCGTTTCGGCGGCGGCGAGCTGATCGTGCCCAACGTCGAGGCCCTGGTGGGCGAGCGCGTGCGCGTGCGCATCCGCGCGCGCGACGTTGCGCTGGCCATAGAGCGGCCTGCGGGCTTGAGCGTGCTCAATGTGCTGTCGGCGACGCTGGTGGCGATATCGGGCGAGGAAGGGCCGATCGTCGAGTTGCAGCTACAGACCGGCGAAGCGGCGCTGCTGGCGCGGATCACGCGCAAGTCGCTGCACGAGCTCGCGTTGCGCGAGGGCCAGCAGGTCTACGCGCTGATCAAGGCCGTGTCGCTCGACCGGAGGAGCGTCGGCTATGCCTGACGCCCGGAACCAAATAGCGTCAGCGCTTCACCCATCGCATCAGCGCGCGGATGTCGGCAGCGCCGGCGCGGGCCGCGTCGCGCTCGATCCGTCGATAGCGCTCGATCACTTCGGCGCCGAGCCGAGTGAGCCGCGCACCGCCGCCGCGCCTGCCGCCGGCTTCGGCCTCGACCAGCGGCGCCCGAAAACAGCGATTCATCGTATCGACCAGCAGCCAGGCGCGGCGATACGACATGCCGAGCGAGCGCGCTGCGCCGCTGATCGATCCGCTGGCTTCGATCGCTTCCAGCAGGTCGACCTTGCCCGGACCGACGGCGATGTCGTCGCCGCGGCTGAAGCGAAGCCGGAACTGGACCCGCGGAATCATGCTGCGCCGGCGATAGCGCGCGATGGTTACTCCACGGTCACCGATTTGGCGAGATTTCGCGGCTTGTGGTTCCGGCCGCGCGCTGACGCGCGCTTGACGTTCGCTCCGCTCACGTCAGCCTCCACCGCAAGCAGCAGGGTGGCGTTTTCTCATTCCACCGTCACCGATTTCGCGAGATTCCGCGGCTTGTCGACGTCGGTGCCGCGCAGCACGGCCGTGTGGTAGGCCAGCAGCTGCAGCGGGATCGTGTGCACGATGGGCGACAGCAAGCCCGCGTGCTCGGGCAGGCGCAGCACGTGAACGCCGTCGCTCGATGGAATCTGGCTGTCGGCATCGGCGACGACGTAGAGCTCGCCGCCGCGGGCACGCACTTCCTGCAGATTCGACTTGAGCTTTTCCAGCAGCGCGTCGTTCGGCGCGATCGCCACGACCGGCATGTTGGCGTCGACCAGCGCCAGCGGGCCGTGCTTGAGCTCGCCGGCTGGATACGCTTCGCCGTGGATGTAGGAGATCTCCTTGAGCTTCAGCGCCCCTTCCAGCGCGATCGGATAGTGCAGGCCGCGTCCCAGAAACAGCGCGTTTTCCTTTTTGGCGAAGCGTTCGGCCCAGGCGATGATCGAGGGCTCGAGCGCCAGCACCGCCTGGATCGCCGCCGGCAGGTGGCGCAGGGCCTGCAGCCAGCGCGCTTCCTGCGCGGCATCGAGCCGTCCTCGCTGCTTGGCCAGCGTCAGCGTCAGCAGGAACAACGCGGTCAGTTGCGTCGTGAACGCCTTGGTCGAGGCGACGCCGATCTCGACGCCGGCGCGGGTCAGGTAGGTGAGTGCGGTCTGCCGCACCATCGAGCTCGTCGGGGCGTTGCAGATGGCCAACGTATGGCGATGGCCGAGCGCCTTGGCGTGCTTCAGCGCCGACAAGGTGTCTGCCGTCTCGCCCGATTGGGAGATGACGACGACCAGCGCATCGGGATTGGGCACGCTGTCGCGATACCGGTATTCGCTGGCGATCTCGGCCTGGGCCGGCATGCCGGCAACGGCCTCGATCCACAGCCGCGCGACCAGACCCGAGTAGTAGCTGGTCCCGCAGGCGAGCACGCGCACTTCGTTGACCCGGGCGAGGATCTCTTCCGCGGCGGCTCCGAACAGCTCCGGACCGATGCCGCCGACGCTTTCCAGCGTGTCGGCGATCGCGCGCGGCTGCTCGAAGATTTCCTTTTGCATGAAATGACTGTAGGGGCCGAGCTCGACCGCGTCGCCCGAGGTCTTGACCGTCACCACCTCGCGCGCGACGCGCACACCGCCGGCATCGAAAATAGCGTAGCCGTCGCGTCCAATGTCCGCGATGTCGCCTTCCTCGAGATAAACGACCCGCCGCGTGACCGGCGCGAGCGCGCTCGCGTCGGAGGCGAGGAAGTGGTCGCGCTCGCCGATGCCGACCAGCAGCGGGCTGCCGGCCCGCGCGCCGACGACGCGACCGGGCTCACGCGTGGTCATCGCGGCGATCGCATACGCGCCGTGGAACTCGGCGACCGCCTTGGTCACCGCCGCGAGCAGGTCGCCGTCGTAATGCGCGTGGATCAGATGCGCGATGACCTCGGTGTCGGTCTGGGTGACGAATGCGTATCCCTGCTGCTGCAACCGTGCGCGCAAAGGCTCGAAGTTCTCGATGATGCCGTTGTGCACGACCGCTATCTCGCCGCTGCTGACGTGCGGATGCGCGTTGGCCGAGGTCGGCGCGCCGTGCGTCGCCCAGCGCGTGTGCGAAATGCCGGTGCTCCCGCTGATGTGGGTTGCGTTCGCCTGCGCCGCGAGATCGGCGACCCGCGCCGTGCTGACCAGGCGATGGAGGCCGCCGTTGATGACCGCCAGTCCGGTCGAGTCGTAGCCGCGGTATTCGAGCCGGCGGATGCCCTCGATGAGGATCGGAACCACGTTATCGCGCGCGACCGCGCCGACGATGCCGCACATGCGTTTAGTCCTTCGGTTTCTTTCGCGGGCGCTGGTACCCCGCCCGGGCAGTCTGCGTTTTCTGGTTGAGCGCGAGCATGCCGGGCTCGACGTCGCGCCAAACCGTCGTGCCCGCGCCTATCGTCGCGCCGCGCCCGATCGTGACCGGCGCGACCAGCTGCGTGTCGGACCCGATGTGGACGTCGTCCTCGATGACGGTGCGATGCTTGTTGGCGCCGTCGTAGTTGCAGGTGATCGTCCCCGCGCCGATGTTGACGTCGCGCCCCACCGTCGTGTCGCCGACGTACGCCAGGTGATTCGCCTTGCTGCGCTCGCCGACGGCGCTCGCCTTGACCTCGACAAAATTGCCGATGTGAACCTCGTCCGCCAAAGCCGTGCCGGGCCGGATGCGCGCGTACGGTCCGATCCGGCACCGCGCTCCGACGTCGGCCCCGTCGATATGCGAATACGGCGCGATCGCCGTCGCCGCGCCGATTTTCGCGTCCCTGAGAATCCCGTAAGCGCCGATGCTGACCGCGTCGCCGAGCACCACGTCGCCCTCGAAAATGCAGCCGATGTCGATGGTCACGTCGCGGCCGCAGGCCAGCGTGCCGCGCACGTCGATGCGCGCCGGATCGGCCAGCGTGACGCCGGCATCGAGCAGCGCATCGGCCTGCGCGCGCTGATAGATTCGCTCGAGCTGCGCCAGGTCGCGCTTGCTGTTGATGCCCAGCGTCTCGTCCGCGCTCGCCGGATGCGTCGTTTCGACCGGAATGCCGTCGGCGACGGCCAGCGCGATCACATCGGTCAGATAATACTCTCCGCCCGCATTGCGATTGCCGATCCTCGGCAGCCAGCGCGCAAACGCCGCGGTCGGCGCCGCCATGATGCCGGTGTTGATCTCCCTGATCGCCCGCTGTTCCGGCGTGGCATCCTTGTGCTCGACGATCGCCGCGACCCTGCCATCCGCGCCGCGCACGATCCTTCCGTAGCCGGAGGGATCGTCGAGCTCGACGGTCAGCAGCGAAAGAATGCCCTGCTGCGCGCGCTCGGCGACCTGACGCAAGGTCTCGACCCGCGCGAGCGGATCGGCGCCGAACATCACCAGCGTAACGCCGTCGGCGCCCAGTTCCGTCAGCGCGCAGCGCAACGCATCGCCGGTGCCGCGCGGCGGGTCCTGGCGTGCCCAGTTCAGGTCGGCGTCGGCGAAGCGCTCGCGCACCTCGCTGCCGGAATCGACGACGCAAATGGCTCGCGGCTCCAGCTTGCGCGCCGTCGCCAACACGTGCGCGAGCAGCGGCCGGCCGCCGAGCGGCTGCAGCACCTTGGGCAGCGACGACCGCATGCGCTTTCCCTGTCCGGCGGCGAGAATGGCGATTTGCAGCGACGATTGCATGAGCGCCGAATTATCGCATTTTGCGCGGCGCGCCGGCATCCCGCGCCGCGACGGCGACGCGTGTCGCACCTAATGTGCGATACATGCGAAAATGGCGCGCATATCGTCCATTGTGTTCGCGCGATGGCGAAAACTGATCGTCTCCGGGGACCGCCGCATCGCGATACGCGCGCACACATGACCGTCATTGCCGTGTTCAACCAGAAGGGCGGCGTCGGCAAGACGACGACTGCGCTCAACCTGCTCGCGGGCCTCGCGCAACTGAAGCACCGGCCGCTTGCCATCGACCTCGATCCGCAGGCGCACCTGTCCGGAATATTCGGCGTCCGGCCCCGGCTCGCCGACGATTCGGTCTATTCGTTTTTCATGCGGCAACGCCCCCTCGCCGATGTCACCGAGATCGCGGCCAGCGGCGTGATGGTGTGTCCTGGCCACCTCGACCTGTCGAAGCTCGACACGATGCTGGGCAAAGGCGTCAACGTCGTGACGCGGCTGCGGATGGCGCTGCGCGCACCGGGCGTCGTTCCCGGCCCGGTCGTCATCGACTGTTGCCCGTTGCTGGGCGTACTGTCGCTGAACGCGCTTTTCGCCTGCGATCTGGTGATCGTTCCGGTCTCCGCCGACTACCTGGCGCTGCAGGGCGCGCAGCAGGTCGAGCGCGCGCTCAACGCACTGGAGCCGGTGTTCAAGTCGCGGCTGCCGCGCCGCTATCTGCTGACGCGATTCGATGCGCGACGCAACATGAGCTCGGAAGTCGCCGACCTCATGGCGATGGCGTTCCGGCCCGAGGAGATCTGCGCGACGCGGATTGCCGAAAATGTGAGTCTGGCGGAAAGCCCGGCGCGACAGCTGGATGTGTTCCGCTATGCGCCGGCAAGCGCCGGTGCGCGCGACTACAAGGCGCTGCTCGAGGAGCTAGTGGCTGCCGGACTTGCGTAGCATCGAGCGTGCGATCGTCGGCACGCCCATCGCGGCGTCGGTATTGCTGATGATGCTGATGACGCCTTCGATGTCCATCGGGTCGCTGCGGCGGACCGACTCGCTGTTGCAGCTGATGACCTGGCAATGATGGTACATCTGCCGCAGCCGGCGTTCCGCTTCTTCGCGGTTCGCCGCCATGATGCAGATGTTGTCGACGCGCTGGCCGCTGCGCGTGCGAATGTTGAAGCCGAAGCGGGTCATCACTTCCCTCCCGTGTAAGGCGCCCGCGGCGCATTCTTCGCGCGCCCTCCGAAGCGCCACGGACCCCGGGCGTCCGGGGTTGCCATCATACGCTCGACTGACGATGCAAATATCGTACCGACAACCGGCCTGTCCGGACTGGTCGGGCGCCTGTCGTCAGTCCCGGTTCCGGCGGACTGTCTCCAGATGGCGACGCCCTCGTTTGCACGATTGCAGCGAACTGAAAGTAATCGCTCACATACACAGTGGTCGCCCACCAACAGGACCGGCACCTGCGAAGACGCTGCATTCCCGATGCTGGTGCCGCCTGCCGTCAGTAACGTCGGGCTTGCGCGCATTGAAGGGGCTGGCGAGCGGGTGCACAATCGCGTCCACTGAACGCACCGGAGAGATCGATGTTTTGCGCCCAGTGCGGTCAGCTCATCGCCGAGGGCATGAAATTCTGCCCGCATTGCGGCGCCCCGGTCGCCCCGCTGTCCCCGTCCACTCCCGCCCCGGAAAGCGAGGGACCGCCGCCGCGCCCGGCGGTGCCGACCGATGCGACCGGCGGCGCCGGCGCTCACGCGGCTGGCTTGATCGCGCGAGTCAAGGCGATTCTGTTGGCGCCGTCGGCTACCTGGCCAGCGATCGCCGCCGAGCCCTCGTCTGCGGGAGCGATCTACCGGGGGTATGTGGCGCCGCTGGCCGCGATCGGCGTTGTCGCAGCATTCATCGGTCACACGGTCATCGGCTACAGCGTTCCGCTGCTCGGCCACGTGCGCACCGGCGTCGTCGCCGGCCTGGGGGCGGCCGCCCTCGGCTACCTGATGTCGTTCGTCAGCGTGTTCGTCATCGCCTGGCTGGCCGACTCGCTGGCGCCGACCTTCGGGGGCCAGCGCGATCCGCTGCGCGCGCTGAAGCTCACCGCGTACAGCTACACGCCGGCGTGGGTCGCCGGCATTCTTCAGCTTATTCCCGCCCTGGGCGTGCTTGCGCTGCTCGCCGGACTGTACGGCTTGTACCTGCTCTACCTCGGCCTGCCGGTGCTGATGCGCTGCCCGAAGGAAAAGTCCGCCGCCTATACGATCGTACTGATCCTGTGCGCGATCGTCGTTTCGGTAGTCATAGGAGTGCTTAGCACCTGCGCGGCGGCCGGCTTGGGGCTGGCCGCGATCGGGGCAACGGGGAGGTTCGGCACGCCCGCAGACAGCGCGGCCGCATCGGACGCGGGTAGCGTGATCGCCGGGATTTTCGGTGGCAAGTCCGGGGCCGACAAGGCGCGCGTCAGCGAAGCCTTGTCGCAGCTGCAAAAGATTGGCGAAGACGCCCAGAAGGCAAGCACTCGCGGGGCGCCCGACGCCAAGTCGAGCGCCGACCTCACGGCCGCATTGAATGCGATCGGTGCGATCGTCTCAGGCGGCAAGGATGTGCAGCCCGTCGACTTCCGCAAGCTCAAGGAGATGCTGCCGGAGACGCTCGCCGGAATGAAACGGGTCGACGCCACCGGGCAAAGCGGCGAGGCGATGGGCCTCAAGGGCTCGAGCGCCACGGCGCGCTACACCGACGGTGCCGGCGCATCGCTGAACGTCGACATTTCCGACATGGGCTCGCTGTCGGGGCTGGCGGGCCTCGCGTCCCGCTTCGACCCCAGCATGGAAAAGGAAACGGAGACCGGCTACGAGCGCACCAGCAAGGTCAACGGCCAGATCGTGCACGAGCGCTATGATCGCCGCGCGAAAAGCGGCGAGATCAGCATCATTCTCGCCGAGCGGTTCAACGTCGCGGTGCGCGGCAACGGCGTCGAACCGGCGACGCTGCAAGGCGCGATCAAGCAGATCGACATGGCCGGGCTCGTCGCTCTGGCGAAATAGGGCGGCGCGCGCCCGACGCACCGGCCGACGGTCAGCGCCGCGCGAGCAGGTGCGCTGCGAGCTCGGCGAATCCGGCACCCGATTCGCGCTCGGTGACATAGGCCGGCGGCGTCGCGATGCGGTCGCCAAACGCCCGCACGTTGGCGACGCCGACCGAATATGGAAAATGCTCGAACATCGGCGCGTCGTTCGGCGAGTCGCCGACGAAAATCAAACTGTCGCGCTCGCCATCGATGTCGATGCCGAATTCCTCGCGCAGCAGGATTCGCGTCATCGCCAGTTTGTCGTAGGCGCCGAACCACCCGTTGACGTGGATCGAGCTCATCTTGGCGGTCATGCCCGCGGCGCGCATCAGCGCGATGATGCGGTCGATCGAATCATCCGGCAGGCGCGGCACGTCCTCGCAGAAGTCGATCGCCAGATCGCTTTCGCGATACGGCTGGTCGGAGGCGAGGGCTGCGCCGGGCACCTCGCGCAGGATCGACGCTGCCACCTCGCTCAGCCGCCGCCGATTGTCGGCGCGCTCGGCCTCGGTTGCAGCGTAGCGCTTGCGGAGCCTCCGCGCGGCCTGGTCATGAATCATGTACAGCGCCCCGTTCTCGCCGACGACCGCGTCGACCGGCCACATGCGCGCGATGTGATCGCACCAGCCGGCCGGACGTCCGGTGATCGGGATCAGCAGCAGTCCCGCGTCGTGCAGATTTTCCATCGCGGCGTAGGCCTCGGCCGTGATTCTGCCGCCGGTCGATACGGTGTCGTCGATGTCGGCCAGGACACCGCGCATCGCCGCGCACGCGGCAAGCGGCAGCGACGACAGCGCCCGCATCGCGCTCAAGCGCCCCCGCCGGCGGCGCGGCGTGCACGCAAGTGAGCGGCAACCGCGGCAGTCTGCGCTGCGGTCAAATGCAGGCCGCATTTGGTTCGCCGCCAGAGCACGTCGTCGGTGTCGATTGCCCATTCCTGCGCGACCAGGTAATCGACTTCGGCGGCGTACAGCGTGTGACCGAAATGCGCGCCCAGATCGGCGGGCGCGCGGGCATCGCCGAGAAGGCCCGTCGTCCGCGTGCCGTGCCGGCGAGCGAGCGCGGCAAGCAAGCCGGCCGGCAGCCCGCCATAGCGCGCGACGAGCGCTCGCTCGTACGCGGCGAGCCCGCCCGACGGCAGGTCTCCGCCCGGCAGCGGCTGGCGCTGGGTCCAGTCGGCGCGCATCTGCGGAAAAAAGCTCCGCAGTTGCCCGAGCGCGTGCTCGGCGAGTTTGCGGTAAGTCGTGATCTTGCCGCCGAAGACCGACAACAGCGGCGCGCGGCCGTCGGTGGCGTCGAGCTGGAGCACGTAATCGCGCGTGATCGCCGAAGGGTCGTCCGAGCCGTCGTCGTACAGCGGACGCACGCCGCTATAGGTCCACACGATGTCGGCGACCGCGATTCCATGCGCCAGATAGGCGTTGGCGATCGAGCAGAGGTAATCGATTTCGTCGGCCGCAATGTGTGGCGCGTTGTAGTCGTCGACCGGAACATCGGTCGTCCCGATCAGCGAGAACTCCTGCTGGAAGGGGATGATGAAAACGATGCGCTTGTCGGAGTTCTGCAGGATGTACGCGTGCGCCTCCGGATGCACGCGCGGGACGACGATGTGGCTGCCTTTCACATGCCTGACTTGGGCGCGAATCGAGCCCGGGCTCAACTGGTCGAGCAATTCCTTGACCCAGGGTCCGGCGGCGTTGACGAGCGCGCGCGCGAGCACGTCGGCACGCCGCCCGGCGCGGTCGATCAGCGTCGCGCGCCACAAGCCGTTCTCGCGGCGCGCCGCTTCGAGCCGCGTCCGCACACGGATATCGGCACCGAGCTCACGCGCCCCGATTGCATTGAGGACGACCAGTCTCGCGTCGTCGACGCGAGCGTCCGAGTAGACGAATCCCTTGCGGAAGGTGTTCTTCAGGCCCGCGCCCCATTTGCTTGCGCCGAGTTCGACGCCGAACGACGAGGGCAAAGTCTTCCGGCCACCGATGTGGTCGTACAGGAAAAGGCCGGAGCGGATCATCCAGGCCGGCCGCAGGTGCGGCTCGTGGGGCAACACGAATTGCAGCGGCTCGATGATGTGCGGCGCCAGCTTGAGCAGCACTTCGCGCTCGGACAGCGATTCGGCGACCAGGCGAAACTCGTAGTGCTCGAGGTAGCGCAGGCCGCCGTGGATCAGCTTGGTGCTCGACGACGAAGTGTGCGCGGCAAGGTCGTCCTTTTCCGCCAGCAGCACCGACAGGCCCCGGCCGGCGGCGTCGCGCGCTATGCCGACGCCGTTGATGCCGCCGCCGATGACGGCGAGATCGTAAATCGCAGGTGGAATAGCGTTCATGTGGCGTCGCGGGCCCGCCATTCTAGCGCAGCGGACGGCGCGCACCGATTGCGCTAAGATCGCGAGTCAAGTCCGCTTGCGAGCGACCGATGAACATCGTGCCTGAGATTGTTTCCCTCGAGACCGAGATGCGTGACTGGAGGCACCATATCCACGCGCATCCGGAAACCGCGTTCGAAGAAACGGCGACCAGCGCATTCGTCGCAGACAAGCTGGCGGCGATCGGGCTGGACGTGCACAGGGGGCTGGCCAGGACCGGCGTCGTAGGCGTGCTCCGCTGCGGCGGCGGTACCGACGCGATCGGACTGCGCGCCGATATGGACGCGCTGCACATCGCCGAACGGTCGGGCGTCGCCTACGCGTCGCGCCATGAAGGGAGGATGCACGCCTGCGGCCACGACGGGCATACGGCGATGCTGCTCGGCGCGGCCCAGGCGCTGGCAACGCGCCGGCGCTTCGACGGCACCGTGTACTTCATCTTCCAGCCCGCCGAGGAGAACGAGGGCGGCGGGCGGGTGATGGTCGAAGAGGGATTGTTCGACCAGTTCCCGATGCGCGCGGTGTACGGCATGCACAACTGGCCGCGGAAGCCCTTGGGCTCGTTTGCGATGCGAGCGGGGCCGCTGATGGGAGCGTACGACGTTTTCGAGATCGTCGCGACCGGCAAAGGAGCGCACGCCGCGATGGCGTACATGGGCAAGGACCCGATGCTGTTCGTCGCTCAGGCGATCAACGCGCTGCAAACGATCGTCTCCCGAAACCTCCATCCGCTGTCGGCCGGCGTGGTCACCGTGACGCAGGTGCACGGCGGCGACACCTGGAACGTGATTCCGCAGGAAGTGGTGCTGCGCGGCACCGTCCGTACGTTCGATCCCGCCGTGCAGGATCTGATCGAGCAGCGGATGCGCACGATCGTCGCCGGCGTCGCCGCGACCTTCGAGATGAGCGCAACCGTGCGCTACGAGCGGCGCTATCCCGCGACGGTCAACGCCGAAAACGAGACGCGGCACGCGCTTGCCGCGGCGACGGCGGTCGTCGGCGCCGAGCATGTCGAGACCGATCCGACGCCGGAAATGGGCAGCGAGGATTTCGCGTTCATGCTGCAGGCAAAGCCCGGCTGCTATGTCTGGCTGGGCGCGGGCAACGGCCCCGACACGCACAATATTCACAGCCCGCAATACGACTTCAACGACGAAGCGCTGCGGATCGGCGCGAGCTACTGGGTGACGCTGGTCGAGCAGCAGCTCGCGGCTGCCGCCGCCCAGAAGGCCGCATAGTCTCCGCTCAGCCGGCTTCGAGCGCGGCGAGCGTGTGCCGGGCGATCATCGCCTCCTCGTCGGTCGGAATCACCCACGCGGAAACGCGGCTGGCTTCGCCACTGATCCTCGGTCCCCCGACCGCATTCGACCGCTCGTCGAGTGCGACGCCCAGCCATTGCGCGTCCAGACAGATCCGCTCCCGGATCGGCGCCGCGTGCTCGCCGATCCCGCCGGTGAACACGATCGCGTCGATGCCGCCCAGCGCCGCGGCCAGCGAGCCCAGCTCGCGCCCGGCGCGGTAGCAGAACAGCGCGATCGCGAACGCCGACCGGGGGTCGTCGCGCGAGAGCAGTGTGCGCATGTCGCTCGACACGCCGGACACGCCGAGCAGCCCCGATTGATGGTAGAGCAGCCGCTCGATGGCGCGCGCGTCCATATCCAGCTCGTTCAGCAGGTAGAGCACCACGCCGGGGTCGAGCGAACCGGCCCGGGTTCCCATCAGCAGACCGTCGAGCGCGGTGAAACCCATCGTCGTGGCGATGCTCTTGCCTGCTCTCACCGCGCACATGCTGGCCCCGTTGCCGAGATGCGCGACGACGACTCGCCCGCGCGCCGCCGCAGCGTCGAAGCGCGGGAAAACGTCGGCGATGTATTCGTACGACAGGCCATGGAAGCCGTAGCGCCGGACGCCGCGCTCGGTGATCTCAGGAGGCAAGCCAAACGCACGTGCCACCGGCTCCTGAGTACGGTGAAACGCGGTGTCGAAACAGGCGACTTGCGGCAGCGCGGGTACGCGCTCGGCGATGACTCGCATCGGCGCCAGATTGTGCGGCTGATGCAGCGGCGCCAACGGTACGAGCGCTTCGAGTTTCGCCAGGACTGCGGCATCGACGCGCACCGGAGCTCCGAATTCCTCGCCGCCATGGACGACGCGGTGCCCGACGGCGGCAAGCGCCTGCTGACCTTGGTGCTGTCGCACGAAATCGAGCACGTATGCGACGGCGCCCACGTGCCCGAGCGAATCGCGGTCGGGCCAGTCGCGCTGCTGGATGATTCGGTCCTGCGCGTCGCGCGCCGCGAAGGACGGCGTGGTGGTAAGACCCTCGATCTGCCCGCGCAGCAGCCGACGCGGAGCGGCGGCGTTGCCGGAGTACAGGGTGAATTTCAGGCTCGACGATCCCGCGTTCAGCACCAGGATCGCGCCGGTCGTCGCCATTATTGCCAGGGTCGCGGCTGAAGCGCGACTAGCCGGTAATGCGTGCGTTAACCACGGCCCCTGCGCAGCTTGCGAATCGCGGCGAGCTGCGCCAATGCGCCGGCGAGCTCGCCTTCGGCGCGCGCGATGTCTTCCTTCGATGCCTTGTTCTGAATTGCCTGCTCGGCGGCCTGCTTGGCCTGCAGCGCCTTGGCCTCGTCGAGGTCCTTGGCCCGGATCGCCGTGTCGGACAGCACCGTCACGACGTCGGGCTGAATCTCGAGGTAGCCGCCCTGGACGAAAACGATCTGCTCTTCGGCCTGTCCCGGGACCTTGATCCTCACCTCGCCCGGTTTGATCTGCGTGATCAGCGGCGTGTGTTTCGGGTACACGCCGAGCTCACCCATGACGCCGGGGAGCACGACGAACTCCGCTTCGCCGGAATAGATCGACTCTTCGGCGCTGACGACGTCGACGTGAATGGTATTGGCCATAGGCGGCTATTGCAGCGTCTTGGCTTTTTCGACGGCTTCCTCGATGCCGCCGATCATGTAGAAGGCCTGCTCGGGCAGATGATCGTATTCGCCGTCGACGATCGCCTTGAAGCCGCGGATCGTGTCCTTCAGCGAGACGAACTTGCCCGGCGAGCCGGTGAACACTTCGGCGACGAAGAACGGCTGCGACAGGAAGCGCTGGATCTTGCGCGCGCGCGCCACCGCGAGCTTGTCCTCGGGCGAGAGCTCATCCAT
>Ga0207664_10001951_pt1 | contig 13578 bp, 19 predicted proteins | sample LARL83metaG_FD_184349 | JGI IMG/M metagenome (GOLD analysis project Ga0207664, IMG submission 184349) | Corn, switchgrass and miscanthus rhizosphere microbial communities from Kellogg Biological Station, Michigan, USA - LAR L8-3 metaG... | ecosystem: Host-associated > Plants > Roots >...
TGTGGGGCGTATCCGCTTCCATTACGCGATACTTCGCTGCGATCAACACGCAATACAATCCTGTTTTTGGCGTCGTCAACCTGACCCGCGACCTGCAAGCATCCTTGCTCAATCTGTCCTCGACTCAGATAGCCGGGAACAAGGCGGCAGTCTTAAAGAATATCCTTCCGGCGATAGGCGCCATCTATGCCTCAACACGCGGAGCTCGGCAAGGCAAACAAGGCAATTCCCCGATGGGCAAGCTATGGGAAGAAATGCAAAACGAAGGCGGCATGACCGGTTACCGCGATCTGTTCAAGACCAGTGAAGACCGTGCGAACGCGATCAAGCGCGAGCTGGATCCTACCGCATGGATGAATAACGGACTCGGCAAGATTTTCACCGCTGGCGGCACGTTAAAAGTGCCGCTGGCTGTCGCACAGAAGAAAGCAAAATGGCTATTCGATTGGCTGTCTGACTACAACCAGACGCTGGAAGGCGCCATGCGGCTATCAGTCTATAAGGTAGCCATCGACAAGGGCTTGAGCAAGCAACAAGCCGCCAGCATAGGCAAGAATATATCCGTCAACTTCAATCGCAAGGGACAATCCGGGCAACAGGCGGGGGCCGTTTGGGCATTCTTCAACGCGGCAATGCAAGGCACGGCTCGCATGGGCGAAACCATGACCACGATGGAAAAGGGCGATCCCAAAACATTCAGATTCAACCGGGCCGGGAAAACAATCATCGCCGGGGGAATTTCTCTCGGCGTGCTTCAAGCGCTTGCTTTGTCCGCTGCCGGATTCGATGATGACGAGCCGCCAGAATTCGTGCGCGAGCGTAGCCTGATTATCCCGATAGGCGATAAGAAATACATCACAATCCCGATGCCGCTGGGTTTCCATGCCATCCCGAACATTGGCCGGCTGAGTACTGAATTTGCGCTGGGCGGTTTCAAGAACCCCGCGGATTACACGACCAAATTATTCTCGGTATTTGCGGAAGCATTCAACCCAATCGGGAATGCTGGCATGTCCCTGCAGACTATTGCACCGACTGCCATTGATCCGCTCGTGGCGCTGGCAGAAAACCGGGATTGGACCGGTAGGCCCATAACCAAGGAAGATTTTCATAAGCTATCCCCGACACCCGGTTTCACGCGAAACAAGGATACCTCAAGCGATCCGTCTAAGTGGATTGCCGAAGCGATCAATACCATTTCCGGCGGGAACAAGTACGTGCCTGGTGTGGCGAGTCCAACGGCAGACCAGATTGATTACCTGTTCGGACAAGTTACAGGTGGGGTAGGCCGGGAAGCAGGGAAAGCGCAACAATCGATCAAGGCACTATCCACTGGCGAGGATCTGCCGCCACATAAAATACCGCTCGTTGGCAGGTTCTACGGCGATTCTTCGGGACAATCTAGCCAGGGCAACGCCTTTTATTCTAACCTGAAACGCATCAACGAGGTTGAGGCTGAATTGGAAGGACGGCACAAGGATAAATTGCCCTTAGATGAGTTCAAGGCCGAGAACCCGGAATATCGGCTTGTGAAACTCGCCAACATGGTTGAGCGCTCGGTATCCAAGCAACGCAAGCTAAAATCCGACCTTATCAAGCATGATGCGCCAAGGGAGCAAGTCAAGGCCGTGGAGGATCGGATTACACAGCTTATGGCTGGTTTTAACGGCAGGGTGAAGGAACTAAAACAAGCGCACCAGACCGTTCACTAGCGTTATAAGCACCGTCATGCGCATGGCCGACCAGGTAAGGAACAGGAATAGTTGAGTGCCCTGCTTTGGTGCGATTGCCACAAATGCCAGGAATCCAATGAAAATCAGGATTAAAAGAACGCTCAACCCTGGCAATCCTGCTTAACTTTTTCTTTCAACTCAGCTATCTCTTTCTGGAACGCCCTTTCTAAGTAATCCCATTCTTCGCGCTGCTTGGATACTTTATTTTTCATTTCCTCTATTTCAGAGGTGCGCCCACTCCCTCTGCTATTCGGGGTTGATACATTAACCCATAGCGCCGGGCGGGGATAAGTCCTAAATTACTAAAATACATTGACCAGTACCGACCCTACGGCGATCACGGCACAAAAGCTTGATACAGCAGCCCACTTTGCAGACGCTTTTCTAGCTTCTTCTGTTTCCTCCCTTGCCTTCCGCAAATCTTTCCTGATTTGTTCACGGCCCTCTTCCATTGCCGCAAGCACGGCCGTATTAACCTGATCACTTACAAAGGCGGCGGCTTCGGTTATGACACGCCCAGCGGTCAACTTGGCGTCAACTATGCCCTTTTGCTGTGCGGCCTCAAGGGCTTTCATGTGTTCCATTTGCTTCTCAAGCAAAAGTTCAACGTACTTCTGAAAGACCAACTCATGAAACGTTACCGTTATCAGGAGGGGATCGTCCTTCGCCACAATTACGTTGTGTGCAATGGCCGCTTCCCTCCTGATTTCATCATAGGGAATCATGACGAGTCCTTGTTAGAGCGTGGCTTTCAATTGACGATAAATTTCCTGTTGCACTCGGAAAACTCTTGACTTGTTCATAATGAAAAACTCTGGAGACTGCCGAACCTCATCAAAGGTCAATTTAGATTTAATCATTTTCTCAATATCGGCGGCAAACAGTTCCGAATATTTTGGAACCCCGACAACGGCATGTATCCGATGCTCGTTCTCAAGATATATATTCATTTCTTCAAAGGGCTTGCCGTCTGCCTCAATCTTTCCAAAAAACTCGTTGAGCCACACGATAAGTCTTACTTGTTCAGGCATCTGCTCGACCATTTCTGCGAAGCCTGACAGGGTATCCATCAAATGAGACTCCCCTGCTATCACAATGTGGGCATAAACCTCTTTGCCGCTCTCCGTGATCATGTCTACTACGCCGTTCTCAATCATGTAGTTGTTTAAGGGTATGAAGCTCGACGCACCACAGTCAATCAAAAAGCTTGAATCTTCCTGAAGTACACGATTCATCAGCAAGTCGAATTTAGACTCCTTCAGGACCGTCCCTTCCATCAATTGAATATGCTGTGCTTTTAACGCTTTGAAACCCGAAAGCGTGGCATTTGATGGATCGGTATCTATTACTTCCAGCAGCTCACCTTGACTAAGTAAATATTGAGCAAGCCAATTAGCCGTAACAGACTTTCCAACCCCCCCTTTTTTCTGCAAAACGAAATGGGCTTTTTTCATAGCCGGTTCATCCCTTTGGTTTGGGGTGGATAAGATCGTCTCTTGGGGTAGGGGAGCTGACAAAGGCGGGTTGGTCAGGTGTTCTTGGTCTGACGGGTCTGGTTTCCTTGCTAGTGGCGTTTTTTCCTTTTTCCTCGATTGCTCGATTAGTGTCTCCATTTTCATTCCTTATATGTTTACGAACGTATTTACCGAATTGACCAGATTTAATACTTAACTTCTTTTCGTACTCTTCAAAAACTGAAATCATGGGATAACCAGCATCAAGCATCTTTTTTATCCCTTCCAGGTGAGCCATAAAAGCGACCTTTCCGGTCCCTTTTCGCACCCTCTTTTTTAAATCAGCCATCACCACCTCCTTAAAGCCCGATACTGCCGAATCAATGTATCAGTATTGTGCCGTATAGTCAACGTGTAATAACCGATAATACACCGATAGTGATTTAATGTAATTAATAGTGGATTTTTCCCCTAAAATGGGGTACAGTTACTAAGGCGTAATAAAAGTTCTACGGAGTAAGAAGGCAAGATGTGTAATGTAGGCCTACGCGCTGCGCGCTACGTCCCCCATTACCCCCTTATTCGCCTTCGGCTCAACGGGGAATCTTGCTCTGCGAGGCTTAAGCAACTGGAGGAAAGATGGTTTTAGCAGGAATAGAATTTGACGAACGATCCCTCATAAAACGGGTGATGATGAATATTAAGCGCCCCCCCAAAGGTACATACAGCGCCTATCGATGGGCCGTTGTTATGGATACGTTTGGATGCGGATCTTCGGTAGCTCAAGCGCTATGTGTTGAGTTCGACCTTGATCCTGATGAAATACTAAAGTGAGGAAATAATCATGCATACGGAAGGAAAGTTGCGACAAGACGCAAACCTGATTAGCGATGAAAATGGATTTTTTATTGCCAGCACTTATGGTGAAGGGATTGCCAAAGACAAGGAAAACGCCCGACGCCTCGTTGCATGCTGGAATGCGTGTGATGGTTTGCCCACAGATATTCTGGAATCGATGGTTAATCCTGCCGCTACATACACAGCTTTAATGAAAGAGCGAGGCGAACTGGTTAAGTTGTTACGCGATTACATGAACAAAGCGCCTGGCTCTATGGCAAAGGCAGCATACATCCTCGCCAAATACCCAGAGGCCCCAAATGCTTAACCACCTAATAGACCCCGACTATTTAAGGGGGTGAATCATGAACACACCAGCAAAAATGACCGAAGAAATGCGCCAAGCTTTTTTCGATGCAAATGCGAGCTACCAGCAATACCGCGAAAGAGAACAGCAAAAAGGGCGGGGTTGGAAAACGCTGCCTGATTATGTCTACGATGCTGTTATCTCCGCCGCCCCTACCCCGCCGAAGGTTAAGCTTTTGCTTATCACGGCAATATCTACGCCAGAGAAGTTTTGCCAAAAACCAGTTATGAGCACCCACCCTGCGCCACCATCCGAATTGGTAAAAGCACTCGAAAGTGCCGAGGCTGGATTGGCGGCTTTCTGTGATGGTGATGATTGGCTCGGGACTATGCCTGGACAGGCTTTAAAAAAGGTTCGGGATACCTTGGCGAAGGTGAAGCTATGAAAATTAACTCATTGACTGAAGAGGAACGCATCCAAACAGCGTGGAGCACGCTAAAAGATCAGCTTGGCGCGGACACTTGGACAACTGGCGAAGCTGCCAATTATCGGGGGTTTTTTGTTTGGGGATGGAAAATGAAGGCTGCGATGGACCAAGCACAGAAAAAACTAAATGACCAGACCCCGTGCTAAACCTATCAAAGTTTTTGTCACAGACGAAGAACGGGCCGAAATCCTGCGTCTTGCCCAATCCTCGAACCTCTCGCAATCCGCTTACCTCCGCGCGGCTGGCCTGAACCATCAAGTCCGCTCAATCATCGACATGAAAGCCGTAGAAGAACTCGCCAAGGTGAATGGCGATCTTGGGCGGGTTGCTGGCCTGTTGAAACTCTGGCTTGCCACAAAACGCGGGGAGGGTGCCGATCCAAAGGATGTTGAAAGAATGATGGACGATTTTCGGCGGCTTCAACACAAGATTCTTGAAATTATGGGGGGAGTGATGCGATGAATATTTATGTTGTGGGATGGATAGCCGCCGCGGCCCTTCTACTTGCTGTGGCTATATACGCCATGTCCCTAGAATCTAAGCGTTGGGATGAGTTTTCAAGGACTCACGAATGCAAATTAATCTCGGTGGATTCCGGGGATTCTGTTCCTGTTATCGGCGCAAACGGCCAATTGTCGTTTGCTTTTGTGCCGGGGAAGAAAGGTTACAAGTGCAATGACGGCGTAACTTATTACAGATAAAAGGGAGTGTGTTGTGATGAAATGCAAGGTAGGGGATTTAGCGATAGTGGTCAAAAGTCCAAATAAATTCACCATTGGATGGATAGTAGAGATTAAAAGATATCTTGGTGATTCTTATGGCGGTTATCGATATGTGTGGGAAGTAGAGGCAAAGAATCATCAGCCCAAGATTGGAAGATGGATTGGTTCCGATGATTGGCTTCTCCCCATCCGCCCCGGTGACTTGCACGAAATAACAGAAACAAAAAGAGTTTTGGAATTGGCGATCCATGATAGCCAAGCGGATTGACACCAAAGCCAAGATCCCACGACTAGCCCGCCTCGTCAAGTACGTTGTAGCCGCTCAAGGTGGTATTGATCCTAGAAGCTGGACCCGTACCGCTGACTATGTACTGAACTCTGGTGTAAGCAATCGGGGTGAAAAAGTGGGCGGCGTTCGCGTGACCAATTGCCATACCGACGACCCAGCAGCTGCTACGGCGCTGATCGAGTGTACTCAAGCCGCGAATACTCGTTCCAAGACTGATAAGACTTACCACCTGGTGTTTTCCTTCCCCCCCGGTGAAGAACCTGCCCTTGAAATCCTTCACGCAATCGAGGATCAACTGTGCGCCTCAATCGGATACGCCGACCATCAGCGCATCAGCGCCGTGCATATCGACTGCGATCATCTGCATGTCCATGTGGCGATCAACAAGGTACACCCCAAAGGATTTCAGAACATAGAGCCCTACTTCGATAAAAAGAAGCTGATGGAAGCGTGCGAACGTCTCGAATTGGAATACTGTTTGACCCGCACGAATCACGGATTAACCGGCAAGAAACCTAAAGCGAAGATTCTGGACAAGCAAGCAACCGCCGAAGCGCACAGCGGAATCGAAACACTCACCGGCTACATTACCCGCCAACTTGCCCCGACAATCCACAAGGCCGGAAGCTGGCAAGAACTCCACACTGCCCTCGCCTCTCATGGACTCGAAATAAAGAAACGCGGCGCTGGGTTGGTTATCGGAAGCGGTAATTTGTGGGTACGTGCAAGCCAATGTGATCGCCAATTCTCCCTGAAATATCTTACCGATAGGCTGGGTGAGTTTGAAGTGGCCGGTAAGAATATCAAGCGTGAGCCCTATCAACCTAAACCCCGCCAATCTCACCCCTCAAGCGCTGCCCTATTCGAGATTTACCAGCACGATCGGGACAAATATAAAAAGATCCGGGTATACGGCTTTGAACAAGCCAAATATGAAGGAGCGGTACTCGAAGCCCAACTGCAGAAGTATAAGATCATGCAACGATCCCTTATAAAGCTTGCCGCGAAGGGACCGCAACGCAAAGCTGCACTGAAGCTATTAACGCTTCAAGTTGCCACGATGCGTAAAGCCAACTGGAAAAAGATCGAGGATAAGCGCCGTTCGGTATTCGCCGAGACTGCATTTCCCTCTTGGGCATCGTGGCTTTCCCGACAGGCTGAAAACGGTAACACCGAAGCTCTTGCCGTCCTGCGAAGCCGCCAGGAACGCGAATCAAGGCAGGGTGACACCTTGACCGCAGCGAAACCCGCGAATGCCGCGAACATCATCCTGAAAGGATTGAAACTAGCGGCTGACGCTAATGGCGCACTCCACTACAACACCACTGACGGTGGACTTGTGATCGACCGGAGAAACCACGTTCAATCATTCCGCACCACTGCCGAATCGTCCCTCATGACGCTACAGATTGCTGCCGAGCGGTTCAAGGGACAGACATTAATCGTTGAAGGCAATCAGGCGTTTCAACAAGAGATAGCCCGACTCGCAAAAACACGCGGGATCAATATCAGGATTACCGCACCGACGAAGAAAACAAAAGAACACACCAACGAGGCAGAGATATGAACACCGACCCATCAGCAACAAAAGCCCGTATCGCCGGACTCGCTTATCTGGCGCTCCTGATAGTGGTAGTTAACAGCATTTGCACGCAGTTTGTCGCAATGCGACTTGGATACAATCCTGTGCTGGGTAATCCCCTGTTCGCGCACGTTTATAACCCATTCGCTTTTTGGGAATGGTTCAGGAAGTTCTTCAGTTACGCACCGACCACCTATGGTTACGCCATTGCTATTTTCGTCGTCGGAATGATGCTCTCGTTTGCGATTATCAAGCTCTATCTTGGGTTGAAAACACGCAGCTCACGCAAGCATGAAGGCAGCCACGGTACGGCGGCATTTGCCACGCTTGAACAGGTGAAGGCTACCGGATTGATCCACGATAAGAACGGTTCGGGCGTCTATTGTGGCGGCTTCTACGATGAAGAAACCGGGCGCACGCATTACCTTCGCCATGATGGACCGGAACATATTGCAGTAATTGCCCCTCCGCGCTCAGGGAAGGGCGTCGCGCTCGTTGTTCCTACCTTGTTAAGTTGGCCTGAAAGCGTTTTTGTACTCGACATCAAGGGCGAGAACTACGCTATGACTACCGGTTGGCGGAAGAAGCATGCCAACAATATCGTCCTGCGCTTTGACCCTGCCGAACCCGGTAACAGTTGTGCATGGAATCCGCTCGGCGAAATCCGCTTTGGCACTCGCTACCAAATCAGCGATGCACAGAATATTGCATTAATGGTAATAGATAGCGACGGAAAAGGGATACAAAGCAACCATTTCCGTTCTGCTGCCTTTGAATTGCTTGTTGGCCTTATCCTGCACGCACTCTATAAATCAACAACCGTTGGGCGCGAACCGTGCATACAGGACTGCGCCCACATGCTCACAAGTGTTGGAGAGTTCGCCTCTGATGATAGTGGAAACGAATTTGATAATGACCGAGAACCCAGGATATTAGAAAACCTTTTCACTGAAATGAGCGGCGTTTCTTTAGCAGACACCGCAACGGATCGAGAAGCGCAACTCGTAATCAGGGGCGTGGGTATCCGAATGAATAGCACCCCCGCACGCGAACTAGGTAGCATCATTTCAACAGCCAATAATGCGTTGTCCTTATACCGCGATCCGATTGTTGGGGAAAACACTTCACGTAGTGATTTCAAGATATCCGATTTAATGGATATTGATAGGCCGGTTTCTCTTTACTACATTACAACCCCCCGCAACACTGACCGCATGAAACCTCTTGCCAGACTCCTGCTTACGCAAATAGTCCTTGGCCTTGCCGATCAGATGCAATTCGATGCCGGACGATCCAAAACGGTACATAAAAATCGTCTCCTGATGATGCTTGATGAGTTCGCCTCTCTTGGCAAACTGGAAATATTTGAAACTGCGCTTGCTTATATTGCAGGGTACGGCATCAAGGCATACATCATCACTCAAGACGTACAACAACTTTATAAGACCTATACCAACCATGAAACCATTATATCCAACTGCCACATTCGCATTGCCTATGCACCCAATAAACTTGAAACAGCCGAATGGCTATCGAAGATGACCGGACAGGCCACAGTAATCAAGGAACAAATCTCTACCTCTGGTAAACGCTTTGGCATGGTTCTAGGACAAGTATCAAGAAGCTTCCAAGAGTCGCAGCGATACTTATTAACCGCTGACGAAATCATGCGCCTGCCTGGACCCGAAAAGGATAAAAAAGGAAATATTCTTGTGCCCGGAGAAATGCTGGTATTTGTGGCAGGAGAACCCGTAATCAAAGGCCGCCAAACCCCCTATTTTCTGGATACAACCTTCAACGCACGCTCCAAGATCCCGCCGCCCAAGGAATCAGACAAGGTTCGCTCTCCCGGAACGGCCCCAACAAAGTTGTACGCCGTCAAATGAGGCGCGCCTTTGTCGTAACTGCCTTCGCATTCGTAGCTGTTGCCCATATCGGTCAAGCCGTAGGAATTCGTCCCAATATTTCTGCCTCTGCCCCTGTTGGACTCTGGTTAGACCGCCCTATTTCCTCTCCACTGTACCGCGACATGATGATAGGAGTCTGCCCCCCTTCTACCGTGGCCGTGGTTAAGTTATTTTCGGAGAACGGTACTCTGCCCTATGGTCCATGCCCTGAAACGAATGTAGCGCTTCTCCTGAAGCCTATTCGGGCACTGCCCGGCGACACCGTGAAAATCAGCCACGGAAACCCCGCGATGGTTAACGGAATAGCCTTATCCAACACAATAGCATCAGAATCGCTGCCCGCTTGGCCTGACGGCGAATATAAGGTCAAGCCGGGCGAAGTCTGGTTATTTTCAAGCTACAGCGAAAAGAGTTTCGACAGCCGGTATTTTGGGCCGGTAAGCATCGACCTCGTAAAAGGGGAGGCAGTACCTTTATTAGTAAATAAATAGGAGAGAAACCATGATCGAACTGATACTGGCGTGTGCCCCAGGCGTGGCACCTACGACCATACAGGAGATTATCCGGGTAGAAAGCAACAGCAACCCAATAGCAGTAAATATCAATACCAAGGGCGGTATTCCTTATCCCTTCAAGAAACCCAAAACAAAGCAACAGGCCATCGCCCTGGCACATTCCGCGATTGCAGCCGGACATACGGTAGACATGGGTTACATGCAAGTAAATAGCGCAAACCTAAAATCACTTGGATACACCGTGCCGGATATGTTCCACGAGTGCAAGAACCTCAAGGCTGGATCTCATATCCTGAAAACCGCTTACAGCGATGCGGCCGCAATTCACGGTCCTGGTCAAAAGGCATTAAGAGCCGCGTTATCTCGGTACAATACAGGGAGTTTTTACAGGGGTTTTTATAATGGTTACGTGGCGCGTTATGTGAACTTGCCACAGAAACCGGTAATGAAAGTGCTGAGTCCTTATACGGCCGGAACCTCAGTATGGCGCCGATAAAAAATGCCCCTTTCGGGGCATTAAGTTATCCAAGGATTGAGTTGGTCAGATTTCCATTTCTTCGCTTATTTGGCGATGTTTTCTTACTTCCGCCACAAGATCTACGGCCTCCTTGATACCTCGCGCCCGCTTAACTTCTGCGTAATATCCATTACGCTTAGAAGTCGGCATCTTCATTACTTCTTTTGCTTCTATTTCAAGGAGCCGCTTACCGCTCCGATATCCTGACCCATTCAAAATCCCTCGTACTTGATTCACGTGTTCGATATTAGCGGCTCTTATTTCCTCAATCTTTGACTGCTCCATTTTAAAGTTCTCCAATTTTACCGTTGATAAAGTTGTTAATAACTACCCAAACTGCTTGTTTCTTCTCCCACTTCCTGACTGACTGTCTTTTGGGCTGCCGGATGCCCGCGGCAGGATAATGTCCTTCGTTACCATGATATTGAACTGGAATCCTGGCCGGATTACCATCGTTGGCGGAGCATTCATTCCGCGTCGTGCCGCCTGCATGCCCAACATACCGAACTGCATGGAAGTCGCCGCCGCTGCGATTTGAGTAGCGTTCAATTGACCATTCGCTGAACCTGCCCTTGGTTGCATCCCTATCTGCATTCCTGCTGATAACGCCGATAGCAATAGTGCTTGTCCGAACGTACGGAAATAATGGTTGTCCACCTGATCATTGAACCCCGCCTGTCCGATTTGATCCGCTCCGGGCATGTTGTTTAAACTGAGAGTCGACCCATCCGGGAATTTAATATAATTCCACGCGATCAAAACCCGTTCTTCTCCTGCTACCACTTGACTATCATATGTACCGAACAGTTTTGACGCCGCCGGAATGAGCAAGTGCTGCCCGGTTACTGAATCATAAACATCCTGCCGAACTTGGCCTATTATCGGCCCCGGTAAATCTGAATTGATGCCACTGATCATCACCCCCGGAATAATGAACCCAGCTTGTATTACCAGCGGCGAAAGTGCCGCTTCCCTGGTATTACCAAGATAGATACCAGTATCGTTCGCTGGATTAAACCCGGCATGATTGCGCACCGGAGAATCCGCGCCCCCACCTAGAAAGCCTCCCATGCCATCCCCTTGTTGCCCCAATTGGGGCGGTGGTGGCGGAGGCATGCCCATCTGTTGCTTTTGTGGGTTGCCCTGTTGAGTTGATGCCAGATTAACGGGCGTCTGGTTGTTAGAAAATCCGTCTACTTTAGAGTCCGCGACAAGCGCTGCCGCAAACATTTCCGCTCTCTTTTCCCGCGCCTTGCGTACCGCTTCCGCTTCCTGCATCGGTGCGCCGGTTGCCTCTACTTCAACAGGCATATTGTTATATATGGGAGCCTTGCTAATATTCACATCCGGCCCCGCTGGGCGTTCTACGGGCGGCTTTCCGACGCTTGATATTTGATATACCTCGCTGGCTTCGGCCTTCACCTGTTTCATCGCTGAGTCGTTAACGTTATAACCCACGACCAGAAGAAGTACCGTAACAACCACGGCCCCGAGATAAACCGGAAGGCGATTTACGCGCTTCGTGCCGGGCGCTTGCTGCGTTTCCACGTAATCAGGAGTCTGGCTATCTGCGAAATCGCTCACTTGGATGCCTCCCGTAATGTGTAGCTTGATTGGAGCGTCAAGTGGCCGTCTGTCCCTCGATCATAATAGCGGCTCGGTGCTTTCCCATCGTATTCCATACGCACCAAAATGCCCTGATAAAATTGGGTAATCCGGTAGCGCAAGAAGATCCCGCGCTTTTCCATGCCGGGTTTTACCTCGATCACTCCAAAACCACGCCTGGTCAACTGTTCGCGGAATAGCGGGTAGAAGTCTTTTCCTGATGCCTGAATTTCAAGAATGGTCTTCGCCGCTGGCAACTGTTTTTCCAAAAATGCCGCCATATCTTGAGCAAGTTCCTTTGCATCAGAAGCGCTTATTTCCTGCGCCACAAATGAACTACCCGGCTTGCGCGCTTCGGCCTGGGCGATACGCTCTTTAATTGCCGCACAACCGGAAAAGGACAATACCATCAGGACAAGAACAATGTTTTTCATGATTTGTTTTCCTCATAAAAGAGCGGCACAGCGACCCAAGGACGACGATTGACATAAAACGGATCAATGCTTTTATTCGCGTCGTCGGCCATTCCTTTTGCTACGTCCTCATACGAGTGAGTCCACCCATCGCCCGGTGACGAACCGTCAACACCAACAACCCCGTAACCATAAGATTTCATTTTCCTTTCCCCCTCGTTATGGTTACTTTTGTTTGATCGCTGCCAACGCCGGAAATAAGAACCGCGTCATCAATGATTTGATCAACCACGTAGGTATCATCAATGGGGCGGTAAGTGACCATCTTTTCGGTAGGGCCAGACCAAAGGCTTTTTCCTTTTCCAACCACAAACAACACTGGCGCATCATCACCAAAATTTGCAGATGGAAATTGAATAGTCGTTTGGTGTCCATTTTTATCGTAATAAACACGAATCGGTTTCCACTTCGGATTGTCGCCACTGAGCGTAAAATCAAAATCAAGATTCGCTATCTTCTGCCCGCCTGACATGGTCGATGCGTTTTCCGTCCTGCCTTGCTGCGCCCTGTAATTTGCCCATGCCCTCGCATTGTCGTCTGGATAATCAAACGCCACATACGAAACCCATTCATGCCGGGTTGCCATCAGCTTCATGTTGTAACTGCGCCGGTTCGTATTGATAATCAGGTTTGTAACAATTCCAGAAGCCCTGGGCTTTATCAAAATAACCTGTATTGCATTGGGGCCACTGCCTATCATTGACGGTTTAATATCCCACATAACATCATCCCCAGCGTGCGGATCACCGTTTACAACCTCTCCGGGTTGCAGCCGAATCGCGCACACTTGGAACGTAGTACATATAACCGCTGGTAATGTTGCACCGAATAGATAGATCACGCCGCCGTCGCCTGATTTACGAGGTTTATTTGGGTTGTTTTTCCACTCCCGCGCAATCTCAAGTGCCTTTCTCTCCTTGTCGTCCAGATTAGCCGTTGATTCGGGTGTCTCTGCAATAAACGCGGCCAAACCATTCTGGTCGATTGCCGGAACCATTTGCGCGCCGGCCGAAGTAGCAAACGCCAGCGCGAATATCAAAATCATCTTAATCATTGCTTTTCCCCCCATGAAAACTGCACCACATACAATCCAATCGGATTAACACGAATCACGCTCTCGCTGGTAGGCGGCACGATTGCGACCGTGAAT
>Ga0207664_10001952_pt1 | contig 13574 bp, 8 predicted proteins | sample LARL83metaG_FD_184349 | JGI IMG/M metagenome (GOLD analysis project Ga0207664, IMG submission 184349) | Corn, switchgrass and miscanthus rhizosphere microbial communities from Kellogg Biological Station, Michigan, USA - LAR L8-3 metaG... | ecosystem: Host-associated > Plants > Roots >...
GCCAGTAGCCCGCCCGGCCCAGCGTCGGCTCGGCGGCCACCGCGATCGCGGTCCCCCCGGAGGAGATCACCTTGTCCACCGTCAGCGTGCCGAACACGCCCAGCGCGATGGCCACGTAGATGACCGTCGCGATTCCCAGCGCCAGGAACATCGCCTTGGGCAGCTGGCGGGCCGGCTTGGCCAGGTCCTTGGCGGTGAAGGTGATGATGCCGAAGCCCAGGAAGGCGAAGAAGGTCAGCGCCACCGACGAGATGATGTCCTGCGCCGACGGGTACCCCGAGAACGCCAGCAGCGACGGGTGAATGTTTACCAGCGTAACCACCGAGAAAAAGGCCAGGATCCCCAGCACCACGTAGACGATCACGGTCTGCGCCCTGGCGACCAGCCCGGACCCGGCGATGTTCACCGCGGTCATCACCACGATGATCAGCGCCGCGAAGACCTTGATCCAGGCGGCGTTCTCCCCGGCGAACGTCGAGGTGGCGTAGCTCCCGAAGGAGACCGCCACCATCGCCGTCACGATCGCGTTGGCCATGTAGGTCAGCCACGCGGTGACCCCGGTGAAGTGGCCGTTGCCGGTCGATTTCGCCACGTACTCCAGCAGCCCCCCGGCCGACGGGTACCGGGCACCCAGCTTCGCGAACGAGTACCCCTGCAGTCCCGCGACGACCCCCGCGAGCAGGAACGACAGCCACACCGCCGCCCCGGCAACCTCCCCGGCCGCGCCCAGCAGCGCGAAGATCCCCGCGCCCACCATCGCCCCGACACCGATGAACGCGGCCTGGCGCACCGTCAAGTACTTCTTCTCCTGCGCTTCACCTGATGACGGTTCGGCTGCCTCGGTCGTGTCCATCGACGCTGCGCCTCCTTAACTGCCGGCCGAGGATCTGGATCTGGCCGGGTCAGGCGCCTTCCGCATGATGACGTTCGTGCCGGCGGTGCCCGCCACGATCCCGGTAATGTCCCCGAGCGAGCCGATCGCCGCGCGCTTGCCGGTCTTGGCCGCGAACCGGGCCGCAGCCTCGACCTTCGGGCCCATAGACCCGGCCGCGAACTGGTGACCAGCCAGTTCCTCCGGCGTCACCCGCTCCAGCCGCCGTTGCTCCGGGGTACCCCAGCCCAGGTAGACGCCGTCCACGTCGGTGGCCATGAGGTAGAGGTCGGCGTTCACGTCCTCGGCCAGCAGTTCGCCGGCCAGGTCTTTGTCGATGACGGCTTCGACGCCCACCAGGTCGCCAGGACCCGACGACGGGTACATGGTGGGGATGCCGCCGCCGCCAGCACAGATGACCACGGCCCCCCGGTCAAGCAGCCAGGTGATCGGCTCGATCTCCAGGATCTTCCTGGGCTCCGGCGAGGGCACCACCCGGCGCCAGGAGGATCCGTCCGGCTTGAATGTCCAGCCCTTGGTGGCCGCCAGCTTGTCGCCGGCCTCCTTGGAGTAAACCGGACCGACGAACTTCGACGGATGGGAGAAGGCTGGATCCTGCGGGTCCACCACGATCATCGTGAGCAGGGTGGCCACCTGCTGCTGTAGCGGCAGGAGACTCCGCAGTTCCTGCTGGATGAGATAGCCGATCATGCCCTGAGTGCCCGCGTCCAGGACGTCCAGCGGGTACGGCTCCGCGTCGGCGTACGACTCGGCCTGCAGCGACAGCAGGCCCACCTGCGGCCCGTTGCCGTGCACGACCACGATGCTGTGCTCGGCGGCCAGCGGCGCGATCGCCTTGGCCGCGACCATGATGTTCCGCCGCTGGATCTCGGTGGTCATCGGCTCACCGCGCCGCAGCAGCGCATTGCCACCCAGCGCGATCACGATCCGCATCTCCGCGCCTCCTCACTCGGCGACTTGGCCCGATACTGTCCGGGGCAGCCGCGTGAGGTCGTCACCCAACCGAGGGTGATTCGCGCAGACTCGTGGAATCGTTGAGCGCTAGCGGATCCTGCGGACGGGCGGCGGGTTCCAGCGGCCGTCCCGGGATAGGAGCGAACTGCCCCATCGGGGCCGGCACCGGCCAGCTACTGGGTAGCCGAATGCCCAAGTCCGGCAATCACCGCGGGCCCGTCAGAAGTTACACTGTTGAAATTACATTTCCGCGATTCCATGAATGCCGCAGATCGTCATTCGGCTTTGTGTGACCGTTACGGGATGCATGTTGCGGAATGGTCACGACTTGCTGATCCTCACGTGGACCGGAGCGTCGAGTGCAAACGTTCTGTTTATGGGAGGGTTAATTCTAGCGATTGCAAGCCAACAGGCCCCGGTAGTGGGGTCGGCGGGTACTAGTCACACGTTCTGGGTCGGAGTCCTGGTCGCTCTCTTGGTTGCTAGGTTCTTGCCTGCCTGGGCTGGGATCGCACTGCTTATCATCGCTCTGTTCGCGTTGCATATAGTCCAGTCGATCATCGACCACGCTCATTCCACTTCCTCCTCCACTTCCTCCACTGTGCTCCTGCTGCTCCTCATCGCAGTTGGCGTCCTTGCCCCTATAGTCGGCCTCATTGCGGGACGAAGCCGAGGGCTCAGGCAACTGGGCGAAGCCGAATTCCGGACGCGCCTGCGTAATGTTCGGGGAGTGAGCCGTTGGTAGTTGGCGTCAACAAGATTCCTTTGCCAAAGGGAGTTCATGGACCATCTGGGTTCACGATTAAGTCGCACGCAGCGGTCGTTTGCTGAACCAGGATCAGATGTCCCATTGTCCCTCTCGCTGACGCGCGCCTGACTTGACCTGCTCTGAGGCTCTACGCGATCATGACCGGGTGTCTTGTGGGGGGGTCTGCTTGGCATGAGTGTCAGCGAGATATCCGGGCGGGACGGGCGGGCGAAGCGCGCGCCTGTCCCGCGGTTCGACCTGATCGTGTCGAAGCTTCGCCGTCCGCCACCGCGGCCGGGGATCGTTGACCGCCGGCTGCTGCTCGGGCGGCTGGCGCGGGACGATTACCGGCCGGTCGTGTCGGTGGTCGCGCCGCCGGGCTACGGGAAGTCGACGGTGCTGTCGCAGTGGGCTGAGCGCAGCAGGCGGTCGTTCGCGTGGGTGACGGTGGAGGAGCCTGACAACGACCCGAAGGTGCTGCTCGCCTATGTCGCGGCAGCACTCGACGAGATCGAGCCGATCGATGAGCGGGTATTCGATGCGCTTGCCTCGTCAGGCAGTTCGGTGCCCGGCTCGGTCGTGCCCAGGCTCGGGTCGGCTTTCGCGGCAATGTCCTCGCCAGTGGTGCTGGTGCTGGACGACGTGCACGTGCTGCGTGGCCGGGAATGTCGCTCCGCGCTATCGGTGATGGCTGACCATGTCCCGGCCGGTTCTCATCTGGTCCTGGCGGGGCGGGCCGACCCGCCACTGCGCGTCGCGCGGCTGCGCGCCGAGGGCCGGATCCTGGAGATCGGCCCCGGCGATTTGTCGCTGACCGCCGGGGAGGCGGCGGCGCTGCTGGACCACGCTGGCGTCATCCTCGGTGCGGACGAGGCCGCCGAGCTGCACAGGCGGACCGAGGGATGGGCCGCCGGCCTGCACATCGCCGCGCTGGCCATCAAGGCGGGCGGCCGGGACGGCGAAACCGCTCCCGCGTTCAGGGGGGACGACATCTTCATGCGCGACTACCTGCGGTCCGAGGTCCTGAACCGGCTTCCCGAGGTGGACGCGTTGTTCTTGACCCGGACCTCCGCCCTGGAACGCATGTCCGGTCCGCTGTGCGACGCGGTGCTCGGCCTGCAAGGCTCGGCCGCGAGGCTGGCCGGGCTGGCCCAGTCGAACCTGCTTGTGGTGCCACTCGACCGGCGGGGAGAGTGGTACCGCTATCACCACCTGTTCCGCGACCTGCTCCTGGCAGAGCTGGACCGCCTCGAGCCCGGCCTGGTCCCGGTCCTGCGGCGGCGGGCGGCCCAGTGGCATGAAGGCAACGGGCGCCCCGATGAGGCACTGGAGTACTGGATGCAGGCGGGCGACGCCGATTCTGTGGCCCGGCTTGTGACCGTACTGACGTTCCCGGCGTACCAGCGCGGCATGGTCGCGACGGCCGAACGGTGGTTCAGGTGGCTCCAGGATCACGCAGACGTGGAAGACTACCCGGCAGTCGCCGTGCTGGCCGCTCTAGTATCCGCGCTCACCGGGAAGCCGGACGACGCCGAACAGTGGGCCCGGGCCGCTGAGCGGGGAGCCGCCGTCACCAGCCTGCCCGACGGAAGCCCGTCGATACAGCCATGGCTGGCGTTGCTCAGGGCGCTGCTGTGCCGGGACGGCCCAGCTCAGATGCGCGCTGACGCGGAACTGGGCGCCGCAACAATGGCGGCGGGGAGTTTCTGGCGGACCTCGGCGATCCTGTACCTGGGGATGGCGCATTTGATGGCCGGCGATCCGGACAAGGCCGATGTCCTCTTCGCGGACGCGATCGCGGAGGGCCAGCCGGCCGGGGTGACGGTCGGACCCTGCGTGGCGCTGGCCGAACGGTCGCTGCTGGCGAGTGCTGCCGGCGAGTGGGATTCAGCCGAGCGGTATCTGGGCCAGGCCCGGACGCTGGCCCGCGACGCCAATCTCGACGACCTCCCGCCGATCACCATCGTGTACGCCGCCGCCGCGCGGATCGCGCTGCATCGGGGCGACAGGCAGCGAGCCCGCGAGGATCTGGCCGTGGCGCAGCGTCTTCGCCCTGCTCTGACCTACGCCGTGCCGCATCTGGCCGTGCAGGCCAGGCTGGAGCTGGCCGCATGCTACCTCACGCTGGCCGACCCGGCCGGGGCACGGACCCTGCTGCGCGAGATCGACCAGATCCTCCTCCTGCGCGCCGACTTGGGCGTGCTGGCCGGCCAGACCGAGGAGTTGCGGGCCCGGCTCACGAAGATGCGCGGCTCGAGCGGCGCCGGCGCGTCGGCGCTAACCGCCGCCGAGCTACGACTGCTGCCGTTGCTCTGCACGCATCTGTCGTTCCCCGAGATCGGCGAGGAACTGTTCCTGTCCCCCAACACCGTCAAGTCACAGGCCATCTCGATCTACCGCAAGCTGGGGGTCTCCAACCGCAGTCAGGCGGTCACGCAATCCCGCGAGCTAGGCCTCCTGGAGGCGTGATGGCCCGCAAGGTCAGTCATGTGACGACCAGGTAGATGCTGTTGCCGATGAGCCAGAAGCCCAGGATCAGGCTCCCTATGATGATCACCTGGTCGGTGTGGGTGTCAATCCAGGTCCGGAACCTGGCCAGCAGCGCCCGGCTCTGGTCGGGATGGACCACCGTGTAGATCTCCAGGCCCAGGTAGGACGCCGAGCCCAGCACGCAAAACACGAACAGCGCGATATAGCTCTGCCAGCTGGACAGCTTGGCGTCGACGACCGTAGCGGCACCGGCCCCGATCAAAACCCAGGGCTGCAGCGCCGGGGCCAGGCCCAGGGCGAACCACGGTGACATGCCGTCCACGTGTTCCTGCCACTTCGGCGGCTTCTTCGGCGGCTTGGGACGCTGCCTCGACCGGATGTGCCGGACCGCGATCCCCACCAGGACCGCGCCGATCGCGATCTTCACGGCGAGCACCGCCAGCGAAGGCTGCGTGCTCGGCCTTGGGGGGCTGTTGCCGGTGGCGAGCACGGTGACGGTGACCACGACGGCCAGGGACACCAGCCACCCGAACACGTACGCCGCGCCCTTTCGCACGCCTCCCTTAGAGGGCAGGATGACCATGAACGCGGTCAGCGGCAACGGGTCCAGCGCCACCGCGATGCCGATCAGGACAAGATTGAGAACCACGGCCGTCCCCCTCGCCTTGACCTGCCCGAAGGCACCCTAATGCGGTGTCGCTGAGGTCATGATGCACCGCCCATGCGACGGTCTTCACCATCCGGAATGGATGAACCGGCCCGGCTGCCGACGTCGTTCGCGAGTTCCTCAGGCCATGCTGGGCACAGCATGGGCAGCCGAGCGAAGGCGGAACGCGGCCGCCGTCTCCATCACGCCGAAGATCAGCAGCCAGACGCCGAGGATGATCGCCAGGCCATACAGCGAGAGGCCAGGGTAGGCCAGCACGATGATGCCCGCGACGATGCTGAGCACCCCCATGGCAACGGTCCAGCCCCGCTGCGGCATCTCGCGGTGCGACAGGGCGGTGAAGATCTCGATCACGCCGTTGATGACCCAGAAGATGCCGAGGAACACGATGAGCGCCAGCAGCGTCAGCAGCACGTGGCGGACCGCCCACAGGCCGACGATGATCGACAGCACGCCCAGCAGCGCCAGCAGGACGCGCGTGCCGCCGGTCAGGTCGTCGGTGGCAAACGCCCCCACGAGCCGGAAAATGCCGGAGATGATCAGCTGAATCCCGAACAGCACCGCCAGGACGAGCAGCGTCTCGCTGGGCCAGGCCAGCACCGCGATGCCTGCTATCAGGGTGAGGAGGCCGTAAGCCAACAGCCAGCCCCAATGCCGGCCAAGGCGGCCGACCATCTCGGCGGGTTCCTGCGCCGTCTGGGTCACAGCGATCTCCCATTCGTCACTGCCGTAAGGTGGCGTCTCACGCGAGCTTTATCGTCACATTGCCTGTTCTTTAAACCTTCTAAACCTTTGGTGGCGGTGCCACTGTCCGCACGGTAGTTTGTCGTCAGACGTGAGGGGGAATGACGATGCCCGTTTTCATGGTGGAACGCCGGTTCGCGGAGGATCTGGAGGCCTCGGCGGAACAGTCCGACCAGATCAACAAGATCAACGAGTCAGAAGGGGTGCGCTGGCTCTACTCGTTCCTGTCGGCGGACAAGCGCAAGACGTACTGCCTGTACGAGGCGCCGTTCGCCGACGCGATCAGGCGGGCGGCCGAGCGCGCGGGACTGCCCGCCGACTCGGTCGTCGAGGTCACCGGCGTGGTGCTGCCCGACGGCTCGCGGGCCCGCATTCCCGAAGAGGTGTCAGCCGACTAGCGCGACGGGGCGGAAACCGGATCGGAGATCCAGCCCCTGGTCACGGCCAGCGTGGCGGCCTGGGTCCTGTTAGCGGCGCCGGTCTTGAGCAGGATGCTGCGCACGTGGTTGGCGGCGGTGTTCTCGGCGATCTTGAGGCGGGAGGCGATCTCCCTGTTGCTGCTACCCGCGGCGAGCAGCCGGAGGACCGCGATCTCCCGTGGCGTCAGCCCGGCCGCGTCCGGGCCATCCTGGCCGCCGCGTTCGTCCGTCCCGGCACCCGGTGCGGCGTCCAGCCGGTCGAGCAGCCGCAGCAGCCGCTCCTGCCCGGTGCTGGCCGCCATCCGCCGTGCCTCCGCCCGCATCTCGGTCATCCGCGCACGCGCGTCAGCGTCCCCGGCGACGGCGGCGCCAAGATGGGCCGCCCACGCGGTGAGCGTCGAGGCCCGGTGGATCAGCGCGCCGAAGCCGGTCGCTTGCGCCAGCGCCGCCGCGAACAGCCTGTCCGCCGAGTCGCGGTCCCCCAGCAGCGAGTCGAGCGCCGCGAGATACGTGTCGGCGGGGCCGAACACCGCGACGAACTGCCCGGCGATCAGCTGCTTCCCGGAGTACGGGGCCAGCAGCGGCCGCAGCCGCCGCGCCGCAGAGACATCACCGAGCGCCAGCGCCGCCTCCACGAGAAACACCAGCACCGCGGTCCACTGAGCCCAGGGCGTCTGCCTGGCTGCCGCCTCGTCAACGCGGTCAAGCAGCTGCCACAGCAGGTCGGGGGCATCGTCGGCGAGCCCGAGTTCCGTGTAGAGCGCGAGCAGCCCAGGTTCCCAGGTGCCTGACGACTGGCGGATGGTGCCGAGCAGCGGCCGGACCTGCTCCAAGCCGCCGGTTTCCCTGCGGATCATGTACATCTGCAGCCCGTACGGGCCCTCGGTATCGTCCGGCCCGAACGACCGCCCGAGTTCCAGCAGTTCCTCGGCTATCCGCGCGGCGGCGGTGAAGTCGCCGTCGAGGTACGCGCGGGCGTAGTCGCCGGAGCGGCGCATGAACAGCAGGAACGGCTGACCTGTGCCGCGCACCGCGAGATCCAGGTCCGCGGTCGCCGCCGTCCACGCGGCCCGGTCGGCGTGTATGTAGGCGATGGCGCAGCGGAAGACCGCCGCGGTGCCGAGCGCGGCCCAGTCCTGGGCCTCCCTGGCGAGCGGGGTGAGTTCGGTGGCCAGCGCCAGGTGCCTGCCGACAGAGTCCGGTCTGGCGCGCTGCCACATCATGGTCTCCAGCGCGTGCCGCAGCAGCTGGCGGTCCCCGAGCCGGCGGGCTTCTCCAAGCGCCCTGTCGGCCAGGCGCCGCGAGTTCTCGGCGTCGTCGGTGAACGAGGTGGCGCGTCCGAGGCTGGCCAGCGCCCACACGTACCGCGGGTCGTCGAGGTCCTCGGGAACACCCTCGAGCGCGTGGGCCAGCAGGGCGCGGGCCTGCGTGCCCGGCAGTCCAGGGCGCCAGGCCGCGTTCTCGTAGCCGATGGCGGCACGGAGCCTGACCCGGGGGTCGCGGGAGTCGGTCAGCCACAGGTACTGGGTCCGCGCGCTGGCGAAGTCGCCGGCGCGGACGTAGGCGTCCGCGGCGTCGAACCACAGCTCCTCGCGATTGGGATCCGATCCCTCGGTCAGGTCGGCCGCCTGGGTGTACCAGGCGGCCGCGTCCTCGAACGCCAGGCTCCGCTCGGCCTCCCTGGCCGCGAGCCGCAGGTAGCCCGCCGCGGTGTCCCCGTAGCCAAGGGCCGCGGCCCTGGCGAAATGGTGAGCGAGCTGCCTGATCACCGCCGGCGACCCGGATCCTGAGGCCTGCAGCACCTCCCCCACCCGCGCGTGCAGCCCCGCAAGACGGGAGGGGTCGATCAAGTCGAGTACCGACTGCCTGGTCAGCGTGTGCGGGAAGGCGATCCGGCCACGGCCGAGCTCCTCGCCGTCCAGCAGCCCGAACCGCACGGCGGCGTCGAGCGCCGCCAGCACCGTCGCGGCGTCCACGGCGCAAGCCCTGATCAGGACGCGCACCTCACCGCCGTCGCCAAGGACCGCCGCCGTCTCCGCCACGGCGCGTTCGGGCGCTGCCAGCCGGGACAGCCGCCGCTGCAGCGTGTCCCGGACCGAAACGGGCGCCCGGGCGCCGAGGGCTCGCGTCGGCGGCCCGCCGGCGCCCGCGCCGGCGAACGCGTCCGAGCCCGCCAGGTCCCGCCACAGCTCGCGCAGGAAGAACGGGTTCCCGCCGGTCTGGTCGCGCAGCACGGTGGCGTACTCCCGCGCCCGGCGCTCGTTCAGCCTGCCCTCCGTCGCCAGGTACTGGGCGACTTCCTCGACGCTGAGCCCGGCCAGGTCGAGCCGGCGCACGCCGTCCAGCCGGTACAGGTCAGCGATCGCGTAAGTGAGGTCGTCGCTGCGGTCCGGCGCGGTCGTGCGATGCGTGCACAGCACCAGCAGCCGCGTCGCGCTCCTGGCGGACCGCTGCGCCACGTGGTCGAGCAGCTGCAGGGTGGGTTGCCCGGCCCAGTGCAGGTCGTCGAGGACGCACACGACGGGCCGGTCCTCGCCGACGGCGTGCAGCAGCGCCGTGATCGCGTCGAACAGTTCCCGCCGGTGGTCCCCGCCGTCCCCGGCGGGAACGAGCAGCTCCGGCCGGTGCCGCCAGACCAGCGGCGTCAGCCGCAGCAGCTCAGCCGCCGAGTCAGGCAGGCAGTGGGCGAGCGCGCCGGACTGGGTGCCGCCGAGCAGCTGCTCGAGGCACTCGGCGAACGGCTGGTAGGGACCTCCAGGCTCGGGCGAGCAGGTCCCGAGCAGCACGACGGCGCCCTGGCGGTACACCGCCGAGGCGATCTCCGCCGCCAGTCGCGACTTGCCCGCCCCGGGCTCGCCGCCGATGAAGATGACCTGCCGCCCCCCGGCACGGACCGACGCCCATGCCTCCTCCGCGGCGGACGTCTCGGCGGCGCGCCCGACGAACACGGGAATCGCCGCCCCGGCTGCGCGGATCGGATACGGCGGCGCATCCCAAGCCGCCATGCGCTCAATGTAACCGCGCAGGCCACGGCGGTCGATAGCCAGAATTGGCTACCCGGCCCCGAGCACGCGGTACCAGGACTGGTCATGACGCGGACCGGCGCCCGTCCTTAGCGTGAGCCCAAGTCACGGAATGCATGACAAAGGGGGAACCTTTCATGTCCACCACCGCACTGCGGCAGCTCGTCACCGGATCCGTCATCGGACCAGAGGACGCCGAGTACGAGGACGCCCGCCACGTGTACAACTTCATGATCGACGCCAGGCCGGACGCCATCGTCGGCTGCGCCAGCGCCGAGGACGTGCAGGCCGCCGTGTCGCACGCCGTCGCCACCGGCCGTGCCGTCGCGGTCCGCGGCGGCGGGCACAGCGTGCCCGGGTTCGGCACCGCCGACGACGCGATCGTGGTCGACCTGTCCGGCCTGACCCGCATCGAGGTCGACCCCGCGAACCACATCGCGCGGGTGGGCGGCGGCGCCACCTGGGCCATGATGAACGACGCCACCATCGCGCACGGACTGGCCACCCCCGGAGGCATCATCTCCACCACCGGCGTCGGCGGACTCACTCTCGGCGGCGGCATCGGCTACCTGAACAGGGCGCACGGCCTGTCCTGCGACAACCTGATCTCCGCTCAGATCGTGCTGGCCGACGGCAGCATCGTCACCGCCAGCGAGCGCGAGCACCCCGACCTGTTCTGGGCACTGCGCGGCGGCGGCGGCAACTTCGGCGTCGTCACCGAGTTCACCTTCCGGCTGCACCCGGAGCCGGAGAACATCTACGGCGGGCTGATCCTCTTCGAGCGGGAGGCGGCGGGTGACCTGTTCCGCTCCTTCGACCGGTTCATCGACGACGCACCCCGCGAATACGGCGGCTTCCCGGCCTGGAATCTTGCGCCGCCGCTGCCGTTCATCCCCGAGAACCGGGTGGGCGAGCCGTTCCCCATCCTGGTCACCTGCTGGAGCGGCGACCGCGACGAAGGCGAGAAGATCCTGCAGGGCTTCCGCGACGTCGGCCCGGTCATGGCCGAATACGTCGACGCGATCCCCTACACCGCGCTGAACGGGCTGTTCGACGCGCTGGTCCCGCGCGGCCTGCAGCACTACTGGAAGGCGGTGTTCACTGGCGACCTCACCGACGAGGTGATCGCCGTGCACACCGAGCACGCGCAGCGTCTGCCGAGCGTCAACAGCACGGTGCACCTGTACCCGGTCAACGGCGCCGTCCACGACGTGGCCCCCGACGCGACCGCGTGGGGGCACCGGGACGCGAAGTACGCCACCGTGCTCGCCGGGATGTGGCCCGACCCGGCGGACAACGCGGCGAACATCGCCTGGGTAAAGGACTACTACGCGGCGCTCGTGCCGCACTCGCTGGCCGGCGGCTACGTCAACTTCGCGTCAGGCGACGACCAGGCGAAGGTCCGCGACAACTTCGGCGCCGGCTACGAGCAGCTCGCGCTGGTCAAGCGGGCCTATGACCCCGGCAACGTGTTCCACCTCAACCAGAACATCATCCCGGCCTGACCTACCTGCCCTGACCGGGGGCCGCGGCCTGCTCTCCTGACATCAGGCGAGCAGGCCGCGTCCGTACCAGTCGGCCGTGTCGCGGACGCCGGGCAGGGTGAAGAAGTAGCCGCCGCCGAACGGCTGCACGTAGTCGATCAGCGGCTCGTTGACCAGCCGTTCCTGGACGGTCTCGAACTGCCGCTTGATGTCCTGCTGGTAGGCGATGAAGATGTGCCCGGCCTGCAGGTTGCCGTTCTCGTCCACGCCGAGGTCGTAGTTGTACGAGCGCCGGATGAGCCGCTGGTTTGCGGTCGCTTTCGTGCGGGGGTTGGCGAGCCTGATATGAGCGTCGAGCGGGATCACGTTCCCCTGCGGGTCCGCCTTGTAGTCCGGCGTGTCGAACTCGGCGTTGCCGTCGAGCGGCGCACCGCTGTCCCTGCGGCGGCCGAACATGCCCTCCTGCTCGTTGATCGACACCCGGTCCCAGAACTCGACGAGCATCCGGATCAGCCGCACCACCTGGTACGAACCGCCCTGCGCCCACGCGGGCTCGACCGCGTCATCGACCCAGACCAGGCTGGTCGCGAGGTTGCCTGTCGGGTTCGCGGTGCCGTCCTTGAACCCGAGCAGGTTCCGCGAGGTGCCCGACGGGCGCGGCGGTGAGTTGTAGCCCTCCATCTTCCAGCGCAGCGCCATGGCGCCCCGGGTGTGCCTGGTGATGTCCCTGATCGCGTGGTGGATCGTGTCCGGGTGGTTGGCGCACAGCTGGACAAGGAGGTCGCCGTGCAGCCAGGCAGGCTCGAGCGAGTCGTTGGGGAAGGTGCGCATCGGCGTCAGCTTCAGCGGCTTGCGCGCCGCGAGGCCGTACCTGTTGTCGAACAGGCTGGACCCCGCGGACAGCGTCACGGTCAGCCCGTCGGCGGGCACGCCCGGCCCGAGCACGTCGCTGTCCGACGGCGGCTGGCTCACGCCGAGGTCCGGCGGCGTGCCGCCGGACGTCAAGAACCGCGCCCGGCTGGTGAGCGTGCGGAGCAGGCCGGTCAGCCCCGCCTTGTCGCCTGCCGTCGAGTCGAACGCGGCGACACAGGTGAACGGCTGCTTGGCGGCGGGGTCCGGGGTGAGGATCCCGGCCTGGCGTACGCCGTGGAAGGCGTACGACGGCTGTGTGACCTGCCCGTCCGCACCGGTCGCGGCGGTGGCGGCGTCGGCGTCGGCCTTCGCGCCGCCGATCAGCACGCCGCCAGCCAGCGCCGTGCCCGCGGCGCCCGATATGGCGCCCCTGAGGAAGTTGCGGCGGCTGGTGTTCACGACGGTCCAGGCTCCTTCGCTGCTGTCAGTGGGTCGGTGGTACTTCAAGGAGATCCGGAACGGACGCGGCCGACTCCAGCTCCGCTCCGATGGCCGCGTCGACGTGCTCGCGCGCGGACTGTGGCGCCGCGCCGAGCGAGGTCCACGCGCCGTTCGCCTGCGTCGCGAGCAGGGCCTGGTCGAGCGTGTCCAGCTCGGTGGTGAGGGTGGTGACCAGGCCGGGCTGCCGCGCGTCGATCAGCGGCGCCAGGTAGCCGAGGATCGCGCGGGTGACCTGGACGTCGGCGTACGTCTGGGCGAACGCGGCGCCGCCGCCCTGGTCGTCCATGCCGGACAGGTGGTCGCGCAGCGCGTCCTCGAGGATCTCGTGCGCGCGAATCGGCAGGTTCGTGGGATCGCCGGCCAGGTCGTCGGATGCCAGGTTCTTCCGCACCGTCGCGACGTTCGTGGCGAGCACGGCGGTGACCTGCTCGAGCTCGGCGGCGCTCTGGCCGTGCCAGAGGCCGTACTCGAGGCGGTGCAGCCCGGTGAAGTCCTTGTCGTTGACGCCGCTGGGGTAGCCGTCGGGCAGGCCGTCGACCGCCAGGCCCAGGTCGCCGAAGCTGTCGTAGGAGGCGCCGACGCGTTCCCAGTCGAGCTGGGCGGCCAGCCAGTCCTGCTTGGCCTTGGCGATGTCGCCGCGCCGCAGGTCGGACTGGATCGTGGTGACCTGCGCTGCGAGGTCCGTGAGCTGGGCGGCGGCGTACCGCTGGTAGCGGTCGTTCGCCGGGGTCAGGTCACCGGCGGTGACCGGCTTGACGGCGACAGGGGCCTGGGTGCTCGCGGTCGCGCCGGTGACCTGG
>Ga0207664_10001953_pt1 | contig 13573 bp, 9 predicted proteins | sample LARL83metaG_FD_184349 | JGI IMG/M metagenome (GOLD analysis project Ga0207664, IMG submission 184349) | Corn, switchgrass and miscanthus rhizosphere microbial communities from Kellogg Biological Station, Michigan, USA - LAR L8-3 metaG... | ecosystem: Host-associated > Plants > Roots >...
GGTCAGCGCGTCCTGGATGCCGAAGACCAGGCCGGCCCCGAGACCGGTCAGGGTGGCTCTGACCTGACCCTTCCTGCGGTGTCCGACATGCACGGCGAGGAACGCGATGCCCGCGATGATCGCGGCGGCCGGCCAGTGGCTGAACGAGCCGACCGACAGGCCGATCGGCTTGGCGGTCCTGGTCGAGGACAGCAGGGCCACGCCGGCGCACAAGATGATCGCGCCGGTGATTTCGGGCAGCCGGAACGCCTGACGCGATAGCGGGACGGCGAGCAGGAGCGCGAACAGCAGGTTCGTGGTGAGCAGCGGCTCGACCAGGCTCAGCTCCAGGTGACCGATCGACCACGCGGAGAGCAGCATGCCGGCGATCATGCACCCGATGCCTGCCAGCCACCGCGGCTCGCGGAGCAGGTCGGTCAGGATCCGCGCGGACAGGAAGCGTGAAGCCGGCTCTCGCTCGGCCGAGTACTGCTGCAGGACGAACCCAACGCCGAGCAGCAGCGCGGCAACCAGCGCGGTCGCGTAAGCCACATCCAAATCCACCATGCTCCGAGGTGCACTGCGTTTGGTTATCAAGGACAACGTGCACTGCTGACGGCAAGTTTCGCGCGACCCTAGGGTTGAATCGTACGACAGCGCTGTTCGCCTGGTCTGCCCGGCCGTGCGCGACGCGCCGGCGTTGCGGGTGGCGCAACACGTCTGGCAGAGTGAAACATCATAGCGCCCGCGGGACGTGATTGGGATCCCCCCGCGTGAGCACAGCCAGCGCCGCCGTATCATGAGATCGGTCGGCGGGCGTGATTTGTCCTCGCGCGAGCGAAATAGAGACCTCCATCGCGCCCTGCCGGGAGCGAACAAGAAGCAGAGTAGAGGCTGACGGTGGGGGACGGAAAGAAAGTCGTCAGGAAGCGGGCGACCGGGACACGCGAGCATGTCGTGACATACCTCGCGGAGTCCGGCGAGCTTTACGACAAGGACGGGATGGCCAGCACGCGGCTCGCCGCGGCGGTGGGCTACCCGGGATCGAGCGTGGCGTTCGCGCAACTCCTGTCCGGCATGGAACGATCCGGACTGATCAAGCGCGAGGTACGCGGCAAACGGACATATCGCATCTCGCTGGGCGATGTGGATGGCGTCGGGCCCGTGCCCAGGGCGCAGTCGCCGCGGGCCGGCGTCCCGTCGATCGCCGGAGTCGCCGGCGGTCTCGCGAACGGCGAGTTCGACTACGACGAGCTTGCCCGGCGGCTGCTGATCCAGGTGGTCCGGCGGCTCGCCGCCGCGGAGCCCGAGGCGGAGCTGCGGCAGCCAACGGGCTCGCCTGGGTCGGATGTCGGTGCGCATGGGTCGCTCGACGAGACCGTGGCAGACCTGGAACACGAGCTGGCCAGCGCGTGGACCAAGCACGGCAGGCTCGCCGAGGAAAACACCCGGCTTCGCGAGCAGCTGCGCAGCGCGCAGGATTCGCTGGCCATGGCCCGGGAGCGGATACGTAAGCTGCCGATCACGTCCGACCTGGACAGCGCCGAGGTCGTGCTGCTTCAGCGGCTGCTGACCCCGGAGAACGAGGAGCCCGAGGGCCGGGCCGGGCGCGGGATCGTCGCGGGGCGGTTAAGGCCGCGGCTCAGGATCGTTTAGGGCCAGCGGCGCGGACCTGGAGCAGCGTGCGGAGCGTGCCGTCGAGATGGCGGTGCACCGAGTCGGCCGCCGCTTCCGGGTCGCGGTCGATGATCGCGCGCAGGATTTCCGCGTGCTCGGCGTTCGCGGCACCGCGCCTGCCCGGCTCGACGAGCAGCGAGCGGGTGACGTAGAGCGCGGACACCGCGCGCAGGTTGGCCAGGATGACGGCGAGCCGCGGGCTGGTGCCGGCCTCCTCGATGACATTGTGGAAGTCTGTGTTGTAGTCGGCGAACCGCGCGCCATCGGTCTCGGATTCCATCGCCGCGATCAGCGCGCCCGCCTTCAAGATCGCGCTCTTCGGTGCGTGCTTCGCGGCGCGAGCGGTGGCGACCGGCTCCAGCAGCTTCCTGATCTCATAGAGCTCGCACAGCTCGGTACGACTGATCTCGTGCACGAGGGCGCCGCGCACCGGGTCAACGCGGATCAGGCCTTCGGCCTCCAGGGTGCGCAGCGAGCCGCGGATGGTGGCGCGGCTCACGCCGAATTCGTCCGCGATCCTGGCCTGGACCAGCCGGGCGCCGCCGGGCAGCGTGCCGGCCACGATGCCGCGTCTGAGGATGTCGGTGACCGTCTCCTGCGGCTTCTCCCGCTCGGGGTGTTCCGGAGGGTCGGTCGGCATGTGGCTATTGTGCGGCTTGTTCCGCTCTGTGGTCTATATCTGAGCGGTCGGTACAAGCGTTAGTCACGCCCAGCGCATGGCCATCATGAACAAGGGAAGCTCACCATCCGCCAAGACACCCGCCCGAGGTAAAATCCCCACTCGCAATACCAGTCACTCTAGTATGCCTTGCCGGAGAAGTGGTTCGACATTCCGGGACATAGCGGGGCAAATTCGAACCACTTCTCCGGCAAAGCGGGTTGCGGGCCTGCGGGCGCGGGCGGCGGCCCGCGGGCGGCGGGCGGCGGGCGGCGGCCCGCGAGCGGCGGCGGGCGCTAGTTTAGGCGGCGGAGGGTGGTCTGGTACGCACGGGCAGATTCCACGTAAGCCTTGACCGCGCGGTCGGTCCAGTCGGCGGGGACGCCGGTCTTCTTGACCTTCGCGGGCACGCCGGCGACTAGCGAGGCGGGCGGTACCCCGAAGCCTTCGGGCACCAGGGCGCTGGCCGCCACGATCGCGCCGGTACCCACCCGGGCACGCTTCAGCGTCACCGAACCGGAGCCGATCAGGCAGTGGTCCTCGACGACGCAGCCTTCCAGGTGCGCGTTGTGCCCGACAACGCACTCGGCGCCGATGACCGTGGGCCACTCATGGGTGGTGTGCACGACGGTGCCGTCCTGCACCGAGGTCCGGGCACCGACGGTGATCGTGCCGTGGTCGCCGCGCAGCACCGCACACGGCCACACCGACGCCTCGGCGCCGATCCGGACCCGGCCGATGACGACCGCGTCGGGGTGCACGAACGCGGTCGGGTCGATCTCCGGCTCGTATCCGCCCAGTGCGTAAATTGGCACCCAAGAACTCTACCGGCCGGTCAGGTCCAGGACGCCAAACCGCCGCTGATCCCACACGTGCATGGATGCCTCCTCGGGGTACGGACCGACGGAGGACTCGGCCGCGTAGATCCGGGTGAGGCGGCGGCCCGGCGAGTAGCGCGGCCAGCCGGGGTCGCCGGTCTTCGCGAACGCGATCCACTCGGACCGCATCAGGTCGCCGAGCGCGATCGCCTCCGGCGCGGGCCGGTCACCGAGCAGGAACTGGCCGAGTTCCGCGTTCGTGCCGAAGACCAGCGGCACGTCCAGCGCGTGGCACGCGCCGAGCGGACCGGCCGGATACGTCAGCTCGTACAGGAACGTCCGGCCGCCGCCGACCGCGTGGGCCTGGGCCAGGTGCAGCGTGGGCATGCGGAACACCCAGTCGGACAGCACCAGCTCGTACAGCTCCTCCGGACCCGCGTCGGGGTAAGCGTGGCGGTACGCCTTCTCGCCATCCGCGCCGGGAATGCTGGGCACCAGCCCGCGGAGCATGCGGACGGCCATGTCCTCGGTGACCCTGCCGCGCAGACCGCTGAACTCGAGGAACAACCGGTACTCGTCCCGGTTGTGCCCGGTGATCAGGTCGACGGTCCGCCCCGTGCCGGTGGCCAGCGCCAGCCATGGCGCGACCGGCAGCACGTCGCCGTCGACGACTGGCGCGAACGGGACATCGCCAAAGGCGAGCTGGCCCCAGTGCGAGTACTCGCGCGGCCAGACCCGATCCGACGCGGCGGCCAGCTCACCCGGGTCCGCCGCCGCGAACGCCTCGGTCGTCGCCGGGATGCCCTGCTGCGCGGCGATCTCCCCGGTGACGGCGGCGGCGAGCTCGGGCGTGATGAACGCACCCGGCACGCTCTGCGCTATGGCCCGGCGGAACAAGCCGGCCGCCGACGGCATGACCAGCAGCGCCGCTACCGCACCCGCACCCGCCGACTCGCCGAAGACGGTGACCTGATCCGGGTCGCCGCCGAACGCAGTGATGTTCTCGCGCACCCAGCGCAGCGCCGCCACGTCATCGAGCAATGCGCGGTTGGCCGGCCTGTCGGGCAGCTGCGCGAACCCCTCCACGCCTACTCGGTGGTTGAACGTCACGACGACGACGCCGAGCTCCGCCAGCCGCGCGCCGTCATAGCTCGGCTGGCTGGACACGCCGAGCCGGTACGCCCCGCCATAGATCCAGACCAGCACCGGGAGGCCGGAGTCGCCACCGGGCGACGGCGTCCACACGTTGACGGTCAGCCAGTCGTCCGGGTCGGCGCCCGGCGGTGGCGGCGGCGCGAGGGTCGGCAGCAGCGCCGACTGCGGCGGCGGCGGCCCGAACGCGGTAGCGTCGCGTACCCCGGTCCAGGGCGCCGGCGGCATCGGGCCCGCGAACCGCAGCTCGCCCACTGGCGGGCGCGCGTACGGGATGCCGCGGAATACCGCGAGGCCGCCCTCGGCCGTGCCGCGCACCACGCCGGCCCTGGTGCTGACCTCGGGACTGCTGCCGTCCATGTGCGCCACCCCTCGGACCCACGCGGGCCGTGCTGGGCAAATATGTAAATATCCGGACTCGTGGATAATCCGGATGGACGGAACGGTAACACGATTGCTCGGCCGGCGGGCCGGCCGGCATTCTCAGCCTTGGTTACAGTTAGGCATGCTGCGTTCGGACGAAGAGTACGAGCAAGTTGTCTTCGCGGATGACGACTTCGGGACGTCAGCCGCCACTGGGGGCCGGCTGATTGACTGCACGGTGACACACTGTTCGTTCGGCCAGAAAAAAATGCGGAAGTGCCGCCTGACCGATTGCCAGGTCGCCGACACCAGGCTGGTCGGGACGGACATCGCGGAAACCACGTGGCACGGCTGCGCGCTGAGCGGGTGCGTGCTGGCCGGCGTGCAATGGTTCAGTTCGGAGCTGCGGCGGGTCACGTTCAGCGGCTGCAAGCTCGACTCGGTCAACTTCCGCGAATGCGTGCTGCGAGACGTGGGGTTCGAGAACTGCCTGCTGCGCGACGTGGACTTCGGCAGCGCTCGGCTGACCGATGTGAAGTTCGGCGGCGGCACGCTCGGCGCGGACTTCACCAAGGCAATGCTCGAGCGGGTGGACCTGCGCGGCGCGGAGCTTGGCATCACCGCCGGATACGACGCGCTGCGCGGCGCGACGATCTCAACGGTGCAGCTTGTCGGCCTCGCCCCGCTGCTCGCCGGGCACCTGGGGATTACGGTCGAAGACTGATCGCGGCCCGGGCGAACGCCTCGCCGCGGTCGCGGTAGTCGCGGAACCTGCCGAAGCTCGGCGCGGCCGGCGACAGCAGCACCACGCCGTCCGGCCTGGCCCAGCGGAAGCCGGCTTCGGTCGCTGCGGTCAGGTCCGCGCAGTCGACCGTGTCGGGCGGATTCGGGACCGCGCTGATCGCGGCGTGGATCCGCGGTCCGTTGTCGGGGATGGTGAGCACCAGCAACGGCGCGTCGACGGAAGCGCGCCGCGCCAGGCCGTCGGCAAGCGGCGCGTAGTCGATGCCGCGGTCGTGGCCGCCGACGATCAGCGCGACGCGCTGCCCGGGAAACGCGTCGAGCGCGGCGAGCGTCGGCAGCACGTTGGTGGACAGGCTGTCGTCGACGAACAACACGCCGCCCACGGCGCCGACCGTCGTCAGCCTGCTCGGCAAGGCCCGGTAGCCCGCGGCCGCGGCATGCAGCTCGGCGTCGCCGGCCTCGATGCCGAGCGCCCTGAGAATGTGCCGCGCGATCAGCGCGTTCCGGCGGTTGTGCTGGCCGAGCAGGCCGAGCGGGAGCATCCAGTCCGCGTCGGGTTCATCGTCCGCGTGAACCCAGTCCACGGCAGGTCCGAGTTGTGAGCGGAATTCACGAAGCAATTCACTGTCGCCGTTCGCCACGGTGAGTCTGGCACCCGGCTGTGTACACAGCGACAGTTTGTCCCGGTAGTACCGATCCAGGCCGCCGTGCCAGTCCAAGTGGTCGGGGTGCAGCGAGGTGACCGCGACGACGGGCGGCGCGCGGTGCAGGTCGGTGGCCTGGTAGCTGGACACCTCGATGGCCCAGTACTCCGGCTCGGGCTCCGCTCGCTCCGGATCCCACGGCGCGGTGCCGATGTTGCCGCCGGTCGCGCACGGATGGCCGAGCCCGGTGAGCAGGTGCGCGACGATGGAGGTCGTGGTGCTCTTGCCCTTCGTCCCGGTCACGCACACGACCCGGGCCGGGTCCTGCTCGGCGAGCCAGAGTCCGAGCCCGCCGGCCAGCGTGACGCCGCGCTTTGCCAGCTCAGCGACCTCGGGGCGGTACCGGCTGATCCCTGGTGTCTTGACCACCACGTCGGTTTGCGCGAGGGCTTCGAGCCCGCCGTCCTTGGTGGGCAGCACGCCGGGGCCGTCCGGATTGTCGTCGACCCGCACCGGCGTGACGCCGAGCTCGGTCAGCTTGCGGACGTTCGCCGCACCCTCCCGGCCCAGGCCCCACACGCCGACCCGCTTGCCGCGCAGGTCGCGCCAGCCGGTCACCGGTAACCGGCCGGCACGAAGCTCTCGCCGACCGGGCCGAGCATCCGCTCCGCGTCCGCATCGCCGGGCGCGTCCGGCCAGCTCGCGACCTCCTTGGCCAGCTCCTGGAGCAGCGCGTCGTCCGCCCGATCAGGCCTGCGCGCCGCGAGCAGCACCGCGGCCCGGCACTCGGTCACCTCGCCGACGCACTCGAACGGCTTGGCGCCCGCGCCGAGCAGCCCGCGGAACTTTTCCTTTAGCGCGGGATCGGCCAGCGGTTCACCGGTGACCGCGAAGATCCGCGCCAGCGCCTCCCGCGACAGGAACGGCGCGAGGATAAGGTCGATGAAGCAGCACTTATCGCATTGACCACACCAATGATCCAGTCTGCGATTCGGGTCACTGTAAAAAGCTTTATTACAGCTACGGAACGTACTGTGGTACTTCTCCAGGTTCGCGAATTCGCGCCCTACCCAGAGCTCTGTCCGGTCGCGCAGCCAGGAGAAATACTCGGGAAAGTATCCTGGGCGTTCCGCCAGCACGCGACGGAACGCGCGCTCGAACGAGACACTCTTCGAGTATTGGTGATTGACGGGCTTGCCGTCGAATTCAAGCGTCGGAATGGACGCGGACCATTCGTTGGACATCACGACGGCATCCCGCTCGTCCAGCACCGCGGCGAGGACGGCGATCGCGGAAATGATGCCGGTCACCGGCACGTGCCCGTTAAGGAAGCCGTTCTCCGCCGAGCGCAGCAGCTGCGCGTCGAACTCCCTGGTGGCGCGCGTGACCGGCAGGCCGGCCACCGCCGCGGGCTGCTCGATCGCGTCGTAATTGTCCCCGGGCCGACTCACCACGAACAGGCCGACGTCGGCGTGTTCCCGTACCCGCTCGACGGTCACGATCGAATCGATCCCGCCGCCGAACGGCACCAGGGCCCGGCGTTCCCGGGTGACCCCGAGCGCACCGGCGTAGCTGGAGTCGTGGGTGGCGCGGATTTCGAGGCCGTCAAGCGTGCGGCCGTTGCGGTAGGCGAACTCGGCGAGCCCGTTGACGTAGTAGTCGCGCAGGAACTCCCGCTCGCGGGTGGTCAGCGAGGTGCCGCCGAGATCGATCACCGGCGGCGCGGCGGTCTTGTAGTACGAGACGCCAGCCAGCAGGAACACCAGGCGGGCCGCCTTTTGCGCGGCTTGTGTCTCCCAGCGCGGTCCGGGCGGCAGCGTGACCCGCTCGGTGAACCTCCGGCCGTCGAGCGAGTACTCGCAGGTGAGCAGCCCTCGCGCGGCGTCGGTCGTGAACGACTCGTAGCGGAAGACGCTCATGCGGCCGCCTCGGACCTGAGGTTGAGACGGGCGACGAGGGCCAGCCGGCCGCAGGGGCGTTGCGCACGGTCGCTGAAGAAGTCCTTACCGGTGGGAATGTCCGTCACGTGGATATTCTCCGCGAGCACGCCGGCGTCGCGGAGCACCTGCCGGTTCGCGGTCCGCAGGTCGAGCAGCCAGCGTTCGGGCGCCGCCGGATCGTTCCGCAGGAGGCCGCCGGTCTTGCCGAAAGCCCGGGTGACCGCCTCGTGCACATCCGGCCCGACCTGATAACTGGCCGGGTCGATCACGGGGCCGATCCCGGCCACGATGCGGTCTGGCCGCGCGCCGAGGCCGGTCATGACCGCTACTGTCGCCGCGCCGATCCGGGCCACGGTACCGCGCCAGCCGGAGTGGACGCAGGCGAGCACGCCGGCCTGGGCGTCGTGCAGGACGACCGGCGCGCAGTCCGCGGTCAAGATGGCGAGGGTTATGCCTGGTGTGACGGTGACCAGGGCGTCCGTGTCCGGGATCGCGTCGTCCAGGGTGCGCGTGCCACTCCCCCGGTCCGCGTCGCCGACGACCCGCACACCCGCCCCGTGCACCTGCCTGGCGAACACGAAGTCGCCCGGCTCCGCGGCCAAGGCCGCGGCCAGCCGCCGCCGGTTCTCCAGCACGTTCGCCGGGTCGTCGCCCACCGACAGGCTCAGGTTCAGCGACTCGTACGGCCCCGCGGACACGCCGCCGGCCCGTTCGGTCACCGCCGCCTCCAGACCCGTGGCCCCCGCGGTTCCCGCGGCTGCCGCGGCTGCCGCGGCGGTGAGCGCGGGCCAGGTCAGCAGCCGTACCCGGCTCAGCGTCTCAGGGTTCATCGCGTGCGAGCATAATGCACTTCGGGTCGCGGGCGCGGCGTAGTCCTCGGCGGAGTAGTCCTCGGCGGCGCGCAGGGCGCGGAGCAAGTTGGCGCCGGCCAGCGCCCGGCAGTCCGACTCCGACCAGCCGCGCCGCTGAAGCTCGGCGAACAGGTTGGGGTAGGCGGAGACGTCTTCCAGGCCGACCGGGACGTCAGGGGTCCCGTCGTAGTCGCCGCCGATGCCGACGTGGTCCAGGCCGGCCACCTCACGGACGTGCTCGACGTGGTCGGCGACCTGGGCCAGCGTCGCGGTGGGCTGGGGATGCGCGGTTTCCCACTCGCCCCGGACCGCGTCGAGCTGATTGGTGTCCCGGGGATCCATGCCGCGCCTGGCGACCTCGGCCTTGAGCTCGGTGAGCCAGTCGGCGCAGTCCTGGGACACGAACCCGGAGACGAACGTCACCATGCAGACGCCGCCGTTGCCCGCCAGCCGGACCAGCACGTCATCGGGCACGTTGCGCGGACTGTCGCAGACCGCGCGCGCCGACGAATGCGAGAAGATCACCGGCGCGGACGCCACCTCGAGGGTATCCCGCATGGTGTCCGGCGACACGTGCGAGAGGTCGACGAGCATGCCGATCCGCTGCATCTCCCTGACCACGTCCCGGCCGAAGTCCGTCAGTCCCCCGGCCGCCGGGCGGTCAGTCGCCGAGTCGGCCCACGGCACGTTGCTGTTGTGGGTGAGCGTCATGTAGCGGACGCCGAGCTGGTACAGCATGCGCAGCACCGCGAGCGAGGACGCGATGGCGTGCCCGCCCTCGGCGCCGAGCAGCGAGGCCAGCTTGCCGGCGGCGACGATGCGGTCGACGTCGTCCGCGGTCAGCGCGAGCTCCAGGCGGGACGGATACGCGGCGATCATCCGGCGGGTCAGGTCGATCTGCTCGAGGACCGTGGCGGTCGCCGCGTCGCCCGGCCCGGCCGGCACGTAGACCGACCAGAACTGGGCGCCCAGCCCGCCGGCCGCGATCCGGTCCAGATCGGTGTGGTCGCCGGAAACCGGTCGGGAAAAGTCGACTTTCCCGGTGTCGCCGTCATGCTGCTGGCGCAACGTCCACGGCAGGTCGTTGTGCCCGTCGATCAGCGGAAACCCGCGCAGCATCGCATTGTCCATGGCGTAAGCCTATGCATACTCTTATTGCGATTGGTGGTGCACGATGCGCCTGCGGACATGACCGGGCATTTCGCCCCGTCCCGCCACGTAGGGCTGGACGGCGCGGTCAACGTGCGAGACATCGGCGGGTACCGGAGCAGCTACGGGACCGACGTCGTACGCGGGCGGCTGTACCGCGGCGACGCGCTCAGCCAGCTGACCGTGGAGGACGTGTCCACCCTGGCTTCGCTCGGGCTACGCAGCGTGATCGACTTCCGGACGCCCGGCGAGATCCTGGTGAGCGGGTCGGACCGGCTCCCGCCGGGCCTGGCGCCGGTGAGCATGCCGGTGGCCGGCGGCGACCTGGGTGCCATCTACGAGATCATCGCCAGCGGCGACCACGGCCGGCAGCGAGCCGAGCTCGGGGACGGGCGGGCCGCGTCAATGATGGTCGAGATCAACCGGCGGTTTGTCGCTGACCCGCGGCAGCGGGAGGCGTTCGGCAACGCGCTGCGGTATGTCTGCGCCCCGCGACGATTGCCCGCGCTGTACCACTGTTCCGGCGGGAAGGAACGGGCCGGCTGGATGACCGCCCTGGTACTGACCATCCTCGGCGTGCCGCGTGAACAGGTGCTGCGCGATTACCTGCTGTCCAACGACTTCCACCGGACCGGATACCAGAGGCTGCGGTACGACCTGGTCAAGACCGGCATCGTCGCCGACCCCGAACTGCTGCGGCCGATCCTGGAGCAGAGCGCCACCTACCTGGCCGCGGCCTTCGAGGAGGCGGAACGGCGGTACGGATCGTTCGGCGCGTACGTGACGCACGGCCTCGGTGTCGGCAAGCCGGAGCTGAGCGAGCTACGCCGGGAGATGCTCGGCACGCTGATCCACGACGAGCCGGCGATCTAGTGGCGGCTCGCCCCCGGCCGTCGGCCGTCCCCCTCAGCCCTCAGCCCTCAGCCCTCAGCCTCCAGCGTGTCAATTGCGCGAATGAGCCCGCTAGAACGTGCTTGAGCGCACGCTGACACGGTCTAGCGGGCTCAACTGCGCATCTGGCACGCAGACCGCACGGCAGGAACGCCCCGCCGCCGCGCCGGCCGCCCGGAATGTCCGGTGCCTCCGGGGCGATCGAAGATCGTTTGACGGTTCGGTGTGTGATTGCACACCAAAACGTCAAACGATCATGGACTTTAGGCGGGCGGGTTAGCGGCGCCGACCTGGGCTGAGGCGGCGCAGGCGGAGGTAGGCGAGCAGGGCGAACAGGATCGCCAGGCCAAGCTGGATGCCCATGTCACGCAGCCAGTTCGACGAGGTGTGCCGCCACAGCGGGTCGGTGATGTTTCCGGGAGCCGTCGGGGTCAGCACGTTGAGGTTCGCGGTCGACGCCACCGCGCCGTAGCCCCAGCGGGACGGGGCGATCCAGGCCAGCTGCGAGAGCCCCATCTTCCCGGCCAGCGCCACCACGCCGCCGGACAGGATGACCTGGATCATGGTCAGCAGCACCAGGAAAGGCATCGCCTTCTCCGACGTGCTGACCAGCGCCGATACGAACAGGCCGAGGCACATCGAGGCGAGCGCGAGCACCGCTATGCCGAGCAGCAGCTCGACCAGCGGCAAGCCGGTGAGAAACGCGCCGTTCGGCGGCAGCGGACGGCCGACGATACCGAGCACCACCAGGACCAGCGACTGCACGATGCTCATCACGCCTAGCACCAGCAACTTGGAGCTGATATAGGCGCCGGACGACAGCCCGGCCGCTCGTTCCCGTATATAGATAGGCCGTTCCTTGACCAGCTCACGAACCGAGCTTGCGGTGCCGGCGAGACACGCGCAGACGACGAGCAGCACCAGCGTCTCGCTGGCGTTCGTGTTAGTTCCCGGTGCCCCGCCCAGGCCCTGTTTCGACCCGACCAGGTGGATGAGCACACCGAGGATGACCGGCAGCAGGCCCATGAACAGCAGGTAGCCCCGGTCGGACGCGATCACCCGCATGTACCGCCGGGTGAGCGTGCTGAGCTGGCGGACCGAACCGCGGTGCTGCGGCGGGGGTGCGGCGGGCAGCTCGGCCTGGGCGGCCTGCGCGCTGTTCCTGGCCGCGGGCGGCTTGGCGCGCTGCCCGAGCACGTACTGGCGGTACGCCGGCGATGCCGCGAACTCGGTGGCCCAGTCCCGGTCCGGGTACCGCTCGAACGCCTGGAACACCTCGGCCCAGCCGGGCAGGCCGAAGAACTTGAGCCCATCGCCGGGCGGGCCGTAGAACGCGATCTTGCCGCCCGGCACCAGGACGAGCAGCCGGTCACAGGTGTCCAGGTTCGCCACGCTGTGCGTGACCACGATGACCGTCCGGCCGTCGTGCGCGAGGTCGCGCATCTGCTCCATGACCGACTTGTCGAGACCGGGATCCAGCCCCGAAGTCGGCTCGTCCAGGAACAGCAGCGACGGCTTGGTCAGCAGTTCCTGTGCCACGTTGACGCGCTTGAGCTGGCCGCCGGACAGCCGGTCGGCGCGGGTGCTCGCGTGCTTGGTGAGCCCGAGCTCGCCCATCACCTCGTTGACCCGGGTGTTGCGTTCGTGCTTGCGGCTGTCCGCCGGGAAGCGCAGCTCGGCGGAGTACTGCAGCGCGCGCTTGGCGGTGAGCTGGGTGTGCAGCACGCTTTCCTGTGGAACCAGGCCGATGCGGTGGCGCAGTTCCGCGTAGTTGCGGTACAGATCACGGTTGTCGTAGAGTACCGTGCCGGTATCCGCGGGCCGCATCCCGGTCAGCGCGCCGAGCAGCGTGGACTTGCCGGCGCCGCTCGGGCCGATGACGCCGAGCAGGCAGCGCTCGGGAATCGGGAACGACACACGGTTCAGCAGGATCTTGCCGCCGGAGACCTTGACCACCAGATCCTCGGCGGAGAAGCCGATGTTGCCCTCGTCGACGAACTGGCGCAGCTCGCCGCTCGCGAGCCGGAACGTGGACCGGCCGATGCTGACGATGTCGGAGTCGGACAAGAGCTTCCGCGACACCCGCTCGCCGTTGACGAACGTCCCGTTGTGGCTGCCCAGGTCGATGATCTCGTAGCTGCCCGTCGGCGACTTGCGGAGCTCGGCGTGCTGCTTGGACGCTTCCATGTCGCCGGTCAGCACGAGGTCGTTGCCCGACGCGCGGCCGATACGCATGACCTGAGCCGGAAGCTTCAGCCGCTGCGTCGGACGGCGATCCACGCTGGGCAGCTCCTGCGCCGCGGGTTGCGGTTGCGCCAAGGGTTGCGCTGACGGCCGCGCGGGCGGCTCGGGGGGCGCGGTCACCTCGGGCTCTGCCGGGAGGCCAGGCATGACGCCAAGCGCGGCAACCTGCGGCGCGGGCGGGAGCACGTCCGGCAACGACGGCCGCGGCGCGGCCTGGCCGACCGCGGCCTGGCCGACCGCTGGCCGGCCGGCCGCTGGCTGCGGCATGCAGCGCAGGATCGGGCCGTCGTCCACATTGCCGAAGCGCACCACGCAGTCGGCGGCGATCTCGACCCGGGTCACCTTGCGCCCGCCGAGGAAGGTCCCGTTGGTGCTGCCGACGTCCTCCAGTACCCACCCGTCCCGGTCGACACGGATCACGCCGTGCTTCCACGAGACGCGCTTGTCCTCGATCGCGATGTCC
>Ga0207664_10001958_pt1 | contig 13568 bp, 14 predicted proteins | sample LARL83metaG_FD_184349 | JGI IMG/M metagenome (GOLD analysis project Ga0207664, IMG submission 184349) | Corn, switchgrass and miscanthus rhizosphere microbial communities from Kellogg Biological Station, Michigan, USA - LAR L8-3 metaG... | ecosystem: Host-associated > Plants > Roots >...
TGCTCCTAATAGATGGCAAGAGTGCATACATAAATGACTTTACTGGAAGAAAAATTGGAGTGTTTAGCACAGACCACACAGGTCAAGACCTCGGTGTGTCAAGTATTCCATCTCCTGGAGATCACAACTTTACAAGCGCCATGGTCACAGATACTTCAGGAAAATTGTGGTATACAGTTTGGAAGTATCAACAGGGAGGAGATCTTGTAAGTTATGACAAAAAAACAGGCAACTACACACAGTACATCCTACCTCAAGACATTCAGGCACCAAATGGAATAACAATTGATTCCTCAGGAAAATTATGGATAATGGATACTGCAAGTAGTTACTTTTTCGATTTTGATCCTGCAAGTAATAAATTTACAAAACACATCACATCCCCACCACCTTTGTCCTCATATGGCAATGCATCAGGGCTTATCAAGACACCAATATCAAGACCATATTGGGCTCACTTTGATGATAATGGAAGACTGTGGTTTAATGAACAAGTTGCAAACAGTCTAGGTGCATATGATCCATCTACACAATCACTTGTAGAATATCTTGTGCCATCCAAAAATCCCAACTGGTCGGACTGTGGAACATTATCAGACTGTGGAGTAGCTCAAGTGTTGGACTTTACCGTTGACCACAACAAGGTCTGGTTTACAGAATGGGTTGAAAACAACATAGGTGTTTTAGATTCTAGCGTTCCGCTACCAATCAATGTAACAACAGATCCTTCAATTGTCATACACCATGGACAAAATGCGACAGTTTCACTAAACATTATCCCACAAGAGAGTCTAGACTCACCGGTATCAGTAATCACATCAAATACCGCAGGACCACAAACAGTTTCAATTACACCACAACAGACTACTGTTACAGTTGACAAGCCACAGACTGTCAAGTTAACAATATCCGCAGATAACTTTGCCATGCCAGGAACTTATCAGATCTTGCTTAGTGCAAGATACCACGATATTACAGTATCAAAATATGTCAATATCACACTAGAGTAAGAAGTGGTCCCTAGCCTAGACAAACTGATTGGAATTTTCATCTATTGTACCAAGACAGAAGGTACTGGAGGCAAGATCAAATCATCACCAGAACAGTTTTTTGTCTCAGAAATATTGCGAGGCAAGTCACTTGACAAGATCTCATCTTCTGGAAGTTATACAGTATACAAATTAAAAAAACACGGCATTGATACAAATCATGCATTATCAGACATTTTCACAAAATATGGTCTAAGACTCAAGGCATTAGGTCTCAAGGATGCAAATGCCACTACAGAACAATACGTATGTGATATGACAACAGGCAGGTCTACTGATACCCTAGTTACAAACAGGTATACGCTTGAAAAGATTGGTCTTGTTCAAAAACCCCTGACAAAAAAAGACATGGTTGGAAACCATTTCAAGATCAAAGTGGAAGATGCAGATTTTTCCAAAGTCTCCCAGTTTACATATCATGATAAGATTCTGAATTTTTTTGGATATCAGAGATTTGGAAGCAGACGGCCAGTGTCGCACTTGATAGGAAAGGCCATTTTACAGAGAAATTTTGATCATGCAGTAGAGACTCTACTTTCTTTTACTTCAGAACATGACTTGCCACATAACAACAAGATCCGAGAAATGCTCAAGGACAAGTCAAATTATGCCAAGATCTTTGACCAGGTTCCTCCTCAGATGGACATTGAAAAAATAGTATTAAATGAAATGATAGATCATGGAGATGCATTAAGAGCATTGCGAGCCATACCAATACAATTACGAAGATTTTTCGTCGAAGCTTTCCAGTCGTTTGTATACAATCAAACAATATCTAGAGCATTTGAGTTTGGAGAAGACCTTATACAACCACAACAAGGAGATGTCTGTTTTGATAAGGATGACATATTAGGTAGATATCAGAACGACCCCATGCAAAGACTAGCAATTCCACTTGTAGGATATTCATATTCAAAAAAGAATCGATTTGACAGTTTCATTTCTCAAATACTTGTAGAACAGCAGATAACACCAAAGGAATTTTTTGTAAAAGAGATGCAGGAAGTAAGTGAAGAGGGAGGGTTCAGACAGGCTACAATATCATGCAGTGACTTTGCAATCAAGGAACCGTATGTAGAGTTTACACTCTCAAGAGGATCATATGCTACCATACTATTACGAGAGATAATCAAGCCAGCAGACCCAGTTGCTGCAGGATTTTAATGTACGTCAGAGAACATGTAAAATCAAACATATGACAAATTCTAATTTAGAACTAACATTCTTACTAACAAATTACACCTAAGTCTTATTAGTTTAGTTCGAGCAGTTTCATAATTGAAAAACACACTGATTCTATTGATAGGACTTGGGGCCATCCCATTGTGCAATCTAGCATGGGCAACTACAGATCTGAGTACACTCGGAAGTCCATATGTCACAATATCTCCAGACTCTGGACCCCCCGGAACCAAGATAACAATTACAGTATCACACATTCCAGACATTTCAAAAACAAATTACCCATATCCTGATCTTGATATCTATCTACCATTTTCAGAACCCTTTGGTACTACCCTTAAAAGTCAATGCGGAGGACAGGATTGTTTTCCAATCTATACACATAATGATGCATTAAGTCAGGATTTTGCAGACAGGGTCATCACATTTACATTGCCCAGCACAAACAATCCAAAACCTGTCTTTCTGAACGGTTTTGAGAATTCGGTGTGTGATGTAACAGTAAATGGCAAGGTAATGGAAAGATTTTCTACTTTATGTAACACAAAAGATGAACCACAGGGCATTTATCAAATCAAGCTTGCATGGATACTTGAAAGTGATTCTGAACAGACCTATACTACAAAGATAATTCCTTTTGTAGTAACATCTGGAATATCCCCCTCTCAAAGTCCTATTGCTGATAATGGTAATACCATCTTAAAGGAATATCAAAATGGAACAATTAGTCAATCTCAATTTTATACTGAACTCAAGTCTAGAGGCTGGAATGATGAGCAGATAAGACAGGCTCTTGCAGTAATAGGAAAACTGCCACACCAGATGGGCATAGTAGGACCAGACTCCAAGTTATCAATATACCAGACAAACTCTACAAACAATACAAATACCGTACAAAAAAATGTCACAGTCTCAGTGATTCCACAACCAGAGATCAAGCAAAATATCAATGTCACAAATATCAAAGAAGAAAATAATACTTCATCTCCAGTTCAACAAAATTCTACAACTAAACCCACACAGGACAACTCCATACCCGTGCCTACTCAAAGTGATTCCATTTGGAATAACATCATAATTGGATTATCAATCTTAGCTGCTGCAATAATGGCAGGTGTAATCATATTTGTAAAAACGTACAGGAGTAAAGGAAATGCCCGATAAATTATGCAAAACATTGTAGGATCTCATCAAGTGGTCTGCATGTTCAGGATTCAGAAAATACTATACTTTTTGAGTTTGAATATTTTTTGAAATTATAGGTTATCCCCAAAATTTCTTGTGTGTGTATCAACTTCATCTTGTGGAGATGTAGATTTGTCTTCATGTTTGTGTTCGCTTTTGTGAATACGTCCCTCCATCTTTTTCTCATGTTCTTTTCGAGAGTGGTGGAGTCTATCGGTTTCATGGATAAACTCTTTTCCACAATTATTACACTTGACAATATCATGATGATGATCATGACGTGCATGTTTTATCAAATCATCATAGACTGTAAATTTGACACTGCATTGATCACACTTGAATTTCTTTTTAAAAAGATCCAATGACAACAGAAAATGGCCACAGTGTATTAAAACTGTCGCATAAAACCATTTATTTTTATTTTTCATCATATTTTATTACAAATCCAATGCACACATCTTATTTCATGCTACAACAAATACAATTGAAGAGCTATTAAATAATCAAGACCTCAAATCAATATTATGTTTGATAATATATTTTCCAAGGTTATCAAGGCACCAGAATTTCCGTCAGATTTTGACTGGATAAATACAAAAGAACCACTTTCACTTGAAAAGCTCAAAGGTCATGTCATAGTTCTAGATTTTTGGACGTATTGTTGCATCAATTGTATGCATACATTACCAGTACTTGCAGAGCTTGAAGAAAAATACAAAGATGTGCCAGTTGTATTCATAGGAGTACATTCTGCAAAGTTCTTCAACGAACAAGACAGGAAAAACATAGAACAGGCAGTAGCAAGATATGAGATATCACATCCAGTGCTAGTAGACAAGAAAATGACTGTCTGGAATAGGTTTGGAGTAACTGGCTGGCCTACTATTGCAATAATTGATCCAAATGGGACTCTAGTATACAGACAGTCAGGAGAAGGTCAAAAACAGATGGTAGAAGACACAATCGATGTCCTTTTGGAAAAGCATGAAAAGTCACATACGTTAGCAAGAGAGCCGATCAAGATTGTAAAGACCATCCAGAAAAATAACACAACTTTGTCGTTCCCAGGCAAGATATCAATACTCAACGACAAGATTGCAATATCAGACTCTAATCATAACAGAATCATTGTTACTGATCTTTCAGGCAAAATATTACATGTAATTGGTAGCGGTAAGACAGGTCTACAAGACGGTAAATTTTCAGAGGCGACATTTTTTAGACCTCAGGGAGTTTCGTGGAAAGATGATCTAATCTTTGTTGCAGATACAGAAAATCACTCACTACGAAAGATAGACTTGCAAAGCAAACAAGTTACTACAATCGTTGGCACAGGTAAACAAGGCCCATGGAGATCACTGGGTGGTAAAGGAAAAGAAACTGCAATTTCGTCACCGTGGGATGTAGCAGTAAAAGATAATCTAGTGTTCATCGCAATGGCAGGCAATCACCAAATATGGACATATGATGCCAATACAGATTTGGCAAAACCCTTTGCCGGAAATGGTCAAGAAGATATCATAGACGGTACCAGAATACAAGCTCAACTTGCACAACCAAGTGGGATTTTTGTTTACGATGATGTGGTATATTTTGTAGACAGTGAAACATCATCGGTTCGAGAGATAGATCTCAAGACAGATTATGTTAGAACCATCGTAGGCCATGGGCTGTTTGCATTTGGATACAAGGACGGCAAGTTAAATGAATCATTGTTTCAACATCCACTTGGAGTATGTGTATCTGGAAACAAAATATTTGTTGCAGACACATACAATTCTGCAATTCGAGTGATTGATCTCGATAATGATTCAGTTGCGACAATAATTGGAAAACAAGGTACTAGTATAATGTGTAGACTAGACGACCCTAGTTGTGATACACTAGGACTGTACGAGCCAAGCGATGTAGAATTTTATCAAGACAAATTGTATATTTCAGATACCAATAATCACCTCATACGAGTCTATGATCTTAGTCCAAATATCCTAAAGACTCTAGATATACGAATTTAGGGATTTATTCAAAAAAGTTCTCGGATACAACATGATGCTTTAGTGCAAATTCCTTTAGCTGAGAAAATTGTATTTTTCCCTTGTGATATTGATCCCAGACAAAATCAAGAACTTCAATACTTGATAGATGTTCTTGGTCCATTGCCGGTGTTACTCCAAGTGTTTCTACACAAAAAGTCTGTAGGTCAGCAAATTGAAAGTTATCAAGCAAGACCCTCATTTGTTCAATGGTGTCATCTTTTGGCTTTGACCTTCCAAACAATCCCATAAGTTGGCATTTTGCTAGCCCGCCATTTAATCCCATGGCTCAATTGCCATCATGAAAAATTTCAAGAAAAACTCTTGTTTGTAATCAGGAATGATTCAAGGTTATGGAATAAGGATTTAAGCTTGTGTTACAATTTGATATATCATGGAAAAGGCATACGTTTTGATCGGTTGTGAGCTTGGTGCCGAAAACGAAATTGTTGGAAAACTGAAAAAAATAGACAAGGTAAAGGATGCAAGAGTAGTATATGGAGACTATGACATCGTAGTAGAAGCTGAAACCGATACCGAATCTCAGATGGACAGTCTGATTACAAAAAAGATTCGCCAACTATCCAAGGTCAGGTCCACTATGACTTTGGGCGTCGTAAGCTGATTCCAAGGCCTGCAGACAAGATCAACACACCAACAACGGCAATCCATTGACCGTTAACAATCCATTTCGGATTTGAATACATGAACGAGGAAGTAGGGCCAACTAAGGAATTTCCTTGAAGATAAAATATAATTCCAAATACAAAGACTACAATCCCAGTAAACATGATTGCAATGCCTACTCTCATGATATAGTACACACGTGTCTCAAATAAAAGGCAAAATGAGTTGATAAGAAGGGCAAAATCCTTTTGATTTCCCGCTTTAATTCAAAATTCTACATCATAGCACAGATTGGACGAGTGGGGAACAGACCTTTTGGAGATGAGAAAGAATAGAAGTTCAATAGATATCGCAATATTTGTAGGAGCTGCAATACTTGCACTTGTAGTATACCTCGTATTTGGACCAGACATTGACAAGATGATAAAACAGAGTCCTTTGATCATAGACCTGATGTTTGCACCATCATTTGGTATTGGTTTTCTATATGGTTTGAAGATGACTGATAGGGTGATGCAACCTTCAGAATCCCGTAGTCCACTAAAACGTGCCTTCTTCAAGGGATTTTTATTTCTGTTTATGATGGGTGCAATCTTTACCTCTGTCTCTTTTGCATTACACGGCGGCGCACAACCATCACACAAATCAATTTTTACAGATGGGTTGATTCCATGGGCAACAGAATTCATTCAAGTAAATGGAGGACTGACATTTTTAATAATATCAAGCATAACGATAATGGCTGCAGCAACAAAGAGAATAGTTGGAATGGAAGGAATATTTAGCAAGATATTCACATTTGTTGGAACATACATCTTCTTTTCCATGCTTGCACTCACTTTTACTCATTCAGACCCTACACATTCTCAAGTTTACCTATATGCATTTTACCAGGCAGGAATTGTAGGTGGAATATTTTATCAGATGAACAAGCTTACCACAAGAGCAAACATGTGGGAAGATTACAACAACGGGTTTTAGAATCTTCTAATCTTTGATACAAACAGAACCATCGTAATAGACAATATCATTACAAGCGAAGCAACAGTTGAAAATTCTGGAAGATATGTAGTTCCAAAAACACTTGTATTCACAGTGCCGGTTTGATTGAATTTCAGCATTATGGTAGAACTGTCAGTTCCGGGAATCACAATAGCGGAAATAGGGGTTCCATTCTGAGAGACAGTTAGATTTCCTCCAATCAGATTAGTTGGTATCTCAATTTCGGCAATGTTTCCGTCATGCGTACTGTTGCTTGTAAATACAAGTTCTTTGTTTATCTTGTTAAATGTAACATTGTTCATGTCATAATTTGATACTGTGATTACATGAAATGTGTAATTTTCTGCTTTTATCTTCCAATCCCATTTTATTCCCATATGTGCACCTGAAGAAACAGTAGGTTCTTGTGCAAATGCCTGTGATGACAAAAATCCCAACAAGATAACAGATGACAATACAATAGAAGATAAGAAAATCTGAGATCTCAATTTTTCAAAGTAGATAGTTTGCCGCGTATCTCTTTGTCTTTTATGATTCGTGGATGTGATACATCTGCAAGTATTACTTCATACCAGAGATACAAACCGTCTTGATGAACATAGTATGAGCCAAGAAGATCCATGTTTGGGAATCGTTCCAACACTCTACGCTCTGCAACTCTCTGCATGCTAAGTGCAGGTTTGATTCTGAGAACACCGAGATGTTTTGGTCTTCTTCCTGCAACTGGTCTTTTCTTGCGCATGTTACCCTTACCTACACGCATTCTTACTACAACAATGCCTTGTTTTGCCTTGTATCCTAATCTTCTTGCCCTCTGGATTCTGCTTGGTCTATCTACACGTAGTAGAGCATTTTGTTTTCTCCATTCTACGGCCTTTGCCCTAAGCTCTGGGGAATTTTCTTTCCACATCTTTATCCAGATTTGGTCCTGTTGACTAGGCATACTCGGCACTACAAATTTACCCTTTATATTCTGTTAGAAAAAATCCCAACCTTCTGTGTATTTTAGGCATAATTTTGTAGTATAATTTACGAATATGAAAACAATATCAAAGAAGGCTATTTATGAAATTAATTTTCCTTAATTTTTATGAGATGGTCAATACAAATTTTGATGATTACCATGGCAGTTGTACTTGTATTAGGTACACAATATGGTTCTGCAACACCATCTCTTAAGATATCTACAAGCAAGCAAGTTTACGAATATGGTGATTTTCTTTCAATTAATTTTCAGATCTCAGAAGTTACCAACAATACCATAACCATACACATTATTGATAGTTCAAACAAGACAAGTGCCCCAATCAACCTACCAATAAACAAACTAAACAGTACAATTACTTCGCCGTTTCCCTTTTACAAAACAACGTTTGACCCTGGAACTTATCACATTAATGCAGAATACGCAGGTACCAAGGCCAGCACTTCATTTAATCTGATAGATTCTGGTAAAATTGCAATACCAGTAGAATTCAAGTCCCTAGTAAGCACGTTGCAACAAGGTACCCCCACAGACAGTGCCTATGCTGGAATAATTCGCGAATTGATAAATAACAACATACTCAGCATCCCAAATTATAACAATCAGACAAGTCAAGTACACATTCCACATTGGTTCAAAAATAATTTACGGTGGTGGTCTGAGGATTTAATCTCGGACAATGATTTTGGTATGTCAATAGAATATCTGATTCAAAAAGGAATCATGCAAGTCTAGATTACTTTTTAATTTGTTTTTTATTTTTTGATCTGGCAGATGATGCAATCGCAACAATTATCACCAGTGCTATTGATCCAATCAATGAATACTCTACAATGTGTGTTTTACTCAATTCAAGAGACAATTCAGACTTGATATGAAATAATGAGTTGATTTGATTTACGATTTGATCTTGAAAAGACATGATGGAGGATCCTGGTATTTCCGCAGATACAAGAGCAAAAGGAGTTGTAAGGATTAGAAATGCTGGTAGAATTTTTGATATATTCAAACTAGATAACGCCGCGTAGAATCATTATTATTTTTTCACCTATTACATTTGCTGCAAGTGTCTGTGCCTCTTTTGTCTGAGCGCCTATATGTGGAGTGCATACAACATTTGGAAGTGTTGTAAGTTTGTTCCCGACGGCAGGCTCTTTTTCAAAGACATCTAATGCAGCACCTGCAATCTTTCCTTCTTTGAGTGCATTATACAATGCATCTTCATCAATTATCTCTCCTCTTGATGTGTTTATGATGTATGCTGTTTTTTTCATTGTAGAGATTCTTTTAGAGTTTACCAAGTGGTGTGTAGTCTCAGTCAATGGAACATGAAATGAGACGTAATCAGCACTTGAGAGTAAAGTATCAATGTCTGCCTTGATGAGCCCCACATCACGTGCAAAGTCATCTGCAATCGGCATAACATCAAAACCAATAATATTCATATTTAGTCCTCTTGCAAGCTTTGCAAGTCTTTTTCCTATATTTCCCAATCCAACTATGCCAAGATATTTCCCTGAAAGCTCGCTTCCCATTAGTTCTTTTTTGAGCCAATTACCGTTTCGTATCTCGCGGTCAGCTCGTGGGATTTCTCTTGCCAGCGAAAGCATCAAACCCAAAACAAGTTCTGCAACTGCGTTCATTGCACCCTCTACTGCATTGATTACTCGTATGCCTTTTGCCTTTGCTGCATCGACGTCAATGTTATCAAGACCTACTCCCACACGTGCAATTATCTTGCATTGTGTAGCTCTGTCGATCATCTCTTTTGTAATTTTAGTTCTGCTTCTTACTACGACTATATCAAAATTAGAAATTTTTTCTTTTATCTGATCTGGTGTAATCTCTGGTTCATACGTTATCTTTAATCCATTTTTTTGCAATATTTCGTTCAGAATTGGTGCCACCTGATCACAGATCAATACAGATTGATTCATCGACATAAAGGAAAGCCATCAGTGACAGAATATAATCATTGCCCAGATCATGCTAAAGATATTGAAAGATTAGAATTGTCAGATGTTTTGTCTTTTAGAAATCATCTTGGCAAGTACTGTATACAATCCAATGAATGCAATCTGGAACATCTCTATTGGTGGTACCATTATTCCTCCGATCACTAACCCTAGTCCTCTAGGGGCAGATCCTCTTGGAAATTCTCCTCCCGTCACATTACCTCGTGGAAATTCTCTTGGAAGTGCATGATTTTCAGATCCACCTCCAAGCAAATTTTCTGGAATGAGATGTAACCTACTTGTATACCACAAGACAAAAAATACTATAGTTCCTGAAATTCCAATAATTTGCCAAACCTTTCCCGATCGTTTTATGACCGGAACTGCCCAGAAGATTTGCAGTATTCCTCCAACAAGAAAAAGTATCCCCTGCCCTAAATCATGCGATAAGGATCCTGGAGCCATTTGTAGATGCAATATTCCAGCAGCTATCGTAGTAGCGGCAGTTACAAAAGAAAATATCAAAATTTTCTTGTCTTCCCACAAGGTTTGACTCATATTCAACAAACGTTTTGATCTTGGCATTATAATGCATTAGCTAACTTTGTTAGTGAACAAAGTGTTTCAAATTTTATTTTTCATTTTCAATAAAATACAAACACAGCTATACAATATCAAATTCATTTATGATAATTTTTTCAACATTATATTTTGAAATATCATATAATCAAAATTAGAGAAAAACAAAACAAAAAGAGAAAGATTTGGGGGGTTTACCCGCTCATTGATTTCGCAATTGCAGCTGCTTGATCATCAGTACATAGACAGTGAACTACTTCCTTTTGTGGAATGGAGTTCATACCGACTGGTGGTACTGCGTCAGATGGGTTTGGCATATCGCCTGCTTTGTATCCCAAGTTGAATGGGTCGCCTGCGACAAATACTGTGGCCGCACCTGTAAAGATTGCTGCATAGTCATGATTGACTGCTACATATGCACCTGGGCTGTTAAAGACAGTATCAATGATTGCATCCTGTGAACCACCAATTAACCAAGTCTGTGAGCCTTGAGCTTCGACATGGTTACCTTGTGTTACACGGTCCAACATTCCACCCACAATGTGGAAGAATACTGGCATGTCTCCTTGATTGACTACAAATAGTCTGTAGTGTGTGTCAAGGTCTACAAATAATGGATGTCCTTGATATTGTTTTAGTGCTGGATCATTCCAAGGTTGCACTGGGAAGACATTCTTTGTTGGATCACCCTTGATCAGCTTGTTGATATCTGAGTTTGGTGTGTAACCAAATGCCATTCCGTTTACAACAGTTTGTGTTGTGTTATGAAGGAACATTGCTGTTTGGTCATAGCTACCATCTGCGGTCAAGTACAATTGGTTGTACTCTAACACAAATTCTTTTGCGGCAGCTTCATAGCGTTGATGTACGACTACGACTTTACCGTTTTGGGTATCAGTCTTGTCTACTATCAATGGTTTGTAACCATCCAATGGATCAACGATTGTTACTCCGTACATGCCGGACATTACATGTTGGTCCATTGATGCCAGATTGACTCCTTCACAGTGATACTTGAATGCACCAGGAACCTCAGCTATGAATGCATAGGTTGCAGATTGACCAACCTTAACAGCTCCAAAGTTTGTTGCACTTAGTTGACCTGCGTGCATGTCTATGGAGTGTGGTGTTGATTCAGTTGATGGTACGGTAAGTGTTACCTTGACGATATCGCCTTGTGTAACTCTTACAGTTGGTCCTGGGACTTGACCGTTAAAGGTCAGTGCGTGGTATTTTCCACCGCCCATAATAGGTAAGTCGACGCTTTGAGCGACTAACTGTACATCTACTACATGACGTCCCTGTGCGGCCATGCTATCAACTTGATCCGCTGGTATCTGTGCAAATGCACTTGGCATTTGGAACTGGATACCGCCCATGTCATTGACTGTCTGTACAGAGTTCTGTGCTGTTGCACTTGGAATGCTCTGACTAGATGCAGTCATCTGAGTCTGTGAATATGTGCTTGCGAACAATAATCCTGCTACTGCCACTACTGCGGCAATAGACATCATACTGTATCGTCTGTTCATCGTTTCGGATGTTTGAGTCTAAATATATTAACTTATTGGGCATTTTCTTGAGAAATTCGCAGTTTCTCGGGATTTTACATTACTCTTAATTTTAAAAATGCGAATGCATATTAGGAAAATTAATTTTAGTTTTGGCGTGAAGTTTAGAACAGATTCAGATTCATTGGGTAAAGTTGAGATTCCAATAGATGCATACTATGGAGCTTTTACTGCAAGAGCAATAAAACAATATCACGTAAGCGGACAGAGATCTCATCCATATCTTATCATGGCATTTGTAATGATCAAGAGATCAGCTGCAGTAGCAAACATGAAAGTAAAAGCACTTGATGCAAAAAGAGGAAATGCCATAATCAAGGCTTGTGATATCATTCTTTCAGGAAAACATCTTGATCAGTTTGTAGTGGAGGCAATCAACTCTGGTGCCGGAACAGCATTTAACATGAATACAAATGAAGTCATTGCAAATGTTTCACTAGAAATAATTGGAAAAAATAAAGGAAACTACGAAGTCATCCATCCAAATGATCATGTAAACATGTCACAGTCAAGCAATGATACATTTCCAACTGCAATGCATGTTGCAATTTTATTTAATGTAAATCAAGTTATACCTGCAATTGACGAACTTGTAAAGACATTAACAAAAAAGGCAAAAGAATTTTCAAGTTATCAAAAAATCGGAAGAACTCATTTGATGGATGCACTTCCAGTAACTCTTGGAAGCGAGTTTGCAGCATATGCCACAGCAATAGCAAGAGCACGTGATGCAATCTTTGAATCAAAGAAAGAACTAGAACGTGTTGCACTTGGAGGAACAGCAGTAGGATCTGGTGCAAACACTCCAAAAGGATACAGAACACTTGCAATAGCAGAGCTTGGAAAAATATCAAAACTCCCACTCAAACCAGAACAAGATATGCAGTTTGGACTTGAGAGTAGATTTGCAGTTGCCAGAGTTTCATCAGCTCTTAGAAATTTGGCATTAGAGCTTGGAAGAATATCAAATGACATCAGGTTGATGGCATCAGGACCTGTTGCCGGTCTATCTGAAATTGGAATTCCTGCAGTTCATGCAGGTTCTTCAATCATGCCAGGCAAGGTGAACCCATCTCTTGCAGAATGTATGAACATGGTATGCTTTGACATAATCGGTAAAGACTCTACTGTGGCACTTGCTGCACAAGCAGGCCAGTTTGAGCTTAATGTGATGCTTCCAGTGATGCTAAAGTCTGTTCTTGATTCTATGGATATGCTAAGAAACTTTGTTCCAATATTTTCAAGGAATCTAATTGATGGGCTTACTGCAAATAAGACAAAGCTTAGCCAATACATAGAAAACAGTCCAGTCATAGTAACTCTCCTTACTCCAAAGATTGGATATCAGGTCTCTGCAGATTTATTCAAAGAATCCCTCAAGACAGGAAAAACAATCAGGC
>Ga0207664_10001959_pt1 | contig 13566 bp, 12 predicted proteins | sample LARL83metaG_FD_184349 | JGI IMG/M metagenome (GOLD analysis project Ga0207664, IMG submission 184349) | Corn, switchgrass and miscanthus rhizosphere microbial communities from Kellogg Biological Station, Michigan, USA - LAR L8-3 metaG... | ecosystem: Host-associated > Plants > Roots >...
CGGGTTCGACCAGATGGGGCCGGCGTTCGCCGAGGCCATGAAGCCGTCGCCGATCTACGAGGCGTATACCCGGCTCGCGCCCCGGGTGGAGGACTGGCCGGTACTGGTGGACAAGATGGGCACGATGCTGCGCGAGGACTACGACTGGTCGGCGGAGGTCGGGAAGATCACCGCCCCGGTGATGCTGGCCTACGGGGACGCCGACTCGGTGTGGCCCGCGCACATCGCCGAGTTCTACGCCCTGCTCGGCGGCGGACTGCGCGACGCGAACTGGGACGGGTCGGCCCGGCCCGTGGCGCGGCTGGCCGTCCTGCCCGGCCACACGCACTACGACATCTTCTTCTCGCCCGACCTGACCGACGCGGTCATCCCGTTCCTGGACGCGGCCTCGCTGGAGCCGCCCGCCCCCATGGGCCAGTAGGGCTGGGCCCGTAAGGGCGTCAGCGCCAGGGCGGATCGTATGGCGGTTCGGTCCATAGCGGAGGCGGCCCGTAGCCGGGCCGGCGGCCGTACCCGGGCGACCCGCCGTAGTCCCCGCTCTCGTCGGGGCCGAACGACCAGGCTTTTTCCTCCCAGTTCCGGTGCCTGCGGGGATGCGGAAGGGCGGCCATCGCGGCGAGCCGCCGACGACGTGCGGACATCTTGAGCACGAATACCAGCGCCGCCGCGAAGGCGCAGGCCGCTGCCCCCGCCGTGATCACGATGTCCCGCATGGTGATCGACGGCATGCGCGTTGAGTCGCCCCGGGCGGGCCGGGCGGCGGGGGTGACCGGATCCCGGGCACCCAACCCGTACCGTGCGGCCGCCGCCCGGCCCGCCGGGGTGGCCAGCCACCGGGTGAACTTCGCGTAGACCGGGTTGGGGGCCGAGGCGAGGACGGGATAGGCGGAGGCGTTCACCGCCCGGGCGGGATTGATGATCCCGTAGCCGTAGCCCGGGTTCGGCACCGGGCGGCCGGCCGGGGTGGCGGTGCCGGTTAGCCGCTGGTCCACCTGGTACCAGGGCATGTGCGGGTACCGGGACCTGATCAGCGCGGCCGTGCCCGCGGTCAGCGCGGCGGCGAAGCTCGTCCCCGCTCCCGTGGTGGTGTACCGGCCGTCGCGGCCCACGTAGACCATGTGGTCCCCGGGCGCCGTGACCGCCACGTACGGCTCTCGCGTGCTGCCGGGCCACAGGGATCCATCCGGCTCGGTGCCGCCCACCGCGAGCACGCCCGCGCAGGACGCCGGCTCGTCGGGCCCGGCGTAGAGGCTGGCGTTTCCCGAGCTCGCCACCAGGACGACGTCGTGGCCGAGCGCGTACGCGACCGCGGCTTGCAGGACAGGATCGCAGGCGGCCGGTGACCTCCGGCCGATCCCGAAGGGCAGGTTGATGACCTGCGCGCCGTGCGAGACGGCGTACCGGATCCCGGCGGCCGCGGTCTGCACCGACGCCGGGCCGGAGCCGCCTACGATCACCGGCAGGATCCTGGCCCTCGGCGCGATGCCCACGGTGCCGGTACCCGCGCCCTGCCCGGCGATCACCACCGCCATGGCCGTGCCGTGCCCGTCCTCGCCGACCTGGATGTCGGTGTCCCCGTTGCCGCCGGTGCCGGTCAGGTTGGCGCCGGGCAGGACCACGCCGCGCAGGTCTGCGACGGTGGCCTGAACCCCGCTTTCCACCTCGGCGACGGTTACGCCGGTGCCCTGGGTCAGCGGCCACGCCTTCCGCTGCACCTGCCAGCCGGCGAGCCACCATTCGGCCGGCCCCGGAGTCAGCCCGGTCTGGGCCACGCCGCCGGCCTCGGCCCGGGCCGGCCCGGCGGACAGGAGCAGCCCGCACGTCGCGAGCAGGCCGGCCGAAGCCGCCACCGAGAGCAGACGCCGGCGCGTTGCCTTGAGACTCCGCACACCCCTGGACACGGAGCGCGACACCGTCCGGCTCACGGTCGCTCTCCCGGGTAAGGGACCGGTAATAGTTGCGGTCCGCTGGTGGCTGATCTCACAGGGACTCGGGCAAGACGGCGCATAGCCGGGCCAGCGCCATGGTGTAGGCGTGCTCGGGCGGGCGGCCGTAGCCGATCACCAGGCCGGCCCGGACCTCGTGACCGTCGTCGTCCGGGGTGGTTCCGCCGGCCCGGTAGTGGCCCAGGCCGTCAATGGCCAGGCCATGCTCGCTGGCCGCGGAAAGGACGGCGTGCTCCAGGCTCGTCCGGGGCAATTCGAGCACCGCGTGCATGCCCGCGGCGATGCCGGTGACCCGCAGCCCCTTACGGCGCAGGGCGGCGGCCAGGCGGTCCCGGCGTCGCCGGTAGGCGAGCCTGGCCCGGCGGATCTGCCGGTCGTAGCCGCCCGAGGTGATGAACTCGGCCAGGGTCAGCTGGTCGATCACGGACGGCCCGGCGGCGAGTTCCGCCGCCACCGCGTCGAGCAGCCGCGGCGGAACGACCAGCCAGCCGAGCCGCAGGCTCGGGGCCAGGCTCTTGCTGGCCGTCCCGGCGTAGATGACATGGTCGGGCGCGAGCGTCTGCAGCGCGCCCACCGGCTGGCGGTCGTAGCGGAACTCTCCGTCGTAGTCGTCCTCGATCACCACGCCGCCCCAGTCGGCCACCTCCCGGCGGCGCCGCGGATGCAGCGTCACGCCCAACGGGAACTGGTGGGCCGGGGTCAGCAGCACCGCGTCCGCCCCGGCGACGCGGCCGACGACGGCGCCCATGCCGTCGACCGGCAGCGGCCGCAGGTGCAGGCCCTGCCCGGCCGCGATGTCGCGGTGAGTCTGGTGGCCGTAAGCCTCGACCGCAAGGGTGGCCGCGCCCGCGGCACGCAGCGCGCGGCTGATGCAGGCCAGGCCGTGCGCGAAGCCCGCGCAGATGACGATGTGCGCGGGATCGGCGGTCACGCCCCGCGCCCGGGCCAGGTAGTCGGCCAGGGCGGACCGCAGCGGCGGAAGCCCTCGCGGATCGGGGTACCCGAGCAGGTAATCGGGGGCATTGGCGAGGACCTTGCGGGCCGTGGCGAGCCAGGCGCGGCGCGGGAACGCCGACAGGTCGGGCGCTCCGGCACGCAGGTCGTAGCGGGGCACCGCCTGCTCGGGCCGGGCCGTGACCGCCGCGCCGGGCGCGAGTGCCCGGCGCGGGGCGATCGAGGTTCCCGACCCGGTCCGCGCGGTGAGCCATCCCTCGGCGACCAGCTGACTGTAGACCTCACCCACCGTGTTGCGGGCGACGCCCAGGTCGGCGGCCAGCGCACGCGATGACGGCAGCCGCGTACCCGGGCGGAGGCGGCCGGCCCGGATGGCGTCGCGCAGCGCGCCTTCCAGCCCGGCTCGCACCCTGGTCCCGGCCAGGTCCAGGTGCAAGTCCACGCCGCTCACGTCGGCCCGCCTGCCACCGGTACTCCCGTTGGCCCACGTTTCCTCCATAGAAGTGGACCTTATCTTGGGCCGTTTAGCTCCCTAGCGTGGGTGTGATGACGACCACGAGCGAATCCCTGCAGATTTCCGTCCGGCTGGCCTTCGACTCCTTCGCCGCCGGGTACTCGCGCGCCATGGGGCATCTGGACCGGGCCGCGACCAAGGAACTCGACAAGGCCGAGATCGACCCGAAGCTTCGCGAGCTGATCCGGATCCGCGCCTCGCAGCTCAACGGCTGCGCCTACTGCATCGACATGCACACCAAGGACGCGCGCGCGATCGGCGAGACCGAGCAGCGCATCTACGGCCTGGCCGCCTGGCGGGAAACCCCGTACTTCAGCTCGCGCGAGCGCGCCGCGCTGGCGTTCACCGAGGCGGTGACGCGCCTGTCCGACACGCACGTCCCCGACCAGGCGTACCAGGACGTGGCCGCGGAGTTCGGCCCGCAGGAAGTCGCGGCGCTGGTCAGCCTCATCGTCACCATCAACGCCTGGAACGCCATCGGCGTCAGTACCAGAGCTTGGATCCCCGGCTCCTACCAGGCGTAACGACCGGGCGCCTGGATCAAGCGTCCCGGAACCGCAGCAGCAGGGCCCCGGCCAGCATCGCCCCGGCCGCCCACGCGGCCAGCACGCCAAGGCCCTGCCAGGGGGTGAGCGGCAGCGAGCGCAGGTTCGTGGTGGCCTGGATGTACAGGCCGGCCGTCATCGGGCTGAGCTGCTCCAGATGCCGGTGCAAGCCCGGGCTGGTGATCGCGCTGGACACGATGGGAAACAGGAAGAGCAGCGCGAGCACGCCCCCGATCGCCACCGCGGAGTCCCGCACCGCGGCGGCGACGCCCAGGCTGAGCAGCGCGATCAGCCCGAGATACAGCACCGACCCGGCGGCGGCGCGCAGCACGGTTCCGTTGCCCAGCGACAGGGCCTCGTAGCCGTGCGCGGCGGTGATCCCGTGCCGTCCCAGCAGCGGCCCGCCCGCCAGCACCGAGGCCAGCACCGCGACCGCCCCCGTGGTCAGGATCGCGGCGCTGACGACGGCGGCCTTGGCCGCCAGCACCCGCCACCGCCGGGGCGTGGCGGCCAGCGTGAGGCGGATCATCCCGGTGCTGTACTCGCCGCTGATCACGGTGACCGCCACGATCGCCACGACGGCCTGGCCCAGGTCGATCCCGGTGAGGCTGGTCTTGGCCGGGTCGATCTGGCAGAGCGACCCGGCCGTGCAGGTCACCGCGTTCGCTGCGATCGCGCTCACCGCCGCGGTCAGCGCGACCGCGGCCAGCAGCAGCCACCCGGTGCCGGGCAGGGTGCGCAGCTTGGTCCACTCAGCGTGCACCACGTCGCTCACGCGTCCCTCCGGCGGAACAGGAACAGCGCGAGGGCTAGGGCGGCCGCGGCCCAGCCGCACAGCACCGCGAACCCGGCCCACGGGGACAGCGGGAAGTATCCCGTGCCCGGCGTGTAGACGGTGCTGACCTGGGAGTACTGGGTGAGGGTCTGCTGGACGGCGAACCCGGCGGCCGGGGTGACGCGGAGCAGCCACTGCTCGGCGCCGACCGGCAGGATGCCGGGGACCGTCGCGAGGAGGTACGGCAGCACGATACCGGCGATGACCGCGGTGACCGCGCCGGCGCTGCGCCGCAGCAGCGTGCCCACGGCCAGCCCGAGCACGGCGGACACGGCCAGCAGCGCCGCGGTGCCGCCCACGACCTGCAACCAGGTGAGCGCCGGGAGCGGCGGGATAGGATTGCCGCTCGCATGCAGCAGGCGCTCGCCGAGCGGGATCGTGACCGCGGTCGCGACCAGTCCGGCCGCGAACGCGGCCGCGCCGAGCACGACGGCCTTGGCGGCCAGCACCCGGCCGCGGCGCGGGCTAGCGGTGAGCGTGGTGCGGATCAGGCCGTGCCGGTACTCCGCGGTGATGAACATGACGCCGATCACCACCAGAGCGATCAGGCCGGCGAACGTGCCCGCGAGGGCGCGCTTGACGATGTCGGTGTTGTCGGTGGCCGGGGCGATGTCGCCGGACCCGGACACGGTGAGCCCGCTCCCGGCCTGCGTGAACCCCTGGGCCGAGGCCGACAGCGCCGGGTCCATGGTCCCCTGAAGGTCCTGGCCGGCCCACCGGCCGGCGGGCCAGCTGCCCCGCAGGCTCACCTGGTCGAAGGCCGCGGTGGCCAGGGTGGGACCACCCGTCGAGGATCCTCCCCCGAGCGAGGTCTTGTTCACCGAGTACCTGGGCGAGGCGGCGAACAGCCCGGCCTGCGTGGTGGACGGCAGCCCGGCCAGCGTGGCCGCGCCGACCCTGGTCCAGTGCGCGCCGTCGGCGGAGTCGTAGCCGGTAATCGTGTCGCCGGACCGGGTCAGCCGGAGCCAGCGCGGCGAGGCCGAGGACACCCTTCCGGCCATCCCGGCTACGTCGCGGGTGAAATCCCACTGCATCCGCACGCCATGGCTTCCGGTGACCATCATCGCCGCGTACGCCGCGCCCTGGCGGGTGCTCGCCTTGATGATGATCCCGGCCTTGGACCACTCCTGCACGCCGGGCGTCATGCCCGCCGTCGGTGAGCCGCCGTCGGGGGCGGTCGCGCCGTGAGTGGAGTACAGGCCGGTCAGCGACGTGACCCGGACGGTGATGCTGCCGTTCCCGGCCAGCGGCTGGCGGACGAAGTAGAAGCTGTCGGTCACCCATTCCCCGCCCGGCCCGGTCGGGGGCGCCGGGCAGGCCAGGGGGGCGCTCGTGGGCGTCATCTGGATGCCGCACTCGCTGTTCGCCCCGGTGAGCGCCCCGAGCCCCACGATGGCCAGCGCCGCGGCGGTCACGCCGATGACCCAGCCGCGCACCGTGCGGAACTTGGTCCACTCGGCCCGCAGGAGCTGGGCGAACCCGTCGTGCCTGACGGGGAGTTCGGATCGGTAGGGCGTCATCACGTTCATGACGCGGCCTCCGCGCGGAATTCGACCGCGTCCCTGGTCAGCTCCATGTAGGCCTCTTCCAGGGACGCCCGGTGGGCGGACAGCTCGGTGAACGGCACCGAGTTCTCGGAGAGCAGTTTCACCACCCGTTCGGATGTAAGGCCTGAGACCGTGATGATGTCGCGCGCCGTGGCCGCGGGCTCGGCCCCGGCCCGGGCCAGCACCGTCATCGCCTCGTCGCGCGCCGGAGTGCGCACCGTGACCCGGTCGGCGGAGGCCGCGGCGATCAGGTCGGCCACGCTGGCGTCGGCGATCACCCGGCCCCGGCCGACCACGACCAGGTGATCCGCGGTGTCCTGCAGTTCGCTCATCAGGTGGCTGGAGACCAGCACGGCGCGGCCCTGGGCGGCCAGTGCCCGCAGGAAGCCGCGCATCCACACGATGCCCTCCGGGTCCATGCCGTTGAACGGCTCGTCGAACATCAGCACCGGCGGGTCGCCGAGCAGCGCGGCGGCGATCCCGAGCCGCTGCCGCATGCCGAGGGAGTACCCGCCCGCCTTGCGCCTGGCCGCCGAGCCCAGGCCGGCCTGCTCGATGACCTCGTCGGCCCGCCTGGCCCCCAGGCCCTGGGAGTGAGCCAGCCACAGCAGGTGGTTGCGCGCGGACCGGCTGGGCTGCAGCGCGCCCGCGTCGAGCAGCGAGCCGACTTGGCTGAGCGGGTGGCGCAGGCTGGCGTACGGCCGTCCGCCGACGGTCGCCGTTCCGGCGTCGGCCGCGTCGAGGCCGAGGATGATCCGCATGGTGGTGGACTTGCCCGCGCCGTTCGGCCCGACGAACCCGGTGACCTGGCCGGGGGCGACGGTGAACGTCATACCGTCGAGGGCGAGGGCAGGCCCGAACCGCTTGCGCAGCCCGGTGACTTCGATGGTTGCCTCCATGACCAGAAGGCTAGGGAACGAGGTGCCCGGCGGTCGTCACGCGACGGAGCCGTCTTCGGGCTCGCTGCCTGGTGGGACGGCGGGGCGGGCCGCGTCCCCCGTGCGGGGGACGGCGGGACTACCTGCCGGTGCGATGCGGCCGTGCTGACCAGCGGCGACAATGGGAGCATGGATTCGGCTGGGCGGCCCTTGGGTCCGGTGGCGCTGGGCGCGGTGCTCGGGCTGCTATCCGTGACCGAGCTAGCCATACGCCTTATCGCCAAGTCGACGGTGCACGCCGGGCTGGCGGCAGGACCGCCTGTGCATACCGGGATCAACCTGCCGACCGCGTTGCTGATGGGCGCGTTCTGCCTGCTCGCCACGGTGCCGGCCGGATGGCTCCGGCCGCTCCCCGCGGCGCTGGCGGTGTGCCTGGCGGCCCTGGTGTCGCTCGTCCTGTTCGAGCTGGTGACGATCGCCGGGGCGGCCGCGCTCCTGGTGATCGCGTACCGGCTGGCGCGCAGCGGGCTGGTGGTCCTGGCCGTCGCGCTGGCCGCGCCGTTCCTCGGCCTCGCGCTGGTGCTGGCGGGCCCGGCTCCCCGACCGGATGCGGTGCCGGCCGCGACGAACGCATCCGGCCTGTGGGCCGCGGGCGCCGACACCCGGGTGCTGACGGTGCTGCTGGCGGCGGCGATCCCGATCGCGGCGGTGGCCGCGCTGGCCCGCGGGGCGCGCGAGCAGACCGAGACCCACAGCGCCACCCGTGAGCTCACCGAGGGAATGCTGGCCGATCACCTGGCCCGGGGGGAGCGGGCCAGGATCGCCCGCGAGTTGCACGACGTGGTCGCGCACCACATCTCGATGATCGCGGTGCAGGCGGAGACCGGCCGGCTGACCACGCCCGGCTTGCCGGACGCGGGCGCGCAGCGGTTCGCCGCGATCGGCGACACCGCCCGGGCCGGGCTGACCGAGATGCGCCGCCTGCTCGGCGTGCTCCGCGAGGACGCCGAGCAGGACAAGGAGCCGCAGCCGAACCTGGAGCCAGCCGGCCCGGCCCGGACGGGCGCGGACCGTCGCCCGCAGCCGGGCCTGCCGCAGCTGGGCGACCTGGTGGACGGCGCGCGGGAAGCATCGGGCAGCGTGGTCAGGCTGATCATGTCCGGCCAGGCGGCCCGGCTGGATCCGGGCGTGGAGCTGGCCGCCTACCGGATCGTGCAGGAGGCCCTCACCAACGCCCGGCGGCACGCGCCAGGCGCCGCCGTCGACGTCGAGCTGCGCTACGCCGACGACGCGCTGCGGCTGCGGATCCGCGACAATGGGCCAGGCCAGGCCGGCCGGTATCACGCCGGCCACGGCCTGCTCGGCATGCGCGAGCGGGCCGCCGCGGTCGGCGGGTCCCTGCAGACGGGGGATGCGGGGGGCGGTGGTTTCCTCGTTGAGGCCGAACTGCCTGCCAAGGCCCCGGACGCCGTGACCGGTACGCCGCCGGAGAGGATAACCCAGTGACCATCGGCATCGTCGTCGCCGACGACCACGAGGTGGTGCGGGCCGGGTTCGCCGCGCTGCTGGACACGCAGCCGGACTTCACCGTGCTCGGCACCGCGTGCGACGGCGGCGAGGCGGTACGGGTGTGCCGTGAGCTGCGCCCGGACGTGGTGCTGATGGACGTCCGGATGCCCAGCCTGGACGGAATCGAGGCAACCAGGCAACTGGCCGGCGCCGGCGACCCGGGGCCGCGGGTGCTGATCCTCACCACGTTCGACCTCGACGAGTACGTCTTCGACGCGCTGCGCGCCGGGGCCAGTGGCTTCCTGCTCAAGGACGTCACCGCCGAGCGGCTGTTCGACGCGGTGCGCGTCATCGCGGCCGGCGAGGCACTGCTCGCGCCGGCCGTCACCCGCCGCCTGATCGGCGAGTTCACCCGGCTGCGTCCGGTTCCCGACGCACTGGCGCCGACCGTCATGGTCACGCTCACCCCGCGGGAGACCGAGGTACTGCGGCTGGTCGCGGAGGGGATGTCCAACCCGGAGATCGCGTGCCGCCTCGTCGTCACCGAGGAAACGGTGAAGACGCACGTCAGCCACATCCTGGCCAAGTTGGGCCTACGCGATCGCACCCAGGCCGTCATCGCCGCCTACGAATCGGGCCTGGTCGTGCCGGGCAAGGACCATGGCTGATGTCCGACGACGATCTCCTGGCCCGGCAAGCAGCGCTTCAGGACGAGGCGCGGCAGGTGCTCGCCGGGCTTGACCTGGCCGGGCTGGTCGCCGATGTCGGCCCGATGCTGGTCACCGGGAGCTTCGTGTCCGGCCTGATGTGCTGGCGTGAGCTGGATGTGATGGTGCACGCCGGCCGTGACTTCTCCCCCGCGGACGTGATGGGCCTGCTGGCGCGGATCGTGCCCCAGGCTGGGGTCATCGCCCTGGACTACCGCGACGAGCGGGGCCCCCGGTGCGTGACCGGCCAGCTTCGCGATGAGCGGTACCACGTGACCCTCACCGTGGAACACGCGGCCCGCTGGCAGATCGACCTGACGTTGTGGTTGCACGACCTGCACCGCAACGTCACGCTCTGGCATGAGGAGCTGCGCGAGCGCATCACCGGCGAGCAGCGCAGCGCGGTGCTGCGCATCAAGGACCACTGGCACCGCCAGCCTGCCTACCCGCACCGCGTCGGTGGCCTCGACATCTACACCGCCGTGCTCGATGACGGAATCCGTACCGTGGACGAGTTCGCGGCCTGGCTGACTCAGCACGGGCTGGAGCCATGAGTAAGGAGGCGGATTGATCGCGCGGATCTGGCACGGATGGGCGCCGCGGGCCACGGCCGGCGACTATCAGGGTCACTACGAATCTGAGGTCAGCGGGCACCTGCGGGGCATTGACGGCTTCCGCGGCGCACGCTTGCTGCGCCAGGATGCCGGCGACGAGGTCATGTTCACCTCGATCGCGTTCTTCACCGGCATCGACGCCGTTCGCGGGTTTGCCGGCGAGGACTACGAGCAGGCCGTCGTGGAAGAGGCTGCCCGCCGCGCCCTGAGCCGCTGGGACGACCGCGTTTCTCACCACGAGGTCGCGGTCGCCGTCCCCTGATTCGGTCCGCTAGCTGACCCAGCTGAGGATGTGATCGTTGACCTGGGCTGGATCCTCTAGGTGCAGGAAGTGGCCCGCATCATCGATCACGATCATGCGCGACGAAGGGGCCAGGAAGCGTTCGGAACCGCGGGCTAGGCCCACGTCGATGCAGCCGTCACGAGCTCCGTGCAGGTACAGCGTGGGCTGCGGGGCCTGACGGCCGATCGCTTGCTGCTCGGCCGCGAACCGCCCGGCGGCTCCCGCTGCCTGGCCGACTAGGCCCGCACCGCCCGCCGCCCGGTAGTAGCCGAGCGCTGCGGCCAGGTTGGCCGGCTGCCGCAGGGACTGCTTGACCTGGGCCAGATGCTCACCGGCCTGAAAGCCGGGTGACCAGTCACGCCACAGTTGGTCCAGAAATGCCAGGTCATCGCGGGCCACCACCGTCTCGGCCAACCCGGCGGGATCCCGGAACATGAACAGGTAGAAGAACCGCTTGAGCTGCTCGTAATCGTTGAACAGCACCTCGTCCAGGGCCGCAGGCGGTATCGCGAGCGTCACCAGCCGCCGCCACCGGTCCGGCGCGAAGGCGGCGGCTCCGTAGGCCGCTTCGGCTCCCCAGTCGTGCCCGATCAGGACGGCGTTCTCGTCTCCGCCCAGGACCTCGTGCAATGCCACCGCGTCGGCGACCAGCGCGCCGAGGTGATAGGCGCCATCCGCCGGGACCGCGGTGGGGGCGTAGCCGCGCATGAACGGGGCCACCGCGTGGAATCCGGCGCCGGCCAGCACAGGCAGCAACTGCCGCCAGGTATCGGCGGAGTCAGGAAACCCGTGCAGGCATAGCGCCAGCGGACCCGATCCAGCCTCGAGCACCCCGAACTGAAGACCGTTCGCCCGCACCGTCGCCGACCGCACCGCAACCGAGGCATCCACGGCGCCAAGCTACGCCCGCCGGGGTGGCGTGGCTAGAATTGCCGTGACCTTCCGAGATCGGGGGCTTGATTCTGGAACCGGTTCTGCTGCTGGTCCACGACCCGCGGGCGCGTGACTGCGTCGAGGCGGAGCTCCGCAAGCGCTACGCGGCTGACTACCAGGTCATCACCACCGGGTCCGTCCAGGAGACGCTCGGCGTCCTCGGCCAGCTCCGCGACGACCAGCGCCAGGTCAGTCTCGTGCTGGCTGACCAACGGCTGCCGGAAGCGACGGGAACAGAGTTGCTGGCGCAGGTCCGGCAGCTCCACCCAGCGGCCAGGCGGGTGCTCCTCATCACCTGGGACGACCAGACGATCGCGGAGCCGATCCTGCGGGCGACCGTTCTCGGTGATATCGACGCCTACGTCGTCAAGCCCGGGACGCCGCCGGACGAGCACTTTCACCGGTTGGTCACCGAGCAGCTCGACGAGTGGGGCCGATCGAACCTGCCCAGGTTCGAGGCGGTTCGTGTCGTCGGCGAAGAGTGGGCCCCGCGGTCGCATGAGCTCCGCGAACTGCTCGGGCGCAACGGAATCCCGTTCGGCTTCTACCCTGCAGATAGCCCGCAGGGGCGGCGCCTGCTCCACGAGGCCGGGGCAGCCACGAAGGCCCTGCCGGTGGTGGCGCTGTTTGATGGCCGGCTCCTGGCGGACCCGTCCAATGCCGAGATCGGCGAGGCTCTCGGCGTGCAGACCAAGCCGAGCGGCAGCTATGACGTGACCGTGATCGGAGCGGGGCCGGGCGGCCTGGCGGCGGCAGTCTACGGCGCGTCGGAGGGCCTATCCACGCTCGTCCTGGAGCCGGAGGCCATCGGCGGCCAAGCCGGCACCAGTTCGCTGATCCGCAACTACCTTGGCTTCCCGACGGGAGTGAGTGGCGAAGACCTGGCCGTGCGGGCCTACACGCAGGCGTGGAACTTCGGCGCGGAGTACGTCTATGGCAACCCGGCCACCGGCCTGCGGCCTGAAGGATCAGACCTGGTCGTCACGGTGGCCGACGGCAGCGAGGTCCGCAGCCGGGCGGTGGTTATCGCCACCGGCATGGCCTACCGGCGCCTCGGCATCCCGGCGCTCGACGCCCTGACCGGAGCCGGCGTGTTTTACGGCGCCGCCGCCTCGGAGGCCAGGGCCATGAAGGGCAGTGAGGTCTTCGTGGTAGGCGGCGCCAACTCCGCCGGGCAGGCCGCTGTGCACCTCGCCAGGTACGCCGCGCAAGTGACCGTGCTGGTCCGGGGACGCTCGCTGGCGGACAGCATGTCCGAATATCTCATCCGGGCGATCGAATCGGCCCCCAACATCGCCGTCCGCTACGGGGTTGCGGTGACCGGGGGCACTGGCCAGAGCCGCCTGGAGGGCCTGACCCTCACCGACCTGGAATCCGGCGCGGCCGAAATCGTGAACGCGATGGCCCTGTTCGTGTTGATCGGGGCTGAGCCGCGCACCCAGTGGCTACCAGACGCTGTTCGGCGCGATCGATCAGGTTTCGTGGTTACCGGTACCGACCTTCTCCAGGGCGGGCAACCGGACGAGCAGTGGCCGCTGCGGCGCCTGCCGATGTTCCTGGAATCCAGCCTGCCCGGGGTCTTCGCGGTCGGCGACGTCCGGCACGGGTCGGTCAAACGCGTCGCCGCAGCTGTCGGTGAAGGTTCTACAGCCATTCGCCTGGTCCACGACCACTTGCGCGACAACGGACGCGGCATCGAGGCGGAGACCGGGAACCGCTGACCGCGCGTTTCCGCGGAAGCGGCTTGTGAAAGCGTTCACAAAGCGTCTCCGCGGAAGCGCCGCTTGCGATATGACGCGACATTGCATATCGTGCCGATATATCAACTCGATACATCGGGTTGCCGGTACGCCGTAGCCCGGCCGACGCGGGAGCTGCGATGAGGCGGATCGACTACGACACGGAGCAGTACCAGGACTACGCGCGTGGCCGTGCGCTCACCGAGCAGCAGCTGCGGGCATGGATCAGCGCCTTCGGAGCGGTGCTGCCCGAGCGGCGTCCGCTGGCGGGGCTGGACGTCGGCTCAGGGACCGGCAGGTTCACCCCCGCGCTGGCGCGAGCGTTCGGGCCGGTCACCGGCGTCGAGCCGTCGGTCCGCATGCGCGAGATAGCGCAGGCGCAATCCCAGTATCCCGGTGTCCGGTATCTGGCAGGCTCCGCCGAGGACATGCCAGTGCCGTCCGGCAGCGCCGACTACGCGCTCATGTTCTTGTCCTGGCACCACGTCCAGGACAAGCCGCGGGCAGCCCGGGAGCTGGCCAGGGTGCTCAGGCCCGCCGGGCGGCTGCTACTGCGCGCGAA
>Ga0207664_10001960_pt1 | contig 13565 bp, 10 predicted proteins | sample LARL83metaG_FD_184349 | JGI IMG/M metagenome (GOLD analysis project Ga0207664, IMG submission 184349) | Corn, switchgrass and miscanthus rhizosphere microbial communities from Kellogg Biological Station, Michigan, USA - LAR L8-3 metaG... | ecosystem: Host-associated > Plants > Roots >...
AGCCATCCGGCGCCGACGCCGCTGGCGAGTGTCGCATACGGACCGAACGCGCCCTTGGCGATCGGGTTGTCCCAGTTCTTCGCGATGTCGGCCGGGTTGAGGCTGCCGATGAACGCGATCTCCAGCAGGATGTACACGGCCGCGCCGATGAACATGGCGGTCAGGATGGCCCTGGACATGTCCTTCTGCGGGTCGCGGGCCTCGCCACCCATCTGGATCGCCTGTTCGAAGCCCTGCAACGCGAACACCACGCCGGCAGGCAGCGCCTCGAAGATGCCCTTGGCGCCGTGCGGTGCGAAACCGCCGCCGGTGGAGAAGTTGCCGGGGTGGAACCGCAGCGAGATCAGCACGACCACGGTCAGGACCGGGATCGCCGTCTTCCAGATCACGGTGATCGAGTTGCTCTCGGACAACACCTTGACGCCGACGATGTTGATGAACGTGAAGATCAGCATCAGGATCGTGGCCGCGCCGAGGCCGGCGCCGGTCAGCGTGTCGTCGGCGTGGACCAGGCCGATCTTGCCCACCCAGCTGATGTTGTTGAGGTACTGAAGGCTCGCCTCGACCTCGATCGGCGCGATCGCCACGGCCTGCAGCCATGCCGACCAACCGGCCATGAAACCGGTCATCTTGCCGAACGCGAACGCCGGGAACCGGGCAGTGCCACCCGCGACCGGATAGGCGGTGCCCAATTCGGCGTGGATGAGGGCCAACACGGCGAGGATCACCGCGGCCAGGACCCAGGACAACAACGACGCCGGACCAGCTGCCTTGGCAGCTTTGTCGGCACCGAGCAGCCATCCGGAACCGATGATGGAGCCGAGCGAGATGAAGGTCAGTCCGCGGAACCCGACAGATCGTCGGAGTGTGTTCCTGTCAACCGTGCTGGTGGATGTGGATGTGGCCATCCGGTGCCTCCGCCTCCCCGGGACTACCTCGTCCCCGAGTCGTATACCGCCTTGCTGCACGACACGGGGTACCCGTCCGCGCGCTGGACGCATCATCCAATACGCGGCCTTAACGCACTACAACAATCAAATAAACTATGGCTCGAACAGTTATCCCCTAAGGCCGACAACCCCGTACCGGCCAGTTGCTACCGGACGGTACAGGGTTGTCGACAGCTGGGTGCACGGTAAGTCCGATAGTCGGACCCGTCCGGCACGTCTGACTCAGCCGAGTCCGACCGATTTCAACCAGTTCTCGGCCACCGTCGACGCGTCCGGGTGGCTCGGGCCGGCCAGCGTGGCGTCGAGCTGGGCCAGCGTCGCAGTGTCCAGTTTGGCCTGAACGGCGTTCAGTGCCGCGCTGACCGTGCTGTTGTTCTTGGCACTGTTGATGATCGGCACGACGTTCTGGGCGGCGAAGTTGTTCTGCGGGTCGTCCAGGATGACGAAGTTGTCCGCCTTGATCGAGGCGTCCGTGGTGAAGATGTCGGCCGCCTGCACGTTTCCGTTCTTCAGCGCCGCGATCGTCAGCGGGCCACCGGCGTCCAGCGCCTTGAACGTCCCGAACACGCAGTTGTAGTGCGACTTGAAGCCGGGCAGGCCGTCCGGGCGGGTCTGCAACTCGGGCGGGCCACCGAAGGTGAACTGCGCGCAGTGCGGGGCGATGTCGGTGATGGACTTGAGGTTGTACTGGCTCGCGGTCGCCTGCGTGACGACGATGGCGTCCTTGTCCTGCGCGGCCGCCATGTCCAGCTCGGTCAGGTTCGACGGCAGCGCCTGCTTCAGCGCGCTGTACACGTCGGCCGGTGACACCTGCGTCGCGCTCTTGTTGAGGTACTGCAGCAGCGTGCCGCTGTACTCCGGGATCAGGTCGATCTCGCCGCTCTTCAGCGCCGGGAAGTACCGCTCGCGGCTGCCGATGTTCGCCTTCTCGCTGACCTGGACACCCTTGGCCTTCAGCGCACCCGCGTAGATCGCGGCGAGCAGTTGGCTCTCGGAGAAGTTGGCCGAGCCGATGGTGATCGAGCCACCGCCCGACGACGATCCGGACGTCGAGGAACCACCGGACAACGGGTTGCTCGATCCTCCGCAGGCGGCCAGCCCGAGTACCGCCACCGCGGCGGTGACGAGCCCAACGATGGTTCGTTTCATGAGCTGCTTCCTCCTGTGTGCGCGACTTCCGCTCCGGGAGCCGACAAGTTCCTGGTACGACGGGTACCCCGCCGGGCAGAACGGGTCGACACCTCGTTCAGCCCCGGCGACACGACGAGCCGTTGCACGAGTACCAGCACCAGGTCGATCACGATCGCCAGCGCGGCGACCAGCAGGGCGCCGGCCAGCGCCTGGGTGTAGTCCTGTTCGGCGATGCCGTCGATGACGAACCGGCCCAGCCCGCCCAGCCCCACGTATGCCGAGATGGTCGCGGTGGCCACGACCTGCAACGCGGCGCTGCGGATGCCGCCGAAGATGAGCGGCAGCGCGTTGGGCACCTCGACCCGCAGCATCACCTGCCAGCCGCGCATGCCGACGCCTTTCGCGGCGTCCACCACGGCCGGGTCGACCGCGCGGATGCCGGCGTACGTGCCGGCCAGCAGCGGCGGGATCGCCAGTACGACCAGGGCCAGGATCGGCGGCAGCAGGCCGATGCCGGCGGCCAGCACGACGATGGTGAGCAGGCCCAGGGTCGGCAGCGCGCGCAGGCCGTTGGCGACGCCGACGACGATCACCCCGCCGCGACCGGTGTGCCCGACGGCGATACCGAGCGGCACCGCGATGACCATGGCGATCAGCATGGTCAGCCCGGTGTACTCGAGGTGCTCGGCCAGCCGCGTCGGAATGCCCGTGCCGCCCTGCCAGTTCGCCGACGTGGTCAGCCAGTGCCACAACTGCGCCCACAAGCTCATGTCCGCACCCTCGTCCACGGGGTCGTCACACGGCCGATCAGCACCAGCACCAGATCGGTGACCAGCGCGAGGACCAGCGATCCGACGACGCCGATCACGATCTCACCGATGAACTGATGCTGCTCCCCCTCGGTGAACAGGTCACCGAGCCCGGACAGGCCGATCAGCGCGCCGACGCTGACCAGGCTGATGCTGGACACCGCGGCCACCCGCAGGCCCGCGATCAGCACCGGGACCGACATCGGCAGGTCGACGGCGAAGAACCGGTGCAGCGGGCGGAATCCCATCGCGGTCGCGGCGGCGCGCACGTGCCACGGCACGGCTTCCAGCGCGTCCACAACGGACCGGACCATCAGCGCGATCGTGTAGATGGTCAGCGGGATGATCAGGTTCAACGGGTCGAGGATGCCCGTGCCGAGGATCACCGGGATCACGATGAACAGCGCCAGCGACGGAATGCTGTAGAGGAAGCCGAACAAGTAGAAGAACGTGTTGCGCAGGACCTTCGAGCGCGTGGCCAGCCAGCCCAGCGGGATCGAGACGACGAGACCGATCAGCACCGGGATCAACGCCAGGTACCAGTGTTGCCACGACAACGACAGAACGAGCCCCCAGTGCGCGTTCAGCCACGTCATCGTGCCGGTCACGTCGGCACCTCGCCCTGCGACCGCGCGGCCGCCAGCGCGGCCAGCACGTCCGACGCGTCGACGGAGCCGAGCACGCCGCCGTCCGCGTTCACGGCGATGCCCAGCGCGGCCGGTGAACTCAACGCCGAGTCCAGCGCGCTGCGCAGCGAACCGGCCGTGATGCCGGCCTTCGCGTCGTGCGTGTACAGCGAACCGCCGCGTACCAACAGATCATCGGTGAGGGAGGCCGAACCGTCCACAGTGGCCAGGCGGGTCTCGGACAGCCAGCCGAGTGGCCGGCGGGCCTCGTCCACGGCGACCGCCCAGCCGTCGACCAGTGCGGCACGCGCGTTCGCGACCGTGCCACCGAGTTCGACCAGTGGCAGTTCACCCAGGCGCAACCGTTCGGCCGGCAGGAAACCGAGCGCGCGGTAACCGCGGTCACGGCCGACGAACGACGCGACGAAGTCGTCCACCGGGCGGCCGAGCAGCGCGGCCGGCTCGTCGTACTGCGCCAGGATGCCACCGGTGCGCAGCACGGCGACCTTGTCACCGAGCTTGATGGCCTCGTCGATGTCGTGCGTGACGAACACGATCGTCTTGGCCAGGTCGGCCTGCAGGCGCAGCAGTTCCTCCTGCAGTCCTTCCCGGACGATCGGGTCGACCGCGCTGAACGGCTCGTCCATCAGCAGCACCGGCGGATCCGCGGCCAACGCGCGCGCCACGCCGACACGCTGCTGCTGGCCGCCGGACAACTGGGCCGGATACCGCTTGGCCATCCCGGCCGGCAGCCCGACGGTCTCCAGCAGCTCGGCGGCCCTGGTCCGCGCGGCGCGGCGGCTCATTCCGGTGAGGACGGGGACGGTGGCCACGTTGTCCAGCACGGTCCGGTGCGGGAACAGGCCGGCCTGTTGGATGACATATCCGATGCCCCGGCGCAACACGGGCGGATCGGACGTCATGATGTCCGTACCGTCGATGCGGATGTGCCCGCTGGTCACGTCGATCATCCGGTTGATCATGCGCAGTGACGTGGTCTTGCCACAGCCGGAGGGGCCAACGAAGACGGTGATCCGGCCCGCGTCGATCGCCAGATCGAGCTCGTTCACCGCGATCGTGCCGTCCGGATACTGCTTGGTCACGGCTTCGAACTCGATCACCCGGGGGTCCTCCCGGTCGTGACGGCCACTCGCCGGCCGCCGCAGGTTCGCACGACCCTAGCCAACGTCACCGACGATCGCAGCGCCGTTTCACGATCTGATCACTCACTCGTGACCGACGAGACATGTTCGAACCTCGCCCCGGCACCGTCGGTGCGACTTCGCCGGCCGGCGCAACCACGCCGGGCTCGTTCGAACATGCCTCGCCCATTACGAATTGGTGCTCGGCACAGGGAGTGCACCGTCGGCCAACAGAGCGTGGAAGTCCTTGACCGGAACCGCGCGGGAGAACAGCCAGCCCTGATAGGCGTCCACGCCCATACCGCGCAGCACGTGGAACTGCGTGGCCGTCTCGACACCCTCCGCGACACAACTGCGGCCCATCGCCCGCGCCATGTCGACGACGGCGCTGGCCACGGCGAAATCGGACGAGTCGCTGCCCACACCGGCCACGAACCGCCGGTCCACCTTGATGATCTGCGCCGGCAGCTCCTTCAGCCGCGCCAGCGACGAATACCCGGTGCCGAAGTCGTCCACGGCGAACCGGACACCCCGGTCCACCAGCTCCGCCATCGCGGTCCGCGTCCGCGAGGGCAGGTCGATCAGGCTCGTCTCCACCAGTTCCAGCACGACGCGGTCCCACTCGATGCCCGACTCCAGCACCGCGTTCGCCACGATGTCCACGAACTCCGGGTCGCCGGGCACCAGGCCGGCCAGGTTCACCGCGACGGCGACCGGCTTGCCGCAGTGCGTCGGCCAGTGCGCGGCCTCGCACAACGCGTTGCGCAGCACCCAGCGGTCCAGCTCGCGCATCAGGCCGCCCTGCTCGGCCACCGGCAGGAACACGTCCGGCGCCAGCATGCCCCGATCCGGGTGCGGCCAGCGGACCAGCGCCTCCGCCGTCTGCATCGCGCCGTCCGCGCCGAGCACCGGTTGGTAGTGCAGCACGAGCCCGTCGGTGGCGAGCGCCTCGCGGAGCTGGCCCTCGAGGTGTACCTGCCGGTCGGCGGACGCGATCAGCGCCGCGCTGGCCAGCGCGACCCGGCCGGCACCGCGCTTCTTCGCGTCGAACATCGCGGCGTCGGCGAAGCGCAGCAGGTCGGCGCCGGTGTTCGGGCCGCCGTTGGGCACGGCCGCGCCGATCGTCGCCGTCACGCGGACCAGCTGACCGTGCACCGGCACCGCCGTGCGCAGCAGCGTCGACACTCGGTTGGCCAGCGTGTCCACGCCACCGAGGGCGTCGATGTCGGCGCAGATGATGACGTACTCGTCGCCGGAGAGCCGCGCCACCGTGCTGCCGGTCGGCAGGCCGCCCTCCAGCCGTCTGGCCAACGCCACCAACAGCTCGTCACCGGCGTCGTGGCCGAGCGAGTCGTTGACGCGCTTGAAGTTGTCGATGTCGCAGAACAACACGGCGACCTTCGCCCAGTTCGACCCGCCGAGCAGCTGACCGAGCAGTTCGTTCACCGCGAACCGGTTGGGCAGGCCGGTGAGCTCGTCGTGCGTCGCCTGGTGGCGCAGCGCGTCCGCGGTACGGCGGCGCTCGGTGATGTCTTGGAACACCACCAGCCAGAACCGCCGGCCGTCGTCCTGAACGGACATTGCCACGTGCAGCTCGCAGTACACCGGCTCGCCGTCGGCGCGCACCATGATCTGTTGCGGAACACGGTGCGTGCCGCGACTCGTGCTGGCGCGGATCTGCGCGCTGTTGGTCTCGTAGGTCGCGCGGTCGTCCGGGTGCACGAGTTCGACGGCCATCCGGCCACGCAGCCGTTCCAGGCTGAAGCCGAGCAGGTCGCACAGCGCGTCGTTCGCGTCGACCAGCCGTTCCGTCTCGTCGAACAGGCCGATGCCGACCGGCGTGACCGCGACCAGGTCGGTGAATCGCTGGCTGGAGCGCAACATTCGCGTCTCCGCGGTCCGCTGCTCCGTGATGTCCTGCGCGGTGCCGACGCGAATACCCGTGTCCTCGGCGCCGGGCGCGGGCGCGCTGTAGCAGTGGAACCACCGCACAGCGCCGTCCGGCCGGATCAACCGGTACTCGACGTCCATCGGCTTGCGTTCGCGGATCGACTTGTTCTTGACCTCGACGAACCACGGCCGGTCCTCGGGGTGCAGCAGGTCGAGGAACGTCTCGTGCGTGATCGGCGAGCCAACCGGAATGCCGAACAGCTCGTAGAGCATCCGCGACCACAGCGTCTGGCCGGTGTTCGGATCCCACTGCCACGTGCCCATCCGCGCGGCGCGCTCGGCGTCCTCGAACCGCCTGCGCTCGGCCAGCAACTGCCGTTCCAGCACCCGGTGCTGGGTGACGTCCTGGATGGTGCCCTGGACGACGTTGACCTTGCCGGTGCCGTCGTCCTTGGCGCGTATGCGGACCACGTAGACCCGGCCGCCGGTCACGCCGTTGATCTCGAACTCCAGCGGCTCGTCGACGGCGAGGTCGCCGACCCGTTCCTGGAGTTGGCGCAACATCGGATGCTGGCGCGGGTCGACGCTGGCCAGCAGGTCGTCGTCGGGCACGATCTCGACCTCGGCGTACATCTCGACGAGGGCCTCGCTGCGGTGGATCTCCTGCTTGGCGACGTCGTACGTGAAACTGCCCATCCGCGCGATGCGCTGCGCGTCCAGCATCGCGGCCCGGTCCTCGGCCAGCGAGTCGCGGATCAGGTGCCGGTCGGTCACGTCCCGCGCGTAGCCGGTGACCGGCATGCTGGCGCGGTCGCTGACCGGCCGCGCGGCCGCGATCGCGTGCACCCAGCGGACCTCGCCGTCCGGCCGCACGATGCGCACCTCGATGTCCAGTGCGTCGCCGGACACCTGGTGACGTCGCCAGTGCGTGCGGGACCGCTCCACGTCGTCCGGATGAATGAACGACAGCATCGTGCGCAGGGACGGTTGTACCGAACCCGGCGCCACGCCGATCAGTTCGTGCAGGCTGTCCGACCAGATCGTCTCGTGGCTGACGTGGTCGAACTCCCACCAGCCCATCCTCGTCAGCTGCTGCGACTCGGCGAACCGGCGGTGCACGGTCGCCACCTCGGCGGCCGCGGCGACCACATCGGACACATCGGTCAGCAGAATAGCGTCCAGTTGGCTGCCGGGCACCCGCCAGCGCACGGCCCGCACCGGGGTGCCGGGGCATTCGCCGAGGGTCAGCCGCAGCTCGTCCGGTTCGGTGCCGAGCAGAATGTCGTTGAGGCGCCGGCCGACGAGCTTGTCCGGTTCGTCGGTGCCGGCGAGGGTCGCGGCGGCCTGGCTGGCACGCATGATCATGCCCGCACGGTCGATCAGGAGGGCGGGGGCGTCCGGCAGTTCGGACAGCGCGGGACCAGCCGTACCGCCGCCATTGCCACCGGCGGTCGCGGCCGGCATCACAGCGGGGCCATCGCGGGCTGGCTCCGCCGGTTCGACCCGGTCGGCCACTGTCTCGCCCTTCCCTGCACAACTACGGCGACCGGGTGATGGGTGCACCAAGACCTAGGCCGCCGTTCACGCTCGGCAGCCGTGATAGCCCAGACACCTCGGTCGTCCTTCACCCAATGGAAGGACCGTAGCGTGTATTCGTCCCAGAGCCCAACGTATCTCGGTCACGAACCGGTTAGTCGCTGGTCAACTGTCACGAACGACGTTGTCGGCAACGCCATCAGCGACGGCCGCGGCCGCGACAGCCGCCGCGACCTCCGGTGCGACCCGCGGATCGAACGGGCTGGGCACAATACGTTCGGTAGTCAGATCGTCGGCGGCGACCGCCGCAATGGCGTCCGCCGCGGCCAATTTCATGTTCTCGGTGATGGCGGTCGCGCCCGCGTCCAACGCGCCACGGAAAATCCCGGGAAATGCGAGAACGTTGTTGATCTGGTTGGGGAAATCGCTGCGACCTGTCGCCACGACCGCCGCATAACGGTGCGCGACGGACGGATGGATCTCCGGGTCCGGATTGGACAAAGCGAACACGATGCCGTCCGGCGCCATCGCCGCGACGTGCTCCTCGGCGACCGTGGCGCACGAGAGCCCGACGAACACGTCGGCGCCACGCAGCGCCACCCCGATGTCGCCCTGCCGTCCCGTCGGATTGGTGCGCTGCGCGAGTTCGGCCTTCACCGGGTTCAGCCCGGCACGGCCCGCATGGACGATCCCGCGCGAGTCCAGCACGGTGACGTCCCGCACACCCGCCGCCAGCAGGATGTTCGCGCACGCGACCCCGGCCGCCCCGGCCCCGGACACCACGACCCGCAGGTCCACCAGCGTCCGACCGGTCGCCGCGACCGCACCGCGCAGCGCGGCGAGCAGCACGACGGCCGTGCCGTGCTGGTCGTCATGCATCACCGGGCAGTCCAGCGCCTCGATCAGCCGCCGCTCCAGTTCGAAACAGCGCGGCGCGGACACGTCCTCGAGGTTCACGGCGCCGAACGAGGGCCGCAGCCGGACGAGCGTCTCGACGATCTCGTCGACGTCCGTGGTGTCGAGCACCAGCGGGATCGAGTCCAGGCCGCCGAACCGCTTGAACAGCGCGGACTTGCCCTCCATCACCGGCAGCGCGGCGCGAGGCCCGATGTCGCCGAGCCCGAGCACGGCCGTGCCGTCGCTGACCACGGCCACCAGCCGGTGCGCCCACGTGTACCGGCGAGCCAGGGTGCGGTCGTCGGCGATGGCCCGGCTGACCTGCGCCACACCGGGCGTGTAGGCGATGGAGAGGGATCGGGCGTCGGACAGCGGCGCTGTCACATCGAGACCCAGCTTGCCGCCCTCGTGGGCGGCGAAGATCTCGTCGTCGGGCAGGCTGACAGCCGGGTCGTTCACGGTGGTCACGAGGGCGCTCCATGATCTGTTCGCATGCGTTCCGCCCGGCCGGATGGTCACTTCGCGCTGGGTCGACTCGGCGCGTGGACGTGGTCGGGTGGTACTCGGGCGGGGTCGCGCCGGCAGTGCGTCGGCTCGCGGCACGCTGACGCCAGGGGTAGCGGCTTCCAGCGGCGCGGGCCAACGCTGCGGTCTGGCCAGTGTGCCAGTCACCGACAAGATTGTCTGCGGTGGGGGTCGCCACACGCCACAAGTTTTCGTGCTGACGATGGTGCTCGCCGCGACAATGGCACGATCTCGTGCCGATACGCTGTGCGGCATGGAGGCTCGCGAACTGTGCATCCCCGGCGCGTACGAGTTCAACCCGAGGACGTTCCCGGACAGTCGGGGTGTGTTCGTGGCGCCGTTCCAGGAGTCGGCGTTCCTGGCCACGGTCGGCCACCCGATGCGGGTCGCGCAGACCAATCACAGCGTGTCCCGGCGGGGCGCGCTGCGCGGTGTGCACTTCGCGGACGTACCGCCCGGCCAGGCGAAATACATCTACTGCCCGCGTGGCGCGCTGCTCGACGTGGTGATCGACATCCGCGTCGGCTCGCCGACGTTCGGCAAGTCGGACGCCGTGATCCTGGACTCGACGGACTTCCGGGCGCTGTACGTGGCGGAGGGCCTCGGCCACGCGTTCATCGCGCTGGAGGACGACACGACGATGTCGTACCTGTGCACGACGGGTTACAACCCGCACGCCGAACACGGCATCAACCCGCTGGACCCGGCCCTGGCCCTGCCGTGGCCCGGCGACATCGAGCCGATCCTGTCACCGAAGGACCTGGGCGCCCCGTCCCTGGCCGAGGCCGAGGCCGCCGGCCTGCTGCCGCTGTACGAGGACTGCGTGGCCCACTACGAGGAACTACGCGCCGCCGCCCTGATCTGATCGTCTGATCCGGCCCGGCCGTGGCCAGAGCCGCCATGTGACGACGCCGACAACGGTCGCCGGCCCTAGCTCGCGCGAGTCCGTCGAACCGAACGGGTTGTCACCGCGCACGAACCATCCGCCATCGGTTTTGTGTACGGCGCGCTTGACCGACAGTTGCCCCGGCCACACCACGAGCACGACATCGCCGGGCGAGGCGGTGCCCGTCCGTCGCACGAGCACGATGTCGGCGTCGGACAGGGTGGGCGACATGGACGGCCCCCGCACCCGGACGCGGCGCCACGGCCATCGACCGAGGGGGTTCAACGATCACCTCCCGCCTGCCCGTCGGACCGCACGAGGGTAGGGTCACGACGTCGGAGCATCACAGTCAGGGAGGAACAAATGCGCCTTCTGTCGCGCATCCTCGGCCCGCGTCTCACGGCGACCGCACACTGCGATCTGCCGTGCGGTGTCTACGACCCGGCTCAGGCCAGGATCGAGGCCGAGTCCATCAAGGCGATTCAGCAGAAGTACCAGGACAACCAGGACCCGGAGTTCCGGGCCCGCGCTGTGGTGATCAAGGAGCAGCGCAGCGAGCTCGTCAAGCACCACCTGTGGGTCCTGTGGACCGACTACTTCAAGGCGCCGCACTTCGAGAAGTACCCGCAGCTGCACGACCTGTTCAACCGGGCGACGAAGGCCGCGGGCGCGTCGGGCACCAAGGGCTCCATGGACCCCGCCAAGGGCCAGGAACTGCTCGACCTGATCGCCGAGATCGACAAGATTTTTTGGGAGACGAAGCAGAGCTGACGCCAGAGGGGTCATACCTACTCTGAGCAGCGAGAACACTTCTCGTCAGTTCTCAACGTTGACCATCGTTGGTTGACCTCCGACGGCCCATAGACGGCCCAACAGAGATCAACTACGAGCAACACGGCCAGTGACGCCAGGTCCAGAACGAAGATCGCACAGCGGTTCGTTTTGGGCATGGCATCACTGGCCGTAGCCATGTCCGGCCCCGGTTCACGACGTGGCCGAGTAGCCGATCAGCGGCCTGACGGAGGACGGACCAGACACGGCGGTCACGCCTCGGCGCCATGCCAGCCGACCGACTGAACAACTCGGTGACGGTCCACAAGCTGAGCTGGTTGGGGCTGACTCGCCGATCGATGCGCGCCACAGGTGCCTCCTACCGGTCGGGCGGATGGAGGACGGTCCGGTTTGGTGCCGTCTCCCTCGCCCTGGCCGCAGTTAGCACCGGGTCGTCGGGGTCAAGGGTGGAGCGAAGCGACATCGCGGAGCGACGCGACGGAGGAGCGCCCTTGATGCCTACGGGCCGGTGTTAAAGATCCGTGGGCATGGTGGGAGCGGCTGACGGGGTGTTGACCGGAGTTCTGACCATGGGCGGTCGGCGGTGGCCAGTTAAGTCCTACGCATGGCCGAGAACGTGTCGGGGCCAAGAACCTTATGGACCCAACGATGTAGGTTGGCGCCAGCCATGATCAGTCCCTGGCCACACTGAATGATCTCGTTCAAGGTCACGGTTCCGATCGTCAGCCGATCAGTGCCCCGCCTGCTCCGGACGAGCACCGGTCCATCGTTCGACGACGCCCAGATGTCATGCACGACTCGGTTACGTTGCCCGCTGAGCTCGCTGATCGTCGCCAGGTATCTCAGAGCTTCGGATCTTTGCTCCTCCGAGATCCCATCACGGGCCTTGACCAACGCGGTGCACTCAGTCGTGAGCCAGCTCGTCATCTGACCGCCTGCGGTCACCAGGGCATATGTGCTGCCGACCAGCGCACCGTAGATGATGCGCAGCGTGTGATCGACATGAGAGGCATTCCTGATCAAGGCACCAAGCGCCATCAAGATCTGCGCATCGAGCACATAGTCAGGACCGATGAGGATGATCCCCGAGGGCACGTAGGGCGGCAGCTCCGGCGTCAAATCCTCCGGCTCCGGGGACTCTTGGTGGGTCATCCACTCATTGAACCCACTTGCAACCAGGTAGCAATGTCCGATGGCTAGGTAGACGGTGCGGAGCGACGACGGGCGTCGATCGCGCCGAGCTTCGGCTGGATTGGACCTGTCAGTGATCGTCACGGCCTGGTGCTCGTCGCCAAGTGCTCTGTGGTCCCCTGCGCGCCGTCGTTGGCGGTGCCCCGACTGGGCGCGGCGCAGCCGTGCGCCCGGCGCCCGGCCGAGAGCGGAGCGGCAGGCCGGTGTGCCGGGCCGGCCGGGAACGGCTGCCAACGCGACCGGACCACGCGCCGCCGGCGGCGGCGCGCCTTGATCCCATAGAGCCGAGTTCAGCAACGCACGAGCTCGACAACAAGTCCGACGGCTATATACGAGAACCGAAATGCCGGTAACGAGCAAACCCCAAGCCATTGGGGCCGAGTTAGCCGTCAACACCCAAGCCCGGAATGACCTGCTCCGTTGGAGGCCATCCCGGTACGGGAAGACGACGAGCCAGAGCCGCAATCCTCCACTCATCATCCTCAAATCGGACTACGAAACAATGCGCTGGCATTGGACCCCGCACAGGGCCAATGTACTCAGGACCAGTTAGTACAACCAATTCCATATCAACGCCAACTATGTTGGTCTGTTGCAGAATCCCAATTTCCCCACTCAGGGCGACATAGACTCTGCGCCAATGCTCGACCAGAGCTTCAAGCATTAAGTTGAATTCGGGGTTGTTTGAGTCGTCTGCCGCCAAATCTTCTGCAAGGTCCTCGTCAACATTCTTTGTTTGGTGGAGCACCCATCCTTGAGCCAAAGACAACCTCAGCGGATCGTCTAACATTCGCCACAAGGTCAGATCCGCATCAGCCGCACCATAAACGAGCCCCAACCAGGCAATGACAGTGTTCGCGCCATCGGGGCAAATATCAAATACAGGATCCGTCATGCGGACGTCAGCTCAACATTTCCGCGCGAGACTTCAAAATGAAACTCTAGCCCAGTAGCACGAGAGAGCTTCACGAGAGTCTCAAAGGACGGTTGATGTTCAGCCTTCTCCAATCTTGCTATTTGGGGCTGAACAAGGCCGACGATCGCCGCCAGTTCCCGCTGGGATAGCCTCTTGTCGGAACGGTATTGAATAATCCGATTAGCTACCTCGCGCGCGAACGCTGTACGATCCCACTCTGCACGAAAGTCTGGATCATGGCGATGTTCAGCGATGACTTGATCGAAGGACTTTA
>Ga0207664_10001962_pt1 | contig 13554 bp, 9 predicted proteins | sample LARL83metaG_FD_184349 | JGI IMG/M metagenome (GOLD analysis project Ga0207664, IMG submission 184349) | Corn, switchgrass and miscanthus rhizosphere microbial communities from Kellogg Biological Station, Michigan, USA - LAR L8-3 metaG... | ecosystem: Host-associated > Plants > Roots >...
TGCGATGAATCGGTAATTGAGCCCAACCGGCTGGGAGAAACCGGCCAGGAGGCAGCGCTGCGGTCCGACTCCGAACCGCTCGCGCAGGGCCGCTAACGCCTTCAGCAGCATCTCGTGGTGTAGCCGGACAGACGACTCCCAATGCGGACGGATGCCCCAGTTGTAGGCGGGCACCGATTCGGCGTTCGGCAGTCCAGCGTTCCAGTAGTGCTGATTGGGCGCCTGGAGCGCGGCCACGACGTAGCGTTCTCCCACCAGGTTGGAAGTGAGCCGCAGCATAGCTTCCGGACTGGAGCCGTAGCCATGCAAGGCAAGTACGACCAACGGGTTAGGAGAAATAGAGATCGGCACATGGAGCAAGTAACGGCATTCCAGCGCGGCTGTGAAGGTAGGTTGTTCGGGGGGCATGGAGTGGTACGGAATACTCATAATAATCCGTCCCGCACCCGCCGATAAAGACTAATGAAGGCCTTAGTGTGGCTATAACGGGCGATTTGTACAGCTACGGCGGAATAAGAACGTCCGGTCTGGAAGAATTTGACCACGATCAGCATCGCCTCTTGGCTGTGCTAGCCAAAGAGCGTGATTTCATTGGAGCAGTCTTGCAGGCCTCCGGCGCTTTGGTAGTCGTATTCGATCCGGAAGGACGCATTGTTCGCAGCAATCGAGCTTGTGAGCAAGTGACCGGATATAGCGACGAAGAACTAAGGGGCAAGATCTTCTGGGACGTCTTCGTCCTCGAGCAGGGCAGGGCAGCCAGCCGCGGACGTTTTGAAGCGCTGATTTCGACCAAGGCTCCCTCATCGTTTGAGAACGAATGGGTCAGCAAGTCCGGCGACCGCCGTCAAATCTCTTTTTCCAACACCGTGTTGGTCGGTGACGACGGCCAGGCAGAGTATGTGGTTACCACCGGCATCGATATCACAAAGCGGCATCAGGCCGAGCAGGAGCTGCTGAAGTCGGAAACGATGTTCCGGTCGATCTGGGAAGCTTCCCGTCATCCCATGTGTCTGACCGACCAAAGCGTTACGATCGTCAAGGTCAACCAGGCGTTTTCTACGATGGTCGGCGGTACTGCAGATTCAATCGCCGGGCAGGATATAGCGGCGTTGTTTTCGGCCGACGATCAGCAGGCCATTCATCGCTATTACGCCGAGCAGTTTGGCTCCCACGGTACGGAACCTTACTTGGATCATGAACTCCGGTTCGCGAACGGCCATTCCGGCGCCTTCGATATTTCGTTCACGATGGTGGACCTGCCTGGTCAGCCCTCGCAGATGTTGAGCATCTATCGCGACGTTACCGAGCGCAAGCGGGTGGCTGACGAACTGGCACGAGCCAAAGAGGCCGCCGAGATCGCCAATCGCGACTTGATGGAGGCCAACCGGCACCTGGAAGAGACCGGTCGCCTGGCACGCGAAATGGCGCAACGGGCAGAGGCGCTCAGTGCGGCCAAGAGCGAGTTCCTCGCCAACATGACCCATGAGATACGAACTCCGCTCAACGGGATACTGGGCATGACAGACCTGGCGCTGCAGACAGATTTGAAGTCGGATCAGCAGGAGTACATCGATCTGGTCCGGACTTCGGCCGAAGCGCTCCTCTTCCTGGTCAACGACGTCTTGGATTATTCGAAATACGAGGCGGGCAAGCTGGCGCTGAACCACATGGACCTTTCCTTGCGCGCTCTGGTGGCGAACGTGTTGAAGCCGCTGGCGCTGCGAGCCTCGTTGAATAATCTGCGCTTCGAATACCTGGTGAGCGACGATGTGCCCGACCATCTGATTGGGGATCCGCACCGGCTCGGACAGATCCTCATGAACCTGGTCAGCAATTCGATCAAGTTCACGCATGCGGGGAAAATTGCCGTGAACGTGCGGCGCGAGTCCACTCAAGAGTCTCGGGTCGTACTCTTGTTCAGCGTTCGCGACACCGGAATCGGAATTCCACCGGAGAAGCATCAGGTGATCTTCGATCCGTTCACTCAGGCGGATGGGTCCACCACCCGGAAGTATGGAGGCACGGGGCTGGGATTGTCTATCGCCGCGGGCCTGGTAAAGATGATGGACGGGCGAATCTGGGTGGAAAGCCAGCCCGGTGAAGGCGCCATGTTCTATTTCACCGTTACCATGAATTTGACCGGTGAGAAGCAAGCTGGTGGATCGCCCCGGATTGCCGACGTTCCCCGCCGGCGTGACAAACGCAATATGCGCATTCTGCTGGCGGAAGACAACCGGGTCAACCAAAGGCTCGCGATCCATGTGCTAGAACGGGAAGGGCATCACGTCCAAGTCGCAGGCTCCGGCCGGGAAGCCATCGCCATGCTGGAGCAGGAAGATTTCGACCTGGTGTTGATGGACATCCAGATGCCGGATCTGGACGGCCTGCAGGCCACGGCGCACATCCGGCAGATGGAACGCAGCTCAGGCAAGCGTCTCCCCATCGTGGCGATGACTGCTCAGACCGGCGATTCCGACCGGCAACTTTGTCTGAATGCAGGTATGGATGCCTACGTCAGCAAACCTATTCGCGTATCGGAATTGATGAACTTGATTGAATCTGTTGTGCCAGGAGGCTGTTTTATGGATTCCAAACATGACCAGGAATCGGTGGTGGAAGCGCAGTTCGCCAACATGGATGAAGCGGTGGCGTTGAGCCGGGTAGGAGGAGACTTCGAACTGCTTCAAGAAGTGGTGGGCCTCTTCCTGGATGATTACCCCCGGGCGATCGAGAAGATCCGCACTGCGGTCGCCGCCAATGACGCGTCCGGAGTTGAGCATAGTGCCCATAGTCTCAAGGGATCGGTGTCGACCTTCGGCGCCCAGGATGTCTTCGAGTCGGCTCTGGCGCTTGAAAAGCAAGGCCGCAGCGGCAACCTGTCGGGCGCCCTGGACGGCTTGAGCAAGCTCGAAAAAGCGCTTCAGGCACTCCGGCCGGAACTGGAAGCTCTACAAGCCCGATAGCTGGGTGGCGCACCAGACCGGCGCACCCGAATTGCAAGCTCTCACCGCGGTCGCCCAAGCTCTTCGGCCGCTCCTCATCTGCCAACTTTTTACCCGGCTCGATACGTCGTGTCTGTTATAGTGTTAAGTCTGCCATCTATGACGGCCTCCACTTCCGCGACGGAGATTGTTTGCGCCCACAGCCCCGACTCCGATGACGCATACATGTTTTACGGTTTGGCAACCAAGAAGGTGCGCTCGCGGCTGGTCAGCTTCCGTCACGTGCTGGAAGACATCGAGACCCTGAACCGCAAAGCGATGGAAGGCGCTTATGAGCTGACCGCCATCTCCTATCATGCTTATCCCTACGTGGCCGACAAATATGTGCTGATGGCCAGCGGATCGAGCGTGGGCGATGGCTACGGTCCTATTCTAGTAAGCACGCGGCCAATGGCCCCGGAAGAAATTAAGGGCAAGAAGATCGCTATCCCCGGCAAGATGACCAGCGCCTATCTGGCGTTGCGCCTGTTCGAGCCGGACTTCGAAGCGGTTCCGATTCAGTTCGATAAGATCCTCGACGCTGTCGCCGAGCACGCCGTGGACGCTGGTTTGGTCATTCACGAAGGTCAGTTGACGTACGGCAAAAGCGGATTTCAGAGCGTTATCGACTTGGGCCGGTGGTGGAAAAGCGTTTACGATCTGCCGCTGCCGCTGGGGGGCAACGTACTCTTGCGTTCGATCCCGGACGACGTGAAATCCGAGTGCTGCCGCTTGATGCGTGAAAGCATTCAATACGCTTTGGATCATGGCGAAGAATCGCTGAACTATGCTCTGCAGTTTGCGCGCGACCTGGAGCCGCGGCTGGCCGAAAAATTCGTTGGGATGTACGTCAATCACTTTACGGTCGACTGTGGCGAGCTGGTGCCGCAGGCCGCTCAAAAGCTGCTGGACCTGGGCTACGAGGCCGGCCTGATCTCGAAAAAAGTTAAAGTCGAATTTGTTCGCTGAATACGTCTAAGGAATATGTATCGAAGTAAATGTACGGCCTGGATGGCGCTGGGGTGCTTTCTGCTGGCCGGCGTTGGCTGGGCGGGGCAGGACGATGCCAAGCAGCGCGTCAAAGCCGTTCGTGATTTAGGCAAAGGCGGGTCGGAGGAAATTTCAAGAATCGAACCGTTTCTCACCGATCCGGACCTGGATGTCCGCCTGGAAGCTGTCAAGGCGATCGTTGACATCGGCACCCAGGCCAGTCTCAATCCACTGATCAAGGCCAGCCGGGACAACGATGTCGACGTACAGATCCGCGCCACCGACGGCTTGGTGAACTTCTATGTGCCCGGTTATGTCAAGACTGGCCTGACGGCCCCGCTGCGGCGTATGGGGACCTCCATCAAAAGCAGGTTCACCGAGACCAACGATCAGGTGATCGACCCTTTCATCCAGGTGCGCCCGGAGGTGATTCAGACGCTGGGACGGCTGGCGCGCGGCGGGGCCAGCATGGAATCGAGGGCCAATGCCGCTCGCGCGGTGGGCATCTTGCGGGGGCGTCAGGCGCTGCCCGATCTCGAGCAGGCGCTGCACTCCAAGGACACGCAGGTGATCTACGAAGGCCTGGTAGCGATCCAGAAGATACGCGACCCCAGCGCCGGCGCCAGCATCATCTTCCTGCTGCGCGATTTGGATGAACGGGTCCAGATCGCCGCCATCGAGACTACCGGCTTGCTGATGTACCGGGACGGCGTCAGTGCTCTGCGCGACGTGCTGGAGCACTCCAAGAGCATGAAGGTCAAGCGCGCCGCGCTCGCTGCCTTGGCGCAGATGCCCGACCAGCAGTTGCACGAAGTCTACACCTCTTACCTGAACAACAAGGACGAAGGGCTGCGTGAGGCAGCGGCCGAGGGATTCGCGCGGCTCAAAGATCCAGGCGACCGTGCGGCCGTCGAGACGGCTTTTGCCAACGAGCGGAAAACCGGTCCTCGCCTTTCACTCGCGTTTGCATTGGTGTCGATGGGCAAGCGTGAGATGGGTGAGTTCGATCCACTGCGCTACCTGGTGGACAATCTCAATTCGACTGGCTACCGCGGAGTAGCGCGGCCTTATCTCACCGAGTTGGCACGCGATGCGGAAGTTCGGAGGGTGCTTTCTCCGGCTTTGCATGACCCCATGGTCACCCGCGACGAAAAAATCGGACTGGCCCAGGTGCTTTCCCAATCCGGTGATCGCGACACCCTTCCGGCGCTGGAAGATTTGTCCAGAGATCCCGACCACGACGTGGCGCAAGAAGGGCTGAGGGCGCTGAAGAACCTCCGCGCCCGGTTACCGTAACATCGGCTTGAAGATTCTACAATCCACTCCGAGGCGATGGGCTAAGGGTGCGAGAGTCCTCTGATCATCTGTGAGCAACATGCAGCCTTCGCGCAGGCGTTCAAATCCGCACCCCGGAGCTTCAACCGCGATGTCTGTAAGCCTTGCATCTCACCGATGACGTGCGACGTAGTCAAAATTGACTGGATAGATCGGAATAATTTTAAGCAGGCGTTCTGCATCGAGACACTACGCCCGATGTCCTCTTCGATTGTCTGCAAGAGGGATCGCCGATTTGTTCGTACAACGTAGTTGAGGGCTAGTACTGTAAACAGAGGACCAGAATCAATCACGACCTTGTCGAAGGTGGGGATCATCCCGGCTCGGGCTAAGAAACTTCGGCTGGCGCGGTCACCGCCGCGTACGGCTCGCCGTATTTCAGCGACAATTCGAGCCGCTGCTGTTTTAGGTACGTAAGGAGAGGGAGCGTGTTTACTCGGATTTCCTTTCCCGCCTGGAGCACATTATGGTAATTAACTCGAACCTCCGGCCCGCCCAAAAATCCGCGTAGTTCTCGTTTTAGCCGGCTGGAATCAAATCCGTCAGAACGACTGCTTCATTCTGCGGGAAAATAGACTCGTGGTGACATCGATGCCGTTCCTTCTCATCGCCCTACTCGAAGCGACGCTGCTCTCGGCTCAAACTCAGCCGCAACCAACCGCCCAGCCCGCGGAGCGGAACACTCCGGCGCTCTCACTCAGCGATCTCAGTTCCTCCCTCGAGGTTCTGGTGAACCGCGTCCGGCCCGCCGTGGTTCAAATCTTTTCTACTGGCTACGCTGCGGCCGAAGAGAACGACACCACCACCACCAGTCTGCTGACCAAGCAGCACAGCACCGGATCGGGCGTCATTGTGGCAGAGGACGGATACATCATCACCAATGCACATGTCGTGCGCGGCGCCAGGCTGATCCAGGTCCGCCTCCCGTCTCAGCGCCGCGATCAGCTCGCCGCCAGGCTCTTGGAAGCGAAACTGGTGGGAATGGATCGCGAGATCGACATCGCCGTCATCAGAATCGAAAAGACCGGTTTGCCGCATCTGCCCTTGGGTGACTCCGAGCGGCTTCGTCAGGGCGAGCTGGTGATGGCGTTCGGAAATCCGCTAGGCCTGGAAGGCTCGGTCAGTATGGGAATAGTTAGCTCCACCGGTCGCCAACTCCACCCCGACGACCTTATGGCCTACATTCAGACCGATGCGCCCATCAATCCCGGCAACAGCGGCGGACCGTTGATTGACTCCCACGGACGAGTGGTTGGGATCAACACATTTATCCTGACCCAATCCGGTGGCAGCGAAGGCCTTGGATTCGCCGTCCCCAGCAATCTTGTGAACCGGGTCTACACCCAAATCCGGAAGGAAGGGCACGTTCATCGCGGACGGATCGGCGTATATGCGCAAACCATTACGCCCGCCATCGCCACCGGTCTTGGTTTAGCCCAGGATACCGGTGTGATTCTCAGCGACGTGGAGCCGGAAGGTCCGGCCGACAAGGCGGGCGCCAAGGTTGCCGACATCGTGCTCACGCTGAATGGAAAGATCATGCGCACGGCGCCTCAGCTCGAAATGGAGATCTTTCGCACACCGATGGGCCAAAAGATGACCTTGGCAGTTTTGCGCGGCTCGGACCACCTTAGCATCGAGGTTCCGGTCGAGGAAAGCGAAGACGACCCGCAGCGCTTTGCCGACATGGTCAATCCTGAAGATAATCTGGTCCCCCGCCTGGGAATCCTGGGCATCGGAATCGACAAGAAGCTCGCCGCGTTGCTGCCGGACCTGCGAAATGCCTACGGCGTCGTAGTTGCTGCTGGATCAGCCACCGATCCCGCCAGCGGAACCGGATTGAAGCCGGGAGACGTCATTTATTCTGTGAACGGGTCGCCCGTGTCTACGGTTGCTGCTCTGAAAGGCAAGATCAACGAATTCAAGCCCGGCCAGGAGGTGATCATGCAGATCGAGCGCTCCGGCCGCTTGATGTACGTCACGCTGGATCTGGAATGAGACTGACCTCGCTGGTAATTCTGTTTTTGTGGATCGCAAGCGCCGGCGATGCCCAGACTCGCCGAACGCGCAAGCCTGCTACTCCCGTGAAAGCCACCGCTGCGACACCGGCCCCGGCAGAAGGCGCCGCTTGGCTAATCGAGACCCTGAGAGTCCAAGGGATTCACAATTACACGGCGGATCAAATTCTGTCCGTCGCCGGCATTCGCCCCGGGGACACGGCCGGCAAAACCGAATTCGAAGCTGCACGCCAGCGATTATTGGCCACGGGAGTCTTCGCCACTGCCGGTTATCGCTTTGCTCCCGCCCAGGATGGCAAAGGCTACGATGCGATCTTCGAGGTGTCGGAAATAGAGCAGATGTACCCGGCACGTTTTCAAAACTTGCCCGCATCCGATGCCGAACTGCGCGAGTGGCTGCGGCAGAAAGATCCGCTTTTTGCTCCCAGGATTCCCGCCACCAAACCGGAGCTCGACCGTTACGCGCAATGGATCCAGGAATTTCTGGCCAAGCGCGATTATCATGAGCCCGTCGCGGGCCGCGTGATTTCTGAAAACTCGTCCGAGTTGGTCATCCAATTTCAGCCCGCCAAGGGACTTCCTGTCGTTGCGCGCGCCATCTTTACGAACACCGGTGCGATCACGGCAGTAGCGGCGCAGACCGCCATGTACGGCGTCGCGATCGGTATTGCATATGCTGAGCCGCAGTACCGTTTGCTGCTCGACACCACCATCCGGCCGCTGTATGAAGCACGCGGTATGATCCGCGTTTCCTTTCCGAAGATCGAAACTGAGCCGGCCAAGGATGTCGACGGCTTGGTAGTCACCACGCAAGTCGAACCTGGGCCGATCTATAAACTTGGCAAGGTCAACTTTCGCGGCGCTGCAACTGCTAAAGAAGAGCTCGACAAACTGGCCAAGCTGAAACCCGACGAGCCGGTGAATTTCGATGAAGTGAAAGCCGCCCAGGAACGCGTCGAGCAACGTTCGCGCCGTGCCGGATATTTGCGGGTCAAGTCGGAAGTGAAACGTGACATCCACGACGCCGATCACATCGTAGACCTGACGTTCCAAATCACTCCCGGCCCGCAGTTCGCGCAGGGGAAGCTCGATATTGTGGGACTCGATCTGGTTTCTGAGCCCGTGATCCGCAAGATGTGGGGCCTACAGCCTGGCAAACCGTTCAACGTCGAGTACCCGGATCATTTCCTCGAGCGAGTCAAACAAGACGGCATCTTCGACAACCTGAAAAACACGCGCGCCGAGACGAAGATCAACTCTGACGCGCACACGGTCGACGTGACGCTGTATTTCAATAAGTAACTCACGCGGGCTATGTGGCGCACGAACTCCTGCGTGCCGTGTCGCGACTGATCGCGACACCGTGCGGCTGCGCGGTAGTGCTCCAAAATACCCCGTTTAGTACACTACCGCTACACGAATTCGACCGCTACACACTGCTATCCTAAGGGAAGTGTCAGTGCCGTTGAATTTTCATCTGGAGCAATATGACGGGCCGCTCGATCTCCTGCTGGACTTGATTCGCAAACAGGAAGTCAACATCTACGACATCCCCATTGCGTCCATCACCCAGCAGTATCTGGAGTACATGCAGCGCGCCCTGGAGCTGGACATCGAGCTGAGCGCCGAGTTCGTCTACATGGCCGCCACGCTCATCCATATCAAGTCGCGGATGTTGCTGCCCAAGGATCCGGAGCTGGAGAAGATTTCTCCGGAAGAAGATCCCCGCCAGGAGCTGGTGGACCGGCTGCTCGAGCACGAGCGCTTCAAGAACGCCGCCGAAATGCTGCAGCAGAAAAAGATGATCGAAGACGCGGTCTGGTCGAATCCACAGATCGATCAATTTTTGGCCGACGATACTGAGCCCGGCTTGTCGGTCACGCTGTTCGATCTGGTCAAGACTTTGCAGGTGGTGCTCGAGCGCGCCAAGAATCGCCCGATCTACGAAGTCGGAAAAGAAGACGTCAGCATCCCGGACATGATCCGTTACCTGGAAGCCGTTTTCCGCGACCTGAACAAAAGCGATTCACTGTCGGTGGCAGAGTTGTTCGAGAGGCAGGGAAGCCGGCGCGCGATGCTCTGCCTGTTCCTCGCGGTTTTGGAATTGGTCCGTCGGCAGGCGCTGGCGCTAACCCAGAAAGATGCTTTCGGCGACATCGGCTTGAAAAAGCACCGCGGCTTCGACGAAGTGCTCGGCCAGGACGAATCGCTCGCCGCAATTGAACAGGAATACAGCTAACCGGAAATGAAACAGCCAGAAGTACAATTTGCCCCGGAGACCGAAGGGGCGATCCCCGAAGAACTGCTGCATGCGAGCCCGCTGTCGGCTTCTGATTCGGCCGATGCGCATCTCAAAGCGCTGGTCGAAGCGGTAATCTACATCACCGATGAGCCGCTCTCGGCCGATCAGATCGCCATCGCACTCGGCCAGCCTGCCGAAAAAGTCGGCCGTGTTCTGGAGGAGCTCACCGCCGAGTACAACCAGCCCGAACACGGACTGACGGTTCGCGAGATCGCCGGCGGCTATAAGATGTCGACCAAGCCGGAGCATCACGAAGCCATCCGCGCCTTCGTCAAGAATCTGAAGCCTGCCTTGAAGCTGTCGTTGGCTGCGCTGGAAACACTGGCGCTGATCGCTTACAAGCAACCCATCACAGCGCCCGAAGTGATGGATGTGCGTGGCGTTCAGGGGGCCGGAGTTTTGAAAACACTGCTGGATCGCAAGCTGATCGCTACCTCCGGCAGAAAGCAAGTGGTCGGAAAGCCGATTCTCTACAAGACCACCAAAGAGTTTCTGGTCCAGTTCGGCTTGAAAGATTTGACCGAATTGCCGACCCTCAAGGAGTTTGAGGAACTAAGCCGCCTCGCCGTAGCCGACAGCGACAGCGAGATTCAATCCGTCCAGCAGCCCGACGGCGCGGCCGCGCAAACGAGCGAGCCCGAAGCCGAGGCCGAGCCCTCCGAATAGATGCCCGAGGAAAGGCTACAGAAGCTGCTGGCCCATGCCGGCATTGCCAGCCGCAGGAGAGCCGAACAGCTCATCCGCGAAGGTCGCGTGGCGGTGAACGGTTCCGTCATCACGGAGCTCGGAACCAAAGCCGATCCGGAGCGTGACCACATCAAGGTCGACGGGAAACACATTCGCGCTTCAGAAAAACCGGTCTACCTGTTGATGAACAAGCCCAAGAACTTTGTCACTACGGTCAGCGATCCGGAAGGTCGTCCGACAGTAATGGATCTGCTGCGCGGCGTGAAGGCGCGGGTCTATCCGGTCGGCCGTCTGGATTACCACAGCGAAGGTCTGCTGCTTTTCACCAACGATGGCGAGTTCGCTAAGCGCATTATGGCTGCCGAATCCCACGTCGCCAAGTTCTATATGGTTAAAGTGAATGGGTCGCTCAGCTCTGAGCAGGAAATCAAATTCCGCGAAGGCGTCCACCTGGCTGGCAAACGAACCGCGCCCGCGGGCCTCAAGCTGATCCGCCGTGCAGAAAATCCGTGGTACGAAGTTCGGCTCATGGAAGGGCGTCAAAATCAGATTCGTCTCATGTTCAAGAATTTTGGGCGATTGGTGGAGAAGCTGAAACGCGTCCGCATCGGATTCCTGGAACTGGGGTCGCTGCAGCCTGGCAAGTATCGGCATCTCACGCCGGCGGAGTTGGCGCGCTTCCGCAAGGCCTTGAAGATGGAGGACCGCTAACCCGTGGCGATGATTCCCGACCTGCTCCGGAAAAGCCACGTGATCGCCGTGGTCGGCCTCTCGAGCAAGAAGTTCCGGCCGTCCTACGGCGTTGCGGAGTATATGCAACGGGAAGGATACCGGATCATTCCCGTGAATCCCAACGAAACGGAAGTGCTCGGCGAGAAGGCTTATGCGCGTCTCGAAGACATACCCGAGCATGTCGATATCGTCGACATCTTCAGGCGTTCGGAATTCGTGGCGGCGCTAGTCGAGGAGGCGATCCGCCGCGGTGCTTCGGCAGTGTGGATGCAGGAAGGCGTGGTGGATGAGGAGGCTGCCGAGAAGGCCCGCGCGGCGGGGTTAGCGGTAGTGATGGACCGCTGTATTCTGAAAGAACACAGCCGCTATTTCCGCTAAGAAGAATTGCTGATCCGAGCCGTCATTATTTGTGAATGTCGGCCAGGGTGGTTTGGATACTTCTGCGCAAGTCGTTGGAAGGGTTCTTGCTCAATGCAACGGCGAGTTCGTTCTTGGCCTGCTCTTTTTGGCCCTTTTGAGTTAGCGTGAGTGCGTAGTGATAACGAAATACGGGGTCGTCAGGAAACCTTTGGACCAGACCGTTAAACACCTGATAAGCGCTGTCCATAAGGTTCCTCCTGAGGTAAACCAAGCCCAGCGTGTCGGCATAATTCTGATTTGTCGGCGCCTTACGCAAGGCCCGCTCCTCCAGTTTCTGCGCTTCATCGGTTGAGCCGCCGGTATCGAGGATCATGTACGCCAGGTTGTTCATGGCATTTGCATTTTCGGGATCCAATAACAGCAAGCGCCGATAACTCGCGACGGCCTCTACATTGCGTCCAGCCAGGCGAAGCGCGTCGGCCAGAGCGCCCTCTACCGGCGGATCGCGAGGCGCAAACACCCTGGCTTCCTGAAAGCTTGCGACCGCTTTGTTAATGTCACCGCTCAATCTGTATGCAGTGCCAAGGCGCATCTGCAATTGCGCTGACCGGACTCCCAGGATCTGCATCTGTTTGTATTGTCCGATGGCCGACTCATATTTCCCTTGTCGCATTAAAGTGTCAGCCAACAAAGAGTGAATTGCTACGGTATTCTGCGATTTTGCCAGTTCCATCGTCAAGCGCGAGATAGCTTTGTCAGGAAGGCCTTCGGCCATATAGACCTCCACGAGCATGGTCAAAGCCACCAGCTTTTGCTTATCGTAGAGTTGCAGCAGTCGCGTCTCAGCTTGCGAAAATTTCTTCTCGGCAAAATCCAGGGACGCCAGCTGAAACTGAACGTCGAGATTCTGGGGAGCCTCCGCTGCGAGGTTATTCAACTCTATGCGGGCGTCGCCGTAGTTAAGTTGGCCCATGAGAGCGGTCGTCCGTAGCAGCCTGACGCGCTGCAGTCTGGGATTTATGGATAAGGCGGAGTTGAGGTATTGAAGCGCTTGAGAATAGTCCTTCTTGGCCAGACTAAGTTCGGCCAAAGTAGTGATCGCTGGGAGATAACGGGGTTGCTTCTTAACCAATTCTTGAAGTTGCGCGCGCGCGCCATCCGTGTCGCCCTTGACAAGCAAAGCTTGCGCCAGAGAATACCGGAAAGCCAGGTTATCCGGGTTGTTTTTCGCTAGGTTTTGAAGGTCGTTCACTCCAGCCTGTATCTTTTCCGGCTTACCGGTCTTGATCAACAGCGTGGCATTTATCGCCTTCGCCTCGTCGTCGTTGGGGTGCTCCTTGAGAATTTCGCCGATCACGCCAGACGCCTCCTCACCCTTGCCTTGCGATAGCCACGAATCGGCGATGCGCTTTAAATAGACCGTCTTGTTCTTGGAATCGGCCTTGATCCCCTCCTGGTATTGTTGCAAGGCTTCAGGCCAGTCATGCAGACCGGTATAGAAATCGCCCACCTTGAGATGCGCGTCAGGAAAGTTCTTCGGATCGTCCAACAGTAGTTTCAGCACGCCGACCATTTGGTCGCGTTTTCCACTTGCAGCATAGAAGGCAGCCAGGTCCAGCGCGTAATCAATCGTGTTTGGATTATTATTCACCTTCGTACGGAGCACATTCTCCGCATCGAGAAGCCGGTTTTGAGCACGATAATGGCTATATAGAGCATCGTAGATCATTCCGGCATCTTTGTGCGCCGCTATCAGCTTACGGGCGAGTTGTTCGGCCTCGCCATCCCGCCCATCTCGAAAAAGCGTCTGGACCCACAAAACGACTACATCGGGCATCATTGGTTTTACCGCGTTTGCCTTGCTGAGGAATTCCTCGGCTTCTTTCAGCTTCGCGTCTGACCAAGCCAAATAACCTTTGATCCGAAACCCGTCGTAGGACTGTGGGTCTGCGGCGATGAGTTCGTCGGATAACTGGATTAGCTGAGTGTAGTATGCCTGGGGCCGGCTTTGGTCTCCGATGTAAGCCAGCAGCAAAAAATCGGCTAGTGATTCTTTGACCTCCGAGCGCTGCGGCAGGAGCCTGTTCGCCGCAGCCAGGGCTGGATAGGCGGCGCCTGCGTTGCCTGTTTTCAATTCAGCCAATGCTAG
>Ga0207664_10001963_pt1 | contig 13548 bp, 10 predicted proteins | sample LARL83metaG_FD_184349 | JGI IMG/M metagenome (GOLD analysis project Ga0207664, IMG submission 184349) | Corn, switchgrass and miscanthus rhizosphere microbial communities from Kellogg Biological Station, Michigan, USA - LAR L8-3 metaG... | ecosystem: Host-associated > Plants > Roots >...
AAGCGCGGTGACGCGGTGTGCCAGGGTGTGGGTGTAACACAAATTCGTGTCAGCTACCCCCGATAGCGTAGACGCCTACAGGCAAACACAGACATGCCTCCGCTGGATACGCCGATGCTCCGCTGGTCGCTGGCGCTCTGGTGGTAGCGTAGCATACCTGGCGGATGGTTGCACGTGGTCGAGTGAGGTTTTGTGGGGTCATTTGCGGAACATGCGCGCTACCTGTGCGTATCTAGCGGTCACCGCATAGAAGGAACGCCCGTAGCGCCTCCAGCGTCGCATGTGCGTCGGCGGCTGGCCCATCCTCGCTCGCCCAGCCGCCATCGGCCCGCTGGCCCGCCAGGATGGCGGCTTCCTCCTCAGCGGTAGGGCGCGTGCCCTCCAGCAGAATGCGCAGGCGGCTTCGCTCGCTGGCGGTCCCATGGGCACGCACGAAGGCAACCGCCCGCGCCTGATCGTGATCGACAGACTGGCTCATGGGTAGCTACTCCGGCGTGGGTGTCGTCGATTGCGGCAGCGTCGGCGGCGGGATATCCGTCGGGTAGCCGGGCGTCGCGGGGAAAGTCGTCTCGCCACTCGGCTGGGTGGGCATGTAGTAGGGCGAGGTCGAGGCGTAGGCGGCGGGTTTGGCCGAGCGACGATTGCCGCGCCAGAGTAGGAACATCCCGATGGCAAAGAGCGCCAGCGCCAGGAGCACGCCGCCCGCCACCAGCATGATATGCGGCGCGTTATAGCCGCCCCCGGTGACATCAATCGTGGCGGACTGGCCAAAGGCGACGGCATAGGTCACGGTGTTGCCGTTCAGCGTGCCGCCATGCTGCTCGCTGACCCAGTTGGGCATGGTGATGGCGACCGAAAGGCGCGCATCCTTGAATAGGTCGCGGGTGGACTGGTCGGCATTGGGAATCACCAGGCTCATGGAGCCAGTGACGTGGAAGGTGGTGCTGAAGAAGCCCGCAGTGTCCACCACATTCAATGAGTCGTTGGCGTTGACGGTGGATGCGCTCGGCGCGCCACTGGATGATCCGCTGTTCGGGGACTCGGGCAGCATGGTATTGAGCTGGCTCACCGAGTGGAACGGGCGCACATACTTCCAGTAGCTAAAGCCGTTCGCCTCATAGCGGCGGTAGCTCCCGCCGTTCTGTTGGGCCTGCGTGCCAAAGTCATCCATACTCTTGGAGAGGGAACTACCGCCGAGGTTAACCAGCTGGTCCGAGAGCCCCACCGTGAAGGTGTAGACACCGGAGCCGTCGCTGTTGAGCACGATGGTGCGATCAGCCTGCACGCAGGCGGCCAGCGAGAACGCCAGCAAGAGGCACAGCAGTGTCGCGGCGATGCGGGTCCGCATACTCAATCTCTCTCCTCGCGAATCACACAGAATCAAACAAACAATTATGAGTGGCTAGCCGTCGCCGATGACTGTGACGGGCTGGCGGGGCGTCGCTCGCGCAGCACAATCGAGGTAAACGGGATGCGGAAGACGCTGAAGACATCCAGGCTGATGAGCAGCCCGGCCAGCAGGCAGACCGCGCCGAGGAACTCGCCGAGCGGCGCGGCGGCGCTATAGCCGAGCCGTTGCAGGCCCGTCAGGATGCTGGGAAAGATCGCGCCCAGCGCCAGCAGCGCCATCGAGACGACGCGATAGCCGGGCGTGCGCCGACGGATGAAGGTCCAGGCGCTCCAGAGCGCGCCGCCAAAGAGCCAGAGCGCGCCGGTGATGTTCATGACGATGGCGACGACGGTCAGGTCGCCGGGGAAGACGGGCAGCTTGCTGACGTTGGTCACCTCACTGAAAGGGACGCTGGCAATCTGCGCGGCGACATCCGCCGGGACAGGGTAGAGCGCGATGCGCACGGCGGCGTAGACGGCGAGGATAATCATTACGGCGGCGAAACCCTGCGCCACGCGACGCGGCGCCAGCAGGAAGCACGAGCCAAGCCCCAGAAAGGCCGCGGTCATGATGCCGCCGAAGTAGTACCAGAGCTTGTATTCGAGCACCGTCCAGTGGTCCATCGCGCCCGCGAAGGCGGCGGCGGCGGCGATGCCATAGAAGAGCAGGCCCAGCGACCACATCAGCTTGAAGGGGCGCGGGCGGTGCAGGTGTTGGTCGAAGATGAAGACGGCGGCCACCAGCGCGCAGATGGCGGCCAGTAGCTCGAAGAGGGCAATATCAGACATGACAGGCGCTCCTGCGATGTGATGAGCTCAGCGAGACGATGACGATGGCAATCCGATGAGAAGACGTTCCAAGCTAGAGTATACTCCTGTGCCGCCAGCGTGCTGGTACTCGCCTTGACACGGCAGCAGGCCAGCGCATATACTTTGCCCGATATGTTGCATTGTTAGCGTAGAGGTTTCTGGAGATGATGGCATTCTGCCTGCCCGCGTATCAACCAATGCCGCGCCGCGATAATTCGTCGCCGGTGCGCATTGCCGTGCACCCGGCGTGGCAGATGCCGTTCGATGATCGTCGCATTGACGATTCGGCGCGCGCGAGCCAGATGACTTGCCGCCCCTCCAGTTTGCTTACCCAACGCTGACGCATGACTCGCTCCAGGTTGGGTAAACCACCGGGGCGATAGAGGTCAACCAGCACGCGCGAACCGCAGACCGAGCGGAACGCGCGTTTTTTGTTGGCGTTTCAGCGCTTGTACGCACATAGCATGCCCTCGAAGTGTACCGGGATGCACATCTGCCTGTCGAGCAGAAAGCAGCGGGTTCGACTCCCGTCGGGGGCGCCGGGTTGTACCCGATAGTGGTGATCATCATTCAGCGGTCAGGAGACGCGGTTCAATCCGCGTAACGTGCGGTTCGACTCCGGCTGGTCACCCCATTTCATCCTAATAGTGCCTAATCCGCGCTCGTAGCTCAGTGGAAAGAGTACCGGTTTGCGATGCCGGAGACAGAGGTTCGATTCCTCTCGGGCGCACCTGGTGATAAGGGCGCGACCATGTTTGAATAGCAAAGGGGGTGAAATCGCGATGTCAGCGCAAGAGTTTTCGTTTCGGGCTCAGTTTTCTAGGCTGAATCAGAGCGAGGATAAGTCAGCTTACCAATATTACATGCTACCTTTGCTGAACCAGGCACAAGAAGCGGTGCAGGTATTACGTCGGTATGGCACATTGGAAGCCAGGACGTGGCGCATTAATCCATCCATGCCCGATGCCAATAAAGAAGACGTGTTCAATTCCTACGAACTCTATGCGCTTTCGCGCGTGAGCGATATGCTCTTGCTGCCATATCAGCCAAATCGGCAGAACGAGGATTGGACAGGTCCACCTGTTACACTTGACGAACGTACCGAGTGGTTCCAGTCACTTGGCATGATCCTTTACAACGTCGATGGCCGCTACGATCTGAACAGCGCAAATGTGCTGCCAGACAGCGACATGCAGAGAATCCTGGATGAGCAGGGCTTGACGATCACCGAGATGATCGAGCTTGTCCGCCACCGATGTTTTATCCTAACGGATAAGGATGACTCTCAGGGTGGACTCTGGCCCGATCCCTTCAGGTATAGGGAACCCAAGGGGAAGCAATAACACTCATTGTGGCCACTCCAACCACTCGCCTGTGCCTTGAAAAAGTGAATATCGTCGTTTATATTATTGAACAACGGGCGTGTTAGGTAGCATGGCAGGAATGGGCAGGAGGAGCAGGCGATGCCTCGTCGCGCGAATAACCTCCTCCGCTGGTCGCCTGAACGCGGCAGCTACGAGCTGTGGCAGCAGAACGCGCCGCTTCGCCCACCCATCGCGCCCGATACGCCTGGCTGGTTCGCCTGGCTGGCCGACGCTTCCTCGTTCTCGTTCCAGCGCGCAACCGGCGACATCTACACTCTACGCAAAGAGAAGGTGCAGCGCGGCGGCGCCTACTGGTATGCCTACCATCGCCGCGACGGGCGCATGACCAAGCGCTACCTGGGGCGCGATGCCGATTTGACCATCGCGCGATTAGAGGCCGCTCCATCCACCGCGCGTTATGTAACAAATGGATCAAGTGATCGTCCGCGCCGCCGTGGGCCACGCGCATCCGGCGCGAATCGCTCGGCGCTCAGCGATGCGCCGCTGCTGGCGACGCGCATGCTGATGCCGCGCACCCCCGGCCGCATCGTCAGCCGCACGCACGTCTGGCATCGCTTGCAGCGCGGGCTGGAGCGTCCGCTGACACTGCTAACCGCGCCGCCGGGCTTCGGCAAGACGACCTCGCTAGCTGCGTGGGTGCGCCAGGTGGAGACGCCCGTAGCGTGGGTCTCGCTCGACGAGAGTGATAATGAGCCGGGCCAGTTCTGGGCCTACGTGCTTTCGGCCCTCAAACAGGCTGCCCCTGGCGTCACTGGCGACGCGCTGGCCATGCTCCGCTCGATGCAGGCGCCGCCGCTGCCCGTCGTGCTGCGCGCGCTGATGAACGCGCTAGTCGCCGCGCCGCGCGATATCGTGCTGGTGCTGGATGACTACCATCGCATGACCGCGCCCATCATTCACGAGACACTCGCCAGTTTGCTCGAACATCCCGCCGCGCAGCTCCATCTCTATCTGGCGTCGCGTCGCGAGCCACCGCTGCCGCTGGCGCGTCTGCGCGCGCGCGACCAGGTCAACGAAATCACCGCCGATGATCTGCGCTTCCGGCTGGATGAGGCCGCCGAGTTTCTGGCCGAGGTGATGGATGTGCGGCTGCCCTTCGAGGATGCGCTGGCGCTGGCCGAGCGCACCGACGGCTGGATCGCCGGGCTTCAGTTGGCCGGACTCTCGCTCCAGCAGCATCCCGACCCCACGGCGTTCGTCGCCAGCTTCAGCGGCAGCCACCGCTATGTCATGCAGTACCTGGGCGATGAGGCGCTCGCGGCACAGCCCGCCGACGTGCGCGCGTTCCTGCTACAAACGTCGTTGCTCGACCGTATGTGCGCGCCGCTCTGCGATGCGCTGACGGGGCGCGCCGATGGCCGTGCCATGCTCGAACGGCTCGCGCGGGCCAATCTCTTCGTCGTCGCGCTCGATGATGAGGGGCGCTGGTATCGCTACTACCATCTCTTTGCCGACCTCTTGCGCCACCATCTCCGCGAGGAATCATCCCAGTTGGTAGACGATCTGCACCGGCGGGCGGCGCGCTGGCTGGAAGGCGATGGACAGGTCACCGAGGTGGCCCATCATCTGTTTGCCATTCCAGATTATGCCGCCGCAGCGGACCTGCTCGAGCGGATCTCCGACGATCTCATGCGACGCGGCGATGTGGACGCGCTGATCGGGTTGTTTCGGCAAATCCCTGATGGGATTTTGGCCGAGCGGCCTGCGCTCTGCCTCTCGCTCGCCGAGGCGTCTTTCGCGCGCGGGGAGCTCGCCGCCTCCGACCATCACATCACCACTGCCGAACAGGCCGTGGGCCGGATGCCGACCGCCACCAATGATGAACAACGCCGCCACCGCCTGCTGAGCGGACGGATCGCCGCCGACCGCGCGGTACTCGCCTCGATGCATGGCGACGCGGACGCCACCTTCGTCTACGCCCAGACGGCGCACGAATGTCTGACGGATGATGACATACTGCGCCGCTGTGGCGTGGCTGTCACACTGGGGCACGCCTGGCGCCACAAGGGCGATCTTGTCGCGGCGGATGACGCCTACTCCGAGGCGGCCAGGCTCAGCACCGCGGCAGGTAGCCCGTTCATGGCGGCGCTCGCAACTGATATGCGCACGCTGGTCGCCAACGCACGGGGCCAACTCCACCTCTCAGCAGACCTCTCGCGCCAGATCATCGCGCTGGCCGAATCTCGCGGTGAGGCGGCGCGCTCGATGGCGGGGAACGCCTGGAACAATCTGGGATGGCAGCTCTATGAGTGGAACGATCTCGCCGCAGCGGAAGAGGCGTTCCTCAAGGCGATGGCGTTAGGCGCGCAATGGAATGACACGGACGATCAGGTGAATGCGCATCTCTGGCTGACCTTCGTCTATCAGGCGCAGGGCAGGCCAGAAGAGGCGCGCGCATCGCTCCAGCGCGCCGATGGGCAGCTGCGCGCCGCCGAGCAGGAGGGACAGGCGTTCCCGTGGCTGCCCCCGCTGGTCGCCGCAACCTCGGCGCGGCTCGCGCTCATGCATGGCGACCTCGTCGGCGCCGAGCGCTGGCTGACAACCTTTCGCGGCAAATATAGCGAGAACGTGGTCACTCGTCCGCTAGAGGAGTTAACCCGCGCGCGCGTCTTGCTGGCAATGGAGGAAATCACCGAGGCGCGATCGCTGCTTGATGAGCTGCTGCTGAATGCGGCAGCCAGCGGCGAGATGGCCTATGAGATCGAGGCGCACATGCTTCAGGCGCTTGCGTGGCAGCGTCAAGGCGAGGTAGACAATGCCCTGGACTCGCTGGAGCAGGCTATCATCCTGGGCATGCCCGAAGGCTATCTGCGGCTCTTCCTCGATGAAGGCGCGCCAATGATCGCGCTGCTCATGCAACTGCGCGAACATCGCTCGGTCCAGAAGGATGTGGCTGGATATTGTACGAAGCTGCTGGTTCTGGCTGGCGCGGAGACGTATGAGACGCATCCTACGTCTCCCCAGCCTCAGCCTCAGGCGCAGACCCATCCCGAGTTGGCGGAGCCGCTGAGCGCGCGCGAGATGGAGGTGCTTGGGCTGCTGGCCGAGGGCTACTCCAATCAGGATATCGCCGACCATTTAGTCGTTGCGCTCAGCACCGTCAAGACCCATGTCCACCATCTCTATGCCAAGCTGCAGACGCCGGACCGCCTGCGCGCGGTGACTCGCGCCCGCGCGCTGGGGCTGCTCGATGACGATAGGCGCGTAGATGGGCGCGCAGCGGCTCGCCTGGGGAGGCTGCCATGACCACCAGCACCGACCGCAGCGCGCTCGATCTGACCGGTATCACCGCCGTCGAGGTTGCCACTTTCGGCGGCGAGTTGAATGTCGTCACGGGCGCCGATGCTCCACGTGTGGAGGCCACGGTCTATGGCAACGCCTCCTGGTCGGTCGAGCGGGTCGGCTCGCTGCTCTATCTCGTCGGCAAGAAACGCGGCTTCTTCTACATGGGCAACGGCGTGAGCTTCCGCCTCTGGCTGCCCGATCACCTGGCGCTGAAGCTGGCCAATGTCAGCGCCGATATTCGCGTGCGCGGCGATATGCGCTCCCTCTCGGCGAATGTTGTCCATGGCGGCATCGAGGTGCGCGCGAGCAACCCGGCCGAGGTGAAGCTGCGGGCGGTACATGGGCGCGTCGTCGTCCACGGTGTCACCAGCAAGTTCGACATCGTGGCGACGCCCGGCGACGTGCGCGTTGTCAACAGCGGCGGCGAGCTGAAGATTACCGCGACGCCGGGCAGTGTGCGGCTGGAGCAGGTGGTGCTGACGCCGGGCAAATCGCATGTGGTGACCGCAAGCCCCGGCAATATCGAGATCGTCGGCATCCACGCGCCGGGTGGGCTGGACCTGCGCGGCAAGTCGACCGATTCGTCAATCACCGCCGTGATGCCCGGCTACGATGTGCGCAATAAAGGGAACAGGGCGCATATCAAACGCGATGGCCCCAATCCCGCGACACTGACGCTCGATGCCGTTGGCAGGCTCAGCATCAAGGCGTAATGGCCCTCACCCAGCCCCCGACCTCACCCCCGACCCCTCTCCTACGAGGAGAGGGGAGCCAGATCACGTGCGTCGCCGACCGCTGGAATGGTCACCTTTGCCCTCCCCTCGTAGGGGAGGGTGGCCGGAGGCCGGGTGAGGTTCCCAATCCACCCCGCAATCCACCTTCCGATGGACGCGCCACCCGAAAGAATGAGGCATTCTATGGGTAGGCGCCGACGTTCGGCGACATCATCCGGCAAGGCGCAATCAACAACCACTATCCAACATAAGGAGGATATGCGCGTGGATACTCTTTCTCAGCTTCACACCTCCGCCGAGGCCACCAACAGCGGCTCGCCACACGCCCCAGCGCTCATCAAGACGAAGGGGCTGGTCCGCACCTTCAAGTCGCGCAAGGGAACCGTCGAGGCGGTGCGCGGCGTGGACCTGGAGGTGCGCGAGGGCGAAATCTTCGGCTTTCTCGGCCCCAACGGCGCTGGCAAGACGACGACGATGCGCATTCTGACGACGCTGATGCCCGCCAGCGGTGGCACGGCGACGGTCTGCGGGCTGGACCTGCGGCGCGATCCCGGCAAGGTTCGGCGGCAGATCGGCTACGTCAGCCAGGTTGGCGGCGCGGAACCGATTGAGACAGGCCGCGAGAATCTGCACTTGCAGGGGCGCGTCTATGGTATGAGCGCCAAGGAGGCCCGCCAGCGCGCGAAGGAGCTGGTGACCCGGCTCGATATGGATGACTTTGCCGACCGGCTGGTCAAAACGTATTCTGGCGGCCAGAAGCGACGGCTCGACGTGGCGCTGGGCATCATGCATCGTCCGCGCCTGCTCTTTCTGGACGAGCCGACCACCGGACTCGACCCGCAGAGCCGCGCCCGCATCTGGGACGAGGTGCGCGCGCTGCACGAACAGGGGATGACCATCTTCCTGACGACCCACTACATGGACGAGGCTGATGGACTCTGCAACCGCCTGGCGATCATCGACCACGGTCAGATTGTCAGCCAGGGCAGCCCCGAGGCGCTCAAGCAGGAGATCGCGGGCGATATCGTCTCGCTCGGCCTGGATACTCAGAGCAACGCCGTGGAGCAGGTGACGGATCTAATGCGCGAGCGGCCGTTTGTGCGCGAGATTCAGCCGACAAGCGATGGCGTACAGGTCTACGTCTCGCAGGGCGAAACGGTGTTGCCAGAGGTGCTGCGCGCGCTCGATGCACAGCACATCGCGATTCGCTCGGTCATGCTGGCGCGGCCAACACTGGACGACGTCTTCCTGCGGCGCACCGGGCGCTCGCTGCGCGAATCAAACGGCAACAGCTAAACATCCATCACATTCGCTTCGATAGAGGAGAATATCCATGAGCAAGCTCTTGCGCGATAGCTGGCTGATGTTCAAGTCGCAGTTCAACGTTTCCCGGCGTACTCCCGTCTGGGTGTTCATTGGCATGTTCCAGCCGATCTGCTACATGCTGCTTTTTGCGCCATTGCTCAAGAATCTGGTGGGCGTGCCTGGCTTCCCGAGTGGGGGCGCGTACAACATCTTCACGCCCGGGCTGATGGTGATGATGGCAATCTTTGGCGCTGGATTCGCCGGGTTTGGCATCATTAGCCGCCTGCGCTCTGGGTTCATCGAGCGCATGCGCGTGACACCCGTCAGCAGGATAGCGATGATTCTTGGCTCGCTCGGCGTTGATATGCTTCTGTTCATGATTCAGATCGCATTGCTGCTCGTAGTTGGGCTGTTGCTCGGCTTCCGTCCCGATGTCGGCGGCATGGCGGTCCTTGCGCTGCTGCTGCTGCTCACCGGCATGACCATGTCATGCTTCTCGTACGCGCTAGCGCTGCTGGTGAAGGACGAGGGGAGCCTGGCGGCCTCGGTCAACCTGTTAGTGCTGCCGCTGATGCTGCTCTCAGGCATCATGCTGCCGCTCTCGTTGGCGCCCGATATCCTGAAGAATGTGGCGAAGGTCAACCCGTTCACCTATGCGGTGGATGCGTCGCGGGCAATGGTCGCCGGGAACTTTGGCGACAGCTCGGTGGTCAAGGCGTTCATCATCGTTGGTGTCCTGGCCATCCTGACTATCTTCTGGGCCACACGCTCGATGCGCCAGGCGGCGATGTAGCGCCAGAGACGGGGAAAATAATGTAGTCCCCCGCCACCGGACTACTGAAGATAAAGAGACCAGCACGTACGTCACCCGCGCAGTCCAGTAGCGCGCGGCGTGCGTGCTGGTTTTCTGTTGGGAGGGATACTCTCTCGGCCATAAATGGCCGGAGTAAGTGGAAATGGGCCATAAATAGCCTCTCCGGGCGTTTACGCCCGTTGGGGCTCTACCCCGGCCTTTCAAGGCCGGGACTGTTGCGATAAGTATTAGTTGCCGCCGGGAACGCGGTCCTCTTCGTTGGTGATGCCCGCCATGATCGGAATGACCTCGGCGTTCGGGTCGACAAGCAGCGCGTTCTCCACATCTTTGACGCCTGGCACGCCCCGCGCGACCTCATATGCCGCCGCGCGAGCGTCGCCCGTGTGCACGCGGCCACGCAGATGGATATGCCCCAGGGCAGGATAGACGCCAATGCGTTCGCGGGCCGTGCGCGGATCCTTTGCCAGCGCCATCGCCACCGCGCCCGCGAGGTCGGTATCGTCGATCAACTCGTTGTGCACCTGACCCAGTCCGCGAATGTTCGTCAGTTGGTCCGCCACCAGCCGCTTATTGAGGTCGCTGGAGACGTGACCCTGCAGCCAGAGCACGCCATCGATGACATGGATGCCGATGCCTGACAGATCAACCCGCAGGCGCGGATAGTCATAGATGGCTGAGCGAATCTCCTCGTGCAGCTCTTCATCGGGGCGATAGGGCGTGAGCATCGGAACAGTCGCATCGGCGGCTGTTCCGATGATGATGCGCTTGCCTTCGATGGCGCTGATGTCCTGGGCGGAGATGACCGACTCCGACCGCAGACCATGCTCCACCACCAGGTGACGCAGCACATGAGTCTCGCGGTTGACGGTCACCTGCGCCAGCCTGCCAACCGACTTGCCTGCCACTATCACCTGCGTGCCCGAGGTCAGCAGCATGACCGACGTCACCGTGCTAAAGTCCCGCTTCAAATCCTCGCGCGTCTTATGCAGCTCGATCCGCTCTGGCGTGGCATGGCGGATGACGGCGATTGGCAGCGTATAGAGCTCGCGGCCAAAGAGGCCAAACCGGACACGGATGCCGGTGATCGCGTGCGAGTCTGGGTCGACGATGAGCGAATCGAGCGAACCCTCGTCACCATCATCGGTGAGCACAGTCGCGCCGAAATGATACTTGCTGACGGCGGCGTATTCATTGGTGGAAGTGGATGGTTGCATACGTCCTCTATGTCCTTTGGCGAAGCGGTGGCACGGCTGTTGCGGATGATGGCAGCGCGCCAGGCGCAATACTGCCAGATTACCGTTCTCATGCAGAGTGTAGCATGGCAGCGCGGCCCCGGCAAGCATCAGGGCTATCTCGGGCCACTCTCGCGTCTCCCCGCCAGCGCTTCGCGACCCGCACGTTAACGAAACGCTGCGAAAAAACGTGTCATTCATACCCGCGCAGACGTTGTATAACGTATATGAAGGCTCCCCAACCCTGATCGAACGACTGCCATTTCATCGGAATGGACCGTACCATGCCGCACAAAGCCTCAGCAAAACTGGCGACAGCTCCTGACGATCCTGAGCATGTCGTCGCAACCGACCATGGCCTGAATGGGAACGGGCACGCGCACAAAGCCAAAGACCGCCAGTTCGCCCGCCCCGAGCTCTACATCAATCGTGAAGTGGCGACGGTGGCGTTCATTCGCCGCGTGCTTGAAGAAGCCGAGTCGCCCCGGCACGCCTTGCTGGATCGTGTCCGCTTTCTCTCGTTTGTCGGCAGCCAGGTGGACGAGTTCCTGATGGTGCGCATGGCCGGGTTGTACGATCTCGTGGCGGCGCAGGTGAAAGAGACCGGCCCAGATGGTCTGCTGCCCGGTCAACAGATCGAGGTGCTGCGCCCGCTGCTGTTGGACCTGATTCAGGAGCAGCGCCGCTACTTCGAGAACGAGTTGCAGCCGCGCCTCGACGAGGCCGGGATTCACCTGCTCAACTATTCGGATCTTACTCGCACGCAACGCGAGGCGGCCGACCTCTATTTCCGCTCCGATATCATGCCTGTGCTGACACCGCTCGGGGTTGACCCAGCGCATCCCTTCCCGCATATCTCCAGCCGCAGCCTGAACCTTGCCGTCACCATGCGCGATCCGGTGGAGGCGGCGCTCTTCGCTCGCATCAAGCTGCCCGCGACGATCCGGCGATTCGTGCCCGTGCCGCCAAAGAGCCGCGGCCGCAATCATGTGGATACCCAGCCGCCTTCGAGCAGTTTCGTCTGGCTGGAGCAGCTGGTTGCCGCACACCTTGATCTTCTCTTCCCTGGAATGGAGGTGACGGGCGCGTACCCCTTCCGCGTCTTGCGCGACGCCGACATCGAGATTCAGAGCGATGAGGCGGGGGACTTGCTCGAAAGCATCGAGAAGGGGCTGCGTCAGCGCCGTTTTGGCTCGGTGGTTAACCTGACCATCCAGACGGGAACGCCGAAGCGCGTGCGCGAGCTGCTGCGGGCTAACCTGGAAATGCAGCCGGAGGATATCTGGGAGGTGGATGCGCCGCTTGGCCTGAGTGATGTCGCCGAGCTGACCGATCTAGACCGCCCCGACCTGAAGGATCCGCCGCTGATTCCTCACCTGCTGCCAGAGCTACGGCGCGGACAGGATCCCTTCGCGGCGATTCGGCGCGGCGATCTGCTGCTGCACCATCCCTATGACGCCTTCAGCACTGTCACGGACTTCATCCAGGCGGCGGCGTATGATTCGCAGGTGCTGGCGATCAAGCAGACCCTCTATCGCGTCGGCCAGAACTCGCAGATTGTCCAGGCGCTGCTGGAGGCCAACAACCTGGGCAAGCAGGTGGCTGTGCTGGTGGAGCTGAAGGCGCGCTTCGACGAGGAGAACAACATCGAGTGGGCGCGAATGCTCGAGCGAGCGGGCGTCCATGTGGTCTACAGCCAGGTGGATTTGAAGACGCACGCCAAGGTGGCGCTGGTTGTGCGCCGGGAGACGAGTGGGTTGCGCCGCTACGTCCACCTGGGCACCGGCAACTATAACGCCTCGACGGCGCGCGTCTACGAAGATTTTGCATTGCTCACCTGTCGCAGGGATATCGGCGAGGATGTGACCAACCTCTTCAACGCGCTGACGGGCTACGCGCGCGGCGTCACGTACCATAAGCTGCTGGTTGCGCCGGGGGCGTTGCGCGCCGGATTGCTCGCCCGTGTCCAGCGCGAAATCACGCGCGCCAAAGAGACGGGTGCTGGTCGGCTCATCTTCAAGATCAATTCGCTGGTCGATCCCGCCATGATCCAGGCGCTCTACCGCGCCTCACAGGCCGGTGTCGAGATCGATCTGCTGGTACGCGGCATGTGCTCGTTGCGGCCTGGCATTCCCGGCGTCAGCGAGCATATTCGCGTGGTGAGTCTGGTGGGGCGCAATCTGGAGCACAGCCGTATCTACTATTTCGCCAATGGCGGAGGGGATCAGGAAGAGGTGTTGATGGGCAGCGCCGACCTGATGCAGCGCAATCTGGACCACCGTATCGAGCTGCTCTTCCCCATCGAGGATGTCACGCTGCGCAATCACATCGTCCATAATGTGCTGCCCGCCTACCTGCGTGATACGGCCAATGCGCGCATCCTCCTGCCGGATGACACCTACCAGCGGCTTCACCCGCCGCGTGGCGAGCGGCCCTTTGATGTGCAGCAGTGGTTTGCCAGGGAGGGTGCCCAACTGCCCGACCCGCAGGCGCCGTTCGTCCTGCAATCGTCGGCGCCGCCTGTTACCGTTGATGTCGCGCCCGCTTCCGTGCCTTCATGATGTTCTCATGATGTCCTTATCATGTCCTCATGA
>Ga0207664_10001966_pt1 | contig 13539 bp, 8 predicted proteins | sample LARL83metaG_FD_184349 | JGI IMG/M metagenome (GOLD analysis project Ga0207664, IMG submission 184349) | Corn, switchgrass and miscanthus rhizosphere microbial communities from Kellogg Biological Station, Michigan, USA - LAR L8-3 metaG... | ecosystem: Host-associated > Plants > Roots >...
CTCACCGTACCCGGCGACCCTGTGCTGACCGTCACCGGCGGCGGCGCGCCCTGGTGGGTCTGGGCGGCCCCGCTGTGCGCGCTGGCCGCCGCGATCGGAATCCTGGCGCTGGGCCGGCGGCGCGGCCGGCCCACGCTGGCCACCGGGCTGGCTCCGGTCCCGCTGGAGATTTCCGGGCTGGTCAAGCGGTACCGCGACGGCCAGCTTGCGGTGGACGGCCTGTCGCTGCGGGTAGAGCAGGGCCAGATACTGGGCCTGCTCGGGCCGAACGGCGCGGGCAAGACGACCACGCTGCGGGCACTGATGGGCCTGCTGCACCCGGACGAGGGCACGATCACCATCTTCGGCCATCGGGTGCAGCCGGGATCCACGGCGCTGTCGCGGCTCGGCTCGTTCGTGGAGGGGCCTGGCTTCCTGCCGCACCTGTCCGGCCGGGCCAACCTGGAGCTGTACTGGCGGGCCACCGGCCGCCCCGCCGGCGGCCGGCACCTGGACGAGGTGCTGGCCCTGGCCGGCCTGGGCACCGCCATCGACCGGCCGGTCCGCAGCTACTCCCGTGGGATGTGCCAGCGGCTGGCCATCGCCCAGGCCATGCTCGGCCTGCCGGACCTGCTGGTGCTTGACGAGCCGATGAACGGGCTGGACCCGCCGCAGATCAGGGAGATGCGCGACGCGCTGCTCCGCTACGCCGCCGCCGGGCGCACCGTCATCCTCTCCAGCCATCTGCTCGCCGAGGTCGAGCAGACCTGCAGCCACGTGGTGGTGATGAACCAGGGCCGGCGGGTCGCCGCCGGCCCGGTGGCGGACATCGTCGGCGACGGGGCGGCCCTGCTGGTCGGCACGAGCGAGGCGGACCGCGCCGTGTCCGTGCTGCGCGGCCTGACCGGGATCGACTCGGTGCACCGGCATGCCGAGGGTGTGCGGGTGCAGCCGAACGGCCTGCCTGCCTCGGTCGTGGTCGCGGCGCTGGTCGGCGCCGGGATACCGGTGGACCGGGTGGGCCCGGGCCGTCGCCTGGAGGACGCGTTCCTGGCGCTGATCGACGGGAACCCCGGCGGCCCGCCCGACGCGGCGGGCCAGGCGGAGGAGGTGACGCCATGACGGCCGCGGACCTGCCCGCCGCCCCCGGCTACCGGCCACGGCGGACCCTGCCGCTGCGGGTGGAGGCGATCCGGCAGTTGCGCCGCAGGCGGACCATGGTGGCCGCGCTGATCCTGCTTGCCCTGCCCTGGGTCCTGGTCGGCGCGTTCGAGCTTGGCGGCCCGCCGCAGCCGGGCAGCGGTGCGCCCGGGCTTGTCGATCTCGCCACCACCGGCGGGCTGAACTTCGCCGCGTTCAGCTTCTTCGCCTCCGTCGGCTTCCTGCTCGTCGTGGCGGTGGCCCTGTTCTGCGGGGACACCGTGGCCAGCGAGGCGGGGTGGGGATCGCTGCGCTACCTGCTTGCCGCGCCGGTGCCCAGGGCCCGGCTGCTGCGGCAAAAACTCGCCGTGGCGCTCGCCTACTCGGCCGTCGCGGTGACCGCGTTCCCGCTCATGTCACTGGTGGCGGGCACGGTGGCATTCGGCTGGCACCCGCTGCGGCTGCCCGGCACCGGGGCGGAACTCGGCCCCGGCGCGGCGCTGGGCCGCATGGTCATCGTCCTGGTCTACGTGCTGGTCACCGAACTGGTCGTGGCCGGGCTCGCGTTCGGCCTCTCGGTGTCCACAGACTCGCCGCTCGGCGCGGTGGGCGGCGCGGTCGGCCTGGTCATCGTCAGCGACATCCTGGACGCGGTGACCGCGCTGCACGGCTGGCGCCAGGTCCTGCCCACCCACTGGCAGTTCGCCTGGCTCGACGCGATGCAGCCGCAGATCACCTGGGGCGGCATGCTCGAAGGAGCCTCGGTGTCGGTCAGCTACGCCCTGGTCCTGTTCGCGCTGGCCTTCCGCCACTTCCGCGCGAAAGACATCGTCTCCTGACGTCCCCCGCGGCCTACTCGTCGGCGACGATCGAGCCGACCCGCTCCCCAAGACCCGGGTCACGGCGGCTGAGGAAGATGCTGTAAGCGACGGCGGCCACGACGATGACCAGGGCCGCGTACGGGAACCAGTTGTAGGGCTGGGGCTGGCCCGGCTTGGTGAGGTAGTACACCGGCACGCCGATCGCGACCAGGCCGAGGAACGGCAGGATGACGTGCTTGACCGCGCTGAACTCCTGCGGCCGGTACCTGCGGTAGTAGAAGGGCAGCGCCGCGTTCGCCAGCGCGTAGACAACCAGTACCAGGATGGTGCCCATCGTCGACGACTCGAAGAAGAAGTTGAACGGGTCCATGCTGCCGCCGTCGCCGCCGATCAGGTGGCCGAGCAGCCAGACGACGATGATGAACCCGGCGATGCCGGTGAACGCGTAGAGCGCGTTCACCGGTGTCTGGTGCTTCGGGTTCACCCTGCCGAGCCAGGCCGGCAGCAACCGCTCCCGGCCGGCGTTGAAGATCAGCCGGGCCTGGGAGTTGATCGCGGCGATGAGCACGCCCAAGGTCGAGGTCAGGCCGGCCATGTAGGCGAAGAAGGCGAAGCCGGCCAGGGCGTTGTGGGCCACCGTGATGAACGGGACCGTTGTGTCGGCGAGTGCGGTGGCGTTGTAGTGGAAACCGGTGAGGGTGGCGTAAGCGAACAGGACGTAGCCCACGCCCATCATCGCGATCGACAGGAACACCGCCCGGGGCACGTTGCGCCGGGGGTTGCCGGTCTCCTCGGCCAGCGCCGCGGAGTTCTCCCAGCCGATGAACAGGTAGACCGCCAGCGGGAACCCGGCCGCCAGGCCGCGGAACCCGTTGGTCATATTGCTCCACTGGAACGGCGCCGTGGACAGGTGCCCGCCGTTCTTGACAATGGCGACCACCGACACCACGACAAGCACCAGCATCTCGAAGGCGAAGAAGGCCCCGGCCAGCTTCGTCGACACCCCGACCCCGCGGACCGTCATGAACACCGCCCCCGCGGTGAGCAGCACCGAGAAGATGATCCAGGGAACGTTCCAGCTGAAGTAGTACTGCAGAACGTCGGACACGAACCCGCCGGAAACCGCCAGCACCGACGAGATCGCGATGATGTACCCGGCCCCGCACAGCAGCGCGGTCGTGACCGCGCTGGTCCCGCCGAATGACTTGCCCACGAACGAGATGAAGCCGCCGGTGGATGGGTGGGCACGGGAGAACTGGGCCAGCGTGTTGCCCAGGAGAGCGATGGCGACGGCGGCCGCGATGATTGTCAGCGGCGCGGCGACACCGGCGGTAGCGACCAGGAACGCAAAGCCGAAGTAAAAGCTGTACGCCGGGCCGATATTCGCCATCGTCGACGCCGAGATGTCGATCAGCCCCAGCGCGCCCCGGTGCAGCCGGTCAGGCGATTCCGGGGCCTTGGTCTCGGAGAATGGAACCGAAGCCGCCTCGCTCATGTCCACCCCTTACCTTCAGACCGCCGAATCAGCGGCACTGCCTGAATTGTCCGGCGGTGTGCGCCCCATGGGAAGGCCCAGCGGCCAGTGCGATCAACCCGTTACCGCTGCGGGTCGGGCGGGTGACAAAAGGCCCGGTCGGGGGTGGCCTAGCTGTCCTCATCCGTGGCTGCAGCGGCCGGCATCTGCGGCCCGGGACGCGTGGGTCCCCCCGCGCGGCGCGCCTTGCGGCGGCGGTAGTAGCGCCGTCCGAGCAGGAAGACGGCCACACCGACCGCGATTCCAACGACGAGCGAGCCCACGCTCACCGCGTCGTGGTGGCCGGTGGCGACCTTGCCCGCGCCGTAGACGCTGAAGCCCACCGAGATCACGTAGGCCGCACCGGCGAGGAAGTTCCAGACCACGAACTGGGAGTACTTCATCTTGGCGATCCCCGAGACCAGGCACGGGGTGAAGAAGACCGCCAGCCGTCCCCACTTGACGTACATGGCCTCCCCGGCGGTGAGCACCCGCTGCCGCCTGGCCAGCAACGGGCCAGGACGGCTCAGCAGTGCCCGGCCCCAGCGAATGCCGATCGAGTAGCCCGCTATCCCACCGACTTCGACGGCGATGATCGCAACGACCAGTACGGCAGCTATGTTCAGGCTGCCCTGGCTGGCGGCCGCGGTGGCGGCGCCTAGCACGGTCGCGCCGATGCCGGGGATCCCGGCCCACCCGAGCATGACGAAGCCGAAGACGGCGACGTAGGCCCAGGAGCCCGCGGATACCGACGATTCGGCGGCGGCAAGCATGTGCATCGCCGGCCGTCAGACGCTGCCGTGCGGTACGGGCCGGATGCTGCTCACAGGCGTCATCCCATCCTCCGGGAGCCGAGAATGCCCGACGTGGGCGCGGAAGTCATCACCCGTCGCGGGGGACGGGCGGCCCGCCTCGGGTCAGGCTGGCTTGAGCGGGAGGCCGGCCGCGGCGGCGTTGCCGAAGTCGTCATCGACGCCGATCACCTGACGCCCACGGCCGGCCAGCAGCGAAGCGGCCACGATCGCGCGGTACCCGCTCTGGCAATGCACCCACAGCTCGCCACCGGGCAGCTCACCGGCCCGGTCGGCCAGCTCGTACAGGGGGATGTGCCGGGCGCCGGCGATGTGGCTCTCCGCCCACTCAAGCGGCCGCCGGATGTCAAGCACGACCGGGCTCCCGGCCGTCATCGCCGCCGCCAGGTCGCCAAACTTGGCCAGCCGCAGCGACGCGAGCCGGGAGCCGGCGGCCCACTGCGGCGGGCCCCCGCTAGCCGCCGCAGCGGGCCGGTCGGCCCGGATCCTCGCCAGTTCTCGCTGTGCCTGTGCCACCTGCTCCGGCGTCTCGCCGAGCAGCGTCAGTGGCGCACCCCACGGCACGGTCCAGCCCACGTAGCTGGCGAAGCTTCCTTCCAGCGGGAAGCTCACGCAGCCGGGCAGGAAGCCCGCCGCGAACGCGATGCGGTCCCGCAGGTCGATCACCCACTCGCCCGCGTCGATGCGGCGCCGTACCTCCTGCGCCGCGGCCTGGCGCGGCGGCGACAGGTCGGCGCCCGCCGGCCCGGCCAGGTTGGCCGGGCCCATGTGGGCGTAGTAGGTGGGCCAGGTGTCCAGCCCCGCGAGCAGGCCATCCAGATACTCGCGCTCGTCCAGGGTCAGCACCGGGTTCGCCAGCATCTCGGCGGCGATCGTGGAGGACTGGCCGCCGGACTGCCCGGCCGAGCAGAAGCTGCCGAAACCGTGTGTCGGGAACACCGGGGTGGCGCCGGGCAGCCGGGCGAGGCGATGGGCGGAGGCGTACTGCGCCCGGGCGAGCGCATCGGTGTGCTGCGGCCCGAGCAGGTCGGGCCGCCCGGTGGTGCCGTAGAGCAGCGAGCCCCCGGTGAACACCCCGGCCACCTGGTCACCGGATTCCAGTACGTAGCTCAGGTGGGTGAACGTGTGGCCCGGGGTGGCCAGCACCCGCAGCCGCAGCGCGGCGCCGACCTCGACCGTGTCGCCGTCGCGGACCGGCGTCCGGTCGAAGGTGACCGGGTCTGCGGCGTTGACCAGGTACGCCGCGCCGGCGGCGGCGGCAAGGGCGGCCCCGCCGGTGAGGTAGTCGTTGTGGATGTGCGTCTCGGCGACGTGGGTGATCCGCACCCCGTGCTCCGCGGCCAGCGCGGTGACCCGGTCGGTGTCCCGCTGCGGGTCGATGACCACGGCGGAGCTGCCGTCGTGCACCAGGTAGCTGCGGTCGCCAAGGCCCGGTGTCTCGATCGGCAGTACCTCGGCCATGTCCGCCCCTCCCAGCGCCCTTGCCGGAGCCTTAAATGTACGGTCATTCGTACTTTGGTTCAAGGCGCGTGGTGCTGCACCGGGCCGGGAAGGGGACGAGGGACGCCCAGGCCGGGGCCCTGTGACGCAGGAGCGGGGCGGCAGGGGCACCGGGGGAGTCGCCCGGTCAATACTGTGTTCTGACCGTTGAGCGGAAGGGCCGGGGATGCCACGGATCGGCACGGTGATCAGGGAGGTGTACCACCGGCCGGGCGCCGACGCCCTGCCGGCCCACCTGGAGGGTCACTACGGCATCCGGGTCACCGGCACGGCCAGGCTGACGGAGGGCGTGTTCCGGGTGGACCACGACGCCGGTCCCCCCTGGGTGGCGCGGATCATGCTGGCCAGCCGCCCGGTACCCCGCACCGAGGACGATGCCTCGGTGCTCGGCTTCCTGCAGCGCCACGACTTCCCGGCCGAACGCTGTGCCCACCCCAGCCCGGTCACCGAGCTCGACGGCCGCGCGGTGCTGGTCACCGGGTACCTCCCCGGCAAGCACCCGTCCGGCAGCCCCGCCGTGTGGCGCAGGCTCGGCGACCTGCTGGGCAGGCTGCACACCCTGCCCGCCGAGCCGGGCCCGGCGCGGCGCCGGGCAGGCGCACTGCACCACCTGCCCCGGTACGAGGGCGGCCCGGAGCAAGATCTCGCCGCTGCCGCCGCGCTGCTTGCCGACCTTGCCGGGCGCGTCCCGCCCGAGCACCGGCAGCTCTACGAGCTGATCACCGAACTGCTGCCCGAGGGCGACGACGCCAGCGGCCTGCCCGAGGCGTTCGTCCACCCCGACCCGGTCAGGAACAACGTGGTGGTCACGCCGGACGGCCCGGTGCTGCTGGACTGGACCGGCGCGGGCACCGGCCCCCGCCTTGCCTCCCTGGCCGGCCTGCTGCACAGCGCGGGCCCGCGGCACGCCCCGGAAGCCCTGGCCGGCTACCGCGAGCACGTCGAGCTGACCGCCGCGGAACTCGGCCGTCTCGAGGGCGTCCTGTGGATCCGCATCCTGTGGCTGTCCGCCTGGCAGTGCTGGCTGGCCTGCGTGTCGGCCAAGGTGCACCAGGGCTTCTTTCCGCGGCGGGAGTACATCACGGCGCTGGCCGCCGCGGTCAGGGCGCACAGCGGGAGGCCGGCATGACCATCCAGGTCACCCCGGAGCGGCTGGGAACGCTGCTGCGGCCGCGCAGCGTCGCGCTGGTCGGCGCCGCGGACAAGTCGGGGTTCTCCCGGGTGGCCTACCGCAACCTGGTGGACTTCGGCCTGGGCGGGCACACCTACCTGGTGAACCGGCGCGGCACGACGGCACACGGGCGGGCCACGGTCACGTCGTGCACGCAGATCGCCGAGCCGGTGGACCTCGCGTTCATGATGGTTCCTCAGGCCGCCACGCTGGACGCGCTCAGCGACGCGGCAGCGGCGGGCATCCGGCATGCGCTCGTGCTCTCCTCGGGGTACGCGGACGCCGGCGCGGCCGGGCGGCGGGCCCAGGCGGACCTGGTCGCCCACGCCGAAGCGCTCGGCGTGCTCCTGGTCGGGCCCAACCACCTCGGGTTCGCCAACTTCGTCGACCAGGTCCCGGTCACCGCGATCCCCGGGCTGCCCCGCGCCGCCGGGCCCGTCGCCCTGGTGTCGCAGAGCGGGATGGCCGCCAGCGCGATGCTCGATTTCGCCACGATGACCGGTGTCGGGCTCTCCTACCTGGTGACCCTCGGCAACGAGGCCATGGTCGCCGCCGGGCACGTGCTCGACTACCTGGTCGGGGACCCGCACACGCGGGCCGTGGCGCTGTTCCTCGAGACCATCCGCGACCCGGTGGCGTTCGCCCACGCCGCCAGGCGTGCCGCCGCGGCCGGCAAGGCGGTCGTGGTGCTCAAGTCCGGCCGGTCGGAACTGTCCGCGCTGGCGGCGGCCGCGCACAGCGGCGCCGCGGCCGGCGACGACCGCCATATCGACGAGTTCCTGCACGACCTTGGCGTGATCCGGGTGGAGGAGATCGAGGACCTGATCCTCACCGCGGGGGCGGCGGCGGAGCTTGGCCACCTGCCCCGGCCCGGCATCGGGGTGGTGTCGATCTCCGGCGGCGCGTGCGACATGGTCGCCGACCACGCCGCCGCGCTCGGCGCTCCGCTGCCCGCGCTGGCCCCGGCCACCCGCGCCGCCCTGGCGCAGGTGCTCCCCGACTTCGGCACCGTGCAGAACCCGCTGGACATCACCGGGGCGGCGGTCATCGACCCCGGCCTGTTCACCCGGTGCATCGAGGTCGTGTCCGCCGACCCGTCGGTCGGCGTCGTCGCGGTCATCAACGGCCTGCCCTGGCAGGGCGACGGCCGGCCGTGGCCGGGCCAGGTGCTCGCCGACGCGATCGGGGCGGCCAGGGCGAAAACCCCCGTGGTCTGCGTGAGCCAGGTGGTGCAGCCGATCACCGCGTACACCAAAGAGGTCATGGCGCACGCTGGCATCCGCTACACGATCCCCGGCCTCCGCCGCTGCGTGGCCGCACTCCGCAACGTGGGCTGGTGGTCCAAGGCCACCGCCTCGCCCGAACGTAGGGCATGAACGTGACAACCAGGCCCCTAGTGGGGCATCAACGGCACATTCATGCCCCGTGGACGGAGCCCGCGCAGTGGCTCGGGCAGGCGCACGGGCGAGGATAGGCGCATGGACGGGCGCTGGGAGTTCTGGATCGACCGGGGCGGGACGTTCACCGACGTGGTGGCCCGCCGCCCCGACGGCACGCTCGCCGTGCACAAGCTCCTGTCGGAGAACCCCGGTGCCTACGACGACCCGGCGGTGGCAGGCATCCGGCACCTGCTCGGCATCGCGCCGGGCCAGAACATTCCGGCCGAACGGATCGCCGTGGTCCGCCTGGGCACCACGGTGGCGACGAATGCCCTGCTCGAGCGCAAGGGCGAGCCGTGCGTCCTGGTCATCACCGAGGGCTTTGCCGATGCCCTGCGGATCGCCTACCAGGACCGGCCGAAGATCTTCGACCGGGAGATCATCCGCCCGGACATGCTGTACTCCCGGGTGATCGAGGCCACCGAGCGGGTCGGCCCGCACGGCGAGGTGCTGATCCCGCTTGACGAGACAGCCGTGGCCGCCGGCCTGAAAGCCGCCCACGACGACGGGTTCCGCGCGGTCGCGGTCGTCTGCCTGCACGGGTACCGCTACCCCGGGCACGAGGCCAGGATCGGCGAGATCGCCAGTCACGCCGGGTTCACCCAGGTGTCGCTGTCCCACGCGACAAGCCCGCTGATGAAGCTGGTCTCCCGCGCCGACACCACACTGGTGGACGCCTACCTGTCCCCCGTGCTCACCCGGTACGTGGCCAGCGTCACCAAGGAACTGCCCGGCGTCAGGGTGCAGTTCATGCAGTCCCACGGCGGGCTGGCCAGCGCGCAGTCGTTCCGCGGCAAGGACTCGATCCTGTCCGGGCCCGCGGGGGGCATCGTGGGCATGGCCCGCACCGCCCAGGCGGCCGGGTTCGGCCGGGTGATCGGGTTCGACATGGGCGGCACCTCGACCGACGTATCGCACTTCGCCGGCGAGTTCGAGCGGCAGTACGAGACCCAGGTCGCCGGGGTGCGGATGCGCGCGCCCATGCTGGCCATCCACACCGTGGCCGCGGGCGGCGGGTCCATGCTGGTCTTTGACGGCAGCAGGTTCCGGGTCGGCCCCGGCTCGGCCGGGGCGGTGCCGGGCCCGGCGGCCTACCGCCGCGGCGGGCCGCTCACGGTCACCGACGCCAACATCATGCTGGGCCGTATTCAGGCCGGCCACTTCCCCGCGGTGTTCGGCCCGGGCGGCGGCCAGCCACTGGACACCGCGGTCGTCAAGGCGAAGTTCGCCGCGCTGGCCGCCGAGATCGAGAACGCGACCGGCCAGCCGCAGCGCCCGGAGGAGGTGGCCGCCGGGTTCCTGGCCATCGCGGTGGCGAACATGGCCAACGCGATCAAGAAGATCTCGGTGCAGCGTGGCTACGACGTGACCAGGTACGTGCTTGCCACGTTCGGCGGCGCAGGCGGCCAGCACGCCTGCGCGGTCGCCGACGCGCTCGCCATCGAAACCGTGCTGATCCACCCGCTCGCCGGGGTGCTTTCCGCCTATGGAATGGGCCTGGCCGACGTGACCGCGATGCGGGAGCAGGCGGTCGAGGCGCCGCTGGTGAAGGGGGATGGTGACGGGGCAACGGGGGGAGGGGAATGGGGAGGCGGGCGGGGGGCGCTGCTGCCGGAACTCGCCACCACAGCGGAAACCCTGGAGGCCGGCGCCCGGGCGGAACTGGCCGACGGCGGTGCCGATCCGGCCCGGGTGACCAGCGTGCGGCGGGCGCACCTGCGGTACGCGGGCACCGACACCGCGCTGCCCGTGCCGCTCGGCCCGGCCCAGGACATGGTCGCGGCGTTCGAGCACGCCTACCGGCAGCAGTTCTCGTTCCTGATGCCGGACAAGACGATCCTGGTGGAGGCCGTGTCGGTCGAGGCGATCGCCCCCAGCGGGGAGGTTTCCCGTGGGGGGCCGCTGCCGCACGAGGACGCGGGCAGCCGTGGGGCCGCCGTTTTGATGTACGTGGACGGAAGGTGGGCCGACGTGCCGCTCGCCCGGCGGCAGGACCTGCGGCCAGGAGCGGGCGTAGCCGGGCCAGCGCTGATAGCCGAGGACTTCGCGACCACGGTGGTGGAACCGGGCTGGCGCGCCGAGGTCACCCCGGACCTCGACCTGCTGCTGACCAGGGTGGCACCGCGCCCTGGGCGCAGCGGGGCGGGCACCGAGGCGGACCCGGTGCTGCTGGAGATCTTCAACAACCTGTTCATGTCGGTGGCCGAGCAGATGGGCGCGCGGCTGCGGGCCACCGCGCACTCGGTCAACATCAAGGAGCGGCTGGACTTCTCCTGCGCGGTGTTCGACGCACAGGGCGGGCTGATCGCCAACGCCCCGCACATGCCGGTGCACCTGGGTTCGATGGGGGAGTCCATCGCGATGGTCGCGACCCGCAACGCCGGCACCATGCGGCCGGGCGACGTGTACATGCTGAACGACCCCTATCACGGCGGCACGCACCTGCCCGACGTCACCGTGGTCACCCCGGTGTTCGACGAGGCGGGCGAAGACCTGCTGTTCTACGTCGCGTCGCGGGGGCACCACGCCGAGATCGGCGGGATCACGCCCGGGTCGATGCCCGCGTTCAGCACCGAGGTGAACGAGGAAGGGGTAGTTGTCGACAACTGGCTGTTGGTGCGGGACGGGACGCTGCGCGAGGCGGAGACCCGCCGCCTGCTCGCGGAAGCGCCCTACCCGTCGCGCAACCCCGAGGTGAACCTGGCCGACCTGCGCGCGCAGATCGCCGCCAACGAGCGCGGGGTGTCCGAACTGCGGCGGATGGTGGCGCATTTCGGCCTGGACGTGGTGCACGCCTACATGCGGCACGTGCAGGACAACGCCGAGGAGGCGGTGCGCCGGGTGCTCGGTACGCTGCGCGATGGGCAGTCCCGATACGAGACCGACGGCGGCGCGGTGATCAGCGTGGCAGTCCGGGTGGACCCGGCGACCCGGTCCGCCGAGATCGACTTCACCGGCACCTCGGCGCAGTTGCCCGGCAACTTCAACGCCCCGTCCTCGGTGGCCATGGCCGCGGTGCTCTACGTGCTGCGCACGCTGGTGGCCGACGAGATCCCGCTGAACTCCGGCTGCCTGAAGCCGGTCAAGGTGATCATCCCGCCGGGGTCGATGCTGGCCCCGCAGTACCCGGCCGCGGTCGCCGCGGGCAACGTGGAGACCTCGCAGCAGATCACCGGGGCGCTGTACGCGGCGCTCGGGGTGCAGGCCGAGGGCTCGGGGACGATGAACAACGTCACGCTGGGCAACGCGCGGCACCAGTACTACGAGACCGTGGCCAGCGGCTCCGGCGCCGGGCCCGGATTCGCCGGCGCCGACGTGGTGCAGACGCACATGACCAACTCCCGGCTCACCGACCCCGAGGTGCTGGAGTGGCGCTACCCGGTGCGGGTGGAAGGCTACGCGATCCGCCGCGGCAGCGGCGGCGCCGGGCGCTGGGCCGGCGGCGACGGTGGCCGGCGTGAGCTGCGCCTGCTCGAGCCGATGACGGTGACCACCCTGGCCAGCCACCGGCGGGTGCCGCCCTACGGGATGGCCGGCGGGCAGCCGGGTGCGCTCGGCCGGCACTGGGTGCGGCGCGCCGACGGCACGGCGGTCCCGATGCGCGGCTGCGACAGCGTGGAGGTCGGCGCCGGGGACATGTTCGTCATCGAGACCCCCGGCGGGGGCGGCTACGGCCCACCCGAGGACGGACACGGCGCACCAGGCGACGGCGGTACCGGCAGACTGGGACCATGACAACCGACACAGCCGCCGGCGCGGCCGGGGCCGTGATCGCGGGCCAGCGGATCGAGTTGCTGGACCGGGCCCGCGTGTACGCCTGCGGCATCACCCCCTACGACGTGACCCATCTCGGGCATGCGGCCACGTTCGTGTGGATCGACACGCTCGGCCGGGTGCTGCGCCTGCTCGGCGTCCAGCCGGAGGTGTGCCGCAACGTCACCGACGTGGACGACGTGCTCGACGTGGCCGCGGGCCGGGCGGGCACGGCCTACGACGAGTTCGCCGCGATCCAGCAGTGGGGCTTCGACCGTGACATGGCCGCGATCGGGGTCCGCTCGCCGGAACACGAGCCGCGGGCGCACCGGTACGTGGCGCACGTGATCAGGCTGGCCGCGGGGCTGCTCGAGGCGGGCGCCGCCTACCAGCGCGAGGGCGGGGTCTACTTCCGCGGCGCGGGCGTGGCCGAGCGCGCGGGGCTTGGCCGGCCGGAGGCGCTGGCCCTGTCCGCGGAGTTCGGCGGCCGCCCCGGCGACCCGGCCAAGGACGACCCGCTTGACGTGGCGGTGTGGCAGGCCGCCGAGCCCGGCCACCCGGCCTGGGACTCGCCGTGGGGGCCCGGCCGCCCCGGGTGGCACGCCGAGTGCGTGGCGATGGCCATGTCGGTGTTCGGCCCCGCGGTGGACGTGCACGCGGGCGGCGCCGAACTGCGCTTCCCGCATCACGCCTACCACGCCGCGATGGCCGAGGCGTTCACCGGCGTGCACCCGTACGCGCGGGCCTGGTTCCACACCGGCGTGGTCACCATCGACGGCGCCAAGATGGCCAAGTCGGCCGGCAACCTGGTGCTGCTCGGCGACCTGCTGAAGGAGCACCCCGCGGGAGCGGTGCGGCTGATGATCCTGGACCGGCCCTGGGCGCAGGGCTGGGAGTACCGGCCGGAACTGCTCGGGCCCGCCGCCGCCCGGCTGGAATCGCTGTACCAGGCGGCCGCGCGCCAGGTGCCGGACGACCCCGCCGCCGTGGCCGAACTGCGCCGCCTGCTGGCCACCGACCTGAACGTTCCCGCCGCGCTCGACCTGGCCGCCGAGGCGGGCGGCACGGCGGCCCGCACCCTGGCCAGCGTGCTCGGCCTGACCTGAGGCGGGCCCCGGGGGTCGCTCCCCGGCTGGCAAGGCGGGACACCGGCAGAGTAGGTTTGCGTCGCGCCGGTAGCGAGGAGGAACAATGCAGCTGACCAAGCTGGGGCACGCCTGTGTGCGGCTGGAGAAGGACGGCGGGGTCCTGGTCATCGATCCCGGGGCGTTCAGCGGCGACCATGCCCTGGACGGGGCCGACGCGGTGCTCGTCACCCACGAGCACTTCGACCACGTGGTCCCCGACAGCATGCGCGCCGCGCTGGCGGCGCAGCCGGGGCTGCGGCTGTGGGCGCCGGCCCCGGTGGCCG
>Ga0207664_10001967_pt1 | contig 13538 bp, 13 predicted proteins | sample LARL83metaG_FD_184349 | JGI IMG/M metagenome (GOLD analysis project Ga0207664, IMG submission 184349) | Corn, switchgrass and miscanthus rhizosphere microbial communities from Kellogg Biological Station, Michigan, USA - LAR L8-3 metaG... | ecosystem: Host-associated > Plants > Roots >...
CCAGCCCCGGGTAGATGACCCCGGCGTTGCCCTGCGAGTCCTTGTGCTCCAGCTCGCCGCTGAGCACCCAGGTGACGATCTCCATGTCGCGATGGGGATGGGTGCTGAAGCCGGTGCCGCCGGCGACGCGGTCGTCGTTGCTGACCAGGAGCAGGCCGTGGCCGGTGTTGGCGGCGTCGTAGTGGGAGGCGAAGCTGAAGGAGTGGCGGCTGTCCAGCCAGCCGGCGTCGGTGTGGAAGCGCTCGGCGGCGCGGCGGACGTCGATCACCGGCGCGTCCGGGGTGCTCACGGTTGCCGCCCAACCACCAGCCGGGTCACCGCCTGCGCCGACTCGCGCAGGCTCTCCACCTCGGTGTACGAGTTGCGGCGAAGGATGGCCGCAACGCTGCGGGCCATGTCGGGGGCGATCTCGATCATCAGCCAGCCCCCGCGGCGCAGCCAGGGTCCCGACTCGACGGCCAGCCGGCGGACCAGGTGGAGCCCGTCGTCGGAGTTGTCGGTGAGAGTGTGCACCGGCTCGAAGCGGGCGATCTCCGCGGGCAGCGTGCGCAGCAGGCTGCGGGCGACGTAGGGCGGGTGGCTGGCGATGACGTCGACGGCGCCGTGCAGCCGCTTGGGCAGAGGGTCGAGCAGGTCGCCGGCGGCGAAGCGCAGGTTGCCGAGACCGAGGCGTCGCGCGTTGTGGCGCCCCAGGTCGACGGCCTCCGGCGAGATGTCCAGCCCCCACACCTGCGCGCCCCGCACCGCGTGGGCGACGGCCAGCGCCACCGGGCCGACGCCGCAGGCGGCCTCGACCATCACCGGGTCGCTGCGGCGGCGCCGCATCCGCCTGATCACCTCGGCCGCGGTGAACTCGCTGGACAGCCGCGGCGAGAACACGCCGGGACGCAGCTCGATGCGCAGGCCGTGGAAGTCGATGTAGCCGCGCAGCAGGGTCATCGGCTCACCGGCGACGCGGCGCGCCGCCAGCGACAGCAGCCTGCCGCGCTGCGACGCGGTGAGGCGCACGTCGAGGTCGTCCTGGGTGACGTCGCGCTTCAGCACCACCTCGGCCAGCTCCTCGGCGTCGCTGCGCGCCACCCACGGCTTCCACAGCTCGACGTGCTTCGAGGCGCGGATGGCGTCCTCGGCGGCGTCGATGAAGTCGCCGACGGTGCAGGGCGAGGGCAGGTCGAGAGCAGCGGGCATGCGGTGTCGTCCGGTGGGCGTTGGCGGGGCGGCGCATAGCCTGCCATGCCAACGGCGGCACCCGCTCTGCGCGACGCGCGACCGCGCGCCTGGCGACTACGCGGTGCCGGTGCGCGCCTCGACGCCGGCGCCGTCGTCGCCGCGCAGGAACCCGGCCAGCATCTGCCGCTCGGCGACGCTGAGCACGCGCGCCAGGGCGCGCCCCAGGCTGGCGAACCGCCGCCACTCCACCAGGGTGCGCAGCCAGGCGACGCGCTGGGCGTCGGCGCTGAGACGTGTCGCACCGCGCAGCGCGTCGAGCTCGGCGATGTGATGGCCGACCATGGCGATGACCACGTCGCGCCGGGCGGCGGGCAGCCCGCTGGCGGCGAAGTCACGGAGCAGGTGGCGCAGCGGTCCCTCCCAGCGGTGCATCATGCGCACCCCCTCGGCGTCGGGGAAGCCGTCGGAGCCGAGCGCGAACACGCAGCGCGAGAGCCGGGCGCCGAGGCTCAGCTCCATCTCCATGTAGGCGGCGGTGAGCACCCCGTTGACCTGGTCGAGCGCCTCCTCGCCCGAAGTTTCTGCCAGGATGCGGCGCAAACTCGTGGCCACGCGGGGGCAGAGGTCGAGCAGCGCCGGCGCGTCGGCGGCGCGCAGCGACAGGTGAGGCAGCAGCGGCGCGGCGTGCGCCGAGCCGAGCGCGTCGAAGAGGCAGAGCCACTGCCCGGCCTCGGCAACCGTTCCCGCCTGGCGCAGCCCGGTACCCGGGCCTCGTCTACCCACCCTGCACTCCCGCGGCCCCGCCCGCCCCGCGCCTCTCTCTGCATACCGATCGCGTCCCGCCGACCCGCAAGCTACCACGGCGCCTCCGGCCGCGACGCGGAAAACCCTGGTGCTGTAAGCCCCTTTTCTGTTGCACTCCGAAACGTCACAGATCCGTCGGGCACCCTGATGGATTTGCATCAGGGTCGGCGGTCGGCGCCCCGGGGGATAGGCTGGCGGCGACGTGACCGCAACCCGCCGCCTCGCCGCCCTCGCCGCCCTCGCCGGCGCGGTCACCCTGGCGGGCTGCACCGGAAGCACCCCGCGGGCAACCCCCTCCCCCACCGCGACGGCGCCGAGCCCGACGAGCAGCCCCGCGACCCCGACCGCCGGCGCCAGCGCCACCGCCACCCCCGCGACGGGCCTGGCCGCCTGCCCCACCACCCCCGCCGCCGCCTCCGGCCTGCCCGTCCTCTACCGCGGCGGCACCCCCGACGACCTCGCCGTCGCCGCCGACGGCGCCCTGTGGGTCAGCGACGCCTCGTCGCGCGTGGTGCGCGTCGTCGCCGGCGCGGTCACCCGCAGCATCACCGGGCTGGCCGACCCCGAGGGCATGGTCCCGCTGCCCGGCGGCGATGTCGTCGTCGCCGAGCAGGGCCGCCAGCGGGTCGTCGACGTCCACCCCGACGGCAGCCGCACCGTCCTGCTCACCCTTCCCGCCGCGCCGCCCGGCGTGCTCGGCCTCGACGGCATCGCCTGGGAGCCGCGGTCCAACGCCGTCCTCGTCCCCGACAGCCCCCACGGCACGCTGACCTCGGTGCCCCTCGACGACCCCGCCCGCGCCACCACCGTGGCCACCGGCCTGCCCCGCGTCGTCGGCATCGACCCCGGCGTCAACGGCGGCGGCCCCTGGCTCGCCGCCGAGGCCGAGGCGCCCGACGGGTTGCTGCTGCTCAGCGGCGGGCGGGCGACGCCGCTGGGCAGGCTCGCCCAGCTCGACGACGTCGTCCTCGACGCCGGCCTGCTCTACGTCACTGACCTGCGCAACGGCAGCGTCCACGCGGTCGACCCCGGCAGCGGCGCCGACCGCACCCTGGCCGCCGGCTTCGGCCAGCCCCAGGGACTGGCCGTGCTGCCCGACGGCTCCCTCGCCGTCGCCGACTCGAAGCGCGGTGTGGTCCAGCGCCTCGGCGCCTGCCGTCCCTAGTCCGCGTAGAACTCGCGGAAGGGATACCACTGCTCGGGGTGGGCCCGCACCACCGGCTCGATGGCCGCGGCGACGCGCTGCATCAGGGAGCGCTCGTCGTCATCCGGCCCGACCTCGAGCGCCTCCATGGGATGGAGCAGGTAGATGCCGCGGGCGTCGTCGTACCAGCAGGCCGTCGGGTACAGCGGCACCTTGGCCCGCAGCGCCAGCCAGGCGGGCACCGAGGAGAAGGGCACCGGGCCGCCGCAGTAGTCGACGGTCACCGTGGGGCCGCCCTCGGGCAGGTCGCAGAGGATGGCGACGTAGCGGCCGCGGCGGAAGGCGCGGATCAGCCCCATGGCGGCGTGCGACGCCTCGTACACCTCCATCTGGTTGGCGCGGCGCGCCCAGACCACCAGGTCGGTGATCGCCCGCGGCCCGGTGGTGGCCATCACCGTGGTCAGCTTCAGTCCGCCTGAGAAGGCGATGTTGGCGGCCATGTCCCAGTTGCCGAAGTGGGTGAGCGCGAAGACCCCCTGGACGCCGGGCTGGCAGAGGTACACGGGCCGCTGCATCGAGGGCAGCCACTCGCTGTGCCGGCGCGCCGCCGCGGCGTCCAGCCCGCAGGCCCAGACGAAGTCGACGCCGCTGCGGGCGAAGGCGCGGAACGACGCGCGCGCCCGGCGCCGCGCCTCGGCCATGGTGATGCCGGGCTCGAGGCGGCGGTGGTTGCGCGCCGCGTTGGTGCGGCGGCGGCGCGACGTCGCGTAGCCCACCATGCCGAAGGCGTCGGCCAGCGCGTAGCGCGCCGGGCCGAGGCCGCGGACCAGCGCGGTGGCGATCTGCAGCCCCGCCTTGAGGGCCAGCGGCGGGCGCGGTTCGATGCCGCTCATGCGCGGGCAAGCCCCAGCCGCGAGGTGACCAGCCGGATCGGCCCACCCTGCACCACCAGGGACAGCACCACCACACCGTAGGCGATCAGCGGTACGCGTCGGTCGACTCCGGACCGATCGGTCAGTGAGAGCGCCAGCGCCACCGACAGCGCGCCGCGCAGGCCGCTCCAGAAGATCATGTGCCGCCACCGCCAGGGGATCGCGCGGGCGCGCGGCGAGACGGCGAGGAGCAGCAGGTATGCCGGCACCGCGCGCGCCGCGACCACGATGCCGAAGGCCGCGGCCACCATGCCGGCGACGTCGAGCAGCGACCGCGTCGGCAGCGCGGTGCCGATGAGCAGGAAGAGGATGGCGTTGAGGACGAAGGCGAGGAGCTGCCAGAAGTCGGGCAGCTCGCGCCCGTGGAGCACCACGCGCCGCGCCGTCCCGGCGATGACCAGCCCCGCCGCGACGGTGGCGACGATGCCCGAGGTGTGGGCCAGGTCGGCGGCGAGGTAGGCGCCGTAGGCGATGCCGATGGTGACCAGGATGTCGGCCGGGGCTTCGCGCTGGGCACGCAGCAGGAGGACGCCGATGAGCCCGCAGGCGACGCCGATGCCCGCCCCGCCCAGGGTGATCAGGAAGAACTGCGCGGTGACGTGCGCCGCCGACACGCCGCCGCCCAGCGATCCCACCAGCGCGGCGAACACGGCGACGCCGGTGCCGTCGTTGAACAGCGACTCGCCTTCGAGGACCGCGGTCAGCGTCGACGGCGCGTGCGACTGGCGGAGCACGCTGGTCACGGCGATGGGGTCGGTGGGGGCGAGCACGGCGCCGAGCAGCATGGCGCTGGTCCAGCCCAGGCCCAGCCAGTAGTGGGTGAGCACGCCGATGAGCAGCACGGTCACGGCCACGCCCACGGTGGCCAGCAGGCCGACGGCGAGCAGGCGGCGGCGGAGCTGGGCCAGGTCGAGGGTCATCGCCGCCTCGAAGACCAGGCCGGGGATGAACACCAGCAGGATCAGGTCGGGGCTGATCTGCGCGGTGGGCACCCCGGGCAGGGCGCCGACGCCGATGCCGGCGACGGCGAGCAGCACCGCGTAGGGCACCGGGCCGCGGCGCGAGAGGGTGCGCAGCACCGCGGCGAGCAGGCAGAGGCCCACCAGCAGGGCGAGGAAGCGCTGCGCGGAGGACACGGGCCGCCACAGATAGCACAGGGGCCCGCGGGCACGAAAGGCAGCCGCCGCACCGGGGCCGCGCTATGATCGGCCGCACCACGCCGGTGGCCATCCGCAGCCCCGCCGCCGGCGATAGGGTGCGGCACATCCCCGACGCACCTGAGGGACCGGGTGAACGCAGCACCACGCGCCGTCGTCGACCGCGGCCAGCACGCGCTGGACGATCGCGGGCGCCTCCTCGGACTGCTCGCCGACAGCGCCCAGGACATCCTCTACCGCTACCGGGTGCGCCCCGAGCCGGGCTTCGAGTACGTCAGCCCCTCGTGCACCCGGATCACCGGCTACACCCCCGAGGAGCACTACGCCGACCCGCAGATCTTCCTCCGCCTCGTCCACCCCGACGACCTGCACCTCATCGAGTCGATGTCGGCGGCCGAGGAGCCGGACGACACCGTGCTGCTGCGCTGGGTGCGCCGCGACGGCGGCGTGGTCTGGACCGAGCAGCGCACCGTCGCCGTGCGCGACGAGGCGGGCCACGTCGTCGCCGTCGAGGGCGTGGTCCGCGACGTGACCGCGCGGGCCCGCGCCCAGGAGCGGCTCCAGGCCATGGTCGAGGTCACGCACGCCACCCTGGAGCGGCGTCCCGACGAGGTGCTCGCCCTGATCGCCGGGCGCGCCCGGGACATGGCCATGGGCAGCCTCGCCGCGGTGGTCGTGCCCGACGGCGACAGCGTGCTGGTCCGCGCCGCCGAGGGCGCCGGGGCGGCGGCGCTGCGGGGCCGGAGGTTCCCGACCGCGGGCAGGGTCGTCGAGGAGGTGCTCACCGGCCGCGTCCCGGTGCGGCTCGAGGACCTGGCCACCGAGCGCCCGGCCTGGACGCCGCAGGCGGAGAGCCTGCAGGTCGGCCCGCTGCTGGCCCTGCCGCTGGGGGCGGGCGGCGGCGTCGCCGGCGTGCTCTCGATCAACCGCGAGCCCGGCGCCACGCCCTTCAGCGACGACGACGTCGAGGTGGTCGCCGCCTTCGCCGAGCAGGCCTCGATGGTGCTGGAGAGCGCCCGCCTGCGCGACGAGCTGCAGCACCTCGCCGTGGTCCGCGACCGCGAGCGCATCGCCCGCGACCTCCATGACGGGGTCATCCAGGCGCTCTTCGGCGTCGGCCTGGCCCTCCAGGTGGCGGAGAGCGAGGAGGCCGACGACCGCCTGATCCGCACCCGGATCGGCTCGGCCATGGCCGACATCGACCGGATCATCTACGACGTGCGCAGCTACGTGTACGGCCTGCGGCCCTCGCTGCTGCAGCGCGCCTCGCTGCTCGACGCCCTGCAGCGGCTGGCCGGCGACGTCGAGGCCCGCTTCGCGGTGATCAGCGCCGTCGAGGCCGACGACGCAGCGCTCGACCTGCTCGCCCCGGTGGCGCCCGACGTGGTCCAGGTGGTCCGCGAGGCGCTCAGCAACGTGGCCCGCCACGCCCGCTCGCTCACCTGCCGGGTCAGCGTCCACGCCGACGAGGGCATGGTCCGGGTCGCCGTCGAGGACGACGGCGTCGGCTTCGACGCCACCCAGACCCTGCCCGGCCAGGGCCTCGACAACCTCAGCGCCCGGGCCGGCGAGCTCGGCGGCTGGCTGCTGGTGCACAGCTCTCCCGGGGCCGGCACCACCGTGGAGATGCACCTCCCCGTCGCGGCGCTGCAGGCCCGCGCCGCCGCGCCCGCCGAGGCCGGCGCCTAGGCGGATCGTCCCGGCGGGGAGGGCCGTCCGCCTCTGGTGCGCCCGGCCCGGGAGGGCCACCATCGGGCGTAGCTGAGGAGGACCGACCCATGGAGCATGTCCATCGGGCCACCGCGGTCGCGCCCCGTGCCGGGGGGCGCCGCGACCGGGTCAGCGGCGGGGCGGTCACCACGGGGATGCGGGCGGCCCGCCTCCACGCCGTGGGCGAGGCGCTGCGCCTCGACGTGGTCGAGCGGCCCCGGCCGTCGGGCACCGAGGTGCTGGTGCGGGTGGCGGCGTCGGGGCTGAGCGGCTGCGACCTGGCCCTCATCGACGGCGTCGAGGAGGCGGCACTGCCGCAGACGCCGGGGCACGAGGTCGCCGGCTACGTCGCCGCGCTGGGGCCGCAGGCCTCGGGGGTGCAGCTCGCCGAGGCCGTGCTGGTCTACGGCTGGTGGGGCTGCGGGAGCTGCCCGGAGTGCCTTCGCGGCGACGAGCACCTCTGCGCCGACGCCCGCCGCTGCGGCTCGACGGCGCCGGGCGGGTGGGCCGACTTCGTGCTCGTCCCCCATCCCCGGCATCTCGTCCCGCTGCGCGGCCTCGACCCGGTGGTCGCCGCCCCGCTGGCCGACGCCGGCCTGACGCCGTTCCGCGCCGTGCGCGAGGTGGCCGGGGTGCTCGGCGACGGCGGTGCCGCGGTGGTGGTGGGCGTCGGCGGCCTGGGGCAGATGGCCGTGCAGATGCTGCGGCGGGTGACCGCGGCGCGGATCCTCGCCGTCGACGCCGACCACCGCAAGGAGGGCCCGGCGCGGACGTCGGGCGCCGACGCCTTCGTCGACATCCAGGACTGGCACCGCGTCCTCGGCGCATTGGGCGGCGTGCCCGCCGCCGCGGTGCTCGACATGGTGGGCAGCGACGCCACCGTGGAGATGGGCGCCCGGGTGGTGGCGCCCGGCGGCCGGCTGGTGGTCTGCGGCCGGGGGCCGGGCAAGCTCCGGCTGGCCCTGCTGCCCCTGCCGCCGGGGGCGATGGCGATCACCGAGCGGGGCGGCGGCCGCGGCGAGCTGGCCGAGGTGGTCGAGCTGGCCCGGCGCGGCGAGCTCCGCCTGCGCGTGCAGCGCTACCAGATCGACCGGGTCAACGACGCGGTCACCGCGCTGCGCGCCGGCTGGGTGCGCGGCCGCGCCGTGATCGTGCCAAGCATGGCCTGAACTCGCGGGCCGCCGCTGCGGCGGCGGCTCAGGCGGTGAGGGCGCGGTTGCCGCGAAGCCAGTGGGGCAGCGCGCCGACCAGCACCTGCGGCCGCGTCTGCGCCTTGATCAGGTACTCGACGGCGCCCAGCGCCAGGGCGCGCTCGACCAGCGAGTGGTCGGCGACGTTGCTCAGCACCACCACCGGGATGTGCGCCGTCTTCGGCCAGCCGCGCAGGGCTTCGAGGAACTGCAGCCCGTCCATGCGCGGCATCATCATGTCGAGCAGGATCAGGGCGGGAAGGTCCTTGCGCACCATGGCGATCCCCTCGACGCCGTCGCGGGCGTGGCGGGTGCCGTAGCCCTTGGCGCCGAGCAGCATCAGGTACATGGTGGCGATGCTGTCGTCGTCCTCGACGATGAGGATGTCGCGGTCGAGCTGCTCGTCGATGTTGGGGCGCGCCCCGTTGCTGCGGGGTGTGCGCGGGCGGTGCTGGGCGGTGCCGTTGAGGGTCACCGCGGCCTGCGGCTGCGGCTTCGGCGGCGCCGGCGGGATCACCGTGCGGGTCACGGTGCGCGGCTGGTGCGGCGGCGCGGGCGCGGCGGGCGGCGGCGGCGCGGCGGCCGAGGGCGGCGGCGGGGCGCTCAGCGCCGCGCTCGGGACGATGGCGGGGACGTGGACGCGCTCGGCCTCGTCGTCGTCGGGCCCGAAGATGTGGAAGCCGCGGAGGCGCTGCAGGGGGCGGTCGACCTCGGCGACCCCGTCGTCACCGGCCTCGGTGCGGCGGGTGCGCAGCCAGGCCAGCGCCGCCACCACGGCGACGAGGAGGAGAAGCGCGCCGAGGACGCGCGGAGCTGTCACGGCGATCCCCGGAGGGACCTGGAAGGGGCGCATCGACACTCATAACAACGTCGCGAAGCGCGCCCGTCCTGCGGCGGGGCGGCGACCGGCTCGAACGCGTCAGCCCGCGGCGCCGATCCCTGGACATGGAACCGGCCCGACCGCGACGTGGCGCGGCCGGGCCGGTGGCTGGGAAGGACTGTCGCTGACGCGACGGTCAGTAGGCGGCGGGGACCCCCCGGTCCTCGCGGACGGCCGAGATCATGACGATCTTGGCCACAATCCACGCGGCCAGGGTGTAGATGGCGATGGCCACCAGGTCGGCCCACTCCAGCGGGTGGCCGTTGCCGGCGCTGCTGGTGCCGATGATGCCCCGGAAGGGCGCGGCCAGCGCCGAGCCGGCGGTGTAGATGAAGCTGGCGAAGCCGCTGTCCCCGGCCCCGGCGGCCAGGAAGATGAAGCGGAGCGCCAGGATGGCGTTGACGATGCCCACGCACAGCCACACGATCTGGCGGGCCCGGTAGCCGACCGGGATCACCGCGGTGCGGCCCGCGTAGACGCTGCGTCCCGCCACCGGTGCTCCGGCAGGGGGCATGGCCCCACGCCCGGCGACGTACTGCTCGTCGCGAACCTCGACTGGCTCGTCCATGGTTGTGTCACCTCCACGCCCCGCGGCGGCTTCGCCGGCAGGGCTGCTTGGCAAGGCGCCGGTTGGCTGCCTCACATCACGTGAGTGAGATTATATCACATTTGCCGCGTATGGACGCAACATGTTGTCTCTCTGAGCGTGCCGAGCGCGTCAGCCGTCCCCCGGTTGGGCCTGCCCGGCCGCCTGGGCCGGGGCTGCGGTCGCCGTCGCCGCCGGGGCGGCGAGCACGGCGGGCTGGGTGACGGGACCCGCCGCGGGGTGCCCCGTGGTGAGCATCAGAGCCACCACACCCGCCCCCATGCCGAGGGCGGCGCTGCCGAGAACGCCGAAGACCGACCCTGCTGACAACATGCTATGACCACTGTGGCAATGTCCGACACCGACAGGGTTAAAGGTAGTCGGGGTGTCCCGGGCCACGGCGGTCGCCCGCACGAGCGGGTGCCATGACCGTCCACGTCGGCACCTGCGGCTGGCAGTACCGCGACTGGCGCGGCCGCTTCTACCCCGAGGCGCTGCCCCAGCGGGAGTGGCTGGAGCACTACGCCGCCCGCTTCCAGACCGTCGAGGTCGACAACACCTTCTACCGTCTGCCCGCCGCCGAGGTCTTCGCCGCCTGGCGCGAGCGCACCCCCGGCGACTTCTGCATGGCGCTCAAGACCAGCCGCTACCTCACCCACGTCAAACGGCTGCGCGACCCGCAGGCGCCGGTCGAGCTCTTCATGGAGCGGGCGGGAAGGCTCGCCGAGAAGCTCGGGCCGCTGCTCATCCAGCTCCCGGCCACCTTCACGGCCGACCCGCCCCGGCTCGCCGACGCCCTCGACAGCTTTCCCCGCGGCGTCCGCCTCGCCTTCGAGCCGCGCCACGAGTCCTGGTTCACCGACGCCACCGAGCAGGTTCTCGCCGACCGGGACGTCGCCTACTGCCTGGCCGACTCGCGGGGCCGCCCGGCCGGGCCGCTGTGGCGCACGGCGAGCTGGACCTACCTGCGCTTCCACGAGGGCACCGGCGCGCCCCACCCCTGCTACCAGCCGCACACCCTGCACGAGTGGGCCGAGCGGCTGGCCGGGACCTGGGGCGAGGGCTGCGAAGCGTACGTGTACTTCAACAACGACCCCGGCGGCTGCGCCGTCCGCGACGCGGTGCGCTTCGCCGCGGCCGCCCGGACGGCCGGCCTGCGACCCACCCGCGTGCCCGAGGAGGCCGAGGCGCCTGTCGGGACTGCCTGACCGCGGACGCGGCAATCCTGTCAATCAGGACAGTGACTAGGCGGCCCGCTGGGCCCGTGTATAGAGTTGTCAACGCGGGGGCGATCGTCCCGATTTTCAAGGAAGGAGAGGATTGCTGACCACACGGCCCGGCCTCGGCCTTCCCAGCGAGACCATGGACGCCGGCGGCGGACAGGGCAGCCTGTCCCTGCCTGTCTGTCCCTTCGCCCGCGCCGGCCTGGGCTCGCGCCTGATGCCCTCCTGTCCCGGCTACGAGGCCGCGCCGCTCAGCTTCGCCGGCCTCGGCGCCGGCGAGTCGCTCGGTGAGCGGGAGAGCTGCCGCCACCTGGGCACCCAGCGCGGCGCCCGCGGCTTCGTCAGCGCCTGCCGCCATCCGGGTGGCATGCCCGCCGAGGCCGCCGCGCTGGCCCGCCGCGCCGGGCGGGGCTCGCGCCCGCTCCCCGGGCACTAGCGCCGCCGCCGACCCCGCCCTCCCTTCTATCCTGCGCGCGTGGACGCGCAGACGCTGCGCCGGCTCGCCGACGTGCTCGAGCCCGGCGCCCTGCTGACCGCACCCGAGGACGTGCGCGCCTACGAGTGCGACGGCCTCACCGGGCACCGCGCCGTGCCCGCGGCGGTGGCCCTGCCGCGCACCACCGAGCAGGTGGCCGCGGCGGTGCGCGTCTGCCATGCGGCGGGCGTGCCCTTCGTCGCCCGCGGCGCCGGCACCGGGCTGAGCGGCGGGGCGCTGCCCGTCGCCGGCGGGGTGGTCATCTGCCTGGCGCGGATGACTGAGGTTTTGGCCGTCGACGTCGACAACGCGCGCGTCGTCGTGCAGCCGGGGGTGACCAACGTGGCGGTGACCGCGGCGGTGGCGCCGCACGGCCTGTACTACGCGCCCGACCCGTCGTCGCAGCTCGTCTGCACCATCGGCGGCAACGTCGCCGAGAACTCCGGCGGCGCCCACTGCCTGAAGCACGGCTTCACCGTCAACCACGTGCTCGGCGCGGTGTTCGTCACCGCCGGCGGGCAGGTCGCTCGGCTCGGCGGCGCGGTGTGCGACACGCCCGGCTACGACCTGCTCGGCGCCGTGGTCGGCAGTGAGGGGACGCTGGGCATCGTCACCGAGGTGACCCTGCAGGTGCTGCGCCGGCCGCAGTCGGTGCGCATGCTGCTGGCAGCGTTCGACGGCGTCGAGGCGGCGGGCGCGGCGGTGTCGTCGATCATCGCCGCGGGCGTGCTGCCGGCGGCGGTGGAGATGATGGACCGGCTCACCCGCGAGGCCTCCGAGCAGGCGGTGCACGCGGGATATCCCGACTGCGAGGCGCTGCTCCTCGTCGAGGTCGACGGCCCCGACGCGGAGTGCGCGGCGCAGCTCGACGCCTGCCGTTCCATCTGCGAGTCGTGCGGCGCGTCGGAGATCCGCGTCGCCGCCGACGACGCCGAGCGGGCGCTGATGTGGAAGGGGCGGCGCGCCGCCTTCGCCGCCATGGGACGGGTCAGCCCCGCGTACTACGTGCAGGACGGCGTGGTGCCGCGGACGCGGCTGCCCGAGGTGCTGTCGGGCATCGCGGCGCTGGCCGGCGAGTACGGCATGCGCGTCGGCAACGTCTTCCACGCCGGCGACGGCAACCTGCACCCGCTGGTCTGCTACGACGCGGCTGTCGAGGGCGAGGCGGCGCGCGCGCTTGAGCTGGCGGGACGCATCCTCGACCTCTGCCTGGCCGCCGGCGGGTCGATCACCGGTGAGCACGGCGTCGGCCACGACAAGGCCTGCGCCATGCCCAGGATGTTCAGCGGCGCGGCGCTCACCGTGATGGACCGGGTTCGTGCCGCCTTCGACCCGAACGGCCTGTGCAATCCCGGCAAGCTGCTCCCCACGCCGCGGCTGTGCGGCGAGGTGCCCGGCTTCCACCGCGTCCACCCGCTGGAAGCCGCGGGACTCGCCGAGCGATGGTGACCGCGGCGCGCGTCGCCGACGCCTTCGCCGCCGCGGTCGGTGCCGAGCACGTGCGCGACGCGGCGGCGCAGGACGCCGTCGCCGGCGTGATGCCCGCGCTGGTGGTGTCGCCGGGGTCGGAGGAGGAGGTGGCGGCGGTGCTGCAGGCGGCGGCGCAGCACGGGCTGGCGGTGGTGGTGCGCGGCGGCGGCAGCAAGCTCTCCTGGGGCGCGCCGCCGCGGCGCTGCGAGGTGGTGCTGTCGACGGCGCGGCTGGCCGGCGTCGTCGAGCACGAGCCGGGCGACCTGGTCTGCGTGGTCCGCGCCGGGACGCCGCTGGCCTCGCTGCAGGCGTCGCTGGCGGCGCACGGGCAGCGGCTGGCGCTCGACCCGCCCCACGGAGTTTCCGCCACAGTCGGCGGTATCGTGGCGGCCGCGGCGCACGGGCCGCTGCGCACGCGGTTCGGCACGGCCCGCGACATGGTGCTCGGCGCCCGCTTCGTCACCGGCGACGGGGTGATCGGGCACAGCGGCGGCAAGGTGGTCAAGAACGTCGCCGGCTACGACGTCGCCAAGCTGCTCATCGGCTCGCTGGGGACGCTCGGCGTGGTCACCGAGGTGGCCCTGCGCCTCCAGCCGCTGCCCCACGCGCGGCGCACCGTCGCCTACCAGGACCTCGCCGCCGAGCAGGTCGACGCGGTCTGGCGGGCGCTCTCGGGGTCGGGCGTGGAGCCGGCGGCGGTGGTGGCGCTGTCGCCGGGCGGCGCCGTGCTGGTGCGCGTCGAGGGCACAGATGCGGGTGCGCAGGCGCAGGCGGAGACGCTGCTGGCGGCGACGCGC
>Ga0207664_10001969_pt1 | contig 13534 bp, 11 predicted proteins | sample LARL83metaG_FD_184349 | JGI IMG/M metagenome (GOLD analysis project Ga0207664, IMG submission 184349) | Corn, switchgrass and miscanthus rhizosphere microbial communities from Kellogg Biological Station, Michigan, USA - LAR L8-3 metaG... | ecosystem: Host-associated > Plants > Roots >...
GCGACTTCGTCTCGGCGGGCAAGCCGGTGGGCGTGATCTGTCATGGTCCGTGGACACTGGTCGAAGCCGACGTGGTTCGGGGCTGACGCTGACGTCGTGGCCGAGCGTGCGTACGGACATCCGCAACGCCGGCGGCAAGGTGGTCGACCAGGAGGTGGTCGTGGACGGGAATCTGGTGTCCAGTCGGGGTCCGGGCGACCTTCCGGCGTTCTGCGCGGCGATCGTCGACGTGTTCGCGCAGCCAACGGTCAGCTGACCCGGGCCTCGACCGTCAGGAGTGGGGCGTCGCGACCGTTGGCGGGGCTGTTGTTCCGCACACATCGGTTCATGTGACGCGTGATCAGCATGGACTGGATAACCGGTAGTTCGTGTCGGTGGTGGCCGGTTCGGCGAACAGGTTTGCCAGCGCGGCCATAGCCGGGTCACGCGGCTGTGTCTTGCCCCGTGACGCTTTCTCGCGGTCAATGTAACGCAGGCGCATGGTCGGTGGGCTCCGCCAGGTGCTGTCGGAGCTGAGCGTGGCGTGGCGGAGCCCACCGACCGGTGCATACCCAGGCCGGATGGGTCGAAACGCGGCTGACGTGTCGGTCGTGGCCGATCGGGGTAGGCGATGGGTGCAGACGAGCATGGGAGGCGATATGGCGCAGACTGTGGGCGACTACGTGTTGGAACGCCTGCGGCAGTGGGATGTGGACCAGGTGTTCGCGTACCCGGGCGATGGCATCAACGGCATCGTCGCCGCGTTCGGCCGGGCGGGCAACGAACCGCGGTTCGTACAGGCGCGGCATGAGGAGATGGCGGCGTTCGAGGCGGTGGGCTACGCGAAGTTCTCCGGCCGGGTCGCGGTGTGCATGGCGACGTCGGGGCCGGGTGCGATCCATCTGCTCAACGGGTTGTACGACGCGAAACTCGACCACGTGCCGGTAGTCGCGATCGTCGGTCAGACGGCGCGCTCGGCGATGGGCGGGAGTTACCAGCAGGAGGTCGATCTGCAGGCGTTGTTCAAGGACGTGGCCAGTGAGTACCTGGTCGAGGTGAACGTGGCCGCGCAGTTGCCCAACGCGCTGGACCGGGCGATCCGCGTCGCGCAGGCGCAACGCGCACCGACAGCGGTGATCATCCCGTCCGACCTGCAGGAGGAGCCCTACGAGCCGCCGGCGCACGCGTTCAAGCAGGTGCCGTCCAGTCCGCCGAGTGTGGCGCGGTCCACTGTGGTCCCGGCGGCGGAGGACGTTCGGCGCGCGGTCGAGGTGATCAACGCGGGGCGGAGGGTCGCGTTGTTGGTCGGACAGGGGGCGCGTGGGGCGCGGGCCGAGGTGACCGAGTTGGCCGAGTTGACCGGGGCCGGGGCGGCGAAGGCGTTGCTGGGTAAGGATGTGCTGTCGGATGAGTTGCCGTGGGTGACTGGGTCGATCGGACTGTTGGGTACCCGTCCGAGCTACGAGTTGATGCGTGGCTGCGACACGTTGGTGATCGTCGGGTCGAACTTTCCGTACACGCAGTTCCTGCCGGAGTTCGGCCAGGCGCGGGCGGTGCAGATCGACATCGACGGCCGGTTCATCGGGATGCGGTATCCCACCGAGGTGAATCTGGTCGGTGACGCGGCGGCGACGCTGCGCGCGATCAACAGCCAGGTGGATCGCAAGACCGACCGTGGTTGGCGGGAGAAGATCGAACGTCATGTGGCTGACTGGTGGGGTGTGATCGAGCGGCAGTCGATGTTGCGTGCGAAGCCGAGCAATCCGATGCGGATCGCGTGGGAGCTGTCGGCGCGGTTGCCGGAGGACGCGATCGTCGCGGCGGATTCGGGTTCGGCGGCGAACTGGTATGCCCGGCATGTGAAGTTGCGTGGTGACATGCGTGGCTCGTTGTCCGGGACGCTGGCGACGATGGGGCCGGGTGTGCCTTACGCGATCGGCGCGAAGTTCGCGCATCCGGACCGGCCGGTGGTCGCGTTGGTGGGTGACGGCGCGATGCAGATGAACGGGCTGGCGGAGCTGATCACGATCGCCCGGTATCACGAGTTGTGGCCCAACCGCACGTGCGTGATCTGTGTGCTGCACAACAACGATCTGAACCAGGTGACGTGGGAACTGCGGGCGATGGGTGGGGTGCCGAAGTTCGAGGAGTCGCAGGTGTTGCCCGACATCTCCTACGCCGATTTCGCGCGATCCATTGGCCTGGCCGGGTTCGCGGTGAACCGTGATGACGATATAGGTCCGGCGTGGGACGCGGCGTTCGCGGCCGGTGGCCCGGTCGTGCTGGACGTGCGGTGTGATCCGAACGTGCCGCCGATTCCGCCGCACGCCACGCTGGAGCAGGTGAAGTCGGTGACGGAGGCCGTGCTCAAGGGCGATCCGGACGCGTGGCAGATGATCGCGACCGGCATCCGTACGAAGGCGCAGGAACTGTTGCCTAACAAGCGTTAGGGGGCCGGTATGGCTACGTTTGGGTACTTTCTGTCGTGCGAGGAGTTCGGGCCGGCCGAGTTGGTGCGTCAGGCCAAGCTGGCCGAACTGGCCGGGTTCCGGAAGCTGTGGATCTCCGATCATTTCCATCCGTGGAATGACGAGCAGGGGCAGAGTCCGTTCGTGTGGTCGGTGATCGGTGCGCTGTCGGAGGCGACGCCCCTGCCGATCACGACGGCCGTGACGTGTCCGACCGTGCGGCTGCATCCGGCGGTGATCGCGCAGGCGGCGGCGACCGCGTCGGTGCAGACCGGCGGGGGGTTCACGCTGGGCGTGGGGACCGGGGAGGCGCTCAACGAGCACATCTTCGGGGACGCCTGGCCCTCGGCGCCGATTCGGCGGGGCATGCTCGAGGAGGCCGTGGAGTTGATCCGGGCGTTGCATCGCGGTAAGCAGGTCGACTACGAGGGCGCGCACAACGCGGTCAGCAACGCCCGGATCTATACGCTGCCGCTGGACGGGCAGCCGGTGCCGATCTACGTGTCCGGGTTCGGCCGGCGTTCGGCGGAGTTGGCCGGCCGGATCGGGGACGGGTTCCTGTCGGTCGGGCCGAACAAGGAGCTGGTGGACATCTTCCGGTCGTCCGGCGGCGGTGACCGGCCGGCGCAGGGTGGCTTGAAGGTGTGTTACGGCCCGGATGAGGGCGCCGCTGTCGCGACCGCGCATCGGTTGTGGCCCAACGATCATCTGCCCGGCGAGTTGGCGCAGGTGTTGCCGACGCCGCGTCATTTCGAGCAGGCATCGACTCTGGTGACCCGTGATCAGGTGGCGGCCGCGGTGCCGTGTGGGCCGGATCTGGGGCGTTACGTGGACGCGATCGGTGAGTACGAACGGGCGGGGTACGACGAGATCTACATCGGGCAGATCGGTTCCGATCAGGACGCGTTCTTCGAGTTCTGGAACCAACGGCTGGCTGGCGAACTGGAACACGCGTCGGCCAGTGCCTGAGCGGTCGCTTGGTAGCCGGGCTCGATCAGGGCGTCGGTCCGGCTGAAGTCGAACAGCAGGTTCGGGAATTCGCTGTGCCAAGCCAGGAACGTGGTCAGTCCAGCGGGCCGTCCGCCTTCTTGACGGCTTCCTTGACCTCCTCGGCCACCTGTTCCCAGGGTTGGTCATGGGGATCGTGGTGTTGCTTCTGCTGTTCGTCGTCCTCAGTGGGCTGTCCCTGGGACAGCGGGTCGTCCCCGTCGATCTGGGTGCGGGCGGGGTTCGCGACCTCGCCATTCTCGTGTTTGTTGTCACTCATGCCCACGGGCTGCCCCGGGTGGCGGGAGATCAAACCGGGTTGTTTGCCCCCCGGCTGTGTGGGTATGCGATTCGCATTATGGCGTTGACAAGCTGTGGAGGTCGGCGTGCCTGGGTTCCTCAGTACGGCCCTGAGCGGCCGTAACCCGTTCGTGTTACGTATCTCCCTGATCGCGGCGATCGGCGGTTTCCTGTTCGGCTACGACACGGGTGTGATCTCGGGCGCGTTGCTCTACATCGCGCCGCAGTTGCGTGCCGGAACATTGGCGCAGTCGTGGATCGTGGCCAGTTTGCTGCTCGGGGCCGTCGTCGGCGCGATCGCGGCGGGTTATCTCGCGGACCGGATCAGTCGTAAGTGGACCAAGTTCGTGGCCGGCCTGGTGTACACCGTGGCCGCGCTCGGCTCGGCATTCGCGCAGAGCACGGGTGAGCTGATCATCGCGCGGAGCATGCTGGGTCTGGCGGTGGGTACCGCGTCGTTCGTCGCGCCGATGTACATCGCGGAGCACACGCCGCCGCGTATCCGGGGTGGCACGGTGTCGTTCAATCAGCTCATGATCACCTCGGGCATCCTGTTGGCCTACGTGGTGGACTTCGCCCTGAAGGGTGTGCCCGGGAACTGGCGTTGGATGCTCGGTCTGGGTGCGGTTCCCGGTGTCGCATTGGTCATCGGAATGTTGCTGGTGCCGCACACGCCGCGGTGGCTGATGCAGCGTGACCGGCGCGCGGACGCCCGGCGGGTGCTCGAGCGCAGTCGGCCGGACGAGGAGATCGATCAGGAACTGGACGAGATCCAGTCCGTGGTGCGCCGGCAGCGGCGGGTGCGGCTCGGGGACCTGTTCGGCCGCGGCACCCGCACGCTGTTGGGGATCGGTCTTGCCCTGGCGGTGTTCCAGCAACTCGTCGGCGTCAACACGGTGATCTACTTCTCGCCGACCATCCTGACCTACACCGGCCTGCACGCGAACTCCGCCATCACCGAGGCACTGTTCGTCGGTCTCACGAACGTCGTGTTCACCGTGCTCGCGGTATTGCTGTTGGATCGGGTCGGGCGCCGGGCGCTGCTGCTGGCCGGTACGGCCGGCCTGTGTGGGGCGCTGGTGTTGTTGGGCTTGTTCTTCGAGTTGCCGGCCTTGCAACAGCATGCGCCGTGGTTGGCGTTGGTGGCGCTGGTGCTGTTTATCGCGTCGTTCGCGGTGGGGCTGGGGCCGGTGTTCTGGTTGATGATCTCGGAGATCTTCCCGTTGTCGTTGCGCAGCAAGGCGATGGCGTTCTGTACGGCGGCCAACTGGGTGGCGAACTTCGTGGTGTCGTATTTCTTCCTGCAGTTGATCGGCGCGGTGGGTCGGCCGGTGACGTTCTGGATCTACGCCGGGCTCGGCGTGGTCGCGGTTGCGTTCTTCGCCGTGCGGGTGCCGGAGACCAAGGACAGGTCGTTGGAACAGATCGAACGGGACATCGGTGGCGACCAGCTCCGCCGGGAAGCCGCCTGATTCATCCGCTCAGGAGCGGTCCAGGCGGGGGAACAGGACTTCCTGGACCAGTAGCAGCAACGCGGCGGCGACCGGGATCGCGACCAGCGCCCCGATGATGCCCAGCTGCGTGCCGCCGATCAGCACGGCGACGACGGTGACCAGGGCCGGCACCTTGAGTACACCGCCGATGATCTTCGGTACGAGCAGGTAGTCCTCGGCGAGGCGGTAGGCGACGAAGAACGCCGCCGTGGCCAGGCACACCGGCCACGACACGGTGAGCGCGACCAGGCACACGATCACGCCCCCGGCGGTCGAGCCGACGACCGGGATCAGGTCCAGCACGGCGACCGTCAGGCCCAGCAGCAGTGGATCGGGCACGTGGAAGATCATCAGCCAGGCGAATGTGAGCACACCGGAGATCAGCGAGATCAACACGTTGCCCAGGACGTAGCCGCCGACCTTGGCGAAGATCTCGTCTCCGAGCAGGATCGCCCGCGGCCGCCGTGATGCCGGGACGAGTCGATACGCGGCGGTTCGGATGCGGGGCAGGTCGGCCAGGAAGTACACGGTCAGCACGACCACGATCAGGACGTTGGTGAGCGCGCTGAACACGGCCTGGCCGACGCCCAGCAGTCGGCCGGTGAGGTCGGCGCCGGTGCCGTTGAGGATCTGCTGCAGGTGTTGTTGAAGGTGGAAGCGGTCGTTGAGCCGGCCCAGTAGCGACGTGTGGTCCTGTGCCTCGCGGACGAGGCTGGGGATGTCGTGGACGAACTGGGTGGCTTGTGTGACCACGACCGGGATGGCGGCGGCGAGGAATCCGCCGACGAGGCCGAACATCCCGACGAGCACGACGAGGACCGCCAGCCACCGGGGCAGGCGGCGGGCGGTGAGCCAGGACACCACGGGTTCCAGGCCGATCGCGATGAACCAGGCCAGTCCGATGAGGATCAGGACACTGCGTGACGCGAGCAGGAACTGGAACAGCAGGTACGTGACGGCGACACCGGCGGCGCCGACCAGGCCGATGAAGAACGGTGAGCGCCGGTTGACCGGTCGGCCGGGTTGGCCCAGCGGTTGCTGCGGTGTGCTCTGTTCGGCTGCGACGGCTTCGGCGTGGGCGATCGGACTCTCGCCGTCGGTGACGAGGTCGCGTTGGCTGTCCGGGGCCAGCCGGTCCGGCTGCGGATTGGATGACACCAATCTGGGATTGCCCCAGAACCGGGTGGTCATGCATGGCAGCGGCGGTGTTATGTCGGTCGTAGCGGTGGGAGTAGGGACGCTACCGATGATGTCGCGATTCCGGCTGCGACGCCGCTCCACGCGATGGGGCCGAGGGGGGTGCAGCCGAAGAACTGGCTCAGGCCGGGTGTCTGCACCACCACGACCAACGCCGCCGCGGACCCGGCCGCGGTGCCGACCACGAGGGGGCTGCGCCACCGGCCACGCAGGGTCTGGGCCAGTTGCGCGCCGACCAGTCCGCACAACGCCATGGTGCTGGTACGCCGCTGCGTGCCGGGTGTCAGGCGTCCGGTCAGCCATGCCGTGGTCGCGCCGATGCCCGTCGCGATGCCTCGATTGCGGATGTCCCTCGTCAGGGTGGCACCCAACGCGGTGGCGCCAGGCGTGTCGTCCGGCCGGGTGACAGCGACGGCCATCGCCGGGAACAAGTCGGTCATCAGGTTGACCAGCAGGAACTGCCGGGTGCTCAGCGGCGGTGCGCCACCGATCAACGACCCGAGCACCGAGAAGCCGACCTCGCCTGCGTTGCCTCCGACGAGAATTGTCACGGCATCGGACACGCTGCGCCACAATGCCCGGCCCTCGGCCACCGCCTCCAGCAACACCGTGACATCGCTGTCGGTGAGGGCGATATCGGCGGCGGTCCGCGCGGCGGCGGATGCCTGAGCGCGGACACCGACTCCGACGTTCGCGGCGCGGATCGCGGCGGCGTCGTTGGTGCCGTCGCCGACCATCGCGGTGACCCGGTCAGCTGCCCGCAGCGCCTCCACCACCTGCAGCTTCTGCTCCGGCGCGACCCGCGCGATCACCGCGGCGCCGGAGAGTAGTTCGGCGCGACCGGTGCGGTCGCGGCCGATCAGGTCGGCGCCGGTGATCACGGGTGCGTCGTCTGGCCAGCCGAGCTGTCGGGCGATGGCATGCGCTGTCTGAGGGTGGTCGCCGGTCAGCATCGCCGATGCGATGCCGGCGTCGCGCAGTCCCGCGATCAGGTCGGCCGCGCCGGACCGGGGCGTCTCGGCCAAGCCGACGAAACCGAGGAAGGACAGCCCGGACAGGACATCGCCGTTGTTCAACTCCGGTTGTTCGTCGTCTGCCAGTTGCCGGCCGGCGACGGCGATCACCCGTAGTCCGTCACCGGCCAACGATTCGGCCGCTGCGGCCGCGCCGTCGGACAGGACGATCTCTGGCGCGCCCTTGACCAGCAACCACATCGTGCCGTCGTCGGTCCGGCCTACGGTGGCGGAGTAGCCGCGACTGGCCTCGAATGGTTGGCCGGCCAGCTGTTCCCACTGGGCATCCGACGACGCACCGTCCAGAATGGCTCGATCGGTGGCGTGCGGTTGCCGGTCGTCGTTGGTTGCCGGGCAGGCGCGGGCGGCCGCGACAAGGGCAGGCGCGTCCGGGGTCACGTCGATCCGTTCGCTCTGTGCGTCGGTCACGGCGGCGACCCGCAGTGCGTTCTCGGTGAGTGTGCCGGTTTTGTCGAAGCACACGGTGTCCAGCCGTCCCAACGCCTCCAGCGCACGCGGGCTGCGGACCAGGATGCCCCGGGCCGACAGCCGACGGGCGGCCGCGAGCTGCGCGACCGTCGCCACCAACGGCAGTCCTTCGGGTACGGCCGCGACCGCGATCGCGACCCCACCGGCGGCCGCCCGGCGCATCGGCGTGCCACGGATCGCGCTCAGCGCCGTGACGAGCGCGCCACCGCCCAGCGTCAGGGGCATCGCGTGCCGGGTCAACTCGTGCAGGCGTGCCTGGATACCGGCTGACGGTGGTGTACGTGCGGCGAGGCCGATCGCGCGGCCGGACACCGTGTCGGCCCCGACAGTCACCACGACGGCGTGGGCCTCGCCGCTGACCACCGTGGTGCCGGCGAAGACCAGGCTGTGTCGCTCGGCCGGTGGGGCGCCTGGTGTCGGGTCGAGTTGCTTGGCCACCGGAAGTGATTCGCCGGTCAGCGCGGACTCGTCGATCTCGAGGTCGGTCAGTTCCAGCAGTCGGGCGTCGGCGGGCACGACGTCCCCGACGCGCAGGCTCAACACGTCGCCGGGCCGCAGCGTGCCGGCGTCGACCAGGTCGGTGGCGCGATCGGTGATGCGGCGTGCCTGCTGGCGTTCGCCCTCGTGCAGCTTGGCCAGTGCCAGTCGGCCGCGGAACCGTTGCGTTCCGCCGACGAACGCGTTGAGGCCCATCGCGGCGGCGACCAGGGCGGCATCGACCGGTGAGCCCACGACGGCGGACGCGACCGCGCCCAGCGCGAGGATCGGGGTGAGCGGATCGTTCAGCTCGGCGACGACATCGGTGGCAAGGTGCACGGCGTGCCGAACGGGCGCGGCCACCGGTTGCCCCCCACGGCCGCGATCGCCGCGCGGCCGTGTTCGAGCGCCCGGTCCAGCGGTGTCGGTTCGACCTGGGCGGACCGCAGCCGTTCGAGGGCCTCCGCGACCGTGAGTTCGTGCCACGCCACTCGTTCCCGCCCGGCCGGTGGTGTCGCGGCGGCCACCCACGCCGCGGTGCCCCAGCCCAGGACCAGCCCGGCCAGCCCGGCCACGTGCACCGGATTGGCCAGGCGGGGCAGCAGATGGCCACGGCGGCCGGTGCCGGCGAGCATGATCAGGCCGCCGAGCATGGCGCTGGCGGTGCCCAGGCCGGTGGCCCGCTTGCTGTTCACCCGTGCCGCTCCAGCGGCCCGCAGCACCCGCCACACGCCTGCAAGTCCGTTGTGGACGATCAGGTCGGCGCCCCAGACGACCGGCGCGTCGGCGTCCGTGACGACCACGCACACATCGCCGGCCAACAGGCCGGTCACGTCGTCGGAGTGCGGCCCGCTGTGCGGTGTCGGCCGCGCCACGGTCAACACCACGTGACCCGCGTCCCGGAGTTGTTCGACCTGGCCCGCGAAGGAATCGACCACGTCGTCGACCAGAGCGGCGAACTCACCGAGGTCCGTCGTGGCGTCGGCGACGATGACCCGCAGTTCGGCGCGTCGGGCGGCGTCGAGGATCGCCTCGGCGTGCGGGTCCAGATCGTCGCCGTCGTGCAGTGTTCCGGCATGCAGGACGAGGGTGTCCACCATGTCCAGTGCGCGCAGCCGGTCGGTGTCGCGGACCAGCACACCCTCCCGGGCCAGTGCGGTGCCGAGCGCGGCGTGGAACGCGCCGTGGGCGTAGCGGGCCGGTAGCGGCGAGGACGCCAGGATCGCGTTGGCGGCCTCGCTGAGGTTCTGCCGCAGCACCAGGGCCGCCAGCGCGCCGAGCAGGCCGCTGTCGATCGCGCCGCCCGCGTAGTCCTCGACCGGGGTGGCGCGTTCGTGGACCGGCGGCGCCAGGCCCATGCTGGGGCGGTCCGCGGCACAGGGTGTCGTGTGCGGCGTCGAACGCGGCCGCGCGTGCGATGGCCTCGACGAGCTGTCCGGAGTGGGCCAGGGCTTCGAGCACGAGTTGGCCGGGGGACTGGCTCAGGCCGCGAGCTGCCGCGTTGGCTGCCGCGCGGACGAGTTCCGCGTGTTGCCAGCCGTACCGCTCGTTGAGCAGCCCGCGTGCCCTGGGATGTTCCCGTAGCGCGGTGACGGCGGCCTGGATCCAGTCCCGTACCCGGGGCGCTCGCACGGCACGTGCGCCGATCGCGACCGCCAAACCCGCGCCGTCCAGCGCCAGCGTCATGGCTGTGGACAGCGTTTGCTGGTCGGGGTCGGGCGGCCGCTCGGCCGGTGCCATGCCGTGCTCGTCGGCTCGCATGGCGATCCACCCGATCAGTTCCTCGGCGACCGTCTCGTCGGCCATGTGGACGACCAGGGTGCCAAGGCCGCCGTCCCACCAGGCGTGGACCACATCGGCGTGCGCCGCGACGGTCTCGGCCAGGTCTCGACCGTGCACAGCCGGGCTCAACGGCACGTGCAACCCGTTGACCGGCCAGCCACGGCGCCGGTCGCGGGACGGTCGCGTTGCGCGCGACCCGCGCCACGCGGACTGCGGAGCGGGCCGTGGCGATCAGAGTGTCCTCGGCCGTCCGCCGGGCCCGTTCGGTGAATTCGCCGGCTACCGGGCCGACTTCGCGCCGGACCAGCGTCGGCCCGACGAACACGGCCGTCAGGCCCAACCGGGACAGTTGACGCAGACGTTCCAGCACGCGAGCACCCTTCCGTGTGACTTGACCCGATCAGCGTTTCCGGTGGACAGGCGGCCCAAACCTCCCGGTGTTTCGATCGCGGTCCGGCGGGCATTCGCAAGGTATGGCCAAGCACAACACGATCGATACCGAGACCGTTCGCGCGGACGGACCGGCGTTGGTCGCGAAGGGACCGGACCACGGCCCGCTGGTGGTGGTGCTGGATCCGTCCGGCGAGGCCAAGCACGACGAGTTGCCGGCGACCTGGCGTCCGCTGACCGAGGACATCGGGGTGGCGTGGTGGCGGCTGCCGTCGGCCCGGCGAGCCGGCCGGACCGGCGACCGGTTGCTGGAGGGTCTGCCGGAACACAACCGGGTGCACCTGGTGGGTGTGCATAACGCCGCGTTGCTGGCCTTGTCGCTCGCGATTCACCATCGTGACCGGGTGCGGTCGGTCGTGTTGGTCGATCCGCCATGGCCGGAACACGATCTGAGCACCGTGGGACGCATTGTGAACGACCCGGACCTGATCGTGCGGCAGATACGGACGGACCAGGCGGGCGACTCGCTGCCGGTCGGGCATCCGGACGTGTTGGCCGCGGTGGTGCGGGAGCTGGTGTCGGCGGAGGCCGAGGCGCCCGTGGAGACGATGTCGTCGCCGGGCTTGGGGCCGTTGACGCAGGAGGCGTGGCGGGCGTTGCACGCCACGCTCATCCGGGTGACGGGCGCGCTGGGTATCAGTCTGTGACCGTCGAGGAGTTGCTGGACCGCTACGGCACGACGTACGCGCGGGAAGCCGGCATCACGTTGCAGGACAAGCCAGCGCCGCTGTACCAGTTGCTGGTTCTGACCACCCTGCTGTCCGTGCGGATCTCTGCGAAGATCGCGGTCGCCGCCGCCCGCGAGTTGTTCGGCGCCGGCTGGCGCACGCCGCGGAGGGTGGCGGAATCGACGTGGCAGCAACGGGTCGACGCGCTGGGCCGGGCGCACTACGTCCGCTACGACGAAAGCACCGCGACCGCGCTCGGCGACGGCGCCCGACGTGTGTCCGAGGTGCATCACGGCGACCTGCGCGTCGTCCGGCCGGAGTCCGATGCGGACATCGGACACTTGCGTGATGCGGTACAAGGGTTTCCGCGCATCGGCGAGACCGGCGCGCACATCTTCTGCCACGAGGCGCAGGTCGTGTGGCCGGCGCTACGGCCGTACTTCGACCGCCGAGCACTGTCCGCCGCCGGAGAGTTCGGCCTGCCCACCGAACCCGGTGAGCTGGCCGGCCTGGTCGCCCCGGACGACGTCGGCCGGCTGGCCGCCGCGCTCGTGCGTGCTTCGCTGGAACGGACACGGTGATGGCGCAACGGCATGATGTGACGGTCGTCGGACAGATCGCGCGTGATCTGGTGTTACGGGTGGACCGCGTGCCCGATGCGGGCACGTCCGTGTCGTTGCGGGAACGCGTTGAGACGCTGGGTGGCAAGGGCGCCAACCAGGCGGTGGGCCTGGCTCAGTTGGGTGCCGACGTCGCGCTGGTCGGTGTCGTCGGCGATGATCCGACCGGCGTTCAGGTTCTGGCCCGTGCCGAGGGCGACGGGATCGACACCGGCCCGGTGATCAGACGGGCGGGTGTGACGACCGGGCTGATCGTCGACATCGTCGATGATGACGCCCGCTGGCGTTACCTGGAGGCCCTTCCCGCACCGGTGTTGCTCACCGAGGCCGACATCGCGGCGAACGCGGCGGTCCTGGCCGGCTCGCGCGTGGTGAGCGTGCAACCAGCAGCCACCGGCTGCCGCGCTCATGGCCGCAGGCATCGCAGCAGCGGCCGGCAATCTCGTGGTGCTCGATGGCGCGCCGGCCGATCACGTCGACGACCTGTTGGCGTGCGCACACGTGTTGCGCGCCGACGCCCAGGAAACCGAATTACTGGTCGGCCGGTCGGTGCCCGATGCGGACGCTGCCCTCGCCGCAGGCCGGGAACTGGTCGACCGCGGCCCGCGATTCGTCGCGCTCGCCGCCGGTGAGCAGGGCAACGTGTTCGTGTGGCCGGGCGGCAGCACCGTCATCCCGTTGTCCGACAACCCGGTGGTCGACACGACCGGCGCGGGCGACGCGTTCACCGCGGCGCTGATCGTCGCGTTGTTGCGCGATGGAGAACCTGAGCAAGTCGCGACGGCAGCCGCCGCCGCGGCCGCCGCGACGGTCGGTCATGCCGGCGGCCGACCGTCGCTCTCCCGCCAGTGACGTCACTGTGGCGATCCGTGGGCGTCGCGTAGTGCAGGAAGCAGGTCTCCCTTGGCGAAGCGCAGGAACTCGTCCTGGTGCTCGCCGCCGATCTGCACCAGTGCCACGTCGGTGAAGCCGGCCGCCACGAACTCGGACACGGCGTCCACGATCGGTTCGACCTGCGGTCCACAGGGGATCTGCTCGGCCACGTCGGACTCCCGGACCGACTGCGACGCCGCCGCGAAGGCGTGCGTACCCGGCAGTTCCGCGTTGACGTGCCAGCCGCCGGCGAACCAGCGGAACTGTTCCCACGCGCGATGCCGTGCGACGTCCGGGTCAAGGTCCCACGATATGGGCAGTTGGCCGATCTTGCGCTGATCCCGCCTCGGCGCGAGGCGATCCCACTGGTGGCACAACTCGGCCCGCGGTTCCACGGCGATCATCGCGTCCGCGCGTGGCGCGCCCACGGCGATCGAACGTGGGCCGGACACCGCGACCGCCATCGGTACCCGGCGTTCCGGCAGGTCCCACAGTTTGGCCGAATCCACTCGGAAGTGGTCGCCGCGATAGTTGACATATCCGCCGTCGAACAGTTCGGCGATGATGGTCAACGCTTCGGCGAACATCTCGTGCCGCACGTTGACCGGCGGCCAGCCCCGGCCGATCACGTGTTCGTTGAGGTTCTCGCCCGCGCCGAGGCCGAGCGTGAACCTGCCGCCGGACAGTAGTTGTGTCGTCGCGGCCTGCTGGGCCACCACCACTGGGTGGTATCGCATC
>Ga0207664_10001970_pt1 | contig 13525 bp, 11 predicted proteins | sample LARL83metaG_FD_184349 | JGI IMG/M metagenome (GOLD analysis project Ga0207664, IMG submission 184349) | Corn, switchgrass and miscanthus rhizosphere microbial communities from Kellogg Biological Station, Michigan, USA - LAR L8-3 metaG... | ecosystem: Host-associated > Plants > Roots >...
CTCGCCGATGGCCCGCGGCTGGTCGCCGGTCGGGCGGTACATGTCGGATGTTTTCAGCGTGGCCACGGGAGACACAGGGTATCCGCATGCTTCGTGCCGACGAAACGCGCCACGCGCCGCCGTACCCCGCCTATGCGGCGATCGTGGGGGTGTTCGCCGGCGGGCTCGCAGCCACGGGAGGGCTCGCACGGCTGCTCGGCCGCGACCCGCGCGAGGGCAGCGCGCTCGACCTCGTCGTGCTCGCCGCCGCGACGTTCAAGGCGGCGCGGACGATCGCGGACGACGAGGTGACGAGCTTCCTCCGCGCGCCGTTCGTCGAAGGCGAGGCGCACAGCGGGGACGACGAGGAGCCGAAGGAGACCGGCGACCTCCAGCAGGCCATCGGCGAGCTCGTGACGTGCAGCCGCTGCATCGGCACGTGGGCGGCGGCAGGCCTCGCGACGACTCAGATCCTCGCCCCGCGTACCGGTCGCATCCTCACGTGGACGCTTGCAGCCGCCGGGGCGAACGACTTCCTCCAGGCTGCGTTCGCCGCGCTCACGAGCAAGAGCAACGAGCTCGAGCAGCGAGTCGCTTAGCCCCGCAACCGCTGCTCGGCAACGCGCCGGAGCTCCGGAAGCGTTCCGCACACGATGCACGCGTACGTGCGAACGGTGCCGTCCCGGCTCGCGGAGAGGATCGTGCTGCCGTCCGGCGAGAACGACACGGCCGTCAGAGGCTTCCTATCGCCGCGGAGATAGAAGAGCAAGCGCCCGCTGGACGTCGGCCATAGGCCCACGCTGATCGGGCCGGCCGTGACGATCCAGCGGCCGTCCGCGCTGAAGCCCACGGCGGCAACCGTTCCGAAGTGACCGCTCAGCACCTCCTTGCGCCGGCCCGTCGAGACACTCCAGACCATTGCGCGCGCGTCGCGGCCGGAGGTCGCGAGCAACGTCCCGTCTTCGTTGAACGCAACGTCGGTTACGACGCCGTGGTGCCCGCGCAGGGAGTGCAAGAGCTTCCCGGTGCGGGCGTCGTAGATCCGCGCTAGGCCGTCGAGGCCGGCCACCGCCAGCAGCCTGGCGTCGGGCGAGAACGCGAGAGCATCCGCCTTGACCTTCACCGCGAAGGATGTCGCCGGAATCTCGACCTTGTCATCGAGCGCGATCGCGATCGTGCCGTCGGATGCGACCGCGAACGCCGTCGCCCGCCGTTCGACGAATCGTCGCCCGCTAAACGCATCGAGCACGCCGGTACGCGTCAGCGCATACAGCCGGTTGCCGATGGAACGGAGCTGTGTCGCGTGGACAGCCAACATGCGCAGCTGCCGATGCGTGACGGTCGAGTAGACATGGATCCCGTCGGCAGCCGCGCCGGCGACCTCCGAGGAGCCGAGCCAGACGGCGTCGGTGAACCCCGCCTTCGCTCTTCCGAGCACCGTGAGGGTCTGCTCGGGCGAAGAATCCCAGATGCGCAGCCGTCCGTCGTCGGACCCGGTCGCGAGCTCACGCCCATCCGGCGAGAATGCGAGCGAGCGCGCGGCGTCGCTCGCGCCTGCGAGCAGCGCAAGCTGGGCACCGGCGGGCACGACGCCGGTGACGCCCCAGATGCGAACCGTGCGATCGGTGCTCGCGCTCGCAAGGACGCGCCCATCCGGCGACCATGCGATCGCCGTCACCGGATTCGAGTGGCCGATGAAGTAGAAGAGTCGCTGCGCGGTCGCGACCGTCCAAACGCGAACGCCGCTGTCCTGGCTCGCGGTCGCGAGCAACGAGCCGTCCGGCGAGAACGCGACGGCAACGACTGGGCTGCCCGTGTCGTGCAGGACGTGCAGGCGCCGACCGGTGCGCGAGCTCCATAGCGCCGTATCGCCATCGGCGCTGCCGGTTGCGAGCACCCGTCCGTTCGGTGCAAACGCGAGATCTGCCATGCCGAACTCCGGCAGGATCCGGAGGAGTTTCCCGTGCGAGCCGAAGAGCCACACTCGACGACGACCGCTGCGGTCGGCGACGATTGCAGCCAGCGGAGCGCCCGCCGGACCGATCCGCGCCGCGGTGATGTGCGGCGCCTCGTGCGCGAGCCGGCCCTCAGTTGGCACGAGCACGGTCCGGCCGTCGACGTCGACCGCCACCAGTAGACGGCGGGATGCCGCGATGACGGCGCCGGTGTCGACGTTCCACGCGCGCGCGCCGCCGCCGGGGCGCGCAGCGACGAGCGTCGTCCCGTCGGCCTCGAACCCGAGCGATGCGATGGCTCGGTTCGCGCTCAGCGTCCGCAGGCGGCGGCCGGTGTGAGCGTCGACGACGACGATGCGCCCGTGCGGCGCCGCCGCCGCTACGACGCCGCCGTCGGGTGACCACGCCACCGCGCGCACGGCGCCGGCGAGCGCGACGGCATGGAGCAGGCGGTCGGCGATCAACGACTGGCGGAGGACCGATTCCGAGGCTGCGCCGGGCTCGAGCAGGGTCGCGGCGAGTGCGGAGCGGAGGCTCTCCCGCGGATTGAGCGTCAGCTGCTCGAGCGCTGTCGCCTCGAGCTCCCGCGCGTGCGCGTGCCGCGCCTGCGAGCGTGCCGTCCCTCGCTCGACGAACGCCCACACGGCGAGGCCGCCGACGACGGCGAGAGCGACGAGAGCGGCGGCAATGACGGCCAGCAACCTCCGCTGCCGGCGCCGCGCAGCCGCGCGCTCCACCTCGACGCCGCGCGCCGCCTGCCACGCGGTCAGCGGCTCGGCCAGGACGTCGTGGAAGATCTCGTAGCGGTCGGATCCGTCGACGCTGCGGACGATGCGCTCGCGGCTCAGCCGGTCGAGCACGCGCGTCAGGCGATCCGGCCGGACCGACGCATACTCGGCGAGATCGTTGACGCGATGGGCGATCTTCGTCCCGGAGGGCGTGACGAGGTGCTCGAACATGCTCGCGGCGACGACTTGCTGGTCAGGCGGGAGCGCCGCGAGAGCCGCGTCGACGTGGTCGCTGACGATCGTCGCGGCGCCGCCGACGTCACGCAGCGTCTGAAGTCGTAACGTGTCCGACCCGGTCGCACGCTCTGCCTCCCAGATCCGCTCGAGGACGAGCTGGAGGTACGGCGCCTCGACGCGTCCGTCGGTCGAGACCTCGTCGAGGATCGCGTCGACGAGCTCCGCCTCCGCACCCACGTGGTCGTCCGTCAGCTCGTTCCACCGGTCGAGCGGCCCGACAATCGCCGCGCGGGCGGCCTCGCGATCGAGGTGGTCGAGGCGCAACTGGTTCGCGAAGATCTGCGGAAGCTGCGGCTTGAACACGTCCAACCGTGAGAGCGCGTCTTCGCGCAGCGAGACGAGGACGTGCGCACGCGACGTTCGCAGCAGCTCGGGCAGCGTCTCGACGAGCGCGTCGTGGTCGTAGAGGAAGGACTCTTCGAACTGGTCGAGGATGAGATACGACTCGTCGACGTCCTTCATGGCGGCGAATACATCGTGCGACGGGAGTGACCACGTGTCGTGCAGAACCACCTCGGCGTCGGGAGCAGCGGCGCGCAGCGCGCGGAGCACTGCCGCCCGAAGAAGCGACGATTTCCCGACGCCGCTCTCGCCGTAGAGCACTGTCAGCCGCGATGCGAGCAGGTTCGCAACGACGATGTCGCGTTCGCGCGCGCGTCCGAAGAAGAAGAGCGTGTCGACGTCGGAGTCCTCGAAGACGGCGAGGCCCTTGTAGGGCGAGTTCATGCGGGCGCCTCCACACCGACGTAGCGCGCAAGCGCGTCGACGTATTCGTCGAGCGGCTGCTCGAGCAGGTCGACGTCGCGTGCACGCCAGAACTGCCTTTCGAGCGGCCGTATCTGCGGCACGACCGCCCACGAGCGATACGCGTGCGCATGGCCGCCGACCATTCGCGTCAGGACGAGCCTCAAATTCCAGTCCCGCATCCCGTAGCCGAGGAAGAGAAAGTGGCTTCGGCTGAGCTTTGCCGTGATTCCGACCGGCAAGGCGCCGGCGACGTCGTATGCGATGTAGTCGTCCTCAGTCACGACGAAGCTCTCGACGTCGAGTCCTCCGTGGAGCTTGAGGATGACAGTGCGCCGCTCGAGGGAGAGCTGCGATGCGTACGTGTTCGGCAGGTCGATGACCTCCGCGGCGCCGTCGGGAGCGATGTGCGCGAATCGGCCGTGGTCGCGACCGGACGCGATGTAGGACACGACGTCGAACGGTTCCCCCGCGTCGAGGAACGCCTGCTCGAGCGCGAGGTCGTAGCTCGTCGTCACGAGCAGCTGATGCTGAGCCCCGCGTTCGCGGAGAATCGGAGGTAGCGACGCGAAGAAACGGTGCACAGCAGTCGGCTCGGCGCTCGCTGCGAGCAGCCCGCGAAGCTCGTCGTACAAGGGGCCTGCCCCTTTCGTGAGCGCGACGTACTGCGCGACGCGCGTCAGATCGCGAGGCGCGTCGCTCGGATAGTCGAAGCGATGCGCGATCTGCGCGGCAAGCGCGTCGAGCTCGACTCCGAGCACGGGGACGAGCCGGCCGGCGAGGAGTGCGTCGCCGACATCGCGGAAGTGGTCCTCGTCGATCCCGTCGTGCGCGAGCCGCGGCCGCGGCACCTCCTGTCGAAGGATCCGCGCGTGGAGCTCCTGCAGGTGCGGGCCCGGCTCGAGGCCGAGCTCCTCGACGAGCATCCGCCGCGCCTCCTGGTATGCCGCGAGCGCTTCGGCCTGGCGTCCCGCGCCGTAGAGCGCGAGCATCAGCTCCCCGCGGAACCTCTCGCGAAGCGGGTGCCGCGCAACCAGTGACTCGAGCTCGGGCACGAGGTCGCCTGAGCGGCCGGCCGCAAGCTCCGCGTCGAACAGGTGCTCCAGCGCCGACAGACGCAGCTCCTCGAGCCGGCGAGCCTCCGAGACCGCGAAGGGCTCGAAGGCGACCTCGGCAAGCGGGTCGCCACGCCAGAGTCGAAGCGCCTCGCGCAGCCGGGCGCTCCGCTCCGCCGGCTCGAGCCCACGAGCCGAGGCGAGGAGCCGTTCGAAGCGCACGAGGTCGATCGAGTCGGGGTCGACGACGAGCCGGTATCCGGGCGCGCGCCTCAGGAGCAGTTCGGCGCCGAGCAGCTTGCGCAGCGCCGCGATCGAGTTCTGAAGCGACGCCGACGCGTGTCGCGGCGGGTGGTCGCCCCACAGGGCGTCGATGAGGAAGTCGGTCGAGACGACCTCATTCGCGTGCAGCAGGAGGACGGCGAGCAGCGAGCGCTGCTTCTGGCCGCCGAGTTGCAGCGGCTCGCCGTCGGCGGCAGCGACTTCGAGCGGCCCGAGGATCCGGAACTCCGGCACACCGGGGTTGTACCGGGTACGTCGGGCGATTACGAGCGGCCGTTAGCGCGCCGTTAGCCGCGCGTGGGGGCGCGGTTGGCCGCCCGCCCGAGGGTCGCGGCATGTCCACTCCGCGCCTCTCCACCCTCACAGTGGCCGCCGCCCTGTTCTTCGGCGTCGCCCACCCCGCGGCCGCCGCATACGGCTGGCCGGTCAAGCCCTTCGACCACGAGCACCCCGTACGCGGCAACTTCGGCGACCCACGCACCGTGTTCCTCGGCCCGCCCACGCGGCGCACGCTGCTTACGGCGGCCGGCAGCTTCCAGTTCCACTTCGGCGTCGATATCTCGGCGCCGAATGACACGCCTGTCTACCCCGTCGAGTCCGGCGTCGTCACGCGCGTCACCGACGAGGAGATCGTCGTCGCCGGTCCTGCCGGCCACAGCTTCGAGTACTGGCACCTGCGCTCGGCCGTGCGCTCCGGCGAGCTCGTGACGGTCGACAAGACGGTGCTGGGCCGGATCATGAAGCCGGCCGGGCACGTCCATCTCTCCGAGCTCGAGGGCGGCGTCTATGTCAACCCGCTCCAGCGCGGCCATCTCACGCCGTACCACGACGACACGGCGCCGCGGGTGACCCGGGTGACCGTTCGGGAGAGCGCCGACGGTGTCGAGTTCGACGCGGAGGCCGAAGACTTCCCGAGCCTGCCGGTCCCCGGTGCGTGGAACGGCCTACCCGTCTCTCCCGCTCGGATCGCGTGGCGGCTCGAGACTGCCGGCGGCTCGGTCGTCGTCCCCGAACGCGTCGTCTTCGACGTCACACAGCACCTGCCGACGGCCCCTTTCTGGTCGGTCTACGCGCGCGGCACCCACCAGAACATGACGGCGTTCACATCGTTCTACGCGTTTCGCCAGCCGGGCGACTACATCTACCGGCTCGGAACGCTCCACCTCGCACCGGGTGCGTACCGCGTCGTCGTCACCGCGTCGGACATCCGCGGGAACGCGACCACGCGCGCAACAGCGGTCGTCCTCCGGTGACAACTACGGTCGCCGTCCGCCTGCGCGCCAGGGTCACGGAGCGCGCGCTGTTCCCCGCCGGCGTCGTCGCGGTCGGCGCGGTCTCGATCGCGGCGTGCCTGCCGGGCGCGCTGCGGTTTGCACTATGGCAGGACGAGGTCGCCTCGGCACGCGTCATTGCCGAGCCACGGCCGGTCGGCCTGCTGCAGCACGTCGCGCACACTGAATCGACCCCGCCGCTCTGGTATGGGCTCGCGTGGCTCGTGCACCGCTGCGGCGTCGGCATCGTCGACCTACGGCTGCTGTCGGTCGTCGCGGCTGCGTTCCTCGCCTCTGCGACTGCAATCGCCGCGCGGCGCGTCGTGCCCTGGCCCTGTGCCCTGCTCGCAGGCGCCGCCGTAGCGCTCGGGTACCAGTTCGACTTCCACGGCCGCGAACTGCGCGCGTACGAGCTCGCGGCGCTGCTGACGCTTGCGCTCGCGGTGGCCGCGGGCCGAGGCGGCGCCGTCTTGGCGGGTGTGGTCGCCGCAGGCAGCCTGACGCACTACTTCTTTCTCTTCTCCGTACTTGCCGTGCTGCTGTGGCGGCCGCGCTCATGGCGGCCGGTCGCCGTTGGGCTCGTCCCCTTCCTGCTCTCGGCTCCGCTGCTCGCGCACCAGTACGCGCAACACCACTTTTCGTTCATCCGCGCGTTCGACCTGCGCACGGTCGTGACGACGTACTGGCTTACGTTCGCGCGCGCCCAACCGCACGCCGCCGCCCTGCATGCGATTGCACCGCTGCTGCTCCTCGCGAGCGTGCTCGCCGGCGCGTTCATGCTCGCACGCCTGGGCGACGAAGGCCGACTGTGGGCGCTCCTCGCGCTCGTCCCGATCGCGGCTGCAGCGCTGCTGTGGCTCGCCGGTCTGCGCATCTACGACGTCCGCAATCTCATCGGCGCCGGCCCATTCGCCGCCGTCGCCGTCACGTCGCTGCTCGCGCAACTGCCGCGGCGAACTGCGATGGCCTTCGCATCAGCGCTGCTCGTCCTCGTCGTCGCCGGCTTCGTTCGGGCGAACCGCGTCCCGCCCGTGGCCTACGACCGCATCGCCGGCGCGCTCGTCGCCGAGGGATGGCGTCCCGGTCAGCCGATCGCCGTCTACGGGAACGTGAACGCGCTCTGGGGACCGCTCGAGTGGTACCTCCCAGAGCACCCGACGCTCGCACCCGGCCCGCCGGGGCGGCGTCCGGTCTTCATCGTCGCCGTGCGCGGCCGCCGCTGGCTCGCGATTCTGCTCCACGCGGACGCGACCCGTTACGTGCGGCAGACGCTCATCGCCCGCGTGGATGGCGCCGCGTCCCTGCTCGGCGCGCAAACGCTCGTCACGGAATCGACGCGGTGAGCACCGCCACATTGACCCGCCGTATCGACGTGCACCTGCCGCTCGCCGCCGCAGCGGCGGCGATCGTCGCCGCGAGCGGCCATCCCATCCTCGGGGCGTGCGCGGCAGCGTCCGCACTTGCGGCGGCCTGGCGACGTCGCGACGAGCTCGAGCTCGCGCCATTGCTCTTGCTTGCTGCAGCGCTTGCGCTCGCGGAATTGTTCATGTCGGCCGCGCGCGGCTACCACGGCGATCTCGACCCGCGCACGGTTTACGACCCGGAGGGACGCACCCTTCTGGCCGGTACCTATCCGCGATCGCCCTACCCAGTGGGCGCCGTTGGACTGTTCGGATTGGAGGCGCTCCTGGGCGGGAGCACGCACCAGGCGAACGCGTTCCTGATGGTTCCGTTCCAGCTGCTCTCGGTTGCGGCGCTCTCGCGCCGCATGTGGGTCGCGGCGGCCGTTGCGATCTGGCCCGCGAACCTCTTCTTCTGGGAGTTCCGATTCGACCTTGTCGCGGCCGCCGCGATCGCCGTCGGGATCGCGCTCGCGCGGCGCTGCCGCTGGCACGCCGCGGGCTGGGCGCTCGGCCTAGGAGCTGCCGTGAAATGGTCCCCGGCGCTGACCGCGCTCGCGCTCGTGGCATGGCTCCTCGCCCAACGGAGGACGCGGGATGCCGTGCGCCACGCCGCGGGCGCTGCAGCCGCAATCCTGCTCGCAAACGTGCCTGCCTTCACGCTCGCGTTCGATGCGGCGGCGGCACCCTATCGAGCGCAGAGCGCGCGCGGGATCACCGGCGAGTCGCTCCCCTATCTACCGCTGCGGGCGCTCGGGCTCGCGCATCCCGCGCGCCACTTCTACGGCGCGACCGCCGTCCCCGCCTGGGCAAATACCGCGGCAAGCGTGTCGCAGGTCGCCGCAGTCGCCTCGCTCATCGTGCTCGTCCTTCGCACGGCGGACAGCGAGACGGCGCTCGCACGCGCGGCCCTCGTGCCGGCGGCCTTCCTCTTGACGAACCGCATCTTCAGTCCCCAGTTCTTCGTCGTCGTTCTTGTCTGCTGCGCGTGTGCGTTGCGGCGGCGCATCGTCATTCCTGCCCTGCTGCTCGCGGTCGCGACGACGGCGAATGCTGTGCTCTTCCCCGGGCTCGCCGGCAGCTCGTCTCCGACGTGGACGGCTGTCTCCGCGCTCGCCCTGTTGCCGTCGACCGCAGCCTTGATCGTGCTCGCACGATGAGGCGCGCGCTCGCAATCGCCCTGTTGGTCGCGACCGGCGCGCTCGTCGCGGTCGTACTCCACCGGCTCACCGAGATGCGCGACATCCATGGCTCGCCGACGGTCGAGTTCAAGGCGACGACAACGCCGCAGCCCGTGCGTCCGAGCCTTCCTTGGCCGATGTTCGGTCGAGACCCGGCCCGCACCGCGACATCGTTCGGCACGAGGCCGCCGCTCCGACGCGTCTGGATTGCGGGCGGCCGGTCGCTGATCGAGTTCCCACCAGCCGTCGGGTACGGCCGGCTCTTCTACACCGACGGCGGGGGCCGGCTCTACGCGATCTCGGCGGCGACCGGCGCGCGCGCCTGGCGCTACGACGCGCATCGGGGCAGTGCTGCATCGCCCGCGGTCGGCCCGTACGCGCACGGGACGGTGTACGCCTCGTTCCTCAACCGGTTGCCGGCGCACGAAAAGGATCCACATGACGGGGAGGTCGTCGCGCTCGCCGCGGGCACGGGCCGCGTGCGATGGAGTGCGCACATCGGTGCGAGCGAGACCTCGCCCCTACTTCTCGACGGTCGTGTCTATGTCGGCGGCTGGGACGGCGTGATCTACGCGCTCGACGCGCGCACCGGTCGTCGACTCTGGGCCTATGGAATGGCCGGAGCTATCAAAGGCGGCCTCGCCGCCGGAGCCGCCGTCGTCTACGCCGGTTCTTATGACGGCCACGTCTACGCGCTCGACGCGGCGACCGGGAGGCTCGTGTGGCGCGCAGCCGGGCAGCCGTCGCTCTTCCACCACGGCACGTTCTACGCGACGCCGGTTGTCGCATACGAGCGCGTGTACGTCGGCTCGACCGACGGCCGCATGTACTCGTTCGGGGCGCGGAGCGGACGCATTCGCTGGTCGTACCACACCGGCGGGTACGTCTACGGCTCGGCGGCGGCGTGGAAGGGGCTCGTGCTCGTCGGCTCGTATGACCATCACCTCTATGCGTTCGACGCGGCGACGGGCGACGTCCGCTGGCACTTCGACGCAGGCGCCGCGATCTCGGGCTCGACGACGGTCGTCGACGGCGTCGCCTGGTTCTCGAGTCTCGGTGGGCGCACGTTCGCCCTCGAGGCCCGGACCGGCCGTCTACTCTGGAGCGGCCGCGGCGGCAAGTACGCGCCGGCCGTCTCCGACGGCACGCGCATCTTCCTCGTCGAGCATGCGGCCGTGGAGGCATTTCAGCCGCGGCGCTGACTACGAGCCTTTGAGACCGAGCTCGCTCGGATATGTCTTGCGGTAGATGCCCTTCAGCCGTTCCACGCGCGCGACGTAGGCGCGTGTCTCCGGGAACTGCACCGGCTCCCGCTTCGCACGCCAGCGGTCGACGTTCTGCTGGCCGGCGTTGTAGGCGGCGAGCGCCGTGCGCTCGTTGCCGTACTTGTCGAGCAGGTGCCTGAGATACCAGGCGCCGTACCGGACGTTGATCTCCGGCTTGTAGAGATCCGAGATGACGAAGTGGCCGCCGCCCGTGCGGAGCGCAATGCCCTCCGCCGTCGTGGGCTGCAGCTGCATCAGGCCGATCGCGCCGGTGCGGGACAGCGCATCGGCGTGGAACTTGCTCTCCTCCTCGATCACGGCTGCGAGCAACGCCGCATTGAGGTGGTAGTTCGCTGCATGGCCGCGGACGATCGACGCGTAGCGCAGCGGGAACCAGAGCCGCGCCCACCACGGCGGCTCGGTTCGCTGGAGGTAGAGGAACGCGCCGAGTGCCGCGGCGATGACTGCGCCTGCGAGGGTCAGTCGCTTCAGGGCCCGCACAACGCCTCGACCACGTTGCCCACGAATGCATCGAGATCCTCGAGCGGGCCGTCGTTCACGAATGCATAGTCCGCGCGCTGCGCCTTCTCGTCGTCCGGGATGAGCCGCGACTCCCGGTCGGCGAGATCGGCACGCCGCGCTGCCCGGACCTCGGGCGGCGCGGTGACGACGACGACCGCGTCGAAGCGGCCCTCGCCGCCGGTCTCGTACAGCAACGGGATCTCGACCGCGGCGAGCGGTGCGTCGACGGAGGCGAGCCACGCATCGGCGGCGGCCCGCGTCTTCGGATGGAGGAGCTGCTCGAGCCAGTCGAGCTCGCGACGGTCGCGGAAGACGATCTCGCCGATGCGCGCGCGGTCGCCGACGGCGTCTTCACCCCAGCGTTCACCGATCGCCGCCCGGACGTCCATGTCGTTCGCGAGCAGGTCGTGCACGATCGCGTCCGCCGACAGCGTTGCCGCGCCGTGACGCGCGAATGCGGCGAGCGCCTCGCTCTTCCCCGCCGCGATGCCGCCGGTGATCGCGACCGCGAGCGGTCGCCGAGCCACTATTCGGCGGAGGGCTCGGCTTCCGAGTCGGCCTCGGCCGGCTCTGCCGATGCCTCGGGGGCAGCCGTCTCTTCCTCGGCGACCGGGGCGGCCGGCTCTTCCGGCGCCGAGGTGGCGGCCGTCTCGTCCGTGAAGACGTCCTCGGAGAGATCGATGGCCGGCGGAGCAGCCTCGTCGCCGGGCTTGGGCTGGATGGGCATCCCGTCCTCGACGCGCTTCAGCGACAGCGACAGCCGCCGGCGCTCCGCGTCGACCTCGAGAATGCGGACGTTCACCGTGTCGCCCTGCGACACGACCTCGCGCGGGTTCTCGACGTGATGCTGCGCGAGCTCGGAGATGTGCACGAGGCCTTCGACCCCGGGGAGGATCTCGACGAAGGCGCCGAACGTGACCACCTTCGTCACCTTGCCCTCGACGACGTCGCCCTCCTGGTAGCTCTCGACCACCTGCTGCCACGGATCGGTCTGCGTCTGCTTCAGGCCGAGGGAGATCCGCTGGCGGTCGCGGTCGATGTCGAGCACCTTGACCTGGACCTTCTGGCCGATCTCGAGCACCTCGGACGGATGGTTGACGTGGCTCCACGACAGCTCGGAGATGTGGATCAGGCCGTCCATCCCCTCCAGGTCGACGAACGCGCCGAAGTCGACGATGTTCGAGATCGTCCCCTCGACGACGTCGCCGGGATTGAGCCGGTCGAGGATGGCCTGGCGCATCTCCTTGCGCTCGTCCTCGAGGACGGCGCGACGCGAGAGCACGACGTTGTTGCGCGAGCGGTTGAGCTCGATCACCTTGCAGCGGAGCTCCTGGCTCAGGTACTCGTCGAGGTCCTGCACGCGGCGGATGTCGACGAGCGACGCGGGCAGGAACCCGCGCACGCCGAGATCGAGGATGAGGCCGCCCTTGACGACCTCGATGACCCGGCCGTTGACCGGATCACCCTGCTCGTACGCCGCCTCGATCGCCTTCCAGGCGATCTCGAACCGGGCGCGCTTCTTCGACAGGATGAGACGACCCTCGGCGTCCTCCTTCGTCATGACGAGCGCGGCGATCTCGTCGCCGACCGAGACCTCGTCGGCCGGGTTCACCGACCGGCGGATCGAGAGCTCGCTGACGGGGATGACGCCCTCCGACTTGTAACCGATATCGACGAGGACTTCGTCCTTGTCCACGCGGACGACGGTGCCGTTCACGACCTCCCCCTCGTTGATGGTCGGGAAGGTCGATTCGTAGTCGGGAATCAGCTCGCCGTCGGGGCCGGTTGTCCAGACGCCTTCTTCGAGCCGTGGGTCGTTGATTGTCTCGTTAGCCATATGAGGCGGGCAGTATAGCCCCAGGCTTCTAGACGCCCTCGGCCCCGCATTGTTAGGTCGGGCGCGCCGATACGCTGACGCGAAGTGGACGAGCGCTACCCCATCGGCGACACCGAATCCGTCTCGGTCGCCGTCCTCCGCCACGACGGCGCGGACGGCTATCTCGGCTGGTCGGCCGCGGTCGGCCTGCGCGGCGGCGAGGCGACGGTGCACGTCCCGGGCCACTACCCCGCCGTGCTCGCCGGGCGGCTCCGGGCCGCCGACGCCCGTTTTGCGCCCGGAGCGCGCCTCGGGCGCGACGAGTACCTCGACGTCACCGGCCTCGCGCGGGACGGGCTGGAGTCGGTCGCCCTGTCGTCGAGCGCCCGCTCCCCCGTGCGCGTCACGGTCGAGGTACCGCGGGAGGAGCTCGCAGCGCTGGCCGAGCTCCTGGACAAGGCGCAGCAGCTGATCGAAGAGCTCCGCCAAGGCCTCGGCCTGGTGCCCGATTCAGTACCAGACGCGTTCTAAGCGCTCCGAGCAAACCGACGACCCGGGCCGGAGCGAACGCGCAGCGTTCGTGACGGCCGCACCAGCGCGTGGGGACGGGCGAAGCCCACCACCGCACGCGCAGAACCGAACCGTCGCTCACACTCCTAAGCGAAGCGGGAACCATTCACAGCTTGAAAGTGCGCAGCACTTTCAAGCTTTGAGCACTTTCAAGCTTTAGCTTCGTTCCAGTCGTCGCCGGCGCCGACGTCGACGGCGAGCGGCGGGTCGAGCGGATACGCGTCGCACATCTCCTTGCGCACGAGCTCCTTGACCGTCGAGACCTCCACGTCGGGGGCCTCGACGAGCAGCTCGTCGTGCACCTGGAGGACGAGGCGCGACTTCCGGCCCTCGTCACGCAAGCGGCGATGGATGTTCACCATCGCGATCTTGATGATGTCCGCCGCGGTTCCCTGCATGACCGAGTTGACCGCGAGACGCTCGCCGAGCCCGCGCGTCTGGCGGTTGGACGCGCGGATCT
>Ga0207664_10001974_pt1 | contig 13499 bp, 12 predicted proteins | sample LARL83metaG_FD_184349 | JGI IMG/M metagenome (GOLD analysis project Ga0207664, IMG submission 184349) | Corn, switchgrass and miscanthus rhizosphere microbial communities from Kellogg Biological Station, Michigan, USA - LAR L8-3 metaG... | ecosystem: Host-associated > Plants > Roots >...
ATCAGCGGACGTCCTCGACCTCTCGTCGATACGGCGCGCCATCGGGTTTCCGCGCTTGGACGGCATCGTCGGCTACGACGTGCTGCGCGACTTCCGCGTCGGCGTCGACATGGATCACCACCGGCTGACGTTATCGGCAGGCCGGCTCGCCGCACATTCGGGAGCGACGAAGACCCCATTCACGCTCAACGACGACAAGCTGATACGCGTCCAGGCATCGGTCGACGGTGTACACGGAACGTTCATCGTCGACACCGGCGACCGAACGGCGCTGACGCTCTTCCGTGGATTTGCGGCGGCGAACAACTTTTATGAAGATCCACCGGTTCGCGACGCGGTGACGGGTTACGGTGTGGGCGGAGCCGTCTACGCCGACCTCATGCGGACGACGGTCGGCGCGTTAGACGCAACGATCGACGACGTGCTGACCCGCGCATCACGCGGTCGCGCCGGCGTCTTCGCCACCTCACCGGAGGCCGGAAGCATCGGCAACGGACTGCTCAAGCGATTCAACCTGATCTATGACTATCCCGACCGGCAACTCATTGCATGGCCCAGCCGCGACTTCGCGAACGTCGACCGCAACAACTTGAGCAGCCTGTGGCTATCGCACGCCGCGCGACCCGTCATTTCCGCCGTTACCCCGGACGGCGCTGCGGCGAAGGCCGGATTGCAGGCGGGTGATGAAATCCTCGCGGTCGACGGCACCTCTACTGCGCGCTTGCCCCTCTTGCAGCTGCGGCAGTGGTTTGCATTGCGTCCACAAGGATCGACCGTCTCACTAACAGTCCGCACACCTCACGGCGTCGTTCATCGCAGCCTGCTCGTGCGCGATCCGACGCTGCCCGCAGCTTCCGCCACGATACTTCCGCGACACGCCGCTTTTGGCGCCGGCGTCGCGCCCAGACGGGATGGCGTGAGCGTTAGCTTCATCGTCCCGAACGGCCCGGCGGCGAAGGCTGGGCTTCAGACCGGCGATGTGATTCATTCGATCGGCGGCATCCACGTTTCGACCGTGGCGGACTTCCTCGCCGCCGTTCACGACCTTCCGGCGAACGAGCGTGTAGCGGTTGACGTTTCGCGCGGGCACGCGCCGGTTGCGCTCAACGTGCTGCTTGGCGTCGCCCCGGATGAACGTGACGCAGGCGTGACCACACTCTACCAATCGATCCTGGTCGACAACACGCTGCGCCGTGCACTGCTTACGTTTGGGTCGAGTGCGACGGCGAGAAGTCCGGCGGTACTGCTGATCGGTGGGATCGGCTGCTTATCCGTCGACGTTGCAACGAATCAGCAAGACGCGTACTTGCGCTTGACGCACGATCTGGCGCATGCCGGCATCGTCACCATGCGCCTCGAGAAGAGCGGCATCGGCGACAGCCGGGGCCCTCCGTGCCGGAACGTGGACTTCGACGCGGAAGTCCGCGGATATGAGGCTGCCTTCGCAGCGCTCGCTCGCGACCAGCACGTCGACTCGGCGCGCATCTACTTGCTGGGTCATAGCATCGGATCGGTGATCGCGCCGCGCCTCGCGCGCGAGCACAAGGTCGCCGGCGTCATAGTGATGGAAGCCGTCGGACGTGATTGGCCCGAGTATGAGATCCGGAACACCCGCCGCGAACTCGAGCTGGCCGGCGTTGCCCCGGCGGCGGTCGATCAAAGCGTAACCGAAAAGACGCAGTGCATGCAGCACCTTCTGTTCGAAGACTTGCCGGAATCTCAGATCGAGGACAGCATGTCGTCGTGCAAGGTTCATAACGGCGTCTATCCCGTAACGCCCGCGTATGTGCAGCAAGTCGCGCCGCTCGATATCATCGAGCCTTGGACGAAGCTGGACGTCCCGATTCTCGCGGTCTATGGTTCCTCAGACTTTGTCACCGAGCTCGCCGACCATCAGCGCATCGTCGAGGTCGCGAACGCGGCGCACTCCGGCATCGCAACGCTCGAAGTCGTTCCCGCAATGAGCCACTTCCTCAGCCGCGCCGCTTCACCAAAAGTGTCTTACGACGACACGAACAATGGCACCCCGGAACCCTACGACACGGATCTGAGCACCGTCATACAACGCTGGATGTGCGCCCACGAGCATTGCGAATCCGGGACGACCTAGGCAGACACATCAAGCGAGTGCGCGGCCACGACCCCCGATTGGCGGGCAGCGGTGGTTCAGCCGGCTCCGTTCGTGTCCTCGCGGGGGCCCTCGCGATGGCGTGCTACGTGAGTCGATTGGCGCTCGGCGCGCGGCGTCACGGCCCAGCGCAGGAACGCCGGAACGCCGGTCGGGCCGCTGCTATGGTTCACGATCGCGAGCGCCGCAACGAGCGACGCCATGACGCTCGCGCCCCAGGCCAGACCGCGACGCGCCCGCGCCGGATGACTGGCGATACTCCCCGTGATCATCCCGAGCAGCGTAGGCAGTCCGGCGCGCAGCACCTGCACGACGTGCACGGCGATGAAGACGATGAGCGCGAGAGCGAGCACCACGTGAATCGTCAGCGTGATCCGCTGGCCGCCGAAAGCCGCCGGCATCCACGGGAACTGCCGTCCGAACCAAAGCGCGAACCCGGTCATCACCATCATGGCGCCGCCGGCCATGACGGCGACGTATGAAAGGCGTTGCGCACCGTTGTACCCGGCCCGCTGCATCGAGGCACGCGGCGCGGTGAGCTCTTCGATGATGGCGACCCAGGCGTCGCGGAGCCACGTGCGCCGGATGGCGATGCGCCGCCACGTACCGCTTGCGAGCGACGTCGACGCGTAGAACACGGCGTTCGCGATGAACACGATCGCCATCCCCAGATGCCAGGCGCGGCCCTGTACGCGGTGCCCGGTCACCTGAAGCGCGCTCCAGACCGCATTGGGGATCAGGTGCACGTAGGCCGCGAAGTGCCGGTCGGCGACAAGCATCGCTAAACCGCTCCACAGCATGGCGAAAATGACGACGGCGTTGGACCAGTGCGTTAGGCGGACATGACGCGGATGCGCGAGCGTGCGTTCCATAAGAACAGCGTACGCGCGCGGCTGGCAGTCCGCTCAGGCGGTCTCGACTCTCACCGAATGCTTATGGACGGTTCACCGTACTCTCATCCGCCGCCGCCCACGGTGCGCTCCATTTTGCAGCGGCTCGAGATACGACGACGAAGGGCGCTCAATGGAGCAAAGATTAAGTCTGATCACCTTGGGTGTAAAGGACGTCGCGCGCAGCCGAAAATTCTACGAAAACCTCGGGTGGAAAGCGTCGGGCGTCGGCGACGAAAGAGTCACGTTCTTCCAGCTTGGTGGAATCGCGCTCGCGCTGTGGGGCAAAGAAGCGCTGGCCGAAGATGCGCAGGTACGTGCCGAGGGCGCCGGCTTTAGCGGGATAGCTCTCGCGCACAACGTGCGAAGTAAAGCGGCCGTCGACGTTGCATTGCGCAACGCCATCAAAGCGGGCGCAACACTCTTGAGGGCAGCCCTCGACACAGAATATGGCGGATATGCCGGCTACTTTGCAGACCCGGACGGTTACGCTTGGGAAGTCGCCTGGAATCCGGGGTTCCAGATGCGAGACGACGGAAGCATCGAGCTCCCCATCTGACTCTGGTCACGAAAAACCCCGCCGTAGCGGGGTCGAATTGGTAGCGCCAACGGGAGTTGAACCCGTCTCTCCGCCTTGAAAGGGCGGCGTCCTAACCGATAGACTATGGCGCCCCGCTGAGCACGAATTGAACGTTACCGATGCGAAGCCTGGTGGGCCCGGCTGGATTCGAACCAGCGCGCTACCAGTTATGAGCCGGCTGCTCTACCGCTGAGCTACGGGCCCGTAGCCCCTAGCCCTTCGACAACGGTGCGAATGCTCTCTTTCCCGCATAGCGAGCGGTTTGGGCGCCGAGTTCGTCGGCGATCTCCATCAACCGGTTGTATTTCGCGACGCGGTCGCTGCGGGCAAGCGAGCCGGTCTTGATCTGACCTGCACCGGTTGCGACCGCCAAATCGGCGATGGTGGTGTCCTCGGTCTCGCCGGAACGGTGCGAGATGACGGCGCGGTATCCGGCCATGTGGGCCATACCGACCGCGTCGAGCGTCTCGGTCAGCGTGCCGATCTGGTTGACCTTCACGAGAATCGCGTTCGCAGTACCGTCGCGGATGCCGCGTTCGAGCCGCTCGACGTTGGTGACGAACAGATCGTCACCGACGAGCTGCACGCGGCCGCCGAGCCGTTGGGTCAGGAGATTCCAGCCGTCCCAATCGTCTTCGCCGAGCCCGTCCTCGATCGAGACGATGGGGTACTTGCTGCAGAGCCCTTCGTACAACCCGACCATTTGCGCGGCGTCGAACGGATGATCGTCCGGTTTGTGCGGCCAATATTTTCCGTCGCGCAGAAACTCCGTCGCAGCGGCGTCGATCGCGATCGCGACGTCCTCGCCGGGCGCATATCCGGCCTTGACGATCGCGGCGACGAGCATCTGCAGCGCATCGTCGATCGTGTCGAGCTTCGGCGCGTATCCGCCTTCGTCGCCGACCAGCGTTTGATGGCCTTGATCGTGCAATGTCTTGCCGAGCGCGTGGAACACTTCGGAGCCGCAGCGAACGGCGTCGGCCATCGTCGGAGCGCCGAGCGGGACGAGCATCAGCTCTTGAAATTGCAGCGCACCTTCGGCGTGTCTGCCGCCGTTGATCACGTTCATCATCGGCACCGGCAACGTCGCCGCGGTCGGGCCGCCGAGATAACGATAGAGCGGGACGCCGAGCGAGACGGCAGCTGCCCGCGCAACCGCGAGCGAGACGCCGAGCAGCGCGTTCGCGCCGAGATTCGCTTTATTCGGCGTGCCGTCGAGCTCGATCAGCGTGCGGTCGATTTCACGCTGCGAGGTGGCGTCCATCCCTTCGATCGCTGGGCCGAGGATCTCGTTCACGGCCGAAACCGCCTTGAGCACGCCTTTGCCGCCGTACCGCTTTGGGTCGCCGTCGCGCTTTTCGACCGCCTCGTGCGCGCCGGTCGAGGCACCGGACGGAACCATCGCTTCTTCCACCGCCCCGAACGACGTCGCGACGGCGACGGCGACGGTCGGATTTCCGCGCGAGTCCAAGATTTCGCGCGCTCGGACGCTCTCGATCAGGGGCCGGCCGCCGCCCCGCAACGACTCGATCGACATCGGCTAACGCGCCGCGAGCCAGTCGCCGAGGACCGGGGAGCGCGCGAACAGCTCGTCGTCGCGGAAGAAGATCGCGACCTCACGCTCGGCCGATTCCGCTGAATCGGAGCCGTGCACGAGGTTGCGGCCGATCGTCTGGCCGTAGTCGCCGCGGATCGTGCCGGGCGTCGCCTTGATCGGGTTCGTCGCGCCGATCGTGGTCCGGCAGCCCTCGATCGCGTCTTCGCCGCTGATCACCATCGCGACGACCGGCGTCGCGGTGATGTAGGAGACGAGGCCCGCGAAAAACGGCTTGCCTTCGTGTTCGGCGTAGTGCCGTTTCGCCTGCTCTTCCGTCACGTGCATGAGCTTCAACCCGACGATCGTGTAACCGCGGCGCTCGAAGCGCGCGAGCACGTCGCCGACCAAGCCGCGCACCACTGCGTCGGCTTTGGCGAGAATCAAGGTCCGTTCGACTGCCATAGCGGAGGGGCTATACGTGCCGGAGCCTGACGCACCTCTCACCCCAACCGGCGACGCGCCCTCGTTGGACGTCGCGCGCGTCCGCGCCGCGCTGGACGGAACGCAGCTCGCCGACGTCCGTTACGTCCGCGAAACGGCGAGCACGAATGACGATGCGACCGGCCTACTCGGCGAGCCCGGCTCGCTCGGTGCGACATTGGTCGCCGAATTTCAACACGCGGGGCGCGGGCGCAAGCCGGGGCGGCGGTGGACCGCGCCGGCCGGCAGCGCGTTGTTGTTCACCACGATCCTGCCGCGGCAGGTCGCGGCACAGGCGCTGTGGGCGGTGCCGTTTTGGGCCGCGCTCGCAGCCGCGGACGGGGTGGAGGAAGCCTGCGGAGTGCGACTCGACCTGCGTTGGCCGAACGATCTCGATCTCGACGGGCGCAAAGCCGCCGGGATCCTGTGCATCTCTCGCGTCGCAGGGGCGGACGCCTGGGTCGGCATTGGGATCGGACTGAACGTCCAGCGTCCGGCCGACCCCGCGGTGGCCGACATCGTGCCGGCCCCGGCCTATCTCTCCGATGCCGCACGCCGGCCGTCGCGCGAAGGCATCTTGGCCGGGATCCTCGGCGCGATGGACGCGCTGCTCGACACCCTCGACCAGCCGGCCGACATCGGACGAGCCTGGGAGGAACGCGCGGGACTGCGCGGACGCCATTATCGCCTGCGACTCGATGCCGGCGGGGAGATCGCCGAGGGCACGGCGCAGCGGCTCGATCTCGAGGGCGGTTTGGTCATCGCCACCGCCGGACACGAGCGCGTCATCCACCTCGCCGATGCGCGCGTCGTGTAGCGCGGAGCGTCAGCTGTTGTCGTCGTCGTCCGAGTTGTCGTCGTCCGAGCTGTCGTCGTCCGAGTTGTCGTCGTCCGAGCTGTCGTCGTCCGAGTCGTCGTCGTCCGAGCTGTCGTCGTCCGAGCTGTCGTCATCGTCCGGTTGATCACCGTCGTCCGGTACGTCGGTACTTGCGTTTTGAACCCCGGCGCCCGCTGTTGCCGTTGCCGTCCTTTGGATGCCGAGCGCTCCGCTGAGCCCACCGATCACGCTGCCGGCCGCATCGGCGCCGATGAACGTGCTCGCCTCTTTTTGGGCCGCGTCCGCAGCCTGTTCGCCGAACTGTTCTTTGGCCTTGTTCGCCAGGTCGTTGTCCAAGAAACCCATAGCGATCCTCTCTCAAAGCGTGAGCACGCAGCCTGCTTACCCACATTGCGCGGTCCCAAGCGGGCTGTGCGGGAGAGGTCGGGCGGCGGTTACGCTTTCGCGATACCGCCGAGAACGACGTTGGTCTTGCCGAGTAGCGCGACGGCGTTCGACTCGGCCCCGCCGTCGACGCTGAGGGCCAGGTTCGCGGTTGCCACGACGTGGGCGGGCTTCGGGATCATCTTGGCGCTGATCCCGCCGTCTTTGAGCGCTTTCGTCGCGATCATCGTGTCGGCGTTCGAGCCGAAGAACAGGATGACGTCAGCCATCGGTGCTCATTGCGCGCCGGTGACGAGTTCGTTGAGCCCCGCTGCAACGTCGTTGAGCTCGTTGACGCGCGCCACGGCTTGTTGCGTGCGTGATGCCATCTCCGTCGCGAGCGTGTCGATGACGACGACGTCACCGAGAATCTCCGCGTTGAGCGCCGAGGCGGCGAGCAACTTCTCCGACACGCCGCGCCGCACGGCGACGCCGCCCGGCGACACCTGCGGCGCCGACTCGGTCGCCGCCTGCATCAGCAACTCGCCCTGACGTTCGACCGCATCGCGCGTCTGGGCGACATGGTCGCCGGACACTTCGCTACCGACGATGACGACGGAGAGCTCCTTGGCGGAGTCGCGCACCTGACGGCTGCGCGCGCTGAGTTGGCGTGAGAGACGTTCCACGACCGGCAGCGCGAGCGCCAGACCGATCGCGATTCCGACCAGCCCCCACAGCATGAGCGAGATCAGCGTGTGCCATTGAATCGCGTTGAACGTCGCGAGCGGGACGCCGAACCAGCGCGCCGCGATCACCTCGTTCTGGTCGTCAAGGATCGGCTCGACGCGCACCAGGTAGTCGAGGCCCCCCTCGCGGTCGATCCCGGAGTAGACCTCTGTTGCGGCGCGCAACGATACGGGCGCTTTCTCGTCGACGAGCCGGGTGCCGTCCGAGCGCGAGATCGAGCTGGCGACGAGCTCGTCGCCGAAGACGACGGCCGCCTTCCCGCCGAGCGCGTGCGCGGCGGCATCGACGATGTCGTAGTAGTGGTTCATCAGGATGCCGCCGTAGACGGCGCCGACCGTGCGTTCGTTGACATCGGAGATCGGCGTCGCGGAGACGATCCCGAGCCCTTCGGCTACGCCTTCGCGGCCCGACGTCGTCGCTTCGATCTGCGGTACCAACTGCTCGGGTTCGAGCTCCTCGTGCGAGATCCGCGCCGCGGTCTCGATCGTCTCACCGCTCAGCGCGCGCGCGATGAACGGCGAGGGAACTTTGACTCCGGTCGAGCCGCCGTTGGCGCGCGCGACGACGCGGCCTTGCGCATCGACGACGGTGAGGAACGACAGGCCGCCCTGACGCGCGATTCCGGACAGCGTGTCGGTGAGCCCTTTGTTGTCGTGCGTCGTCGTCGCGTGCCGGATCGCCTCGTTGATCGCGGCTTGCGTGACCAGCAGCTTGACCGACTCGCGTTTCTGGTCCCAATAGCCGGCATAACCCGTCGAGCCGCTGAGGACTTGCTGCAGCGCAAGCTTGTTGAGATCCGTCGCCATCGTGTTTCGCGCCGCGATGGCGCTGATCGACGATGAGATGACGATCGCCCCGACGAGCGTCCCGATGAGTTTCGTGCGCAAACCGAGCTTCATACCGGGGATCCTTCTTCCTTGCGTTGGCTGCCCGTGATGGTGTAACGGCCGAGCAGTCCGTCGATCGCAGTCGCGCGCTGGTTCATCTCCTCGACGGAGCTCATGATGCGCTGCGCGGCGTTGGTGACCTCGGCATTGACATACGTGAGCACTTCGACCGACGACGCATTTTGCGAACTGATCGCGGTGATCGAATCGAACGCGTTCGAGACCTCGCCGGAATGCGACGCCATTTGGGTCGTTGCCGCGAGGTTCGCGCCGACCGAGCGCGTGATCTCGTCGATCGAGCGGATCACGCGGAACGTGTTCTCGGACATCGAGCGGGTGACTTGGCTGATCTGCGAGATTTGCTGGTTCGCGTTGAGAACCGCGGTCACGATCTCGCGCAGTGCGTCCGAGGCGCTGGCGGTCGATGTGACGCTCTGTTCGACGCGCTCGGTCAAGCGCGTCATCGCGTCGGTGACCTGCGCGATCACACCCTGCGTGGAGCCGATGTGGCCGGCGATCTCTTTGGTCGCCTGGACGCTGCCGTCGGCGAGCTTGCGGATCTCGCTCGCAACGACCGCGAAGCCGCGCCCGTGCTCGCCGGCGCGGGCCGCTTCGATCGCGGCGTTCAGAGCGAGCAGGTTCGTCTGCTCGGCGATGCGGTCGATGACTTTGACGATATCACCGATCTGGTTCGAGTTCGCGCCGAGCTGACGGATGTCGTCGCCGAGCTCACCGATCGTCGCGCGGATCGTCGACATCGCGTCGACGATGGTGTGGATCGCTGTTCCGCCGCGTTCGGCGGTGTGCGTCGTTTCCGAGCTGATCGCGAGCAGCGAGTCGACTTGCGCGCCGACCTCTTCGATCGAGGCCGACATCGCGGTGACGGAGAGCGCCGTCTCGTCGAGCGTACGCGTCTGCTGTTCGGCCGACCCGGCCAACTCGCCGATCGCGTCGGTCATCGCTCGGACTTTCCCGTGCGCCCCCTCGACGATGTGCGACTGCTCGACGATCCCGTCCTCGAGCTGCTTCTGCGCGATCGCACCGCCTTCGATCACCGCCAGCGACGAAGCGGCCGTCGCCTGCAAGTCGGTGCCGGCCGAACCGAGACGGCGCGCATCGTCGTGCATCGAGCGCAAGAAGTCGCGAATCCCGAATACGAGCTTGTTCAGCCCCCCGGCCAGCTCGGAGAACGGGCCGTCGGCAACGGCGAGGTTCTTGGTGAGATCGCCGGCCGCGACTTCGCGAACGCCGGCCGTGAGGGCGCCCAGACTCGCCCCGATCGTGTCCGGCGCAAGGCGATCGGGCGCGCCCCCGAGGCTTCGTCCGTGCTCTGCACCGCCCGTTAGCGGCGAGTCGAGCAACAACGTCAGGAGAGCGCCGGACAGGGCCGTTGCGATCGACGCGGCGATCGCCGCCGCCGAACCGGCCGGCGGGTGGGCGAAATAGGCCGTCAGCCCGGCGGCAAGCGCGGCCGCAAGGCCGGCCGCACGACCTGCGAGCAACGTGCCGAGCGCGACCGCGACGAGCGCGAACGCACCGAGTTCGGGAAGCTGCGGCCAGACCGGCAACAGCGCCGCAACGGCGACCGCGACGGCGCCCGTGACGACGCGGCCGGTCGGCGAAGACCGGTGGCGAACGGCGAGCAGGCGCTCCGGAGAGAGTACCAACCGAAATCCTCGAGCACGGCGAAGCGGTATCGGGCCGTGCCGTAGCGCACAGTCCGTCCCTGAGGGTGTCGGACGAACGCCTGACCGGCTTGAGCCGCTGCGGTCCGCGCAGCAGGAAGCTCCTGGGGGTTACGACGACCGCTGGGCGCGGTGGATTCTACGCGGAGCGGTTGGCGCGGCTGCGGCGCTCGCAGGTATCGCAGAAGTGCGAGTACTTGTTGTCGGTGTCGAAGACCGAGTTCGAATAGTACATCGCGCAGCGCGCGTTGTAGCAATGCTTCAGACCGAGCGCATGACCGATCTCATGGACGCTCTCCTTGAGCAGCCGCTGGAACAACGCGTTCTCGTCGGCCTGATCGCCGTAATACTCCGAGCGCAGGCGATGGAGCGACACGACCGCACAGCGCTGGGTCTCGCTCGCCGACCCGAACACGAACTGGTGCGACGTCTTGTAGAGGTCGTAATCGGTGACGCCGACGACGAGATCGTCGCGAGACTCGTAGGCGGCCGTGAGTCGCGCGACGACCGAGCCGAAGAACAGCTGTCCGCGCGTGCTGTTCAGAGCGCTCTTCGGCACGACCAGCGTGGCGCGTACGACGGCCGTCGCCAAGAATCGCTCCTCCAGGCACAGTGCGAGCCGGGTGAGCAATCCCGCGTCGATCGCGTTGATCGGAACGATGCTGATCTCGCGCACGGCGTTGGTCCGGTTTCGGTTCGCGGTACGAACGGTCCTGGGCGGGCGGCGGCGAAACGCGCGATGATGATCGTCGGCATCGGGATCGACCTCGCCGAAGTGGACCGCTACCGGTTCGATGAGGCGACACGCGTGCGCTTCGCGCGGAAGGTATACACCGAGGAAGAGATGGCATATGCGATGCGCAAGCGCAACTGGGCCGAACGCTTGGCGGGGTTCTTCGCCGCCAAGGAGGCCACGCGCAAGGCGTTCGGTCATGCGATCCCGTGGGGCGCCGTCGGCGTCTCGCACGAACGCAGCGGCAAGCCGGTCATCCGCTTTTACCGCGGCTACGAGAAGCTGCTCGCGCAACGCGGCGTCCGTTCGGTCCATCTGACGATCACGCACACGGCGACGACCGCCGCGGCGGTCGTGATCTTGGAGTCGTGATGCGGGCCGTGACCGCAGCCCAGATGCGCGCGATCGACGCGGCGGCCGTCGCCCGGGACGGCGAGATCGCGTTGATGCGCGCGGCCGGCGAGGCGATCGCAACGCTGATCGACGAGTACGCGCGCGGCACCGGCGCGGTCGTCGCAATCGCCGGCGGCGGCAACAACGGCGGCGACGCGTATGCGGCGCTCGCGTCGTATGCCGGCACGCGCCGTTGCATCGTCTACGGCGACCCGGACGCCGGCGGCAGCGCGGCCCGGCGCGACGCACGCGACCGCGCGCGGGTCGCCGGGGTCGACGAGCGCGCCTTTCCGCCTGACGCTGCCACGCTGCGCGGGGCCTCGTTGCTGCTCGACGGCGTGCTGGGCGTGAACGTCCGGCTGCCGCTCGACCCGCCCAGCGCGGCGCTCGTCGACGCGATCGCGACGAGCGGGGCGCCCGTGCTCGCGCTCGACTTGCCGACCGGGATCGATCCGACAACCGGCGCCCGGGACTCGCACGCCGTGCGTGCGACGGCGACGATCGCCCTCGGCCGGCCGAAACTCGGCTGCTTCCTCGACCCGGCCCGCGACCTCGTCGGCGCGTTGTGGTGTGCCCCGATCGGGATGCGCGACGAGGACGCCGGGACGATCGACGCGCCGCGCACCGAGGTGCTCGATCCGGCCTCCTTCGCGGCGCTGCTGCCGGTCCGTCCGCCGGAGTCGGACAAGCGCCGTTCCGGTGCGCCGCTCATCGTCGCCGGTTCGACCCAATTCCCCGGCGCGGCCGTGTTGTGCGCGTGGGGCGCGGCGCGGGCCGGCGCGGGCTACGTGACGGTTGCGGTCCCCGAAGGCGCAGCGCCGGCGGTGCGCGCGCATCTCGTCGAACAGGTCGTCGTGACGTACGACGAGCGCGATCCGGCCGGCGCCGTCGCGGCGCTGCTCGGCTTGACCAATCGTTGCGACGCGATCGCGATCGGCCCCGGCCTCGGCTTGTCCGAGGAGTGCGGGGCGATCGTCAACGGCGTCCTCGCCGGAACGGCTCTACCGGCGGTCGCCGATGCGAGCGCGCTCTTCCATCTCGCAAAGCGGCTGCCCGCATACCGCGACAAACCGCTGGTGATCACACCGCACGCCGGCGAGTTCGCGCGCATCAGCGGTCGCGGCACGATCGCCGAAGGCGAGCGGTTGGCGCGCCTGCGCGCGTTCGTGGACGAGCACGGGATTACCACGCTGCTCAAAGGCCGTACGACGCTGATCGCCGGCCGCGACGTTACGCACGTGAATCCGACCGGCTCCAACGCGCTCGCGACCGCCGGAACCGGCGACGTGCTGAGCGGGATGATCGCGACGTTGCTCGCGCAAGGACTCGCACCGCTGGACGCCGCGCGGGCCGGCGCATACTGGCACGGCCGCGCGGGTCAGGTCGCGCAAGGGCAACGGCACCGCGGCGTGATCGCTCGCGACGTCGCCGACGCGCTCGGCGCAGCATCCGACGTTGCGCCGGCCGAAATCCCCGGCCTGGCGCGCCTCTTCTAGCGGCACGCGGGAGCGAGCCGAAGGCCGGGACCGGAGAACGTCGAGGTCAACCGCCGTTGAGCAGCGCGTGCAGGCCGGCTTCGTCGAGGATCGGGATGCCGAGCGCCTCGGCTTTGGCGAGCTTGCTGCCCGCCTCGTCGCCCGCCACCACGTAGTCGGTCTTCTTCGAGACGGCCGAGGTGACGCGTCCGCCGGCGGCGATGATCATCTCGCCGGCTTCGTCGCGTCCGAGCGAGGGCAACGTCCCCGTGAGCACCAGCGTCTTCCCGGCAAGTGGACCGACCGGCTCGCGCTCCCGCAGCGGCGCGGTGAGGTCGACCCCGGCCGCGGCCAGCCGCGCGATCATTGCGCGGTTCGGTTCCTGCGCGAAGAACAACACCACGCTGCGCGCGATCTCGACCCCGATCCCCTCGGTGCGCACGAGTTGCTCCTCGGTCGCGGCGGCGAGCGCATCCATCGAGCCGAAGTCGCCCGCGAGCAGCACCGCGTTCTGCGAGCCGACGAAGCGGATGCCGAGCCCCGCCAGCAACCGCGCGAGTCCGCGCGACTTCGACCCTTCGATTCGCGCCAGCACGTTGGAGGCCGACTTCTCGGCCAGCCGCGGCAACGTCAACAGCCGTTCGAGATCGAGGTGATAGATGTCGCTGACGTCGCGGACGAGACCGCTCTCGACCAACGCAGCGGCGAGCTGATCGCCGATCCCTTCGATGTCCATCGCACCGCGCGAACAGAAGTGGCGCAC
>Ga0207664_10001975_pt1 | contig 13497 bp, 9 predicted proteins | sample LARL83metaG_FD_184349 | JGI IMG/M metagenome (GOLD analysis project Ga0207664, IMG submission 184349) | Corn, switchgrass and miscanthus rhizosphere microbial communities from Kellogg Biological Station, Michigan, USA - LAR L8-3 metaG... | ecosystem: Host-associated > Plants > Roots >...
CCGCTCGGCGGCCCCGCCGGTCAGCACCGTGCCATCGGCGCGGATCAGCACCACCGAGGGAACCGCATCGGTGTGGTCACCCAAGGCGGCCATTTCAACTCGCCCGTCGCGGGCGACGGCGGCCGCGGTGAAGGTCGTCCCCAGGTCGACACCCAGCCCGTAACTCATCGGAATCTTTTCTTTCTGCTCTTGTACGGATCAATGCATGACGGTGCTGTCGGTGCCAGAGTCGCGACCCCTTCACCCTCAGCTGAATCGCCGCTAGCGGGTCGGCTTGAGCTTGAGGCGCAGGGTGTTGGCCAGCGTGCCCGACAGCTCGCCTTCCGCGCCGATCGACATGCTTCCGGTGCGCGTGATGACGAACGAGATGTCGATCGTGCTTTCCGCCAGGGCCCAAGGGTCGTCGCCTTCGGCGGCCTTGACCGTCGCGGCGCGGATCGAGGTAATCGCGTTGACGAGGACTTCCTCGATGTCCCCGCCGCGCACCGGGCGGGCGGCGCCCAGCGCGGGCGGCACCAAGGTGATGTCGACGGTGTGCGTGTCCTCCTTGGTCACCTGGGTTCCGAGGCTGAGCTTCATGCCGATGAACGGGACGCAGAATTCCAGCTGACCGCCGCCCTTGCTGCTCGCGACCACGTTGAGGATCAGCTGCACGGACGCCACGCTCAGGTCCGGGGATGGCGAGGTGCTCGACACCCCCGCCCGGGCCAGCGACGCCTTGACGGTGCTGATCAGGTCCTCGACGGGCACCCCTTGCTTGGTGAGCTTCACTGCGTCCTTTTCTCGCTGTCCCGGCCGCGCTGGCGATTACGTCAGCGCGGGGGCGATCTTGGCGTTCGGGTTCCCGTACACGGTGTAGGCGAGCCAGGTCGGGTCGCCGGGCTGGCTGGCCGCCACCGTCCTGGCGTCCATCGCGGCCTGGCCGAGCGGGGCGCCCGACTTCAGCCGCGAGTAGAATTCCTCGGCGAACACGCGGGCCGCGCCGTCGCTGACGTCCCACAGCGACCCGATGAAGGCCGCCGCCCCGGCCCGCAGGAACTTGATGGCCCAGCTGTCGAGCTCGTTGTACGCCGGGTTGGCGCCCGCGCTGCGGCAGGCGTTCATGAACACGGTCGGCGCCGTCCGGGCGAGCACCTTGTCGCTCGCCGCCGTCGTCATCAGCGTCGGGGTGAACTCCACGTTCCCGAGCGTGATCGAGGACCCGCTGTCCGGGTGAAAGCGGTTGTGGCAGGCGAAGTGCAGCAGGCCGAAGTCGCCGCTCTTGATCAGCTGCTGGAGCGGCGTGAGCGCCGAGATGACGTCGTCGGCCGGCTGGCCGGCGCTGAGCAGCAGGCGCATCGCGTCGACCTCGGCCTGCGCCTCGGCCAGCCCCTGGCCGGAGAGCACGAACCGGGCCGGCCGCAGGTTCAGCCGCGGGGCGGGCCGCTGGCCGAAGATGCCCCGGGTCACCGGGAACTGCTCGACGAGGAAGCCGGCGTCGTGGCCCGGGTCCTTGGGGTACAACAGCTCCCACGGGACCGTATCGTTGTCGGACAGGATGGTGAGCTGCCTGATCCGGCCCTGGCGCTCCCAGAACTGCTCGCGCAGCCGTCGCGGCACCAGTTCCTCCCAGAGGGCCACTCCCGCGTTCACCAGGTAGTCCCGTATCTGCGGCGGCGAGTAACCGGAGTATCCCTGCGCCACCCGGTCCAGGTCGGCCAGCAGGAGCTCGATCCGCGGCCTGGGCTCGAAGGCCAGCGCGCTGATCACCTGCTCCGGGTTGTCCTCGTCACGGAACTCGAAGCGGTAGCACTTCTGGTCCGGGTCGAACCGCACGACCAAGCTGACCGCGCCCGCGCTGGCCTCGGTGGAGATCTCGGCGGCGACCTCGCGGTTCGCGCCGACGGCCGCGTCGTGCTCCGCGACGACCTCGACGTCCAGGCCGCCCAGGTAGCTGCCGCCCAGCCAGGCCGTGACGCAGATGGACCGCGTCCCCGGCCCATCAGCGCGCAACTCGAACCGCTTCGGCCGGGAGTCGCCGCTGGCGGGCACCTGGAGCGTCAGCTCCTGGTCACCGAGGACCCGCAGCCCCGGGGCATCGAGCACGAGGTCGACGTCCTGCCCGCCCGCGGGCACGTCGAAGGGCTCAAGCGCCGCCGCGTTCCCCGATCCGGTCAGGCCGACGCTGACGATCAGGCTGAACGGCTTGCCCACCCGGACGGTGTCCGGGCACTGCCCCCGCAGGTAGCGCTGCGGGCCGGACGGCTCGTCGCTGCCGACCGGGCCGGCTGGCTGCTCGACGACGGCCGTCAGGTCTTCCAGGGTTGGCTGGCCAGCCACGGTGGACCGCACGACGGAGCCGTCGCTCTCATTCCAGCGGAGCAGCTGATCGCCGTACTGCTGGGCGTAGCCCTGGATGCCGTCCGGCGACAGCGGGATCCGCTCGAACTGCCCGGCGTCCGTGCTGGGCAGGTTCAGGTCCGCCGCGTGACGCTGGATCGCCTCCGCCGCGTCGGGCAGCGACCGTAGCCAGGGCGCCTGCTCGGTGAACGGCGCTATCAACTCCGCCGCCTTCGGCGGGTCGATGTCGGCCAGCAGGCAGACCGCCAGTTCCTGGTCCTTCTCCAGCAGGTCGGACAGCATCTCGGTCGCGGTTTCCGGCTCGGCGATGGCCAGCACGAGCGCGGCCTCGTGCAGCGGGAGCAGCCGCAGGATCAATGCGGGGCGGTCCGGCTGCTCCGGCGGCTCGACCCCGAGGTGGTCGGCCCACCACTCTGGCCTGACCGCGCCGCCGACTACGTACGCGCCGCCGCTGACCAGCGGCCCGCCGGCGCCGAACATGATAGGCCTGGTGAACGGGTCCATCGCGCCGATGGTCCGCGGGCCGCCGAAGGGGTCCATCCCGCTGCCCTCTTGGCCGCCGCCGACCGGCCCGATCCCGCCGTATGCATCCCCGCCGCCGACGATCCCCGCCCCGCCGAGCGAGCCCGCTCCGGGCAGACGACCACCGAAAGGGCCAGCACTGCCGAATGGCCTGGCACCGCCGAACCGGCCGACACTTCCGAGCTGGTCGTCGCTTTCCGCGTCAGGATTCTCCGGAATACCCGGAGTCGACTGGTTATCACTCATCCCCGCCTCCGTTACGCGGATTATCCATTAACTTCCAGGTGCACCGCAACCGGCCGGACCGGCCTTTACTGATCACCCGAAGGCCCGGCCCGCTTTCACGATGAGCAGCGGGTACATACGAGCGCAAAGCGCCGGGACGCCTTCACTGACCGGGCTCGCGGCATTCGTCCGGATAAGGGGCAATTCGATGAAAGACGGCATTTGCCCGCCGACGGAAAGGCAACAGAATCGGGCTTTGACGCACAAGGGTCACCAGGCCGCCGCGGGACCGGGACTGGGGTAAGGCGGGCCTGGTCGCGGGCGGCGGCGCGCGGGATACTGTATACCCTGCGCCGTCTGCGCTTGCGAGCAGTTTGCCGTCAGGGCTGAAGGCCAGCTTCGTCACGCCACCGCGAGAATAGTCGGAACGCAGCGAGCTGGTAACTGAGGCAGAAGAAGCAGTCGGCAACTCGCCGTTCTGCTGCTGCTCTATGAGCAGGGCCGACATGCGGATGCTATCCCGCTCGGAAACTCGGTCTCGTGATGTGAGCTGCTGCGGGATCGGTAGCATGGCTGGCACCATCTCGGGGTGGTGCTGTCGCTGGTCTACGGGTTGGTGAGGTGCCTGTTCGGCCTGCTGGCAGTGCCGGTCCGCTCTGACCTGTCCAAGGACGTGGAGTTGCTGGTCCTGCGCCACGAGAACCCGGTGCTGCGCTGTCAGTTCAGCGGCCGGCTGCGGTGGGATCATGCCGACCGCCTGTGGCTTGCGGCTTTGTCGCGACTGGTGAGCTCCGCCGGCCTGACGAAGCCGAGCGCGTCCTGCGGGCCGCCGTCGCGGCTCGCCAGCCTGAGATAGTTGTCCCGCTCGCCTTCCTCCTGGAAGACCAAGGCCGGTATCGCGAGGCCGAGCAGACCCTACGTGACGGCGTTGCTGCAGGCGATCCTTATGCCCGGTTCCGGCTGGCAGAGCTACTACAACGGCTCGAGCGCACGGACGAAGCCGAGCAAATATGCCGGGCAGGGATAGCTGCAAGCGATCGGATGGTCGTCTTGCCCTCGATCACCTGCTACGGCAGCAGGGACGCTTCGAAGAAGCAGAGCAGGCGTGGCGAGAAGGGATCATCAATGGCGAGCGATGTCAATGGCCAAGTTGCGGTGGCTCTGGCTCAATTGTCGTGATCGGGGTCAGTCAGCGAGCAGGACGCGTTTGCGGAGCAGGTCGGGTTTCGCGCGCCCGTACATCTGTCTTTTGATCATCTTGATGCGGTTGACGTGGCCTTCGACGGCGCCTGAGCTGTAGGAGACGGTGAGCCCGGCGGTGACGGCGGCCCAGTCTTTGCGGAGCCCTTTGGCGAAGCCGCGCAGTTCGCTGACGGGGCTGGCCTCAGCCCGGGCGGCCCAGGCCTCCAGGTGCTCGCCGCGGCGGTGGCAGAGCATGTCCGCGAAGTCGCGGACCAGGGCAACGGTCGCTTTGAGTTCCTGGCAGCGGGCGGTGATCTGCGCGAGCGCGGCGCGGTTGTCCTCGGCGAGGTCGCCGGGCGGGGTGAGGATCCAGCTGGCCGCCTTCCTCGCCGCAGGTGCTGGCGGCGGCGCGGGGACGGCGGTGTCGCGGCGCAGCTGGGCGGTGAGCCGGCGCACGGTGCGCAGGCTGCCCCGGTAGCCGCGGTCGCGCAGCTCGGCATGCAGCCGCTCGGTGCTGCGGATCCCGTCGTCCCATCGCTGCCGCAGGTAGGCCTGGTGCGGGCCGAGCAGGCCCGGCCGGGTCAGGCGGGCGCCGCCGATCAGCTCATCAGCGGTCGCGGCGGTGGCGTAGCGGCCGACCGTCTTGGGATCCAGCCGTAAAGTCCGGCTGACCTCGGTGATGGTCAGCCCGCGTGCCAGTGCGGCATGGATCTCGGCATGCCGGGCCCGGGTCCGTGCTGCCAGGCCTGTCTCAGGGGCGGGCGAGCCTTGTGCCGCCGGCGGCGCGGATTCAAGCTCTGGTGGCGGGTCTTGCAGGCAGGATCGGTGGCGGGCGACGGCGCGGTCGACAGCTTCGGCCAGGTTGTGCCACAGATGCCACCGGTCGGCGACCTGGATCGCCAGCGGCGCGCCCTGCGCTGCGCCTTCGGCGTAGCACCCGGCGCGGTCCCGGCATATAACCTCCACTCCCGGGTGGGCATCCAGCCAGGCGCGGAAGGATTCCGCCGACCGCTCCGGCAGCATGTCCACCGGCCGGCGGGTCTCGATATCGATCAGGATGGTGCCGTAGACATGCCCCCTGCGCAGCGCGAAGTCATCCACGCCCAGCACCAGCGGGGCCCCCACATCCGGGTCGGCAGCGGCGCGGATGAGCCGCACCAGCGTCGAGCGGCTCACCGCGCAGGCCAGCCGGCCGGTCAGCCGGGCGCCGGCCCGGCCGCCCAGGGCCAGCGCGACCGCCCGCAGCACGCCCTGCAACTGGCAGGTCCGCCGCCCGTAGCGGGTGGTCAGGCCCGGTACCTGCTCCGCGAACGTCGTCTTGGCACACGCGGGGTTGCCGCAGAAGAACCGGCGGGCCTGCAGGTCAATGAGCACTTCCTGGCCGCCGCTCGCGGCGTCGGCAAGGCGCCGCTGGTAGCTGCTGTGCACCCGCCGCGACACCACGCCGCATCCCGTGCAGGGTGCCTCGCTGGCGCAGGCCCGCGCCAGCACATGCACCGACCTGCCTGACGCGGACACCCGCTCGACGGCCAGGCCGGCCAGGTGAGGAACCAAGACGGTGAGAGCCTCAAGATCGCACGCCCACCATGATCACAAAAGCCGCGATCGGGACACCACGCGCCACGCCGGCCACCTACGTCACGACAATTGAGCCAGAGCCACTTTCTCATGGCCACGGACAAGCGAGATGCGCCCCGGTACCTGGCTGAACTGCTGCGGGACCAGGGACGGTTGGAAGAGGCAGAACGTGTACTGCGCGACGGGATCGCCGCTGGACACGATCTCGCCTCTAACCACCTGATCTACTTCCTCGAAGAACTTGGCCGCGTCGACGAAGCTAGGCACCTTCAGCGATATGGACTTAACGCCGACGGCACACCAGCAGGGGCCCCAAGGAGGCCGACATCGGTAGCCATCCCGGTCGCCAGGCTGAGGCAGATGGATGAACCCATCCATCGCCAGCCACGCCTGCGTTCCCGACCGCGCATAGCGGCGTCGCTGCCTTCTCAGCATCGATCGCAATGGATCGCAGGCGAATCGGAGCAGGGTGACATGATCCCTATTCGGGGAGCCAGGTGGGGAGCCATCATCGACCGACGCAGGGCGACTCACAGTCTACTGAAGTGCTCGATATCCCACGATTAGCAGGCATTCAGCTACAACAGCCGACAGACAGGACCTCGTTCGCATCGAAGGGGTCAGCGAGTGAGTTCCTCAGCACCACCAGCCTTCGGCTCAAGTTAGGCAGCGGTTTTACAGACCGCCGTAATATGTTGCCTGGCTTGCCAGTATGTGTCTGGCCGCCGAACTTCGCCGCGCATTCGCCAGACGATAAGACGTAGGGTGAGTGATCTTGAACCTAATCAGCCGGGGTGGCAGGTGGCTCGGTTTCGATGTGGCTTGTGCAGGTCGTCACCGCCAGTCAGGCCCTACGGACTTGGATGGTCAGTGCCAGTCGGCCGCTCGCTTAAGGAAGGCCAGCTGGCTTCCCGCCTGGAGTTGGAATAAATCTGGGCGCTCTTCACGAGGTTCGACCCAACTCGCACTGATGGCAGGCGCCGGGCGAAACCTTCGGCGCTAATGCCCGCAGGATGGCTGGTACCGCAGTTGGGGGATGTACCGGTTCCATTGCCGGGGCGTGAGGCCTCCGGCTGTAGCACAAATCCTTTGGATAGCATACTGAACGTTCAGGTTCCAGAGCCGGATGGTGCCGTCGGCGCTGCCGCTGGCCAGCGTGCGCCCGCCGGGGCCGAACGCCACAGGGTACACGGCCGCCGTCCCGCCGGTGAGGGGCTGGCCGAGCGGGCGGAGGTGCGCCGGATCGGCGACATCCCACAGCCGGATAGTGCCGTCGGCGCTGCTGCTGGCCAGCGTGTGCCCGCCGGGGCTAAATGCCACCCAATTGACGGCGGCCGCGCCAGTCAGGGTCGAGCCGAGCGGGCGGGGGTGCGCCGGATCGGCAACATCCCACAGCCGGATAGTGCCGTCGGCGCTGCCGCTGGCCAGCGTGCGCCCGCCGTGGCTGAACGCCACCGAGCCCACGACGGCGGCGCGGCTGGTCGGGGGCTGGCCGGCCGGGCGGGGGTGCGCCGGATCGGCGACATCCCACAGCCGGATAGTGCCGTTGTAATCGCCGCTGGCCAGCGTGCGCCCGCCGGGGCTGAACGCCACTGCGTAAACGGGCCCGGTGCCGTCGGCCAGCGGCTGGCCGAGCGGGCGGGGGTGCGCCGGATCGGCGACATCCCACAGCCGGATAGTGCCGTCGGAGTCGCCGCTGGCCAGCGTGCGCCCGCCGGGGCTGAACGCCACTGCGTAAACGGGCCCGGTGCCGTCGGCCAGCGGCTGGCCGAGCGGGCGGGGCGCCGGATCGGCGACATCCCACAGCCGGACCGTACCGTCGAGGCTGCCGCTGGCCAGCGTACGCCCGCCGGGGCTGAACTCCACCGCGTCCACGACACCGGTGCCGGTCAGCGGCTGGCCGAGCGGGCGGGGGTGCACCGGATCGGCAACATCCCACAGCCGGATAGTGCCGTCGGCGCTGCCGCCGGCCAGCGTGTGCCCATCGGAGGTGAGCGCCACCAACACGGCGCCGGCGCCGCTGGTCAGGACGGTCTGCGGGAGGTTCCACAGCCGGATGGTGCCGTCGAGGCTGCCGCTGGCCAGCGTGTGCCCATCGGGGCTAAATGCCACCGACACGACGGCGGCGGAGCTACCGGTCAGCGGCTGGCCGAGCGGGCGGGGGTGCACCGGATCGGCGATGTCCCACAACCGGACCGCGCCGTCGTCGCTGCCGCTGGCCAGCGTATGCCCGCCGGGGCTGAACGCCACCGATGCGACGACGGTCGCGGCGCCGGTCAGGGGCTGGCCGAGCAGGCGGGGGTGCGCCGGATCGGCGATGTCCCACAACCGGATAGTGCCGTCGTAGTCGCCGCTGGCCAGCGTATGCCCGCCGGGGCTGAACGCCAGCGAGTACACGGCCCTCGTGCTGCCGGTCAGGGGCTGGCCAAGTGGGCGGGGGTGCGCCGGATCGGCGATGTCCCACAACCGGATAGTGCCGTCGTCGTCGCTGCTGGCCAGCGTATGCCCGCGGGGACTGAACGCCACCGTTTCGACGGCGCCTGTGCCACCGGTCAGGGGCTGGCCGAGCAGGCGGGGGTGTGCCGGATCGGTGACGTCCCACAACCGGATAGTGCCGTCGAGGCTGCTGCTGGCCAGCGTATGCCCGCCCGGGGTGAACGCCACCGACAGGACGCCAGTGCGGCGGCTGGTCGGGGTCGAGCCGAGCGGGCGGAGGTGCGCCGGATCGGTGACGTCCCACAACCGGACTGCGCCGTCGGCGCTGCCGCAGGCCAGCGTATGCCCGCCGGGACTGAACGCCACCCAATTGACGGCGGCCGCGCCAGTCAGCGTCGAGCCGAGCGGGCGGGGATGGGCCGGATCGGCCATACCCCACAGCCGGACTGCGCCGTCAGAATTACCGCTGGCCAGCGTGTGCCCGCCGGGACCGAACGCCACCGAGTTGACGCCCCCCGCGCCCACGGCCAGGGGCGAGGATAGGGGAATGTTTTCGGTGTTCAGCAGCCGTGAGGAGAGGTCTTGCGTTGGCCGTATGCGGTAGGCGGCGAGGTTGAGCTGGGCCGCGAGCGTCGTGTCACTGGTGCCGTACTGAAGGGCTTCGGCGATTACCTGGTTGTAGATGGCCTGGTCGCGTTGCCGGATCGCTGCGGCACGCTGATAGACGGCGACCACCGATGCCGTCACCGCCAAGGCGGTCAGCAGGGCAAGGATCGCGAAGGCGCCCCGCCGCCGCCGGGTGCTGCGGCGCGCGGCGTGATGAGCGGCGCCAAGGAACGCCTGACTGGTGGCCGGTAGAGGGGAGTACCGGGCAGGCGCGTCCTGCCAGCGGGCGGTGGCCGCGTCGATGGTGGCGAGCCGCCCCGGCCGGTACAGATAGGAGGAGTCTCGGCGGTTGCTCTCCCACGTGGCCGCGTCGGTGACGACCTGGCTGTACAGGGCCCGGTCGAGCTGGTCATCTCCCAGCCAGTCCCGCAGCTGTTTCCAGGCCTGCAACAGCGCATCATGAGCGATCTCGACGCTGTCCTGTCCGATGACGAGCAGGCGATGGGCGCTGAAGATGTCGATGACCGCGTCGATGTCCGCGGCCATGTGCACTCCTGGAGCGCGCAGGTCGGCCCGGCTGCACCGGCGCCGCGCGAACTGGCCATCCGCGGTGATGACCGTCAGCTGGGTGAACACCAGGCGCGCCGCGTCCTTCTGCCGGCTGGTCAGGGCGTGGTAGGCGGCCTGGGCGCTGCGGTTGACCGCGTCGGCGACGCCGCCCGCCCGCCGGTAGGCGCGCAGCGTCAGCTCGCTGCCCTCGCGAAGTTCCCAGGTGGCGGCCATCGCCTGCGACATCAGTGGCAGCACCCCACTGCCCAGACCAGCACCGGCCCCCTCGCGCAGCTCCGCGATCACCGCCTCGACCAGGGCGGACTCCACGGCCAGGCCGGCCTCGGCAGCGGGCCCGGTCATGGCGAGCCGCAGCTCGGCCTCGCTCATCGGCCCGACCGTGAACAGCCCAGCGTCCAGCGCGGCCTTCAACGGCGGATAGGCAATGAGCCGTCCAAGGAAATCCGCGCGCACCACCGCCACGACCAGCGCGGGCGGGAGTTTCTGCGGCCCGGCCGGGCCGGTGGCCACGGCGTGCAGCGCCGCGATGAACGCATCCCGCTCCGCCCGGCCGGCGTCAGCGTCCCCGCCCGCGGTGAACAGCTCCTCGAACTGGTCGACCACCAGGACCAGGCGTGGCGGCGCGGCGGCTGCGCCATCGGCTGGTCCGCGCGCTCGGATGTGAGCACCGCGACCGGCGGCGGTTCTGACTGCGAGCTCGGCCAGCGTCGCCGCCTCACTCGGCGCGGCCGACAGCGACCGGTACACCGACACTGGATCCGCGCCCGCCACGTCGGCCAGTTGCATCGCCAGCTCCCTCAACGGACTGACCGTGGGCCGGATCACCCGCCGCGGCCACCGCTCCGACCCCTCACCCAGCGCGGCTGCCGCCAGCCGCGGCATCAACCCCGCCCTCAGCAGCGAGGACTTGCCCGTCCCCGACTCCCCGGCCACCAGCAGGATCCCCGTCCCGTCCAGCCGCCCGGCAAGCCGCTGCACCAGCTGGGTCATCAGGTCGCCGCGCCCGTAGAAAACCCGCGCGTCCCGTTCCTCGAAGGGCACCAGCCCCAGGTAGGGGCACCCTGCCCACACCGGGCCGCGGCCAGGCGCGGGCTGCCCGCGCGCGACTGCTAGCACCTCCGCGGCTGGGGCGCGGCCGCGGGCCGCCGCCACGAACACCGCGCGCACCGGCTCGGCCAGGCCCAGCGCGCCGGCCAGTAGCTCGGCAGTATCCTTGCGGGCGGTCCGGTTGATGCCCCGCTCCAGGTCACTGACCGACCGCGGGCTCAGGCCCGCCGCTTCCGCCAGCTCCTCCTGGGTCAACCTGGCCTGGGCCCGCAGCTGCCGCAACAGCCCGGCGAACCCTAGTACAGGCTGTTCTGCCATAGCCGGCATCCCCTCCGAATGCCACGTCCTGCCGCCCAGGGATCGGGCCTAAGGCGGCAGGATCAACACAACGATAGTGCAGGCCGGGCGCCCGCACTATCTTCCGTTATCCCAAGTCAGCCGCTATGGACTGCCGTCCGCACCGGGACGGTGACCGGCAGCGCTGCGTTGGCGCCAGGATCCTGGCCTCGCTTGAGCAGCCGCTGCAAGCGGTACACCCTTGCTGCTCTCTGAGACGGCGCCGTCCGGCTGGGACGGCCTGGTATCTGCGCTGCGCGGCTTTGCCCGGAGCCAGGGTGCGCTGCCGATCAGCGACGACAGCCTGCGGTCAGCTGCCTGAGGTGTTGGTCGTCACCGCGGCCGTGGCGGTGAGCACCGAAGCGCGACGGCCATCTCGGCCGGCGATGCCGCACGACGCCCGCGCGCGCCGAGCCCAACCCGGGCCAGCAGGACCTCCGCCGACAGTCGCTCAAGCCGCCCGCCTGGCCCCGGCGAAGGCTTCACGCCTGGAACCGGCGCTTTTGCGCTGCCCAGGGCACCGGTAGCCGACGCAATCCTGTGGGTCGTCCTGTGGATTCTTCCTGTGGTCCCGCACGTGTGGTGATCATCCGAGCCCCTGGCCACAGTAGAACCAGCCCGACGGCCGGGGTTTGCTGGCCAGTCCCGCCGGGCTCATCAGCTCTGGATACCAGGCAGGCAGCCTGCCAGCACGGCCAAGCCGCCAAGGAGACCACCATGCACGAGAACCATCCGACACCAGATAACGAACACCTGGGTCAGCGACCCGCACCAGTAGCGCCGGCCATGGCCAGCCCGCCGCACGAGCCGGCCGCCCAACTCCAGGCGCGGCGCCTGGAGAAGTTGGTCGGCTGGTCCCGCGGCGAGCGGCTGCGGTTTCTGTGGTACCGGCTCCGCCTGACAGTAGCGGAGATGAACTACGCGACCCGCCGAATGGTCGAGCTGCAGGCACCCTGGATATCCGACGACCGCCGCCGCTGAACCCGCGGCAACACCTGGCCGCCGCAAGCCACCAAGAGCCCGCCGCCCAACGCGATCCTCGTCATCATCTGCACGTGCTGGCCACCGGCACACCGTATGACGACCTCGGCGCCGACTACTTCGAGCGCCGCACCGACCCCGACCGCGAAGCGCAGCGCCTCATCGCCCGCCTCGAGGCCCTCGGCCGCCGCGTTACCGTGGAAGACGCCGCCTGACCCGCCACTCCGGGCAGCCGACGGCACAAACCGCCGCCTGCTGCTGCCGCGCCCGGCTGAGCTCCCTTTTTCGGGTCAGTACCAACGCCCCCAGATTTCGCCGGACCGAGCCAGACGTCCCCAGACATCAGAGCCGCTCTGAACTGCGGCAACCAGACCTGGTGCGACGCTGTCAGACGAAATCGTGCTGCATGGCATGCAGAAGGTCCGGACCTCCAATCCCTCATACCTCTTAGGACGCTTTGAACATCGTTTCCATGTGCCATTGGAGGAAGTCGACGTTCGGCTGGTCGCCTCGCCGGTCTGGGAGGGTGATGACCTTGCCTTCCTTGGCGTAGAAAGCCTCGCCGTTGCCGAACTCGGCGCGCAGCCGACTGCTGACCCGCAGCCGGTACCGGGTGTCCACGCTCAGGTAGCCAAGGTCAAACATGCGGTGCACGTCCGACCTCAGCAGCAGTCCGTTGTCGAGCCGGTTTTCCCCGCCATACAGGGGTGACACCGGCCGGATGTGCGCGGCCTCCAGGACCGGGCGGATCCTGGCGCCGGTGATCGCGCACCGCCAGTGGTAAGCGTCACCGACCACGGCCTTGAACGCCTGCTGACCGAGTCGGCTGGGGGCAAGCCTCGGATCGCCGAAGACCGGCCCGCCGCGGTGCCAGGGCTGAGTGAAATCGAGTTCGACCGCGACGCCGAGAACCACCTGCATAAGGTCGCCGAAGTACCGGCTGTACCGCTCATCGCCCAGGTCGTAGGTCTTGCCCTGGACGACGTTGGAGCTGAAGTCGGGCGGCGGGTCAAAGGTCAGGTCATCGGGGAAGAACGTCACGTCGCGGATGAAGATGCAGCCAATCACCGGATCCTCGCCGGGAGCCCGCGGTTCGCGGCGGTAGTGCGCGATCCGGTCCAGCATCTGCCCAAGGCTGATGGCCCCGTTAGCGGGGCCGAGCAGGTCCCAGGCCTCGGAGGCGGGCAGCCGCACGGCCCCGCCGAAGAACCCGCCGCCGACCACCCGGTTGTGCGGTGCGTGCGTCTTGAAGAAGAACGGCTCGCCCGGCCGCAAAGCCTGGAACCCGCCGCCGCCTGGCCGCCAGAAGTTCACCTCGCCGAGCAGGTCCGGCCGATCTGCGAGCAGCCGGTACCAGCTGTTGTCCGTCACCCCGACAAACCCTCGCACCCCGCGCATGCCGGTATTGTGCTCCACCTGGAGACCCGTGGGCGGGCGAATGAGGCGCGCTAAGCCGCCGTTACGTGCGTATCGCTGCCTGGTCTCCTTGGTGGTCGCGACCGTGCCTAACGGGAGGACCTACGCGAGGGGTTGCCGAACAGGTCAGGTTGCTGGTTAGCGCTCGCCAGGCCGATGGCCGCGCAGCCTTGGCTCTACATGATGGCGATGCCGGTGTTGTCAAGGCTCCTGGCCAGCCCCATCATCCCGCCGATGGCGGCGAAGCTCCTGGGAGGC
>Ga0207664_10001976_pt1 | contig 13497 bp, 20 predicted proteins | sample LARL83metaG_FD_184349 | JGI IMG/M metagenome (GOLD analysis project Ga0207664, IMG submission 184349) | Corn, switchgrass and miscanthus rhizosphere microbial communities from Kellogg Biological Station, Michigan, USA - LAR L8-3 metaG... | ecosystem: Host-associated > Plants > Roots >...
TTGCCTCCGTATCGCGCTGGTCGATTGCGAGCTTCAGATGCTTGATCCCCGCTTCTGGGTTTGGATTCAGATCGAAGACCGGCGACAACGTCCAGCCCTCAGCATGATGCAGAAAGCCATGATTGCGGAGATGATCGTCGGTGTTCGAGATCAAGATGCTAAAGACGATGCGGCGCCAGAGCTCATGTAGATCATCGTCGACGTTCGGCGAGTACCTCTCGATTACATCAATCAGCTCGAGGTAGCTGCCGTTCAGGTCACCGTCGTTGTGCTGGGTCATTGTCATTCCACTCGCGTAGCCGATTCGTTCTCCGGCGACTCCTCGGTCGAAACGGTCGACGACGAGGACGCTGCGCTCGCTGATCCAGAGCAACGTCGATTCGGGAACGCGAATGCCGGCGGCGGCGGCAAGATCGAGGGCCACCTTCTCCCAAGCCATTACATTCCAGGTGTCGTAGCGCTGGCTTGGAAACTTCGCAATGGCGATGCGCCCGTTCGCGTCGACGACGTGTGCTTTCGGACGCGCGCCACCGAGGGAGCTGCCGACGTCGATTAGGGTCTGCAGGTCGTCCGGGGTCTCATCGGCATTCTCGAAACGCTGCGCCGCGTCGAGCAGGCGGGGAAGCTCCGCTAGCTCGGGTACCCCAGATTCGGGCGGAGCGAGGAACCATTCGCCGCTGAGTTCGCGAAACCGGAGCTCTCCTTGCCGGGCATCGTCGCGCACTCCGAGCAGGTAGTCGATGTCCCCGAGGCTGCGGGATGTGACTTTGGTCTCCTCTGCTAGCCGCTTCTCCAGGCGATCAATCAGAGTGCGGCCCCAACGGTCCGGGGCCGCATCCGCAAACGCGCGGAAGATACGGGTATTCGCTGGAGCAGCCTGCGTCCCGGTCTCAAGCGGCAGGGAAGGGTCGAGCTGGTATGCGTCAGGCCGAGCGATGAAGTCCTCGTAATAACCGAACGATGAGGATTCTCGCCCTGCACGACCGCGGTGCGAATAGAGCCGTCCAGCTGGCAAGTCCTCGCCGCCGAGCGAGACAACGACCTCGTAGGACTGTTCAGCCATCACGCGTCACCCGCCGACTCCGCACGCGCTGCGGCAAGTTCTCGTCGCTGCGGAGTCGTCCGACGTCGGTGTCGTAAGGGTCGAGGGCTCCAGCGAGCTTGTCGAGTAGGCCGATCACGCGAGCGACGCGAAGCACGTTTTCGAACGTCGCCCCATCGCCGTGTTCGATGTTCCACAGTGTCCGGGTGGTGATGCCGGCGCGAGAGGCGAGCTGAGCAGCCGTCAACCCCTGGAGCTTCCTCCAGGCGGCGACATCCTCGCCGACGCGCTCAAGCGCCAAGCCGACGGGAATGGGGGTGGGCCATGCGGGTTTCTTTGCCATAATCGGAAATCTTTTGCCGGTTATACTAGTTAGTCGGCAATCTTTTTCCGGTTAAACTATAGCACGTGCGATAAGCTCGAGACCAGTGCAGCTTTGTGGCAAGCTCTACAACTCGAGGCTCGGCGCCCCTAAGAGACCAGCCGGAGCAGGGAGGCGTTGCGGCTTTTCGTCATATCCATCCCAATCGAGTCCGTTCAGGCGCCGTCAAGGTGGTTCAGCCAGGCCAGTGTCTCGTCAGGTGAGGGGTGATCCCGGTCCGGGCTCATGAGCTGGGAGAGGACGGCGTCGGCGTAGCGCTCCCCGCGGCTCTCGGCGGCGGCCCTGTCCGAGCTCCAGCATTGGTCGCACAGCGTTTTCATCTGGAGACGCTCGGGGCGAAGCCTTCCTAGCTGTCGACAGAGCACGCAGGTGCTGAGGGCTTGGGCACGGGCGGCCTGGACACGGCGTGCGGCATCGACCTGCGCCGCTGCTGCGAAGCGCGCGACGACAACGAGGCCGCCCAGGTCATCCTCCACGGAATAGAGCCGGTAGTCCGGGTCGACCGTCAGAAGATCTTGATGCATCGCGAGAACGAGCGGACGCCAACCCGGGCCGACGCCGGCGACGATCTCGGAGTCACTGAGATGCCGGGCAACGAAGTCCCATTCCTCCCGGCGGGCACGCGCCTCGGCCCGGCGACGGGCACGCTGTTGGAAGTAGTTCTCCGTGTCGTCGATCGACATGGAGAGACCGTGGAGCTCGCGCGCGAACGCATGGCGGTGAAAAGCCGTGCGCAGACCTATTCTCGTAGGTGTCGCAGCTTTACTCCTATGCCGACTTCGTCCGTGACGTCGAGTGGCGGCTGCGTCTGCTTTCGCGGACGGTCACCGACCCCAACTTCGTCTGGCCCGGCCTCCTTGTCCTCGACGTGAAGGATGGCCTCAGCGCCGAGGCCTTCACGATCGGGACGACGTTGGCCCAGCGGGACCGGCTGGCCCGCGAGCTGGTCGCGACGATCAGGAAGTCGCAGGCGCGGCGTTTCGCCTGGGCGATGCCCTGCCTGCGAGAGGTCGAGGGAGCTTCGCGCGAATGTCTGCTCCTCATCGTGGCCGAGCGCCGCCGAGCTGAGGCCGCAGTTGCCGACTTCACGCGTTCGCCCGGCGAGGCGCCGCGCCTCGGCCACTTCAAGCATGGACCGTTTGGCGGCGGCGCCCGCCGCATCTCGGGGAGGCTTGTCGAGCCCCTCCTTGAGGTACTCGATGACTAGCGGAGCGTGCCCCAGAAACCGCCCTTACCGCTCGACTTTCCGCCCCCGGACTGGGGGGTCAGCTTCTGGCCGCGGGCGGACGAGTGCGCGTGCTGCGTTGAGGTGCTGCGGGTGTTGGACATGTCGCCGACGCTAGGGCGTCAGCGACAGCCATGGACGGAAGCCATGCCGCCGGTGAGGGCCGACAGCTTCCGAAGATGTCAGAGGGCGAGCGCACTCTGCTGCACGCCGCCGACGTAATGCGCTACTACGCTCGCCACATCGAGCGCGGCTGGCGCCATCAAGCGCTCGATCATGACCAGTGTTTACGTGCCGCCGCGCGTCTGGCTGAGATCGACGTTGAAGCGCTCGCCGGGCGCGACCGCATGCTCCTGCGACAGATCGCCGATGTCCTCGTCTGCGTCGAGCCGAGCGCATATGACCATCTCGCGCGCGGGCTGCGGCAAATCGCCGGCCCGCTTGTGCTCTCGCCGCCTGATGGACACGATCGATAGGAGTCGCGGTCAGGTCTCATCTGACCACACGACAGGAGCAGCTCGAGGATTGCGCTCGACGATCGAGCGAGCTTCCTGGTGGAGCTTCGCCCAGTCGGAAGGAGATTGCTCCTCGAGGCCGGTATCGAGATGGTCAAGCGTGTTCGAATAGATCTCGGCTGCCTCGATGCGCTTCCCATTGAGATCAACGGTGAAGACGACGGAGGCGGTGTATATGACGTACGCGCGCATGCGTCATCGGTAGCTGCCGCTTGTCGACCATGGCCGCTAACTCGCGCCACCTGCGAAGCCGCGCGTCATGGCGTTGATGGGCTGCGCCATCGTTCGATCGGCGCGTGACCGATCTGCTTCTGCTCGCAGCTCTCATCCTGCTCGTCCGCGAACTTCGAAACGGCCGCAGCAGACGCCGATCGGACAACCCGGTCCGCACGGCGCCGGCAAACCGCTCGTCACGAGAGGGAACGGTCGCCGACCTCGCTTTTGACTACGCCCGTGCCGTCCTAGAGCTCGACCATATGTCGGAGGAGACGAAGAGCCGCGCTCTTCGCGCCCTCGAGTGGGAGATTCTTCCGCTCGCGGGCAAGGTGCCTCTTGCGGACGTCACGGAACAGCTTCAGCTTGGTGTCCGCGCGGTTCTCTTCGACCGGTTCGAGGGCGACGCTCGCGCGGCCGCCGTCGTCTGGGACGACTTGCTTCGATGGGGAGGCGTTCGACCGCAAGATAGGCGGGGGCGATGGCACTAGACGCCGGCACTTGCGAGGCCGTCTGCCTATGTCATGCGGAGGTCGCTCAGCTCCGACGGGCGCGAGGCGATGAAGGGGCGCAAGACGTCGTCGCAAGGCGCGCTGGTCGTTGCGTCGCCCTCCAGCCATCCTTGTGCCATCAACTCGCCGGTCGTCGCATCGATCACGTTGACCGGACCGGTATCTCGACGCACCGCCGTGCCGCTGGACATGTGATAGCGGCCGTCGTCGCGCAGTTCGACCAGTCCGTCACTCACGGCCTCATCGATGACCACGAGTGCGGCGACCTCGACATCTTCCGGATGGCGTGCTTTCCATCCGCCCATGGCGATGAGGAGGGCGACCCTCAAGGCCTCAAAACATCTCTCATCGGACCGCGCTTGAGGCCCGAGCCAGCTACGGAGATGTTGATTAGCCACCCGTTGAAGGTAGCGGCGCGCACGAGCGTTCTTGGCAGTCATGGTCGCGAGTGGAAGGCGGATGAGGTGACGCTGGACCTGATCTACGCGGATACGAACAGAGTCCCGCTGCGCTCGCCCGCGCGATACTCGCGTTCGAGCCGATTCATGTCGACGCCCGACGCAGGCGTTGCGCACAGAAGCAGCCCGCGCACCCAGGCGAGCATGTCGTCCATCCCGGCGGCGTAGGCCAATCGCCATTCCGGGTCGTCGAGGTGATAGTCCTCTCCCTCTAACCGCGCCGGCATCACGCCGTGTCGGATGCCGTCGGCGTCGCGCACGTCTGGCCGATCGACCATCAGCAAGATGCGGTTGAGTGCTTGGGCGCGGTCGAGCAGTTCGTCACGCTCGAAGGGTGTGAGCTCACAGGGCGAGATTTCGTATTCCATGGTCGTCTCCATTCGGTAGTCGAGTTCGACCGGGAACGTAGGGTACGGCGGCCATTCCCACCGCTGAGGAGCCTGGAATGGCTTGTCTGAGCCAGATCTGACCTGATCCGGCATGGGCCAGGATGCGTGCGCCAGCGTCAGGCGGTGGCCGGGCAAAGTCGCCACCTCGAACACCGGCGACCGCGGCGCCGAGTCGGAGGTCTTGCCCGCGCTTGATGCCTTCGACCACAGCGCTCCAGCCAGCCGGCCACGCTGTGTCTGGCGCAGATGTCGTCGTCGCCGGCTTTGCCCTTCTCACCCCGGCCGACCAGGAAGAGGCCTACGCACGCATTGTTGATGTCCGTCTCACCCGGCTCGTCGACGCCGACGGGGATACCGGCGCGTTTCTTCGCGCACTCCGACGTGCGGCCGACCTGAGCGCGGGGGAGCTGACTCGCGAGGCTTACCAGCGGGTTCGGCTCGAGTTGGCCAAGGACGGCGAGGAGCTTCCCGAGTTCTCGCGCGTCGTCCGGCACTTCGGCAGCTGGGCAAGGGCAAAGGAGGCGCTCGGTCTTGGCGATGGAACAACGGTGCAGAAGATCGAGGCCCGCTTCCGCTCGCGAAGGCTTGGTCGCCCGCAGTTCAGCGCCGATGAGCTCGCCGACGCGTTACGACGATGCGTCGCCGAGTACGGGCGTGTGCCATTGCTCAGTGAGTATGAGGAGTGGCGGTTGAAGGAGCTCGCGCTCATGCGTGCTCGGGGAGAGATCGCGAGGTGCCCGAGCAGCGCCTGCTACCGCCGCCGGCATAAGTCGTGGGAGAAAGCTCTGCTCGCACACGGCTGCTCGCCCGATGCCGTCTACGTCAGATTGGAGCCGAGCCCGGAACGGCGCTCGCGCTTGGCCAAGGTTGACCGCTACAGCGATGCGACACTGCGAGACACTCTCTTAGCCTGTGCGTCCGCGGTCGGTCATGCGCCGCTCGTCCATGAGTTCGAGAACTGGCGCACTGGCGAGCTCAAGCGTCGGCGTTCGCGTTCGATCGTCCTTCCGAGCGACTCGCCATATAGGCGGCGCTTCGGCAGCTGGGAGAACGCACTCAAGCACTTCGGCTTCAGCGACGAGGAGATCGAGGCGCGGCTCTCGGCGGGAAGAGAGCGTTCCACTGCGTCCATGCGCAACGCTCATCGAACGTAGCCACACTGCCTTCGTCTCGCCGCGTCGTTATTGGGTGTGTGCCTCGAGGCGAAAACCGAAGGTCAAGGAGCACTCGGGTGGCATGGTCACAACATGTCCCGACCCGACCCGAACAAGCCCACCGTCGACCACATCGTGTTTGTCATCTCCGGGTTCATCCTCCTGGCCGGCGCCGCCTTCGTGGTTTTCGCAACCGGAGCGAACCGCCTGATGGGCTTGGTGATCCTAATCCCGGTGGGAGGGATTTTCCTTCTGGTCGGAAGCCTCCTTCGCCTCTTTCTTCCGGAGCCGGTAGGCCCGCCAGGAGGCTTTGGGCTTCTCAAGGACAGTCATGGCGATCAAGGTGACAACGAGCACGACTGCCGGCCCAGCAAAGCGCACCCAACCCGTGCCTACGTAGCCGGTTGCAACTGCTGTCGGGCAGAACCCGAGGCCGGCGACGACGAGAGCGACGACGCGCCAACGTTGGCGACGCGTCGGCTGCGCCAAGTATTCCGAGAGCTCGACGAACGCTGAGATGACGATGCCGACCGCGGTTCCGACGAATCCGACCTCAAGAATGATGCGCTGCCAACTACTGAACTCCACTGCCGACGGAGGGAGCATGGCGCCACGGTATTCGCGCGATCGGACACGGTGCAGGCCGGTTCGGGCAGAGTGAACCAGTGCCAAGCACCCCTGTCCAGTCGATCGTGCCGGCGCGGCTGCGTCGGTATCTGTCCCGCCGTCGGATGGTTCACGATCTCTTGCGCGATCAGCACTTCGGCATGCGCAAGCCCGAGCAGACCGTTCCGCCCGACGGCGAGCGCATCGTCATCCACGCCGTTTGGGCGGTCGAGGCGTATACGCCGCTCCATGCGGAGGTGCTCTTCCGCCGACTTGAGCAGCTCGGCTTCGGACGCGACACTGGTCTGCACCCCGCGGGAATCCGGCGCCAGCTCGAGCGAACACGCTCAGGCCCACGTGGTGGCTCGTGGCTCAACCTCGACCACGTGTTCCCGCCAAGTACTAACCGTGCGCCATGGTCCGGCATCGAGGCCACGTTGCCGCCCGGCGTCCGCGTCGCACGGCCGGCGCTGCACGGACTGACCCCGAGCGTGACCGTGCTTGTAATCCAATTCGTGCTCGATGACGAAGCCGCAGGGTCCTTTGACCGTCTCTCACGCGAGCTTGAGTTCAAGGCGCAGGCACGACAGACACGCGATGGCGTGTCGGTTAAGACGCCAGATCAGGTGAAGGAAGGAGCCCTGCTCGAGCTGCGCCGCGAGTTGCGCGGCCGCGGTTCCGAGTGGATCAAAGAGCACCTGCCGGGGGCCTTCTCTGCTGGCCTTGGTGGATACGACATGCCGACTGCAGAGCTAGTAACGACGGAACTCGCGTTGCCGTTCAGCCGCGCCGAGCAGGCGTTCGACTACCTCAGCTTCGCTGGCCTCGGGTGGGACCCAATCCATTGGTGCTCATCCGATCTTCCCGGATGGAGGTTGGCGTTCGACCGTGAAGACGACTTCATCGTCGTAGCGGGTCGTCGATCAGACGTTCTTGCCGACGAGGCCTACGCGCGGTACGGCGGCGATGACGAGCGCTGGGCTTTCACCTACCGCACCCATGAGTGCCTCGACAAGGATCTCGCACTCTGGGGCGCGTCGAAGCTGCTGTTGGCCTTTCACGCCAGGCTGGCGACCATCCGCGACCACGGGTTGCGTGAGCACGGTCGATTCGGTCGCGCCAGCAAGCGACTGAAGACGATTCGCGATGAGTTCCTCCGTGACGCGGTCGATGCGCGCATCGCTTCCGCTGAACTGGAGCGCTACGCGGCAGACGAGCGACGTTTCGAATGGAACGCACTTGATTGGCGACCGAGCGACGACTTTCAGCGAGACGACCGTCTGCTCGAGAATCTGCGCCGCGTCATGAGCGACAACGCAGATGCGCTGTCTGGGGCCGAGGCACGGCTGCGCGACAGTCTGATCGTCGACAGCACGGTTGCTGGCACGCTGGCGAACCTTCGTCTGCAATCGCGGCTGCTTCTAATCGGGCTCGCAGCTTTGCTGATCGCAGTCGCCTCCCTGTTCGTCGCCCTCCGAGCCAACGACCGCGTTCAGGCTCCGCCGCCCGCCCAGACAACCACCACGCGCCACTAGCGTAAGCAGGGGCGCCCATTCCACGGTACGGGCCAGGCTCAGTTCGTAAAGCCTTCTCAGCCGTGGCAGTAGCAGAACGCCCTTAGGCGGCGAACGAGCGCTGCCGATCATTGTGGTCGTGGCGCGTCATCCGAGGAATCCAAGGGATGCCGAATACGAGGCAGCGATGCGACGCATCCTTGCACTCTCCCGTGCCGACCAGCTGCGCGCACTTGTTGACCTGCGCCGTTACCTTGGCTTGCAGGCTCCAGAGCATGAGGACATCGACCACAGGCTCGAACGAAAGGCAGAAGCGCTCGAGGTCCTGCGGCAGGTTGTCGCCCATCTAGGGCGTAAGCCGAAGGCAAGCGAGTTTGACCATCTTCTTAAGGAGCTCCGACTCGATGACGCCTGGTCGAAGTCGAAGATCATCGCTCTCTTTCGTAAATGGAACTACGCCTTCGAGGCGCTCGACGGTGCCCCGCCGCAGACCCCCGAAGAGGCTGCGCTGCGGTCGGCCTTGCGTGGTCGGAAGCGAGGTCTCGAGGACTACATGACCGCTATTCGCCGTTGGCTGGACACCGACCCGCCCAAACTCACACTGCGCGCTTATGACGCTTGGGCGAAACGCACGAACGCGGCCGGACTCAGAGATGAGGCACCACTACCTCACGGCCAGACGATCGTGAACGGCCTTGTCCATCCCTGGCGGGACGTTCTTCGTGTTGCCCATGGCGAAATATCCATCGAGGATGCCGCTATCAAGAGCGCATCCCCGATGGCGGACTACTCCACCGGACCGGATGACCTCATCGGTGGCATCACGGCAGCGCAGATCATCGGCACCGGGCGCTCGAACATCACACATCTGCGTCGCAAGAAATCGTTTCCGCCGCCGGCGCTGCGTTTACGCGGCGACCGTCCGGTCTGGGTTCGTGAGGACATCGAGGCATACGCCAACGGACAGCGCGGCGGTTGGAAGCGGCGAGGCCTGCAGGCTCGTTACTACAACAGTGCGGAGATGGCGGAGCTGGTGCAGCTCGAACGGTCACAGCTCAGCGAACCACGTGTCGCAGCACCTCGGCCCACGGGACGCGCGAGCGGTGCGATCTACTGGCTGAAGAGCGATGCTGATCGCTGGATTCAGGAGCACCGTGAGGTGATCGAGCGCCGTCGCGCAAAGAGGCGGCGCCTGTAGGACGGTTGCCTCGCCGCAGGGCTCGCCTTGCCCGTTTCCCGGTTTAGCGAATGCCGCTCAAATTCGCCGTGCGTGTTGCAGCGTCGAGGAGTGGACGAGCTTGGCTTCGCGCAGGTGATCTCGAGTGTCGCTTCCGAGCTCGAGCTCGGGGCCGAGGAGGTTTTGGGGCGTGCCCTGGTCGCGAGCCGAGCAGCGACGCCGCAACCGAGTTACTTCCTGGCCGACGAAACTTGGGCGCCTCTCGACGAGGCGATTAACGCCCTTGCTGCCGAGTCGCCGTCAGTCGAGCCGTTCCTCGCAGCAGCGCAGTCCGGTGCGCTGGCCTGGGGCCGCGCGCTGGTTAACACGATGAGAGAGATGGAGCTGTCGAGCCCGCTTGCTGAGCTTCAAGCGGCTGACAGTGACGAGTGGTGGCAAGCCGAGGGGCTACTAAACAACTGTGCGATGCAGATAGCGGTGCTCACTGCGCTAACTGGCCAAGAGCGGCTCGATCGGGTTACAAGTGACAGCGGCTCCGCCGTCTATGTTCGGCAGCGGCGGGCAGTTGAAGAAGCGCTCGGCTGGTCGCTGCCGCAGCTCGCAGTCATCGTTGTTGACGACCCCTCTCCGACGGGAGACGTCCTGAAGGCCTGGGTTCCTCCTCGCGAAGACGAGCCTTGGGCGCTGATCCTGACTTATCGGCCCGAATCTGGCGGACCGCACGATCTGACGTTGCTGCACGAGCTGATCCACACAGGGCAGCCGCAGTTTCTCTTCCCGGTGTCGGACGACAAGGAGTTCGAGTGGCTGCTCGGGGTCGGGAACCGGACGCTGATTGAAGGCGCGACGGAGACACTCGCGCGTGAGATCGAGCCCCGCGAGCGGGCTCTCTACGCGACCGAGGTCAAGACCTGTGCGCGGCTGGCTGCACGCCTTGGCAAGACACCGCACGAACTCGCCATGCTGATCTCAGCCAACAGCTATCCGCTCGAGACGATCGCGGAACTCGTTGGAGATGATGCCGAGCAGCTGGCCTGGGACATCATCGCGAGCAACGTCGAAGAGATCGAGAAACGCGATGCCCGCCCCGCGACTACGACTGCCGGCGCGCCTTAGCTTCGCGCTTCGCGATCTTCATTTTGCCCTGCTGGCGGTTCTCCTCGGCCTGACTCTTGCCGGCCTTGACAGCGTCGGCCGCCATCTTCTTGATCTCGGAGTTCTTGGCCACAATTTGCCTCCGTGTTGGGAGGTCATGTATCGGCAGATCGCACATTGAGTTCAAGGTGCAAGTAGCAGGCGCCGGCAGCGCACGAAGGCCGCGGCTGTTGCGCTGCACTTCTCTATAGCGAGCTGGAAGGCAACCGGCGCACGGTGGCGCTTTCGCGCGAGAGTCCGCTTGTACCAGAGAAAGGTCGGCAAACCCTTGCTCCAACTGGGTTTGCGAGGTCAGGCTCCCGTTAGCGAGGACTGACTTCTACGAAACAGACAGAACCTTCCCGTTAGGCACTCGGGCCGTCCGGCAATCGCGCTCTGCGACCCGCTTCCCAAGCTGAAAGTCCCACCTCGTCGCACGCATTCGCGCGGTCCTCCGCCGGCGCGTCCCGCGGATGGAGCTCGTCGACCTCGGCGAGCTCGTGATCGACCGGGCCGCGAGGCGCGCTCTCGTGCACGGCAAGGAGGTCAATCTCGCGTCCAAGGAGTACGCGCTCCTGCTGCGCATGGCACAGGACCCGGATCGCGTGCTCACGCGCGAGCAGCTGCTGCGCGACGTGTGGGGATTCAGGACGTTCGTGCCGACGCGGACGGTGGAGTCGCACGCCTCGCGCGTGCGCTGCAAGCTGGCTGCGGCCGGCCTTCCCGGCTGGGTCGTGAACAAGTGGGGCGTCGGGTACAAGCTGCGCCCCTGATCCGTGTGTATCCGTCCGACGAGGGGGAGACCATGTCGGGCATGCATCCACTTCTCTTCGTCATCAAGCTGCACACCACCATCCGCCTCAAGGAGCTCGCGGCAGCGCTCATCGCGGTCGCCGGCGGACTGATGGTCATCGGCTCGATGATGCCCATGGGCCGGCGCGGTGGCCAGTGGCTCGCCGGACTGGCGCTCGCCGCCGCCGGGGTGATCGCCGTCATCGCGCTCCACTGGGGCGCGAAATAGCGAACGCGCGCCGGTGTCGGGCAGCCGCGAAGCGGTGTCTGACACCGGAGAGCGATCGCTAGAGGATCGCGCCCTCGAGGCGCAGCAGCAGCTCCTTGCGGTGGAGCCCTCCGCCGTAGCCGGTCAGGCTGCCGTTCGCGCCGACGACCCGGTGGCACGGCAGCACGATCGGCACCGGGTTCCGGTTCATCACCGTGCCGACCGCCCGCGCCGCGCGCGGGTTGCCGGCACGCGCCGCGAGTGCGCCGTACGTCGTCGTCTCCCCGTACCGGACGCGCGCGAGCTCCGAGAGGACGCGAACGTAGAAGTCCGGCTGCCGGCGCAGGTCGAGACCGATGTCGAAATCGCGCCGGCGCCCCTCCAGATACTCGTCCAGCTCGCGATGCACGCGCTCGATCGGCTTCGACGAGCGCAGGACGCGCGATCCGTAGGCGCGCGCGAGCAGCTCGAGCTCGCGCTCCGGCTCGGGATCGAAGGAGATGCGGCAGAGGCCGCGATCGGTGACGCCGACGAGCAGCGGCCCCATGGCCGTGTCGTCGAACACGTCGTAGGCGACGTCGAGCAGTCCCTCGGCGGCGGCGGCCGCGCGGAAGCGCTCGTCGAGCTCGAGGGTCGGGACTTCCATCACTGCTGCTCCTTTCGCAGGCGGCGTACGCCGGCGGATGCGGCCTGGCGCGCTGCCGCTTCGGTCGATCCGAGCGCCGCGCCGATCTCGTCATAGCCGAGGTCGTAGCCGTACCGCAGCACGACGGCGGCCCGCTCCTTCGGAGGGAGCTCGTCCGTCAACGGGGCGAGCTCCTCGTATGCGGGCCGTCCATCCTCGGTCACGAGCTCGGGCATCTCGCCCTGCGGCCGCTGCCTCCGAAGGCCGTCGAGCACGATCCGGTTCGCGATCGTGAGCGCCCACGCTCGCAGGTGCTCGCCGTGCTCGAGCCGCTCGTACGCCCGCAGGGCCCGCAGGAAGGTCTCCTGGAACGCGTCCTCCGCTCGGTCTCGGCCGATGCGGCTGACGAGGAACCGGAACACCTCGGTCTTGTGGCTCTCGTAGAAGATCTCGAACGGCGGGACTGCGACGGCCATCGACACATACAACGTACTGCCGCGCGAAGATGTGAGACATGAGAGTCGCGGTCGTCGGCCACGTCGAGTGGGTCCAGTTCGCCCGCGTGGAGCGCGTGCCCGAGCCGGGAGAGATCGTCTCGGCGGTCGAGGTGTGGGAGGAGCCCGCCGGCGGCGGCGCCGTGGCGGCGGTGCAGCTCGCGAATCTCAACGGCTCGGTCGACTTCTTCACGGCCCTCGGCGACGACGACCTCGCCCGTCTCTCGCGCGAGCGCCTGACCGGGCTGGGGGTGACGGTGCACTCCGGCGAGACGGCACGGCCGCAGCGGCGCGCCTTCACCTACATCGACGGCGACGGCGAGCGGACGATCACGACGCTCGGCCCGAAGCTCCGGCCTTCCGGCGAGGACGCCTCGCTCCCGTGGGAGCAGCTCGCGCGCGTCGACGCCGTCTACTTCACCGGCGGCGACGTCGCCGCGGTGCGCGCCGCCCGGCGCGCGCGGATCTTCACCGCGACATCGCGCGAGCTCCCGACGCTGCACCGCGCCGGCGAGGAGCTCGACGCGGTCATCGGCAGCGCCGGGGACGTCGGCGAGCGGCTCGACGCGATCGAGCTCGACCCGCCGCCTCGCTTCGAGGTCAGCACGTCGGGCCCGCTCGGCGGCTGGATCCGTCCCGGCGGCCCGTTCCGCGCCGCGCCCATCCCCGGGGCGATCGAGGACGCGTACGGCTGCGGCGACTGCTTCGCCGCGGGCCTGACGTTCGGGCTCGGAGCGGGCATGCCGATCGAGGAGGCCGTCGCTCTCGCCGCGCGCTGCGGAGCCATGGTGCTCACGAGCCGCGGGCCGTACGGCCGCCAGCTCACTGCGGCCGACGCGGAGTCGGAGTAGGCCCCTCGGGGCCGGCGACCGCGTTCGACCACATGAGCTGGATGGGGACGGTCCCGCTCCCGTCCGCGAGCGGGACCTCCTTCATCACGCGGCCGAGATCCCCGTCGGCTTCCGCCATCGGGATGTCGCCGATCTCCCCGCCGCGCGGCGAGTACCAGCCGAGCAGCCGGTCGGCGCCGGGCGCCGGGCCGAGCCGGATCGCGTCC
>Ga0207664_10001977_pt1 | contig 13492 bp, 11 predicted proteins | sample LARL83metaG_FD_184349 | JGI IMG/M metagenome (GOLD analysis project Ga0207664, IMG submission 184349) | Corn, switchgrass and miscanthus rhizosphere microbial communities from Kellogg Biological Station, Michigan, USA - LAR L8-3 metaG... | ecosystem: Host-associated > Plants > Roots >...
CGCCGGGCTTATGCCACTGGTCGCCGACGCCGGGATCACCGGCCTGCCGCCGCTCGGCGTGCTCGACGCGGAGGAACTGACCAAGGGCTGGGACAGCCTGACGGCTCCCGCTGCCGGGCCACCACCGGTCCCGCCGGTCCGTCAGGCCGACGTCGCCGTCCTCATCCCCACCTCGGGCACCACCGGCCGGTCCAAGCTGGTCATGCAGACCCACCGGGCGTACGCGATGGCCGGGGAGGGGTTCCCGTACTGGATGGAGCTGACCGCGGCGGACCGGCTGATGACCTCGCTGCCGCTGTTCCACATCAACGCGCCCGCGTACTCGGTGATGGGCTCGCTCGCCTGCGGGGCCGGGCTCATCCTGCTCCCCCGGTTCTCCGCGAGCACGTTCCTCGACTCGGCCCGGCGGCACGGTGCGACCGAGTTCAACGCGATCGGCGCCATGCTGGAGATCCTGATGCGGCAGGAGCCCAGGCCCGGCGACGCGGACACGCCGCTGCGGCTGTGCTACACCGGGCCGGCCCCGGCCAGGGAGCGCCAGGAGGAGATGGAGCGGCGCTTCGGCCTGCGCATCGTCGTGGGTTATGCCATGTCGGAGAGCCCGTACGGGCTGATCTGGGCGCACGGCACCAGGCCCTACGGCACGCTGGGCACGCCCCGCCAGCATCCTGTGCTCGGCGTGGTCAACGAGGCGAAGGTCATCGCCCCGGACGGCGAGGTCCTTCCAGCCGGCGAGACCGGCGAGTTGTTGCTGCGCAACCCGGTGATCACGCCCGGGTACTGGGGCATGCCGGCCGAGACGGCCGAGGCGATCACCGCCGACGGCTGGCTGCACACCGGCGACCTGGTGACCCTGGGCGGCGACGGCACGTACACGTTCGTGGCCCGTAAGAAGGAGGTGCTGCGGCGCCGCGGCGAGAACCTCTCCCCCGCCGAGGTCGAAGAGGCGCTGATGAGCCACCCGTCGGTGCAGGAAGCCGCGGTGGTCGGGGTGCCGTCGGAGCTGTCGGAGGAGGAGGTCAAGGCGTTCGTGGTGCCCGCCACCGGCGACGGCGTGGACTTCGCCGCGCTGCGGGCGCACGCCGCGACGCTGCTCGCCTCGTACAAGGTGCCTCGCTACTGGCAGGCGGTCGCGGACCTGCCGCGCACCCCGACCTCCCGGGTGGCCAAGCACCGGCTGCCCCAGGGTCACCCGCCTGGCGAGTGGGACGCGGAGGCGGACGGCGCCTGACTCTGTGTGGAGCCGGCGCCGGCCCCACACCTTGCTGATCGTCCGGGTTACCCGTACTGGTAGTAGCCGATCAGGCTGTCCGGGCCGTCGGCCACCGGGACGGTATCCACCTGCGTCCCGGTTTCCGCCAGTAGCAGGTCAGATCCGGTAAAAGAGGTTCAGGAATCGCTCTGCCAGCGCCTGGTCGCCCTTGGCGGTGCCGCCGTTGATCCGGCCGAATGCGGTAAGCACCATGGCGGCCGGGTCGAATTCAAGCACGGTCGGCAGGTCGCCGACCTCACCCGGCTCATAGGCCATGCCCTGGTCGGAGATGCTGACCCGGTAGCTGCCCGCGTTGCGGCCGGTGACGGTGACGCCGATGGTGAACGGGGTGAGGTCGGCGCTGGCCCGGACGGTGGACTGCCAGATGATGAACATGAACGGCACCAGCAGGTCGGCTGCGTCGGCGGAGAGGGCGTGCGCGCGCCCGATGCCCTCACGGATGTCCCAGGAGTGCACCCCGTAGTCCATGAGCTGGCCGCCGGCGTAGACGAACGCGGGCACCGGGCCCATGTAGGCGTGCGGCACCATGAGGCCGCCCCACTCCTCCTCGGTGAGGGGCTCCAGGATGCCCATCATCTTGTCGAGGTCGTTGCGGATCCGGCCCATCATCTCGGCCTGAGAGTGGTTACGGAAGGCCCGGCCGCCGTCGCCGGCCAGCTCGTGCATGACGGGCAGCCCGTGTGATTCGGCGGTGCCGCCCGCCCGGGCGGTCTCGAATGCTTTGAAGTAGCCCTCGGTGGTGTCCACGATGTGGCCGATGATGTCGCGGACCTGCCACTCGGTACATGCGGTGGGAGCTTCCCAGGCGCCGGGCGCCTCGGCCATCGCGAACATGCGTTCCGCCTCATCGCGAACGACCTGGAGGATGGTGTCTTTCCCCTCGTAGGTCATGGCGTTCCACGCGCTCATATGTGGTTCCTCTCTTGGCGATGCGTCCCGGCGGCCTTCCGGCCGGAGCGGGGCCTGGTGCGCGCCCGTGCCGCCCCAAATCCGGCCTCGCACGGGAGTTCACCATACGAACCCCAGCGCATCCGGCACCCGCCTGTCAATGGCGGCTGTCCAGCAGATTCGTGAACTCGCCGGCCCTAAGTTGAATCGCCGGTGCCGAGGTCGTCGGAGTGCCGGGCCGCCAGCCGCGGCCATTGGGCGGTGGGGCGCCCGTCGGTGCGGAATTGCTCACCAGTGGTTCCGAACTTCTGGGGCCAGCCAGGCGGGGAGGCCTCCCAGGTTTCCTGCCGGCCGTACACCGTCATGTCGAGCAGCGCATAGGTGGGGGCGAGCGCTTCGGCGGCGCGGCCGCTGCTCCAGTAGGTCTCGAACACCCGGTCGCCATCTCGCAGGTAGCACACCTGCATGCCGAACCAGCGCCCGGCGAGCAGCGCCTCGGCGGAGTCTTTCGCGGAGTACCAGGGCATGTCCCAGCCCATGAAGTTGCGGTAGCGGACGCTTTCGTCATAGGGGCCCTGGCAGAACGTGGCAAAGGTGACGTCACGCGAATGCAGGTAGGACAGCTCCCGGACCTGGCCGTTGAAGAAGGTACAGCCCTCGCATTGGGCTTCGGCGGGCTGGCCGGGGTGCCACATGAAGTAGTAGGCGACCAGTTGGCGGCGGCCCTCGAATACCTCCAGCAACGGCACCGCCCCCGCTGGGCCGGTCAGCGCGATAGCGGGATCCACCTCGACCATCGGCAGCCGCCTGCGAGCCGCCGCGATCGCGTCACCCTCGCGTGTGTGGGCCTTCTCGCGGACCAGCAGATCGTCCAGTTGGGCCTGCCAGGTGGCACGGTCGGCCACCGCAGGGATCGGAGGGGTATCGGTGGTACCGGTCATGAGCGCCTCCCTGATATGCGTTCCCGTGAATCCGCGCACATCAGTAGACGGCAACCGGGCGCGAAATTAATCGCCGGGACCACGCCCACCGGACGGCACATGGGCTCGCGGCACATCGCCGCCCGCGTTGAGAAGCCCTCTCCACCCGCGCTCCTGCGGGTGAGAGGGCTGCCGAACTTGGCTCCCGCGAAAGGACTCGAACCTTTAACCTGCCGGTTAACAGCCGGACGCTCTGCCGATTGAGCTACGCGGGATTGGCCAGTGCAAGGGGCGGCGCCCGTGGCCCGCTCCCGCCCTGACGGGGTTGCGCAGATAAGGGTAGCGCACCTGGGAACTGGCTGATGCGCCCGCCGGATCCGGGCCCGGGCAAGACGGTGACCCGGGCCATCACACGACTGCGGGCACGGTGCGAGGCGGGCCCGGTCAGCGGATAGATGCCGCCGCGGGGAGTAGGGCCTCACCTTGCGGGGAAGTCAACTCCGAAGGTCCATTCGGCGAACGCAGGCGGAAGAGAGGTGCCAGATGCGGTACCGGTTGGTTTTCTTCACCGGCCTCGGCATCGGCTTCGTGCTCGGGGCTAGGGCAGGCCGGGAGCGCTACGAGCAGTTGCGGAAGCTGGCCCGCAAGGCAGCGGACAGCCCCGCGGTGCAGCAGGCGGCCGGCGCGCTCCAGGCGCAGGCGGCGAGCTACGCGAAGGCGGCCGGTGGCAAGGTGGCCGGCCGCGCGGGCGCGGCGCGGGCCAAGGTGGGCGGGGCACTCCATGACCACGTCCCGGGAATGCGGGTCAGGGAGTCCAACGGGCACCCGGCCAGCGGCGGGCGAGGGAACTATGCGCAGACGCCAGGATCGGCCGGAGGGCCGCCGGGAGGATGACCGGCGGGCTGCCGGGACGACCGCCGACCCGCCGGCAGAATCACCGGCCGCAGGCCATTCGCCCTGACTGCGGGGTTCACCGGCTCTAGCGTGCACCGCGAAAGGTGTCCCTGACCTAGTGCTATAACTTAGAGTAGCGTTATGGTCACACTATGAACCCATTGACGGGCGTGCTGGCCGAAGCGTGGGGTCTCTACCGCCGCTTCGCTGCTCACTTCCTCGCCATCTCCTTCGTGCTGTACTTCCTCACCGCGGTCATCGTCGCGACGTTCCTTGTGCAGGCCTCCATGATCAAGGCCGTCCAGGATGTGCGGGACGGCCAGGCCGACCTGAGCATGGACGCGACGATCTCCGCCGAGGCACGCTATCTCCTCCCGGTTATCGGTGCATCCATCCTGGCCGGAATCGGGATCGGTATCGGCCTGGTGCTCCTCGTCGTCCCTGGCCTGATCCTGATGACGTACTGGTCGCTCATCGTCCCGTCGATCGTCGCCGGCGAGTCCGGCGTGATGGCGTCGTTCGGGAAGAGCTGGCGGGCCATCAGCGGCCACTTCTGGCAGGCATTCGGCACATACGTGCTGGTCTTCCTGATCTGGGTCGCGTTCGACATCGCGCTGGGGCTGGCGCTTGTGACGGTGCCCGCCGCGCTGCGCAGCTTCCTCAGCAGCGTGATCGCGGGAACGCTCCTGGCGCCCTTGTACGCGCTGGTGGTCACGCTGGTCTATTACCGGCTCTCCGAGGCGCACTCGGGTGCGGTGCCCACCGCGCCGCCGCGCGGCGGGTTCAGCGAGCCGCCGCCGGCCCAGGCCTAGGGCCACCCGCTCTTGCCGCAGGCCCTGCACGGCACAACCCCTCCGGGCCTGCGGCTCGGAGGGGTTGCCGCTCGGACGGATGGCGGCCCGGGCGCCGGCCCGGCTAGGCTCCCTGCGCGGCCAGCGCCGGGATGGCGGGCAGCCGGGAGGCGCGGAAGCCGATCCCGGCCGTGCGCATGAGCACCATCGCCAGCGCCATGAAGATCAGCCCGTCGGTGATGGCCGCGACGGTTACCTGGTTCGCGATGGCCCAGCTGACCAGCGAGCCCGTGAACCAGTGCACGGCACCGTAGGAGAACGCCGCCCGCGCGCCGATCACGACGGTCCAGAAGATCGCGTAAGGCCACCCGGCCCGGCTGACCGGCTTGCCGGTGTCGGGGCTGCGGTAGACGCCCATCAGCGCCGCGGCGGCCAGCCCGCCGAGCAGGCCGGCCAGGACGCCGGCGACCTCCACGACCAGGCCGGTCCCGTGGGTGACCGGGTGGTCCACGAACAGTGGGACGATCACCGCGGCGGCGATCACGGGCCGCAGCAGCCGCATGGGGCCGATCTTCCGCGCCGGGCCAAGGTCGCTGGCCAGCACAGTGGCGAGAACAACGCCATTGACGATCATGGCTTCGGTGAGTTGGGAAGGCATTCCGTGCTCCTGGTGAGTCGTCTTTCGCTGACGAACCCACCATCCCGCCCGCCGCGGATTCGCGGATCGGAGCACGGGCCGGCCTTCGGTGCCAGACGGCAGGTGTGTCCTGGTACCACGCGGTACCAGGGCCGGCCGCCGGCATTCAGCCCACGGGCCGGCGCCCTGGTACCAGGCTCGCCGTGATACTGGAGTCATGCTCCGCACGGTCAACTGGCTGCGCACGGTCAACTGGCTGACCCGCGCCCTCGGCTTCGCCTGGCTCGGCGTGCTGGCGTTTGCGCTCGCGCCGCCGCACGGGACAGCCGCCGTGGTCGTTCAGGTGGTGGGCTACTGCCTGCTCGGCCTGGCCCTGGTGGCGTGGGTACTGATCGACATGCGCCCGGCCGCGACACGATCTCACGGCTGGGCACCCACCGTGGTGCGCGGCGTGATCGCGGTCGCGACGGGCATGGCCTGCGGCGCCGGGTACGGTGGCTCCGCCATGGTGGCCTTCGGGTTCGTCGCGGCGATGATGGCCGGCAGTGAGGACAGCCTGGCGGTGGCGCTGGCGGTGACGGGAGCCGGCATCCTGGCGATCGAGATCAGCGGGCTGGCCCTGGACAGTGGCTACGGCGTCCTGCTCGGGCTCCCGGTGATCGTGCTGGCCGGCCTGGTGATCGGGCGCAACCGCGGCGCCTACCGGATCCAGGCCGAGCAGGCGGCGACGCTGCTCGCCCAGCGCGACGAACTGCAAGCCGAGCAGCGGCGGGCCGACCTGCTCGACGAACGAGCCCGGATCGCCAGGGAGATCCACGACGTGCTCGCCCATTCCCTCGGTGGGCTGGGGATCCAGATCCAGGCGGCCCGCGCGGTGCTGGCCGACCACCGGGACATCGACCGGGCGGACGAGATCCTCGCCGCGGCCCAGCGGATGGCCGCGGAAGGCCTGGTGGAGACGCGCCGGGCGGTTCACGCCCTACGTGCGGATACCCTGCCACTCGATGAGGAACTCGCCCGGGTCAGCGACACCTACGCGCAGCGCTACCACGTCGCGGCCAGTTTCGGCGTCGGCGGCTCCCCGGCACCGCTGCCCCCGGACGCCACCGTCGCGCTGCTGCGCGTGGCGCAGGAGTCCCTGGTCAACGCCGCCAAGCACGCGGCGGGGCAGGGCGTCGAGGTCCGCCTCGACTACTCCGACGCCGATGTCCGGCTCACCGTGCGCAACGGCCTGCCTGCCGGCAACGACCTGCCGCCAGGCAACGGCGCGGCGAGCGAGCCCGGCATGAGCACCGTCAACGGCGGTTACGGGCTGACCGGGATGCGGGAAAGGCTCCGGCTGCTGAACGGCACGCTGCAGGCGGGACCGCGGGACAACCAGTGGATCGTGACCGCGGAACTGCCCCGCGCCCAGCGCGGGAGCGCGGCGCCGTGACCACCCCCGGCACGCCCGAAGGCCCTCCGCTGCGCATCGTCATCGCCGACGACCAGGCCAGCGTGCGCGAGGGCCTGGTCCTGCTGCTCGGCGGGCTGCCCGGCATCGAGGTGGTCGGCGCCGCCGCGGACGGGGAACAGGCACTGGCCCTGGTGGCCGAGCACCATCCCGACGCGATCCTGCTCGACCTGCACATGCCGGTCCTGGACGGCATCGGCGCCACCCGCCGGCTGATCGCCGAGCACCCGGACGTCGCCATCGTGGTGCTCACCACGTATGCCGATGACGCTTCGGTCCTGGAGGCCCTGCATGCCGGGGCCCGCAGTTACCTGACCAAGGATGCTGACCGCACGCACATCGCCCAGGCGCTGCGCGCGGCAGCCGGCGGCCTGACGGTCTTCGACCCACGCGCGCACGCCACGCTGCTCGCTGCCATGGCGGCACCGGCCAGGCCGGAAGCCGCCGCGGCGCCCGCCCCGGACGGCCTGACCGAGCGCGAGGTCGAGATCCTCGGGCTGATCGCCCGCGGGATGACCAACCCGGAGATCGCCGCGAAGCTTTTCCTCAGCAACCACACGATAAAGACCCACATCAACCGGATCTTCGCCAAGACCGGGTCCAGGGACCGGGCCGCCGCTATCGGCTACGCGCACCGCCACCACATCGGCTGAGGCGCCCCCGGGCGTCGGCCCGGGCTCCCCGCAGGCACACGGGCAGGCCGCACGCGACGCCGACACAGGCCACGGCAGGCCTCACGCTGGCCCGGACGCATGCTGCGCTGACGCCGGGCCCAGGCCGACCGCGGAGCCGCGGTCAGCCCAGGTAGCCGCGGAGCAACTGGGCGCGGCTGGGATGGCGCAGCTTGGCCAGGGTCTTGGACTCGATCTGCCGGATCCGTTCCCTGGTGACGCCGAACTCCCGGCCCACCTCCTCCAGCGTTCGCGGGTGACCGTCAGTCAGGCCGAACCGGAGCTGGATGATCTTCTGCTCCCGCCCGGAGAGGGCATCCAGTATCGCGCTCAGCTGATCTTGGAGCATGATGAACGCCGCCGCCTCCATGGGCACCACGGCGTCGGTGTCCTCGATGAAGTCCCCAAGGTCGGAGTCTTCCTCGCCGATCGGTGCCTGCAGCGAGACGGGTTCCTGCGCGATCCGCTGGATCTCGGCGACCCGTTCGACCGGCAGCCCCATCTCGGCGGCGATCTCGTCCGGCGCTGCTTCCCGGCCCAGGGCCTGATGAAGCTGACGCTGCACCCGCGCCATCTTGTTGATCGTTTCCACCATGTGCACCGGGATCCGGATGGTGCGCGCCTGGTCGGCGATCGCGCGGGTGATCGCCTGCCGGATCCACCAGGTGGCGTAGGTGGAGAACTTATAGCCCTTGGTGTAGTCGAACTTCTCCACCGCGCGTATCAGGCCCAGGTTCCCTTCCTGGATCAGGTCAAGGAAGCCCAGGCCGCGGCCGATGTACCGCTTGGCGATGGACACCACCAGGCGCAAGTTGGCCTCGATCAGCCGCTGCTTGGAGCGGAGCCCGTCATGGGCGAGCAGGGCCAGTTCGGTGCGCTCGGCGCCACCGAGAGGGAAGCCGCCGTGCAGCTTCTCCTCGGCGAACAGGCCGGCCTCGATGGCCTTGGCCAGTTCGACCTCGTCCTCGGCGGTCAGCAGCGGCACCCGCCCGATCTCGCGCAGGTAGATGCGGACGAGATCGCCGGTGACCGGGCGGCGCGCCTCCTCGGCCTGCTCGGCCCCTGACGCGGGCTCCGCGTCCTCGTGCGCGGCGTCGACCACCTCGACGCCTTCGGCCGTGAGCATCCGCACGACGCCGTCGAGTTCCTGGGCCGGCAGGTCGCTGGAGTCGATGGCGACCGCGATGTCCCCGACAGCCACGGCCCCCTGTTCTCTGGCCCGTGCTATCAGGTCTGCCATGGGATCGCCGGGCGGTCGCGTCGGGGAAAGTAACGTAAATGTCACGGAACCCAGTGTGCGCCAGGGAGCCCTGGTAGTGGTGGGCTTAATTTTGTCACCTGCAGACACGTAACGCTGACAGCCCGAAGTCAGATAAGTACCCCGAACCAGGTCTTTGCCCGCGAACCAGGGCAATCGGGCAGGTACCTGCTAGAAAGCCCCGGCTGCCTTCTCCACCAGCGCCTTGCGGCGCTGCTCCAGCGCGACCAGGTCACCGAACGTCCGGTTGTAGTCGGGACGGGCGTCCACCGGGTTCAGCCGCTGCAGCCGCGACTTGACCTCCGCTATCTTGCGGCTGACCGCGAGTTCCTCGACCCGCGCGAGTACCGCGTCCGCGTAACGCGTGTCCGGCTCGCCGTCCGCACGCGGCACCCGGAGCGCCTCCACGGCCAGCCTGGTCACGAAGCCGCGGATCTGGTCGTCGGGGGCGGCGTCCCGCAGCCGGACGACCCATTCCTGCACCCCGGCCGCTCCCCTGGCGCCGCCGCAGGCGTCGATCAGTTCGCGCACCGCGGCGTGCGGCGGTGCGGTGAACGCGGCCGGGCCGAGCACGTCGAACGCGGGCCCGCACAGCGCCGGGCGCTGCACGGCGAGCTTGAGCGCCTCGCGTTCCACCTGGATCACCGGGTCGGCGAGGTCGTAGGGCACGGGCTCGGCCGGGCCGCGGGCTCCGGCCGGACCCCCGGCCAACGCGGGCCCGCCGCTGCTGCCACCCGCGGTACCGCCCGCCATGGGTGGCGCTCCAGGCCGGCCCCCGGCCCCGCGAGCACCCGGGCCGCCCGCCGTCCCAGGACCGTAGGCCGCGCCGGGGCCGCCCGGCGCACCGGAACCGGGGCTGGCCGGGCTGCCGGGCCGTACTTGGCCCCCTGGGCCGCCACGCAGCCGCCCCGGGCCGACGCCGGCCGGGCCGGACGGGTTGCGGCCCGGGCCGGACCCGCCTGCGCCGGGCCTGGCCTGTGCCCTGGACGCGGCCTCGCGGACCCGGGCGAGCACGAAGTCCTCGTTCAGCATGCCGAGCCACCGGTCCAGGCTGACCGCGTACCGGTCGCGCAGGCCGCGGTCCTTGATCCGGGCGATGATCCGGGCGGATGCGTCCAGGGCGGCGATCCGGCCCTCGTTGGTCTCCAGGTTGTGCTTGGCCAGTTCGCTGCGGATGGCGAACTCGAACACGGGGACGCGCCTGGCCACCAGGTCCCGCACGGCCTCCGGCCCGTGCTTGACCCGCAGGTCGCACGGATCCAGGCCGTCGGCCTGCACCGCCACGAACGTCTGCGTGACGAACCGTTCCTCCAGGTCGAAGGCGCGCAGCGCGGCCCGCTGCCCGGCCGCGTCCCCGTCGAAGGTGAACACCACCTCGCCGAGGAACTGGTCGGCGTCCATCAGCAGCCGCCGGAGCACCTTGACGTGGCCGTCACCGAAAGAGGTGCCGCTGGTGGCGACCGCGGTGGGCACGCCGGACAGGTGGCAGGCCATCACGTCGGTATAGCCCTCGACGATCACCGCCTGCCGCCGGTGGGCGATCTCCCGCTTGGCGAGGTCGGCCCCGTAGAGCACGGAGCTCTTCTTGAACAGCGGCGTCTCCGGCGTGTTCAGGTACTTGGGCCCGGTGTCGTCGGGATCCAGCTTCCGCGCGCCGAACGCGATCACGTCGCCGGTCAGGTCCCTGATCGGCCACACCAGCCGGCCACGGAACCGGTCCACCGGGCCCCGCCGGCCCTGGCTGGCCAGCCCGGAAAGCAGCAGCTCGGAGTCGGTGAACCCGCGGCCCCGCAGATGTCGGGTGAGCGCCTCCCACTCGGCAGGTGCGTAGCCGCAGCCGAACGTTTCGGCGTCTGCCACCTCGAACCCACGCTCGGACAGAAACTCGCGCGCAGGGGCAGCCACCGGTGCGCGGAGCCGTTCTGTATAAAACTCGGCCGCTGCCTGGTGGGCGGCGAGCAACCGGCGCCGCCGGCTCTGCTCGTGACCGGGGACGTGACCGCCCTGCTCGTAGGTGAGCTCGATGCCCGCCCGCGCGGCGAGCCGCTCCACCGCCTCGGGGAAGGAGAGGTTGTCCACCTTCTCCACGAACCGGATGACGTCACCGCCGTCCGCGCAGGAGAAGCAGTACCACAGGCCGCGTGCCGGGGTGACGTTGAACGAAGGGGTCTTCTCGTCGTGGAACGGGCACAGGCCCTTGAGCGACCCACCGCCGGCGTTGCGAAGCTGGAGATATTCCCCGATGACCTCAGCAATGGCAGACTGCTCGCGGACCAGCGCGATGTCCTCGTCGCGGATCCGGCCTGCCACTCGCACCCCTCGTTCCAGCGCTCCCGTTCGCGGCGAGTCTAGTCTCCGGTGCCCACACTTTGCGGTTTGTCTGCCGACGGGGCGCGGCGCATTCTCCGGCGCCTGTTATCGTCGCCGCGTGCGCAGCCTGCTCGTGCTCTGGGACATCGACTTCACCCTGATCGACGCCGGTGGGGTCGGCACCCGCCTGTACCGGATGGTGTTCCGCGACATGTTCGGCACCGACCTGCCCGCGGCGGCGAACATGGCCGGGCGCACCGACCGCGCCATCGTGCTCGACACCCTGGCCCGGGCGGGGATCCCCGAGCCGCGGCAGCATCTGGACCAGTTCCTGGCCAGGCTGGCCGCGCTGGCGCCCAGTGGCCGCGAGCTCACCGAGCGGCACAGCCGGGCGCTGCCCGGTGCCGCGGCGGCGCTTGACGCGCTGGCCGCCTTCGCTCCCGGCCGGAACGGCGCCTCCGGCGGTGCCGGCGAGCCGGCCGGGCAGGTGTCCGTGGTGCAGTCGGTGCTCACCGGGAACGTCCGGCCGATGGCCGAGATGAAGCTCGGCGCGCTCGGGCTGGACGGCCATCTCGACCTGGACGCCGGTGCCTACGGCGAATCCCACGAGGTCCGGGCCGAACTGGTGCACATGGCCAGGGACAACGCCACCCGCAGGTACCGCACGGACTTCTCCGGCGCGGCCACGGTGCTGGTCGGTGACACGCCGCTGGACGTGGCCGCCGCGCTGGAAACCGGCGCCCGGGCCGTGGCGGTGGCCACCGGCGGCACCACCGCCGCCGCGCTCGCCGAGTCCGGTGCCCACGCCGTGCTCCCCGACCTCACCGACACCCCCGCCGTCCTCGCCGCAATCCTCGCCGATTCCATGATCACGGACGATTACCCCGCGAAAAACGCAAGGAATCGTCCGTGATCATGTGGGGCTTATCCACAGGCCACGGATGGGGTCTGCCATTCCTGGGATTCGTGGGGTCATGCTGGCCCCATGCCGCGCCTGCTGCCGTTCACTTGCCAGGAACTCCTCGAACTTCAATGCGGGGTCATATCCCGAGGCCAGGCGATAGCTCTCGGCTTGTCTGACCAAGCTGTGAGCCGTCGGCTGCGCACCGGGTCGTGGCAGCAACTCCATTTAGGCGTTTACGCCACCTTCACCGGCGAGCCGGGCAGGACGGCTGTGCTGTGGGCAGCCGTGCTGCGCTCGGGACCAGGCGCTGTGCTCAGCCATCAGACCGCAGCCGAGTTATACCGGCTCACCGACAAGCTCAGCTCAGTCGTCCATGTCACTGTTCCGACCGGCCGACGCGTCCGAGGTGCCGCTGACTTGAGAATCCACAGGTCGAACCGCATTGGAGTGGCCCGCCATCCCGCGCTGCTTCCCCCGCGTACGAGGGTCGAGGAGACCGTCATCGACCTAACCCAGGTATCACGTAGCTTCGACGAAGCTTTCCACTGGCTATGTCAGGCATGCGGTGGGCGGCTCACCACGGCCGGTCATCTCCGGACGGTGCTGAGCCAGCGTAAGAAGGTTCGCTATCGATGCGAGATCACTGCCGCACTCGCGGCCATCGCAGAAGGCGTGCACTCCAATCTGGAGAACCACTACGTGCAGAACGTCGAGCGTGCGCATCACCTGCCCGTCGCCTCCCGGCAGGCAAGGCTCATCCTCGGTGCGCGCCATTGCTACCTAGACAATCTGTACCGAGAATTCGGCGTGGGGGTCGAACTTGACGGGCAGGCCACGCACCGGATCCAAGACCGATGGCGCGATGTCCACCGGGATAATGCGCTGACCGGCTTAGGCATCATCACCCTGCGTTACAACTGGGCTGACATCACCGAGCGAGCCTGCCAGGTAGCGGCCGAGATCAGCACCGTCCTCCGCACTCGAGGATGGAAGGGTACACCGCGCCCATGCGGCCCAGGATGCAGCCTTCCTTGATCACGGACGATTACCCCGCGAAAAACGCAAGGGATCGTCCGTGATCATGGAAGCCGGCAGCGGAGGGACCGTTAGAGGTCGGGGATGGGGACGGAGGGGTCGGCTAGGCGGGCTTCTTCGACGCGGCGGCGGGTGCGGATCAGGGCCTGGATGTCGTCGCTGACGTCCCATACGTTGACGTTCATCCCGGCGACCACGGCCCCGCTGGACAGCCAGAACGCGATGAACTCCCGCCCCTCCCGGTCGCCACGGTAGACGATCTGGTCGTAGGAACCCGGCTCGGGGAGCCCCGCCGTTTCCATGCCCAGGTCGTACTGGTCGCTGAAAAAGTACGGCACCGCGTCGTAGCTGACCCCCTGCCCCAGCATCGACCGCGCGGCCGCGGGGCCGCCGTTGAGCGCGTTGGCCCAGTGCTCCACGCGGACGTGCCTCCCATAGAGGGGGTGGAAGGCGTTGGC